>Ga0070728_10007012_pt1 | contig 10447 bp, 9 predicted proteins | sample tdDd471_FD_66723 | JGI IMG/M metagenome (GOLD analysis project Ga0070728, IMG submission 66723) | Marine sediment microbial communities from the Atlantic coast under amendment with organic carbon and nitrate - tdDd47.1 | ecosystem: Environmental > Aquatic > Marine > Coastal > Sediment | place...
TTTATAGCAAAAAAAAGGCGTCTAGGAATTTAATATATTATTTGAAATCTTGTTTTTTTATTTAATTTTATTCGCTTAGTCTTTATTTTTCAAACATAATATTAATTTCTGATTGGATTTTTGAATAAAAAAAGCCGGAAAGATTTCTCTTTCCGACTTTCAGTTAAGGGTATGGGTATGAGATTTATTTTGTAACTGTAAAAGGTACTACTGAATTATTTTTATCATTTAGTAGTTTTACAAAGTATTTACCAGGTGATAAAGTGTTAATACTAATTTTTTGATTATTATATTCACCAGATATAATTTTAATTCCTTTTAAGTTATATACTTCATAAGCATTATAAATGTTAGAAGTATTGTTTTTCAATTCAATGTACTCACTTGATGGATTTGGATATACTTCTAAGTTCATAAATTTAGTGTTAAATTCTTCAACACTTGAAACCATTTCTGTTTCTAATGTAATATCTAAATTTATTGGCTCTTGTGCATCTAAAGTTAAGTTAGTTTCATATTTAGAGTAACCAACTTTATTAACAACTAATGTATAATCACCGTCAGCGATGTTAGAAATATCAAATTCACCATTGTAATTAGATGAAGTATATTCAACTGCTTTATCAGCAGATAATAATAAAATGTTTGCATTCTCTACTTCAGCATTTGTATGCTTTAATTTAATTGAACCATTAACTCTTGCAATACCAGGTTTTCTTTCAATTTCTTGAAGAACTATATCAATGCTTTTATTTAGATTAGCATCAACAATTACTATACTTGCATCTTCCCAAGTAAATTCGGCTACTCCATTTTCATTATAGAATCCAGGTATGTAGTTGCGTGATTGTGGAATTGCTAAGAAAATATAATTACCTGGTTCTAAACTAAATTCAAAATTTCCATCTGTAGTAAGGTATGTTGTTCCAACATTATTTTTTGGTTTAGTTGTTTCATCAGCATCTAATACAACTACGAAACAATCTTTAACGAATATATCTGTAGTAGATTTGACTGTTCCTTTTACTAAAGCTTTGTTTGAATTATGTTCGTCAGCTTTAAATATAAAGTTAATGTCTTCATATTTTTCTCTTTCAGTATAAATCGGAGTTGCGTCAAATCTATTGTAAGTATTATTCCAATATAGTGGTTTTTTGGAATCTTTGCTTATAGCATAAGCAATGTAAGTATAATCACGTGGTAATTCTACGCTATAATATCCATTATCATTGTTAGATACAGATTTTCTGAAATGCATATTCATACCATTTGAATTACTTCTTGTTCCTTCAAATACAATTTCTGAATGGATTACTTTTCCAGCTTCATCTAAACAATATCCTGAAACTATAGATTTTAAATTAGATTCTACTTCTACATCTAATACCATTTCTAACATTAGTGTGTCATTACATTCAACTTTTATAGGAGTTGCATTTTTTACATCACTTGCATTTTTGTACCAAATATTTTTATTTTGACTATTAATCATTAATAAATATTGACCTTCATCAACAGCAAAGTATGCTCTACTTCCAAATACAGTTGAAGTACTTGCTATCATTAACTTATAATATTCTCTGTGAGTTGTATCAGAATTATTGTCTATTCCTTGGTAGAAATATAGATTAGCAATTAATTTAGCAAATCCAGCATTATTTGGCGAAATAGGATTACCTTCTTTGTCAAATAGACTAAGCTCAATAGTAGATTTCATTGCGCATTTTGAAACATTAAATATTAAAAATATACTAGTATTAACATAATGGTTGTTTGCTAAACGAGCATATAAATTAACTTTATAGTTACCAGCAGCTTTAGGTGTCCAAGAAATAAGTCCAGTTTCTGAATTTATTTCCATACCTTCAGGAGCATTTTCTAATAAATATTCAATGATTGCATCAGGGTCTTTTTTGTGTATTGCTTTAGTTTCAAATGTATATTTTTGATCAATTGATAATCTAGATTCCTTAGGAAATTTTGTGAATACTAAATCGAAAATATTATTAGAATCCAAATTAGTTCTTACTTCAAATTTAACAGTATATTGGTAGCCACATTCATTTAATTCAATAATTGCTGGTTTACCAGAGCCAGAGTTTGCTCCATAATACTGTACAATTCCAAAATTGCTATTTCCATTATATACTAAATGGTATTTACCTTTAGATGCATTTATTAATGCCATTCCGTGATCATCAGTTTCAGCAGAAAACATTCTGTTATTGTTGTCATTTTGTTCCACAGGAACTAAAAATAATGATTCATTTCTTAGTGGTTTACCATCAATATTAGTAAGAGAAACAGTTAAAGAAGGAAGGGCTTCGCACTCATCAACTATAATTATGATGTTTTGTACTGCTTTAATTTCATTATTTTCACTTTTGCTACTTGCTTCGATTGAAAATAAATATGCTCCTGCCTCCGTTCCTTTAAACTCAAAGACTCCTGTTTCAGCATTAACTGTAGCTTTATCTGACCATTTGAAAGTAGTATTTGATTGTCTTGGAAGTATCTTGTAAGTAATAATATCATTAGGATAGTTAGTCTTTGCTTTTGCTTCATATCTAAATGAAGAATTTAAAGCAATTAAGTTTTCTTTCTTTATTTCTGAAATAAAATAGATACTTCTTTGATTTGTTATAATTCGCTCTATTTGTCTTGGAGTAGAAATAATTTTGTTTCCACTTTTACTAGTAGCAACTACAATAATAACTTCTTTTTTCTCTTTCATTTCATATTCAATCGAAGCAAGATACTGCTTAAATTGAATATCCTTATGATTTCTAAAGGTCGTATCAAATATATCGCTTGTAATATCAATTACAGTTTTGAATTGAGTAATATCTTCGATTGTATTTTTAAGAGTTCCTGGTCTAATTAGTAATTCAAATTTATCATAAGTTACATTAGAACTTTGTTGAATTGTAAATAGAAGATCTACCTTAGAAATTTGGCTGTCATACTCTGCATTTAATTCAAAATCATATAGTAGATTTTGAGATTTGGTAATACTAAGCGATGCTAAAATTAGCATTGAAATCAAAATCAAATTGCGTTTAAGATTTTTCATTTTATTATTCCTCTTGTGATTATTAAAATTTATTTTGTTGCAACATTTAAAACAAAATACACATAAGTTTGTAATCTGTTACAAATATTTTTAAAAAGTTTTAGAATTTAAGAAATCTACCGATAATTAAGATTATGGAGAACATCATAAATCAAATATTTTACTACTCTAAATTTATCAATTGGATAAATTTGGTTTTACTATATATGGTATTGCTAACCTTTTGGAATTGGGTTACATTACTTACTAATTTTCATAAAAGAGCAAATGGAATAATTGAGCATTATTTAAGATTATTATTACCAATCCCTTTCTGGGTGATTTTTTTAATTTATTCAATAAACTTTCTATCTCCAATTAATTTTTATCCTTCGGATAATAATGTTAAAAAAGAGATAATAATTGATAATAACACTAATAGTGAACTAAATGTAAAATTCATTGGTGTAAAATATAAGACTGGCTATTATCTTACTAACTCATTTGATAATTATTTAAGTGAGATTTTTACTTTGTCTAAAAATGAGAAGAGAACAATATTATTTGATATTGATACTTCAATTATTAAAACAATAATGGTTACTAAAGTTGATAATTCAGATCTAATTTTTCAATATGGTAAAGGTTTTAAAGTAAATAATACGAAATTATTATTATTTGGCGATGAATTTGAAAAAAGTCCTGTTAAAGCTATTAAAATAAGAACAGGATATTATTATAAATTAATATTAATATATACTCTTGCTATTTTTGCTTCTTGGTATTATTATTTTTGGGCATTTATGAAAAAAAATAAAAAGATATTTCTAATATTATCAATTATAACAAGTACAATATCTATTGCTGGCTTATTCTTTTCAATTAGATTTTTATTATAACTAATCTAATTTAATAGTTAAGTTGATACCTACTTGATTTCTTTTTGTAATTCCAATATTAAAGGAAGTATCCTCATTAATATCAAAATTGTACAAATAAGCTCCTGTGTAAGCATCTAACAAAGATACCACATAGATGGCACCTAAATATAAATAAAACTGGTCTCGGTAATCTCTATAGTATTCTTTTCTTCTTTTTAATTGACTTACATAGTTAGATGTTTTGTCAGTTTCATTTTCAATTAGTTTTTCCGAATCTTTGAATAATCCATCATAATATAATGCTGAAGTAAGAACAACTCCAGCAGCTCCGAACATAATTGGTGCTTTCCAATAGTCTTCATTATAAACCTGTCCCCCACCTGGAATTATGCTAAAAAGCATTGCTTTAGTAGGAGATTTTGAATTATCTTGTCCAAACATGTATGTATTGGAAGATAAGATTAATATTACAATTAATATTTTAATCATTATATAACAGCTATTGCTTCGATTTCAATAAGTGCATCTTTTGGTAGTCTGCTTACTTCATAAGCTGCTCTTGCTGGTTTAGAATTACCAAAAAACTCTGCATAAATTGTATTCATTTCAGTGAAATGCGATAAATCTTTCATAAGAACAGTAGTTTTCACAATACTTTCAATACTCCCACCTGCATTTTCAACTACTAATTTTAGATTAGATAGTGCTTTCTCTGTTTGTTCTTTTACAGTATCACCTTTCATATTCCCGTCAATATCTAAGGCAATTTGACCTGATATAAATATAAATTTACCTTCTGCAAGAACTGAATGTGAGTAAGGTCCTATTGCTTTCGCAATTTTATCTGAGTTAATTTCTTTTTTCATTTTCTTTCCTTTTTATAATTAATCTATTTTTTGATATAATAAGTAATCTTGTGTCCAAGAGTCAGAATGTGATTTTGGAAAAATTGAATCACCATTCTGCATAAATGCTTTTACGAATTTATAGTTTTTTAGTTCATTTTCTAATTTAATAAAATTGTCTTTTGTATTATTAATAAATAGAAAGTCTGGATTGTATAATTTTATAATATCTTCTTTTCTATCTAAATTAATAGCAATGTCATGAATTAAAGATTCTGAATCATAGATATACTGCTTTGAATAATAGCCAATTGCTCCGATATCATTTGCATAAATTGTATGTTTATTTTCTTCAAAGTCTTCGAAATAGGTCTCTAATTTTGAGTAAATATTGTTTTTTATATTGTTAGGAACTTTATATCTGATTAATATTGAAAATATAATTGGAAAAATCACTAAGTAAACTATGCAATTTGAATATTTTATTTTTTGAATTAAATGATAAATATAAACTATTCCAAGTATTGATATTGCCATCCATATTGGATAAGAATACCATGTCCAAACTAATGGTTTAGTAATCAAATAAAATGCAACTAAGGATAGCATCCAATAAAACAAAATACTGATAAAAGGATTTTTCTTAAATTTTAAATATCCAAATATTGAAGGAATTAGTAATAATAAGGATACTTTGTCTTTCCAAAATATAGCAGTCAAAACTTGAATTGATGTTATATTTTTTAATCCTGCTTTAGCACTTACAGATTGAGGTATAAGTGTATTATAATATTGATATATAATCCCTAAACCAATTGACGCAACAAGCACTCCAATTCCAATTAATTGAAATAAAAGTTTATATTCCTTTTCTATAATAAGTAATATTAGTAATATTAGAATTAGAATCATTCCTTCTGGTCTTATAAAACAATTAATACTTGCTATTAAAGACATTAAATGATATTTCTTTTTAATAAATAAAACTATAGAAGTAATGCTCACTAAAAAGAATAGGTTTGACTCCATTCCACCTAAAGTAATTCTGAATAGATATGGCGATATTGATATTAATATGATTAATAAGGAATTAAATACATTATTTTTAAAATTCAAATATTTAATTATTAAAATCAAGGATATTAATTCAAATAGAATATTGATATAAGAAATTGATTTTGTTAGTTTAATATTTATAAAATCTAAAAATGCACAAAACAAAGCATAAATTGGAGTTGAAACACCAAGAAAGTTTTCGTTTAAATTATAAATTAATGTATTAGAGTTAGCTAAATTTTCAGCAAATCTAAAAGTTATAAAGGTATCATCAAATAAATAAATTGAATCAATTAATAGTATTCGACTAATTAAGTATGAAGCAAGTATCAGATAGTAAATATATTTATTTTCCATTAAGAACTTATTAATGTATGATTTTGAATTTGATTAATCTTCTTCACCTTTGATTAATCTATTATCAGCCGATAGCATATCGTAATGTGGGATTACTTTGTTAAATTCAATTTTACGTAATTTGCTTTTTGAAAGAGCTTTTTTAAGTGGAGTTATTTTATCAAAAAATAGTATTCCATTTAAATGATCAACTTCGTGTTGGATAACTCTTGCAAAAAGATCACCAGTAGAAATTTTATTTAATTTTCCATTAATATCTAAATATTCAATTTCAATTTCAGATGGTCTTGAAACTATTTCATAATATTTTGGAATACTTAAGCAACCTTCTTTGTAATCTGATTCTTCTTGAGAAAAAGAAAGAATTTTAGGGTTTATCATAACAATAGGTTTTGCTTTTGATTCTTCGTCATTTGTATTATCAACAATAATGATTGAACGACTATCCCCTACTTGATTAGCAGCTAAACCAATACCGTCAGCATTATACATCGTTTCTATCATATTGTTAATAAAATCGACAGTTGATTTGTCAATATCTTTAATATCAGTTGCTTTTTGGCGAAGTATAGGATTAAAACAGTTATAAATAGGTAATATCATTTTGTCTCGATTAATTTTATTGATTTTCTAAATTCATTCGCATAGTTTATATAGTTTAAAGGCGTTTTTCTAATCATTTCAATTTCATTTTCTTTTAAGTCTCTTATTATTTTAGCTGGAACTCCAGCAACAAGTACGCCTTCAGGGACTACAAATTGCTCTTTTACGAGAGAGCCAGCAGCAACAAGTGAGTTTGAATTTACTGTTGCGTTATCCAAAACTTTTGCTCCAATACCAACTAAAACATTATCTTTGATAGTGCAACCATGTAACATCACTGAATGTGCAATTGAAACATTTTCTCCAATGTTTAGAGCATATTTATTATTAGTAACATGAAACATACACATATCTTGAACATTTGTATTTTTTCCAATTTTAATATAATGAACATCACCTCTAATTACAGAGTTAAACCAAACCGAACAGTTCTCCCCGATTTCAACATCACCTATAATTTTAACACCATCACATAAAAAAACGCTTTCGTGAATTTTCGGTGCTATATCTTTATATTTATAAAGTTTAGCACTAGTTCCATTTTCTAAATAATTCATTTATTATATTTTTTTAATGAAAAAAATTGTTTTATCCAATTTTTAAACTTATTTTTCGTTAATTTTTAAAGCAAAAAAATAAAATTCTAAATTTTAAAAATGGAAATTAACAAAAATTATGGATAATGAAAAATTAGAGGATTCAGAATTAACAGAAAATAGTGAAAGTTCTTCTGAAACTAATGAAGAAAAAGAAGTTGATTCTGTTGAAAATGAAAAAGAAATATCTAAAGAAAATGTAGAAGATATTGCTCCAAATTCAGAAAATCCAAAAAATAGCAGTTCTGATGATAATTCTGATATGAGCGAAGCTTTAGATAAATATCCTATAGTAGTTATTGATGATGATAGATGGATTCAAAGGATATTTAATCAATACCTCAAAAACTGGGGATTTGAGTATATTGCAGCGTCTAATTCATTTGAAGGTTTAGATTTATCAATAAAGAACAAACCACTTATTATATTTTTAGATATAATAATGCCTGATGTTACAGGTGATATAACTTTAAAATTTATAAGAGGAATTGAAGAGCTTGCTCAAACACCTGTTGTAATAATTTCTGGAAATTTGAATAAAGATGTGCTAAAGTCCACTTACAAAGATGGGGCTACTGGATTTATATCAAAACCATTTACAAAAGAAATATTATATCAAAAAATTAAAGATGTCCTTGATCCAAAAATCTATAATAGAATGGTTCATGATGGACTAATCGATCCAAAAGCAATTAAAAGTACGACACTAAATGTTTAAAAGAACTGGGGAAAAATGATAAAAAGTATGACTGGCTTTTCTAAAGTAGAAAAAGCTGCTGGGAATGTTAATGTTTCTGTTGAATTAAAGTCTTTAAATGGAAAAAATTTAGAATTAAATTTTAGAATGCCTAAATACTTGAATGAAAAAGAAATTGAATTTAGAGAAATCTTTAGAAAGAAAGTTTTTAGAGGTACTCTTACAGTTTATATAAACATTGAAGATACATTAGGAGGCGAAAAATTCGCTTTCAATATTGATGAAGCATTCAATATACAGAATGAATTAACAAGACTACGTAAAGAATTAAAAATTAAAGAAACTGTTAAATTAGAACATTTACTTTCATATTCTGAGCAATTTGTTGAAAAATCTAATAATTCATCTTTAACTCCTGAAATTTGGGAGCTAACATTAGCTTGTGTAAATGAAGCAATTGCTGGTATGGATTCTATGCGAATTAAGGAAGGTGGAAATATTGCTCGTGATTTGGGTAGAAGAATTGGTATGTTTAGAAATCAAGTGAAAGAAATTGAGAAACTTGGCATAGAAAGAATACCTGAAGAGCAAGAAAGATATAAAGAAAAAATAGCTAAACTTTTTGAAAATGACGAGATTGATGAGCAAAGACTTCAAACTGAAATAGTGTTACTTGCTGATAAATTAGATATAACAGAAGAATGCGTTAGATTACTTTCTCACTTGAAGTTATTTGATGAGTATATGAAAGATAAGTTACCATCTGGTCGTAAATTAAACTTCTTAATGCAAGAAATTCATCGTGAAGTTAATACTATCGGTTCTAAATCATCTTATACTAAAATATCTCACAAAGTAGTTAATCTTAAAGAAGATATTGAAAGAATAAGAGAACAAGTTCAAAATATTGAATAAATATTGAAGTAAATAAAGAAAAAAAGAAATGGCTAACAGATTTGTTAGCCATTTTAATATCAAATTCTTTTAACAGTGTATATATCTTTTCGTCTGTCTTTGAGGTTTTTTACACTTCCAAAGTTATGTAAATCTCTTAGTAAATCTAAATCAACATCAGAGATTAATATCATTTCAGCATTTGGTGTTGCTTCTGTGTTCACACCATTATTTGGAAATTGGAAATCACAAGGAGTAAAAACTGCAGATTGTGCATATTGTATATCCATATTGTGTACTTTAGGAAGATTACCAACGCTACCTGCTATTGCTACGTAACATTCATTCTCTATTGCTCTTGCTTGAGCACAATGTCTAACTCTTGAGTATCCATTTTGAGTATCTGTTAAAAATGGTACGAATAAAATATCAATACCATCTTCAGCTAATAACCTACTTAATTCTGGAAATTCAACATCATAACAAATAAGTATCCCTATTTTACCACAATCAGTATCATAACTAACTAATTTCTTTCCGCCTACCATTCCCCAGACTTTATTTTCGTCAGGCGTTACATGGATTTTTTCGTATTGTTGAATATCACCATTTCTTTGACATAAATATCCAACATTATATAAGGTATCACTAACCATCTCAGGCATACTACCAGTGATTATATTGATATTATAAGAAATAGCAAGTTTAGCAAATTCTTGAACTAAGGGTGCTGTATATTCAGCAAGTTTTCTGATTGCTTCTGCTTCACTAAGGTCATTGTATTTAGCCATAAGTGGTGCATTGAAAAATTCTGGAAATAAAGCGAAATCACTTTTGTAAGTACTAAGAGTATCAACAAAATATTCGGCTTGTTGCATTAATTCTTCAATATCTTTGTAATTTCTCATTTGCCATTGAACTAATCCAAGACGTACAATTCTTTTTATGTCTTTTATACGCTTTGTAGGTTTTTCATAATAAATATTATCCCATTTTAATAGGATAGCAAATTCTTTTGAATTTGCATCACCTTGTAGATAGTTTTTTAATACTCTTAATGGGTGAAAATCATTTGAAATTTGAAAACTTAATACAGGGTCATAGATTAATTTCATTTTAACTTTTTCTAAATACTCTTTTGGAGACATTTCATTCTCATATTTATGATAGTTTGGAATTCTACCACCAAATATAATTGCTTTTAAGGTTAATTTTTCACATAGTTCTTTTCTATATTCATATAATCTTCTACCTAATCTTAATCCTCTATATTCTGGTTTGATAAATAATTCAATACCATATAGAGTTTCACCATTTTCAGAGTGAGTATTAAAAGTATAATTTCCCGTAATTTGCTTATATGTATGAAAGTCTTCAAATTTATCATAATCTATAATAATAGATAAAGCACAACCAGCGATAGCTCCATTAACTTTAACAATTACTTGACCTTCTGGAAATTTTTT
>Ga0070728_10007015_pt1 | contig 10446 bp, 10 predicted proteins | sample tdDd471_FD_66723 | JGI IMG/M metagenome (GOLD analysis project Ga0070728, IMG submission 66723) | Marine sediment microbial communities from the Atlantic coast under amendment with organic carbon and nitrate - tdDd47.1 | ecosystem: Environmental > Aquatic > Marine > Coastal > Sediment | place...
CAGATCACCGTCGTTCAGCAGACCGGTGACATCGGGAATCCCGTTCACGCAGGGCACGCCCAGTTCGCGCGCGATGATGGCGCCGTGGATGAGCATGCCGCCCCGGCGCTCGACGATGGCGGCGGCCAGGGGTACGAGGTGGGTCATGGTCGGCTGGATGGCATCGCAGACGAGGACCTCTCCGCGCCGGAAGGCCGCGAAGTCTTCGGCGTTGCGGACGATCCGCGCAGTGCCGGCCGCAAGCCCGCGGGCCGCGGGTTGTCCGATCAATTGACGGGGAGTGACCCCCTGATCGCCTCCAGGCTTGTCAGGGGAAGCGGCCGTCTCCGTGGGCAGGGTGACCGGGCCGCTATCGGAATCCGACAGCGCGTCAACGGCGACATCGGTGGCTAGCCGTGTGAGGGGGACGCCGGGAGTGAGGCGGCCAGCGGCCACCAGACGATCGGTGGCGATGGCCAGGGCATGCTGCAGCTGGTTCTGCAATCGGCCCATGAGGATGTTGTCATCGTCCCGCAGGCGCCAGCTCAATCGACCGATCCGGAGGACGTCCCGGGCCTCCGCGTGGCGGTCGGGCCCCACGGCCTCCAGCAGGGCATCTTCCCGTCCCCCAGTCGGGGGTTTTCTTTCGATCGGGCCTTCCGACTCGCCTTTCGCCAGCTGGAGGACCATGCCCACCACGAGATCCGGTCGGTCGTCCAGGGATTCCTCCCGGAAGACCAGGTCGAGATGCTCGTCGAGGAGGGTGTCGAGATCGTCGGCGATGCCCGTGCCGTCGGGAGTGCTGGCCAGGCCGGCGGCCACCTCCCGCCAGCGGTCGCGGGTCGCGAGGTCTCCCGAGATCTTCCACTCCGCCAGGCGTTCGTATGCCGCGGGATCGGCCCGAAGCCGGGCGGCCAGAGCGGCCAGAGCCTCGTTGCGGCGCGATGCCATCAGAGGCTGGTCCTCGAGCAAGGCCACGAATTCGTAGGGGTCATCCGGCCGCACGGCGTCGTTGTAGTACTGCCCGAAACGTCGGACCCCGTGGGCGAAGGGGATGAACTCGTCCTTGTAGATCTTCTGCCAGTGAACGAATGCATCACGCCGGCGGATGATGGCCGCCGCCAGGTCCGCGTCGTCGAATAAGGCAGGATCCTCGGCCGCGAACCCGGCGGCGGTCCGCTCGAGTTCGGGGATGAGATCTTCGGTTACCCGGCGGCAGAGGTCGGCCAGGGCCGTCGCCCCGGGACGCAGGGTCAGGTACCATGAACGTTCGTCATCTTCGGCGGGTGGGGCGGTCACGGGGCGGACCTGGAGAAGTGTCAGCCCGGGCCCGCGTCCGGTCCACTCGAGGTCGGGTGGGGAGGCGAGAATGGTCTCGAGACTGCGCAGAGTCTGGTGGAGCAGGTCGAGATCCTCGCGCACGAGAATGGGACGAGCTTCGGAACCCTCCCGGTGTCCCGGGGTGAAGGTCATCACCTCCCCCGAGGACCGTTTCAGGATCCAGCGGTCGGGGTCCACCGCTCCGCTCACCAGGTCCTCGCAGGGACCGGGGACCGCCTCGATCATCTGCCGGTCCTTCTCCGGATAACGCGGATCGGTCCCGAAACCCACGCCCGAGACCGGCGCCGACACGAACTCCTGCACGACCACCGCCATGCTGCTCCGGGCGACGTCGAGACCGAGCTCGGTGCGGTAAAGCAGGGCGGCGTCCGACCACAGTGAGGCCCAGACGATGCGGACGGCGTCGAGCAGCGAATCTTCACCCTGGACGCCGACGAGGGACTCGTGGAGGCCGGCGAAGGAACGTGTCGCGGAATCCTCGCCGGGGGCCGATGACCGGACGGCCACCAACGGATGGTCGAGGTCGGCGTAGGCCCGGCGCAGTTCGGAGGCTACCCGGTCGGGGATGGGATGGGCCAGGAAGGCAGACCGGATGCGCAGGGCGGCGTCCCAGATCTCTTCCCAGCGCATCTCGCCGAAATCCTTGCGGCCCAGTTCCATCCGGATGAACCCGGCCAGGGAGCCTTGAGCCACGAAATCGTCATAGGCCCGAGAGGTCAGGCAGAATCCAGGGGGAACCCTGTGGCCGGCCGCGATCAGGCGTCCCAGGCCACGGGCCTTTCCGCCGATTTCGGCCTCGGGGGCGCCAACGGCCTGCTCGAGGTCCAGAATCAGGGGGCGGTCGGAATCCACTGCCGGACCTCCTGGAAGCGGACGACGTGCAGGAAACGCAGCACTTCGATCCGGAAGAGGGCCGTGGACTCGGCGGCCACGAAAGCCTTGAGCTGGGGATGCCGGGACAGGAGGAGACGGGTCCAGGGGACCATCGCCTCGACGCCGGAGATTTCCCGGGCCCGGCCGGTGACGGTGACGGCCTCGACGTCCATCATCTGGTCCAGGTTCTGGGGGCGGTCGTCGACGAGGAGGGCCACACGGTCATGTTCGGTCAGGAGACGGTACTTGCGGGTGGCCCGGGGGGTGGCGAACACGGCAGTTCGTAGATCCGCACTGAAGGCGAAAGCCACCAGCGAGCCGTAGGCGTGGCCGTCACCGTGCGTGCAGAGTACGGCGTAGGGTTGACCGGTCACGAGCCGCCTTATCCGATCCAGTAGATCGGAGTCGCCGCCGGTGTCCGGGACGTCGCCTCCGGAATCCTGATCGAGAACCGGTTCATCGTTGCGGGCCACGGGGTCCTCCTGGGAAGAGGTGAACGGGGGTGAGCGTCTCTCGGTCGCTGACAAACTACCACAGACAGGGCGGGATCACCCCCTCAGGGCGCCGATCGTTCATGGCGGCGGGCTTCGGCGGTATGGTCCGGCCTCGCGAGATCCAGTCCGAAGACATCAGCTGCTATCCACCACGAACCACCAGAGCCAATCGACCCAGAGCGAGCACGATCGCCAGGCCGCAACTGGTGAACAAGATCAGCATGAGATCGGGGAAGTACACCTTGGCGGACCCAATGGATGTCCCGACCACCTGGGGAAAAAAGACCAGCACGGCGGCTACGATCCCGGTCAGCCCGAGCGCGGCGCCGACGTTCAGCCATCGCACCCAGAGGCGCATGGGCTTTGGTTTCACGAGCAGTCGCTGGCCTGTCTTGAATAGCCATATGGCGATTCCCAGGATTGCCGCTACCACGGACCAGAGGGCGATGAGCGCCGAGAGCGGCGGCCCCGCCTCCACTGATTCAAGTCCCAGGGCCTCCAGGCCCACCGCCAGGGTGAGCCGACCGGGCGCGATGCCGAAGAAATTGCGGATACGCCTGGGTTCGACCTTGCGGAGGTAGAAGCCCATTCGCTTGAATGGCCAGTCTTCGGGCAAGTCGTGGTGGAACTTGCATTTAGGATTGGGGCAGTGGGGTGGCGCCCTATCGTCTCTGTAGATTTCGAATGGGTTTATGCAGTCTGAACTGCAAGGGTGGGGTCGGACACATTTTCGAGGGCATAACCTACCTGCCGTTGACATCGGAATATTGAATTAATAAAATCATCCAGCTCCAGTAGATCCATTGGATCGGAGTGATTTCGGTCCATCGCCCGGATTGAACACCGAGGGGGAAATCCAATGCGCATGATATTGATCCTAATCGCCACCCTGCTCGTGGTGGTGCCCGTTGTCGCCCAGGATCCCGGACCCAACACGATCGGTCTGTGGTTCGACGCTGACGCCATGGTCAACGTTCTCAACGATCCCCAGTCCATGCAGGAGTTCAGTGGCTACCTCGTGATCCATGCGGCTACCCACACCCAGATCGCGGGACTCGAGTGTGCCATCGATGTGCCCGACGGCGTCTACTGTGTCGATTGGGAGTATCCGCCCGGGGCCGACAATTGGGGCACGCCCTATAACGTCATCGTATCCTGGTGGCCTGCGCTTGACCCGAATCCCGATCTCGTGGTCATCAGGTTCGATTATCTCATTCTCACGGTGCCCGAATTGCCTGCGTTCTTTGTCCTCGGGCCCACCGAGCCCTGTAGCTTCCCGGACACCTTGTCGCCTGGGTACGCCTACTTTGAGGGCGGTGACGTCTTGTTGCAGTCGCTGGACTACGTGTACGGTGACCCCACGGTGGCACGCTTCGAGTCGGGATCGGTGGCCGTGGAGAGTCACTCGCTCACTGAGGTTAAGAATCTGTTTCAATGATCGAATGGCATTGGCTATCTGCTAAAAGGATGCTCATGTAAGCCCATGGCGAACAGACTGGCATGAACGTGGGGGGGCGCCTACCTACGTGGAATTACCGCTGGTGAACCAGCCAAGAATGGAGAAAAGGCCCCCCAACCGCCTCTGGACACCAAGTCCGCAATCGCCTTCCCCATCCTCGTCTGCAAGGCGCTCTTACTCCAAGATCTCGCCGCTCTCGTCGGCTAGACCACCAGCAACTTCATGTAATCGCCCACGTCGCCGCATTCGTCGAAGGCCCAGGTGGCCTCGATGATCGCGTCCTGCCGCGCCGTGTCCAGCACGCCGTCGCAGTTGGCGCGGAACTTGGCGATCAGCTCGTCATCGCTGAGCGGATTCTGCGGGCTGCCCTTGGCGTGGTCCACGGTCTCGGTGAACTCGCGGCCGTCGTTGGTGGTCAGCGTCGCGATGGCCCGCTTGGTGGCCGGGAACATGGCATCGATCTCGTCGTTGGCCACCACCTCGATCTTGCCCAGCAGGGCGCGGATGCGCGGATCGAAGAGCTTCTCGTCGCTGAAGGAGTTGGGGTAGACCCCGAAATCGGCGGCCGCGGCGGCCAGGCAATAGGGCAGGCTGTGGTCGGCGGTCTCCTTGGTCTGCGGATCGTACTTCGACGGGTCGCTGAGGATGTCGGCGCCGCGCGCCGTGGTCTGGATGTGGATCTTCGCCAGGTCTTCGGCCACCAGGCCGTTGTTCTGCATGGCATTGAGCACCGCGGACATGGGCTGATGCGTCAGCGCCTCGGTGGGAAAGGCCTTGTAGCCGCAGTCGGTGATCAGAAACTTCTCGCCCAGGCCGTCGAGCAGGATCTCGGGCTTCAGCTCGATGTTGGGCAGGACGTGCTCGAAGCCCTCCTTGCCCTCGATCACCTCGACCGGGCCCTCGTAGCCCTCGGCGGCCATGAGCGCCGCCAGGACGCCGGCCTGGGTGGCCAGCGGATCGGCCGTGTTCTTCATGTTGGTCAGGTGACCGGCCACGACGCCGCCCACGGTGAAGTGCGAGCTGCCGCTGATGCCGGCGGCGGCCACGAGCTGGTCCTCGTCGAGGCCGTAGATCTTGCCCGCGACGAAGGGGCTCACGAACTGGGTCAGCGTGGCGTGGTGCCAGCCGATCTCGCGCACGCCCGGGAAACAGGCCAGGCACCAGCGCATCTCCAGCTCGTAGGCGATGAGGATGGCGGTCAGCACGTCGCGGCCGTTCTTCTTCAGGGCCTCGGCCGGGCTGATGGCGCCGAAGATGATGTCCGACGGGTGGGAGGGATCCTGCTCCCAGTAGATGTCGTTGTAGTCGAGGGCGCGCACGAGCAGGCTGTTCATCAGCGCGGCGTTGGCGGCGTTGGTGCGGTGACCGTTGCCGATGAGCGTGGCCTCGGCGGTGCCGCCCAGCTTCTCGGTGAAGCGGTACATGGCGGCCATGTCGGAGTTGTTCACCGCGGCCATGGCGCAGCCGACGCTGTCGAGGAGGAAGCGTTTGGCTTCCTTGACGGACTCGGCCGGGATCTGGTCGTAATCGAGGTCGAGGGTGAAACGGGCCATCTTGCGGGTGATGCTGTCCATGATCAGTCTCCGGTGGCTGGGTGGCCGGGCGAAATGGGTGGCGATAACTCGTGATTTACCGCGACAGGGTAGGCAGGGTCGGGGGTTCCTGCAACGTGGCGCGAGGGTCAGAACTGAAGGATTCAGTCCGTTGCCAGGAGGCGAACCTTCTCGGCCGTGGTGCCCCGCTCGAACAGCCTCAACAGGAAGATGGAGAACCGAATGAGGAAGCCTGAGGGTCGGATCAGCTTCTGGGCGAACAAGGCGACAGCCTCGTCGCGTTGCCGGATCAACGAGTCACGACTGCCCGACCCGCCAGCGCAGAGCTCGAGGGTCTGGGTCCAGGCCTTGTCGCGGGCGTAGCTGATACTGAACATGCTGAGCTGCTCGTCGACGGACCCCAGGAGCCGGTCGACCAGCCGCAATGGCCGGACGAACCGAGCGATCCGGTTCTGCGTGGCATTGATCTCACTGTTCAGGATCTCGTTGATCGTCATGAAGTCCGCCTTGAGCGCCATGGGCGTTCCGCCAGCGACCTCGCAGGCAGCGATGCCCAGATCGAGATTGATGTGGGCGTTCATGCCAAGCACGAGATGCTGCAAGGCGGAGAGTTGGGGGAGATGTTCCGTGGAGAAGGCTGCCTGCCAGGCCGCTGTGGTCTCCTCGCCTCGTCGATGCGCGTGGTAGGCTTCGAGATAGCGATTGGCGAACACGACGTCGAGTTCCTCCATGCGAGGTCCGTCTTCGAACATGCCGGCTTCGATCCCCATCGCCACCTTGATCGTGACCCGGCGATAGAGGGCGGCGAAGTAGCCGAGTGTGCTGTGGGTCTCGATGCAATGATCGATGATCTCGTCGAGGGCTGCGATCACGCCGGCGATGGTGGAGGCAGGGTGCTGGAGTTCGCCGGCGCCATGGCCGATGCTGGTATCGTGCGTCATCTGAGTGGGCTCCGTCGGGTCGAGGGACTCGCTACACATTCAAGAAACTCCAAGCATCCCTCACCGCAAGGTCCGCACTGCCGGAGAGATGAGGGTGGACCTCCTTTCAAATAAAAATGGGCCCCGGACATGAAGTCCGGAGCCCAATCAAACTCAAACCTTCGCGATCACTTGGTCAGCGTCAGCTTTTTGCTCGACCGCCCATCGACAGTCTGCAGCACCGCGAAATACAGCCCCGAAGCCTGGGGCCGACCATTCCCGTCACGACCATCCCAGGACACGGTGTGTGCGCCCTGGTCCAGTTGCTCATCGGTCAGCACCGCTACCTCGCGCCCCCGCACATCATGCACGCTCAGCCGTGCTGAACCAGCATTCGGCAACGCGAAGCTGATGTTCACCCGAGGGTTGAAGGGGTTGGGCCAGGCATCGGTCAACGCAGCCACCATGGGCACCTCGATCTGACCCGGCACGGCACTCACCGTGGCCGCGTCGTAGAACACGGTCAGCAGATCGTTGCCGCTGTCGTAGCTGTAGCAGTAGCCGGTGACCACGACATCGCCCGTGGGACCGACCGCGACACTGCGACCCTCATCGCTTTCACCGTATCCGTCGAATCGCACATCCCAGAGATACGCGCCATTGGTGGGCTCGAAGGCCACGGTGGCCACGTCCCAGCCGGTGCCGGATCCGTCGCTGAACCCGCTGGCCACGATGGTGCCGTCGGGGCCGATGGTCAGGCAGTTGGCCACGTCGTACCAGTCGGGAGGACCGGCGTATGTGGCATTCCAGATGAACTGGCCGTCGGCGCCGTCGAACTTGGCCACCAGGTAGTCGCCGCTCATGACGCCGGCCACCAGGATGTCACCTGCAGCATCGAGCATCATGGCGCGGGGGTCGTCGGCCATGGTGCCGCCGCTGTTCCACTGCTCGTCCCAGACCACGCTGCCGTCAAGGGCGGCGTAGCGGGTGAGGACGACGTCGTAGCCGGTGTCCGAGGACCAGGTGCGCGAGGCCATGATCACGTCATCGTTGTCGGCGACGTCGATCCAGCCCATGAGGGACTCGATGTTGTAGACCGCACCGGCATGATGGCTACGCCAGATCTCGGTGCCCATCTCGGGATCGTAGACCATGGTCACGATGTCGGCATCGCTGAGGGACGTGCCCACCAGCCCGCAGATCACGGGGCGGTCCTGGCTGTCCACGGCGATGTCCAGGCCCACGTCGTCGAGCATGCTCTGGCCGCCGAACTCGCGGCTCCAGAGGTTGACGCCGTTCTCGGCGGCATACTTCTGGACGATGATGTCGTAGAAGCCGGTGCCGAAGGCGCGTCCCACCACGTAGAGGTTGCCCTCACTGTCGGCGGCCGCGGCCACGATGCGTTCGTTGTAATCAGTCGAGTAAATTTCGGACCAGACCAACTGTCCAGTCTCACCGTCCACTCGCAGGACGATGATGTCGTCTCCGCCGGTGCCTCAGCTGTCGCAGGAGGCGAGGTAGCCCGCCACCAGGAGATCGCCGCGGTGGTCGATGACGATGTCCGACAGCTTCATGTCGAAGCCGCCGGGGTCGACGTAGGTGTAGGTCCAGATCCGGGTTCCGTCCTCGTGGTCGAGCTTACGGATAAATATATCGGCCGGGCCGCCGGGATCGGTGTGGACACCACCGATGATGGCATTGCCGTCGGCGTCCATGAGGGCGATCACGCCTTCATCCAGGATGCCGGCGCCTCCGTCATGGAGGTCGGACCAGCCGAACGCCGGAGCGTCGGCCAGGGCCGGGGTCGAGGCCAGGGCCACCAGGAACAAACTGGTGACGATAAGCCGGGTCTTTTTCATAAGGGCTCCTTATTAGGGCCGTCTATTCATTGCTGACCGATACATTTTACCACAAATCGTGCGGCCAGCAAAATGGTCGGAGATTATTGCGCGTCGGTATCCGCATAATCAGTGGGCGGCAGGAAGAAATCAGGGCTCAATTGGACCGTATCGACGCTATGGAGCCTTGATTCACTCTGTCCTTCACGATTCATGATCCTGAGTAAGGCTGTGGACAGCACCGGCACGCCCTCGAGCTTGGCAAGCTCCCGCAGGGCCCCTTTGCCACCGGGGATGGCGCTCAGTGCAGGGGTCGAAATGTACTGAAGTAGGCTGTAATCCACATCGATGTCCTTGGTCAGCCATACCTCGCTGGTCGTTTCCTGTTTTCCCATATTCATCTCCACGATCCAGCGCTTGCACTGGTAGCCGTCGATGGTCTCGGTCTGGCCGGTGTCCGTGACCCGGGCTGCCACGTCGAGCATATCCTTGATGCGCTCGAGTTGCATGTTGCCGCTCTCGGAATTGTCGAGGGCCAGCTGATTGAGCTGAGCCTGCACCTCGGCGGCGGACATGGTGGTCCAGGTGCGGTCGACATGGTTGACCATGGTGACCGTGGTGGTGGGGCCGTCGACCAGGAAGCTGCGACCGCGGGTGTCACGGCGGGCCTGGCTTTCGGAGAGCCACAGGATGGAGGTGTCGGTGGAGGCTGCACGGAACTCGCCGGGCAGAGACATGGCACCGGTCTCGGTGATGGTCACGAGCTTGTGGGCGGTCAGGCTCTCGGCTGCCTGCTTGTCGCCGCAGGCGCTCAGGAGCAGGGTGGCCAGGGCGAGGCTGAGGATGAGGAGGCGTCGGATCATGAGAACTCCAGGGCTTGGGGATGATCCGAGGATAGGGGGCGGGATGGAGGTTGGCAAGTTGGGTGGGCGTGGAAAAACCTGATCCTGCGGGTAAAAAAACGGTAACCCGGAAAGCAACCGGGTTACCGAGACGACCGTGATGATGGTCGGGACCGATCAGCGGTAGAGATTCTTCACGCTGCTCAGGGTCTTGCCCTCGACGGGAACTTCGGTGGTCGTGTAGGTGAAGTCGTCGAAGCAGAAGAAGTTGCTGAAGGTGTGGATGATCTTCACCTGGTCGACGGCCAGATCATAGCCCGAGGGAAGCCAGGTCGGGTCCGACGAGGGGGGAAGGCCTTCGCTCGTGTGGACGAGGACGCCCCCGAGATACAGCTCGAACCAGACGACCCAGGTCGGGTTGTACGACCCGGAGATCCAGACACCGTCGAAGACGTATTCCTGGCCGAAGGTGATGATCTCGTCGTTGGAAAAGGCCAGGCAGCGGACGAGGCCGGAATGCGGAGGGTAGTTCTCGTCGGGGGTGTCGAAGGTCGTCCAGCCGGCCCAGTCGGCGATGCCGCCGTATCCGGCCGGGATGGGTGTATAGCCGCCCTCAAGATCGTCGAAGTCGACCACGATCTGTTCGGCGAAGCTGGTGGTGGCGGCCAGGAGGGTGAGGATCAGGAACATCGTTAGGAACGATTTCATGTGGTGACCTCAATATGGCGGGATGGTCATCGAGGTGTCGTTCACAGATGGCGGCATTGGGATCGTTGTGGTAATCCGGTTTGCCGTGTAATGAAAGCACTGTATCACATCGGGGCTCTGCTGGGTAATGTTTCGGTTATGCCCACAAGATTGTGTCCAAGGCCCGAGCAATTGCTCGGGCCTTTCTTTCATACCGCCAGTTTCAGATCATGCCGTCGGTTAATCTCAAGCCCACGGGTCTCCACCTCACCGAAATAGTAATCCCGCATTCGCCCCATGAGCTCGACACGGTCGATGAATAACCGCCGAGCCAGCACGTCCTTCCACGTCAACACGCGATCGCACAGCCCCTGCAACATCGCCGGCGTCTCCTTGCACCTCCGTGCTCGCCGAGGCTGCATGAAGTTCCGCCATACCTTGAATATCATCAGCCGTAACG
>Ga0070728_10007018_pt1 | contig 10442 bp, 8 predicted proteins | sample tdDd471_FD_66723 | JGI IMG/M metagenome (GOLD analysis project Ga0070728, IMG submission 66723) | Marine sediment microbial communities from the Atlantic coast under amendment with organic carbon and nitrate - tdDd47.1 | ecosystem: Environmental > Aquatic > Marine > Coastal > Sediment | place...
TTGTAAGCGAAGCGCGTTATAACAGCCATCTAAAAGCGAGACTCGCAGCTTCGAATAGCATTAAATTGTAAGCGAAGCGCGTTATAACAGCCATCTAAAAGCGAGACTCGCAGCTTCGAACAATAGGCGATGTAGCGTAGCTCGCCTTGATGTAAGATCATTTACTCACCGTCTGCGGAAAGATCCTGAATCTGTTTAATCAATTCTCTCAATTTGCTCTCTCTGGCTGTACTTTCACTTAATTTTCTCTCGAGGTCTCCGATTTCTGTAGTCAGATCTTCCCTCTGCTGTTCCAGCTCCTGTATCTGGCCGGTCATTCTTCTTATTTTCGTATCGGAAGTACTGCTATCTGACTCAAGCTGGCTGTTTCTCTCTTTCAATTCAATAATCAGAGCTTCAATTTCAACAAGTCTTTCATTTCTTGAATCGAGTTCTTTCCTCAAATTATCCAGATTGCTCTCTTCAGTACTTCTGTTCAGTTCATTGGTGATGACTTCTTCGTCTACACCTTGAGGATCGAGCCTGATTGAATATTCCAGGTCAGTAGTGGCTTTGACTGAGAGAACCTTGTCTTCATATCCTCTTTTACGCACGAGAAACGTAACTTCTTCCTCTTTTGTAAAGAGCCCGATGAATTGGCCTTTCCCCGAAAGAACGCCGTTGACGTAAATCTGAGCATCACCTGGAATGGTAACGAGTCCGGTTTTAACAAGGACATTTTTCTCAGCTTCAATATTTAATAGATTCAGGTTGTCCGCTTCTTCAAGAGCCTTATGATTTGCAGCTGAAATAGAAGATAATTGTTCTATTTCTGAGTCTCTGGCAATATAGAGTTCATCTCCGGTGGCGGCAGAACTGGAATTAGCTGTACCGTCCTTTACGGATACAGCGATAAGACCTTCATCAACGATAAGGTAAGTCCCATCACTGTTTCGGTCTACAAGGAAAGTCGTTCCTCTGACAGAGAATATTCTGTCTTCAGATTTAACTTCAAGTTTTTCACCTTCACTTAGTTTATTCACTCTGTAAAGCATGGAACCTGTTAGAATTTCAGTTTTAATATCTGCGGTTTTATCGAGATTGAACAGGTTTTTTATCTTAATAATGGTATTGCTTCTTACTCTTGCCGCGGCTAGATCGGAGAACTGGATCTGGCAGAATGATTCATCAACAACTTTGATTATATCTCCTGCGAAAAGAGCCTCTCCTATAGTAGCGGCAAGAATCTCATCATCCCTGAGTATATATACCTCACCGGAGATCGCTGTTATAAATGCTTCTTCATTACCGGACAAACTCACGGGATCGAGTTTTCTTATTTCTTTTGGGCTGCCCGTATAATTGAAATAGAAAAAGGTGGCAATTGACGCTGTAATTAAACCAATCAAAAAAATAATAATGGTTCTCATAATTTGTTTCATAAGTATAAATATATATACTTCCTTAAAAATTACACAATACTTATGCTAAAATAAATATATGAAAATGTTTAATCGCGTATTTACCAAGTTCAACTATGCATTTAAAGGGCTTAAAATAGCCATCACAACAGACAACAGCTTTAAAATACATTTCATTTTTGTGCTGCCGATTATTCTCTCCGGCTTTCTTCTGAATTTTAATCAGTTTGAATGGATAATCATTTCTATTTCAATAGGCATCGTACTGATAGCAGAATTATTTAATACTGCTCTGGAATACACAGTCAAAATGTTTACAGATGAATACCATGAGCTGGCGGAAAAGCTGCTGGATATAAGTGCCGGTGCAGTCCTTATGTCAGCTATTTTGGCTTTTGTTTTGGCCTTATTTATTTATATCCCAAAATTTAGCGGACCCGCCTGACAGCCCCGGCTCTTCGTCGCGGTGCACAATTTTGTTTCTCACATATAAGAATATGCTCAAAGCCCCAATTGATTCCGCTTCTCAATCCGGTGCAGTCAGGCGGGTCCGCTCGTTTATACAGGTACGGCTCTTCGTCGCAGTGCACAATTTTGTTTCGATTAGTTTTTATTTTGGAGTTGTTCGATGATGAATGTGATGAGCTCTCTGTCCATTTCTTCTCCGCTTTGTTCTATTAGTCGTATGACCCTGTTTTTATTGAAGGGACCATCGCAGGTCAGGGAACTGCTGGTTCTTCCTTCGTTTGAGGATTTCCATGTGACTGTTCTCTGGACAGATCTTTTATCATAGGATATCTGAAAACCGATCAGGTGGTTACTTTCGGTGTCGTACCAGAGAATCAGGTCCATGTCTTTGTCCATAAACCAGCGTCTGATTCCTTCATCCGGTATCTGTCGTACACCTTTCACTTCAACAAGCACGGCTATATCCTCCAGTTAGATTATAATACGGGTAATACTTTAATTCAATTTTTCCAACATCATACATCAATATTGCTGATAGATTCCATAAAAAATGAATATTGGATATATAAAAGGTTCCTGTTTAAAATCATTTAATTGAAAAAACATTAAAAAACAGGAGTTATCATTTATGAATTCAGCTGTATTATCAGCGTTGGCTATCGGTTCATTTTTTTTAATTACAGCAGTATTTCGCGCTCGCTGGATATTCAGGCAACCGGTGAAAGAGGGGAAGGTTAAAGAAATCTCCACCCATATATCCGAAGGGGCAATGACCTTTTTAAAAAGGGAATATATTGTGCTGGTCCCATTTATAATACTAATTGCTTTATTATTGGGATTCGGTAATAAAGGAGCTCTGCGGTGGCAGTTTCTCAGTTTTCTTCTCGGAGCCGTCAGTTCGGCTCTTGCAGGTTATGTAGGAATGAAAGTTGCAACCGCATCGAATTCTCGAACAGCCACAGCTGCGCAAAAGGATCTCAATTCTGCTTTGAAAGTGGCTTTCACAGGTGGTAGCGTCATGGGGCTCAGTGTGGCGGGGTTGGCAGTTCTAGGTGTATTTATTGTCTTGTTTGCCGGTGAAATGTTAATCGGATTTGAAACAGCAGTTCTCCGTGAAACGATATTGCCCATACTGACAGGATTTTCACTTGGTGCGTCGACAATCGCTCTTTTTGCCAGAGTCGGTGGAGGGATATTTACCAAAGCTGCTGATGTCGGGGCAGATCTCGTTGGGAAAGTAGAGGCGGGAATCCCCGAAGATGATCCGAGAAACCCCGCGGTTATCGCTGACAATGTCGGTGATAATGTCGGTGATGTAGCCGGTATGGGTGCTGACCTTTTTGAATCCTTTATAGGATCTCTGATTGGAGCCATGATTCTGGGTATCAATGCACCGGCAATAGAACTGATGCAGAGAAAACTTGTCTTCTATCCTCTATTTATGATAGGCCTCGGTGGTGTGGCTTCTGTAGCCGGTATGTATATGATCAGGATTAAAAAAAGTTCTTCACCTCAGAAAGCTTTGAACCAGGGCACCTTTGGAGCGGCTTTTCTCACAATCGCAATTCTCATCCCTTTTTCAATATATTATTTTGGTGATTTGAAGCTCAATGATGGCACAGGAGTAGTGCAGATCATTCTCACATCAATTCTCGGGCTGGCAGCTGGTGTTGCCATCGGATTGCTGACTGAGTTTTTTACAGGTACCGGAAAGAAACCGGTCATTAAAATTGTCAAAGCCTGTGAAACGGGATCGGCTACAAACCTCATTGCCGGATTAGGTGTCGGAATGCAGTCTACTTTATTCCCTATTCTCATCATCGCATTTACGATAATCGGCAGTTATACTCTGGCTGGATTTTACGGTATAGGAATCAGTGCCCTCGGTATGCTCATGACTATCAGCATTCAGCTGGCAGTTGATGCATATGGGCCTATTGCAGATAATGCCGGCGGGCTGGCTGTTATGGGTGAATTGTCAAAAGAGGTTCGTGAAAGAACAGATGCTCTCGATGCTGTCGGGAATACGACAGCCGCAGTTGGGAAGGGATTTGCCATTGGTTCGGCAGCTCTTACCTCTATAATTCTATTTGCCTCATTTCAGAAAGCAGCGGGATTGACTGTTATCGATCTTATGAATCCCAATGTGCTGTCGGGAATAATAATTGGAAGTATGATTCCATACTTTTTCTCGTCATTGGCAATGGATGCTGTAGGGAAAGCTGCCTTTGCCATGATTAAAGAAGTGCGCCGTCAGTTTAATGAACACCCGGGTATCCTGAAAGGTACGGTAGTTCCCGATTATAAGAAATGCATCGATATAAGCACTAAATCGGCTTTGAGCCAAATGGCATTGCCCGGTCTGGTCGCAACAGGTGTTCCCGTATTAGTTGGATTTCTAGGTGGAGCGCACATGCTCGCTGGAATTCTCGCAGGAGTAACAGCCTCGGGAGTACTGATGGCTACTTTTATGTCTAATTCAGGTGGTGCCTGGGATAATGCTAAAAAAATGCTTGAAGCCGATGAAAAGATCAGTAAATCAAGTGAGTCATATAAGGCTTCTGTTGTTGGCGATACAGTAGGTGATCCCTTCAAGGACACTGCAGGGCCTTCATTGAATATTCTAATTAAATTAATGGCTGTTATCTCTCTGGTAATAGCTCCCATGTTGTAAAAGGAGACATTTATGGAATTTGAAAAACACTTATACATGGTGCTGTATCCCAGTACATTTCTCATCAGTTCTCAGCTGACTCCCGAAGAGCTTGGCCAGCACTACCTGACCGGATCCAAGCAGAATTATGACAGCGGGCTCATATTCGCTGAGATAGACAATACTTATAGAAATGACTACCTCGATATAGATTGGGGTTTGGAACAACTCGTTCCCCATGAAGATGGCAGCCCTAAAGCGACAAAATTCATCTCGGCTTATAGAGTATTGGAACATGTAAAACTGGACAGTATCAAAAGGCTTTATTTGTCCTCTGCCAGCGGTTATGTAATGGGGATAGATTCGGCTCCTTTTGTTCAACCAGAGGACTCAACCAGATTTAAAATATATGCTGGTATAACACCTTTGAGAATGATGTCAGTATCGACTTTGAGTTTTGAAGAATACGGCAGACATATGATCAGTGAGCAGAAACACAAAGGAGCGCCCACTCTCTTTTATGCGCAACTGGAGTTCAATTCAAGGCAGTTCAGAATCGATTATGATAATAATCCTTTAATGCCCTCTCCCATTCCGGGGATCCATCCGGCTATTTTAAGGTCAAAAATTGACGAAATCAAAGATAAACCGGTAAAAACTACAAAAGGTCTCAAAATCGAAACAAATATTCACAGATTTCCACCTCAGTTGTTCCGCCATGGTTTCACATTTTTCTCAAGTGTCAACTCTCTCTATTTTCCCATGCCAAGCAGGGATGTTATAGAGGAAAAGTTTTACAAGTATTTCAGGACTTTGTAAAAATTCATAGTAGTAGCAGGTCGCGTGTAGTGGCTGGTCGCGACCAGCCACTACTATATGTTGTTAATCGCCCAGACAAATCTCAATGCTTCGGGCTGTACGTACCATTTCATCATTTAAATTTACTGTTTTACTACCGCCTTTTTGTGTCTCCCCGGTTTTGCCTCTTCCAATAACATCTTCCAGGCTTGCATAAGTCAGTTCGTTCTTTTTAATACAGACCATATTGCCGAATTTCTTTTTGTGAATATAATCTATAGCACCGACACCATATCTGGTCGATAGAATTCTATCAAATGGAGAGGTATCTCCACCTCTTTGAAGATGTCCCAGAACGGTACAGCGTATTTCTTTTTCCGGTAAAAGTTTTTCCAGTTCCGAAGCTATTTTTTCACCGGCGCCACCTAAACGGATTGAATCAGGGCTATCTGTTACTTTTTTCTTTACACTAATGATGCCGTCTACCGCTTTAGCGCCTTCGGCCACGACAATCAAAGTGAATAGTTTCCCCCGGTATTCTCTTTTTTCAATGACTTCAACAACTTTATTTATATCATATTCAATTTCAGGAATTATTATTGCCGATGCCGATCCGGCTATCCCTCCTGCAAGGGCAATCCAGCCCGTATGCCTTCCCATAACCTCCAGGATCATAACGCGATGATGAGACTTCGCTGTAGTCCTGAGCCTGCCCAGAGCCTCTGAGACGACGTTGTATGCAGAATTGAAACCAAATGTAATATCTGTTTCGGGAAGGTCGTTATCTATTGTCTTTGGAACACCTATTACGTTTATTCCTTTCCTTGCAAAATCTCTTGCACTAGTCAAAGTCCCATCTCCGCCAATGACAACTAAAGCATCTACATTCTCTTTATTCAGGTTTTCAACAGCAATATCAGAGACATCGCGATAGACATCTTCTTCTTCTATATAATAATTGAAGAGATTGTCCTTATTGGAACTGAAAAGGATTGTTCCCCCTTCCGGGAGAGTTCCAGCAACTCTGTCCAGAGTCAGAGCTTCAAAATCATTGAGATACAATCCTCTGTATCCGAACTTATAACCAATTACTTCATATCCATATTTTTTTATGGCAGTCTGTGTCACTGCTCTAATTACCGCATTGAGCCCGGGACAATCTCCTCCGCCTGTTAATACTCCGATTTTCTTCACTATAGATCCTCCAGTTCAGTCATTGTAAGTGCCTTTACTATTCGAATCTAATTAAATATTTCTATTGCACATATCACTTATTTTTTGTTGAAATACAGGGGATTTATTAAATATAAAAATATCTGATTAGAGCTATTTATTTTATTTATTGGACGAACAGGGGTTAATGAGAAATTATGACTTAAGGAGTTTTATATATAATGAAAAAGTTATTTCTAATGATCCTGATAGGATTCTCTCTAACTGCTTATATTGCGGCTGAAGGTCAGCAGGATGAGCCTGTAGAGGCAGATACAAATGTTGAGGTTAAAGCAGAAGATGAAAGTGAGCACATCGGTACTATTGCAGCAGAAAATAGCTATTATGTAATCAATGATTCAGAGACCTTTGATACTCTTGATTCAGTGGAATTCAAGATGCTGATTAATATGGATGATTATTCTCCCGAGCAGTTATGGGACCTTATGAAGGAAGCCGCTGCTGAAACCGGAGTCGTAATCGAAGAGGAAGATGAGCCTATGAAGCGGAAATATCGCGATGTTCAGTATATCGATAGTGAATTCGGTATGGTCAGCAACTTCGGTTATGTTCTTCGTTATAGACAGAAATGGGATGAGTTCACAGCACTTGGTTCAGCTGATAATGAGCATGATAGCAAATATGATATTACTATCAAATTCAGAGATTCAGATCTGGCAAAATCGTTGAGTATTCCTCTCAGTGTTGGAGCTGAATTTGATGATATTAAGAAAAAACCTGAAATGGAAGCAGATATATCTCCTTTTGGAATCAAATATTCATGGGCAATAAAAGTTAAACCTAAATTGAAAGATTTTGGTGAGTTCTCAGATTTATTTGAGCCCACCCTGGAGTCTTATGCCCGATTATATCCCAATCTGTTAAATATCGGATTACCGGCAGATCTGGTTATTGAACCGGTCGGTGGTCTTACTATTTTAGAGGAAAAAGTCGAGCCGGCAATTATGAAACTTTCCTGTGGTGCACCGATGGAAGTGGCTTTCAGTATGTTCTTTATGAATGGGGAAGAGCTGGTTTCTGAGGCTTCATATGATTTTGACACAGTATATGATGTGATCGATGCCGATGGCAATGAGGTTGAAAAGGAAATGACTTTTGAAGATTTTAAACAGGCCGAGGCATTCTATAAAGCTGTTCTTATTAAATATGATAATAAGCTCAATTTCGGTTGGTCAAAAACAAAATTCGTTTATGATACTTTGTTTCCAGAAGCTACTGAAGAATAGATTTTCTAATAATCCTTTGATAAAAGCCATCAGATTGCGGAAATGCAATCTGATGGCTTTTTTATAACACTTTAATAATTAAATGGGACATTGTAAAATATGGGTATGAGTGAAAATTTTAATTGCAGTATATCCAAACGGGGAAAAAAACAGATAGAAATCAGAACAAATTATTCTCTTAAGAAAACAAAGAGGAAAAAGCAGAAGTTCTGCCTCAATGCCTACATCTATACCCCGGCGCAATTGGGTATTCGAAATGAAAGATATTCCAAGGAAACCTTTTTCAATAATTTTGTTTCCAATACACGATACAAAACTCCGGAAATTGAATTGAGTCAGATCATTTCTCCCGAATTTGAATTGAGTCCGGTCTTGCGGCTTGAGAGTATATTCAAAAAAGAGAATTTTAAAAAAATTAAAGACTCCTTTATTTTATATGAGCTTAAAACACTCTTGAATATTGTTCAGAATCAACTTCGGTCGGGCAGTGATAAACTGATTCGGGGAATTGACAGCAGAAAGTATTCAGAGCAGTTTATTCTCAATACGGGAGAAGTGCTTTTCAATAATGTGGAAGCCATACATAAATCGATTAGAAATATGGTTAAGAGGACCGAAGAGTCTGCCTTCTCAGATATGGTAAAGCAGTCTTTCCTTTGGCTTGATGAAGGAATGAGCATCCGGATTGAGAAATCAGCGGGAAGAATTTACAATTCCCTCTCCTGTGAAAAATTGTTACCCGATTTCTGTAAATCTCTCATTGAGATCATCAGGAAACAAGTCGATTACAGAATTAATTCCGGCTATGGAACCAGAGTGAGTAGAAGCAATCCCGCAATTACAGAATATATGCTCTACAGAGAAAATGAGATAAAGAAATGGGCTGAGAGTTCTATGTATATGTCCAAAAATGAAACAAATACTGTTAATAACCTCGTCCAGATTATGTTTGGGGCTGCCGCAGCAGTCGCTATGTCTGTTGCTGTTTTTGCATCAATTATCTCCTTGAAATGGTTTGATTCGGGAAGCATTTACTGGGCGATAATAGCTGTTATCGCCTATATATTGAAAGATAGAATAAAAGAGGGTTTACGTGTCTTCTTTGCACGGTTTATCCCCCGGTTTATCGCAGATAAAGTTCAAATAGTAATCGATCCTCGAACTGGAAAAAAGTGTGGTAAAACGAAAGAGAGAATTCTCCACAAAACTAAAGACAGTGTTCCCGGGGCTACTCAGAAACTTAGATTGAAAAATAAAGATGTCCTGCTGAAGAAGCTTGTAGCTGAAGATATCATCCAGTATCAGAAGAACATAGTAATTGACAGTAACGATCTTCTTGGAAAACACAAGAGGCTGGAATCGATCAATGAAATCATGAGGCTCGATATGAGACACTGGTTTTACAGGATGGATAGAGACAGGGAATTCCGCTTTCACCTTGAGGGGGATACACTGGAAACTGTCCGGACGGAAAGAGTTTATCACTTTACTGTCATACTGGGGATGAGTGAAGTCTACTCGGGCATGGAGGAAGAACTCAAGCGATATCGGATTATTGCCAACAGCAATGGAATCAGAAGAATTGATGAAGTTGATTAAGAATAAAAAAGGAGGACTGATTCTATAACAGAACCAATCCCCCAAGGTGTGTTCATTTTTTTTCTGCGGCTTCTGCAGCTGCAGCTTTTTCTTTTTTTGTCGCCTTATGGCTCTGATACAATGGTACTCCAAATGAGAGAATGGCAAGCAGGAGCAGTATGAGACTGACCGGCCTTGTAAAGAATACATCATAGCCACCCATGATTACGGCTCTTCTGAAGTTGGTCTCTGCCAGTTTTCCGAGAACCATACCCAGAACAATAGGAGCACCGGGAATACCGAATTTTTTCAGCAGCCAGCCGGCAATACCGAATGCGATACAAGTTCCCACATCGAAGAACGAATAATTTACAGCAAAACTACCGACAATGGAGATTGCCAGTATTGCAGGTAATAGAACCTTCTTAGGAATCACTGTTACCTTAATCCACAGTCTTGCACCAAATAGTCCCAGTACGAGCATCACGATATTTGCAATCAGAAGCGCTGCGAAAAGGGAGTAGATGATATCCGGTCTTTCGACAAATAATAATGGACCGGGAACAAGGTCATGAATCATCAGGGCACCGACCAGAACAGCTGTGGTTGCACTTCCGGGGATACCCAGAGCTAATAGCGGTACAAGGGCTCCACCTACAGAACTGGAATTGGCAGCTTCTGCTGCGGCAACACCATCGGGATTCCCTTTTCCGAAACTGTCTGGATCTTTACTGGATTTCTTTGCCAGGTCATAGGACAAAAAGGCTGCAATAGTTGCTCCGGCACCTGGGAAAATTCCGATCAATGTACCCAGTATTGAAGATTTGACTATTGTAAATTTGAGTTTCCAATAATCGAGGAATGTAGGCCACTGAGTCTTTTCAAACTCGGCCTCTTTTCCTTTATCGAGTTTGTATTCTTCTATTCTTGTAAACACTTCACTCAATGCAAATAGTCCGATTAATGCCGGTATTAGGGCAAATCCATCAAATAACCTGTATGTCCCGAAAGTGAATCTCTTCACTCCGGATATAGGGTCAATTCCTATTGTATTGATCAGTAATCCCAGCATGGCAGCCAGAAAAG
>Ga0070728_10007019_pt1 | contig 10442 bp, 8 predicted proteins | sample tdDd471_FD_66723 | JGI IMG/M metagenome (GOLD analysis project Ga0070728, IMG submission 66723) | Marine sediment microbial communities from the Atlantic coast under amendment with organic carbon and nitrate - tdDd47.1 | ecosystem: Environmental > Aquatic > Marine > Coastal > Sediment | place...
AGAGGTTTACCAGCCAGATTTTTCTACTTTATGCCCAAATCGCCTCTTGGGTTTCGGACATATGACACAAACCCAGTCTCAGCCAAAGTCAAAATGGATTACCATGAACTGATTACTACTCTTTTGGATATCCAACCCAAAAAGACTAAAAATGGACATGAAATACCTTATACCATTGGTTTGTCAAATGAGGCCTTCCAACTCCATCTCGACTACTGCAAGTCAATTGAAGTCCAACTCCGGCCAGGTGGAAATTTTTGCAAAATGGAAGACTGGGCCGGTAAATTGGCAGGCAATACGGCAAGATTAGCTGGACTCCTTCATTGTGCAAAAATCCCCAATGAACCTTGGAGAAAAGGGGTGGACGCAGACACCATGAAGGCAGCGATTGAGCTTGCCGAATGTTTTTCAGCCCACGCACAAAAGATATTCAATTCTTCAGAAGTTGACCCGGAAACACAAAAGGCAATCCAGATAACGAGCTGGATCAAAGCTGAAACCATGCAACAGTTTTCCAGAAGGGATTGTTTTGAGAAATTTAAAGGCACCCTAAAAACAGTCAAAGACCTAGAGCCTGTGCTAAAGCTTTTGATCGAGCGAAACTATATCCAACTTGCCAAAACAGAACCGAAACCGGGCAGAAAACCAATAGTCTATGATGTGAATCCACAAATCTGGGAGGGAAAAGCCTGATGGATAATTTATATGTTTTCATGTACCAGGCAATAGACCGTTTTGCGAATATTGCGAATGATTTCCCATGGGATAAAACTGAAAAACCCAGAAATGTGGAGCCTGACGTAAGCCAGAATAAAATATTAAAGAGAGGGAAGGGAAGGTTTAAAAATGCTTTCTATGGCATCACTTCCCAAAATCCGCAAAACCATAAAAATAACTTTTTCATGCTGGATTATATTCGCAATACTCGCAAAACTCCATTGATTTGGATTCTCAAAAATATTCAGAGTTCCGGCTCAAGAATATGCATGCCGCAAATCGAAGACGTGGCATGGCCCGCCCTGCTGTATTAGGGACAGTCCGATTTAGCTCTTTGGGGGGGTAAATAGCATGGGTGGCATCGGCAGCGGGCGTAAATATCGACCTGGTGAAGCGAAGGCAACGGTGGATGAATTTCCAAGTCTCAGCATCTCTGAACTCAATAAGCCCGATTTGATGGAGCCAGGGATGGTATATAAAATGGGCTATTCGGCCGGGAAAAAAGAACTGGGTTCCGTAATAATTACTGTAAGGGCGGGAGAACTATTGCTCAACAGCACCTTCAATGCTCCATCCCAGGCTCAGGTCGTAAAAACTAAAAAAAACAATTGTCACTTTGGGGGATCAAGGTCATGGATTGAATGCCCAAAGTGCGGCGCGAAGAGAATATCTCTATATTATAAAAATAACATATGGCGATGCCGTGTCTGTCATGAGTTGGGCTATCAGGTTCAAAAAATGTCTCCCCATCGCCGGCAAAATCATATGATCGAAAAAATTCAACGTCAAAAATTGGGTATAAAGCCAGGTAGCGAGATATCGGCCAGCACGAGACCCCATCGGATGCGGCGAAAAACCCATGCCGAAATATTGGAAAGACTGATGCTGTATCAAGAAAAATCTTCTAAACATTTCAATGAATGGCTTCATAGGATGAAGTCAAACATTAATCAGCAGGAAAAAATATGACAATGTTTAAATCTAATTATTTCGATAAAAACATCGAAAAATTTAATTTCAACACTCTAAAACCGGGTTTTAAGGGGCCTGTCGCCCAAATATAAATACTCAAAAGTTTTTCACTTCCATAAAAGGAGTAACATATCATGGACAAAAATGATTTAATTCTAAATCAATATCGGCTATCTGCGGTCGGCCTATCTGCGGCTGGCAAATTTGAAGACTTCAACACATTACAGTCTCGATACATACGAAGAAACGCCTGGATCCTTTTTTTTGAAAAAATAAAAGTGCCATACGAAGACAATCGGGAAAGATGTGAAATAATGCCTGGGTTCTTTTTTGAGCCAGATTTTTGGCTCCCTGACCAGGATGTGTTTATCATCATAGGCGATGGCATTCTCGATTCAAAAATGGGGCGCTCGTCCGCGTTGACATTTGCTAAAAATTCCGGAAAAGTTCTCATACGGTTCTGGGAATGTAAGGCCGGCAATGGCTGTCCAGAAAAAAACGATTATAGTGAGAATTGGGGAAACTACATAACACCTGAAGGGGAAATTGGTGACTCTGTAGAGTGGGGAATTTGCAATAAATGCGGTTCTAAGCATATTGGCCATTTTGGCTGTTCATCACTATTAGACCGCAAATATAGAAATACTTCAAAATATAATTGCACCTGCTACGATATTAAAGAAAATAAAAAATTACGCCGCGCATACAACAATATAAGACGTCTCTTTTATAAAGCATCTGGCCCTGAAACCAAGACAGGATTGTGATGTCAAAGCGCATTTCATTTCGATGAAGCCATAATGAAAGTTCGCCAGGGTGACCTATCCCTGGCTTCTTTCCACAAGGTTATTTTTTGGGAACCACTCCCCCCCCCAAAAAAAAATATTAGTTGCTGAATGATTTTGGAACAGGTTATAATTTTTGATTACTAGCAATAGCCAAAAAAGTGGGCGACATGGATAAAATTACAAAGAAATCCCATCAAGAAGATGAATATGAAGCAATCTTGGCTGATTTGATACCGAAAGTACGTGCTGCTATAAAAAAAACGGACCGGAATTTAAGCCGCAGATTAGCAGATATCGACAAAACTTTGGAAGATATAAAAGAATTGAGAAACGAACGGAATAATCAAAAACTGTCTTAAATATCGTTTCATCTCCTGAAATATCTTATCAATAGAACTCAACAAACCCTCAAGTCTAACATTCCCCTATAGTAACGGGATCATACTCCGAACAATTCGTAGGTTATATTCAGAGCCCGGCTAAGGCAGGTCGATTTTTATTTTTTTTTGAATTTCTTTTAACATAAACTGAATAGAAGGATCGCCCATGATTAGCGATATTATTTTTCCACATCAATTTAATTATGACACCAAGACAGGCAAAGGATTTATCTATATTTTATCGAACCCTGTATACCCTGGTCTTGTTAAAATAGGGCAAACGGCCCGTACACCTGCTATCCGAGCATCAGAATTATCCCGTTCAACAGCCGTTCCCAGACCTTTTATTGTGGAGTGGAGTCAATTCGTTGAAAGCGATCTTTTTGAGCTGGAAAAACAAATACATCATAAAATGAAGGAATACAGAAATAATGAAAAAAGAGAATTTTTTGAACTGCCGGTCGGCCGGGCCATTGAAATGGTCACAAATATAATTGACACATTCTGGGGTTTAAAATTTGATGGCATCACATATCGAAAAAAACAGGATGCCCGGTGGGGATTTTTCTACCGGCAAATAGATGCTCCCTTTGAATACATTACCACACCAATAATAATTAAAGGTTGCCTGGAATTCATGCCCGATTTTTATCTGCCGGATCAAAATGCCTATGTCCTCATTCATGACTCTTTTCTGGATCATAAGTTATGCAGGCTTGCGGCCTACGGTTTTGCACAGGCAACAGGAAAGTTTATTTTCCAGTTCTGGGATTGTGAGCCCGGAATTGAGTTTGATGATGACGGCAGTATCATTTTTCATACCGGAACATTTATCACACCGGACGGTGATTATGACGGCCGCGTCGAGTGGGGAATTTGCCCCAACTGTGGTTCAAAACATATCGGACTTGACGGAACACCCGAACTGATTGATTTGGAACGTCAGAATACATCCAAAACAAACTGTTCCTGTTACGTTGAAGCGGAGCGTCAAATATTAGTGACAGCCTATGAAAAGGTTACCAGGATTTTATCCTGAAAAAATTACAAAACCGATAGCTCTAAAAGGGGGGAGAGTCAGGCCATGCCAAATTGAGGGCTGTCAGTTTCTTGAGTGCTTCATCCCTCAAACAGGGTCTGGTAGTCCATCAACAATTCATTTACCATGGTTATGTCTATGGGAAAAATGGTAATGGTGCTTGCAGTTCCCTGCAAATGGAATTTGACCGGCCGGGTTAATCTGCTCTGAAGGGGATAAACAAGCGCAAGACGATTAACACCATATCGGGCAGCGTAGGCGCTCATCTGATATAGGTCGCCCTGGGAAACCCCCATTTTCTTTTCCGTCTCATCAAGTAGTTTCCATTTGGCATCGGCGATTGCAATGGGGATATTTTTTTTATTCAAAAAAACCATATCCGGTTTCATAACGAAAAGATTTTCATCAGTATCTTTCCTGTACACCATGTGCCGTTGTGGGCCTTGTTCCCGCATCTTTATACCGGCCGACCGTGCTATTTTTCGCATCTGGACGGCCACATAAGCTTCAAAAAGCCGGTTCATGTCAAAAAGAATGGAAAGGCAGGAGTTAGAACCTGAAACCACATCGGGATGCAATCCTTCAATAACCCACCGGCATTGCCTGAGTATCTTTTCATACCTGCGGATGGAACGGTCAAATGCCAGGGCATCAAACATACGAACATCCACCGGGATATCCTTTATATGGTTAAACCGCATTAAAAGTTCATTGAGTTTTTTTGAAGCGGCGTAGCCCGTGGTCAGGGCCTGCATGGATCTCAGGGTGAACTTTATGATCCGGTTATATATATTGTCCGTATTCAGTTCATCGTATTGGCAGAAAAGCCGCTCTTTATGGGCCAGGTTATATTTAAACTGCAGTTCCGTTTTAAGCCGGCCGCGGATAACATTGAGGTTCTGGGTTTTCTCCACATATCGTTTAATCATGCCCTGCATCAGTTCATTGTTGAGCTGGTCACAAAAATGAAGAATAAATACATCCAGAAGTGTATGGCGCTGGAGGGCAATGGAAGCTGTTCCGCTTTTCAGGCGGGGCAGTTTTCTGGCCTGTACCAGCATTCGTACAAGGGCCTGCCGGCAGATTCCAGGGATTTGCTCTTTGCCGTAAATTTTTGGCAAAATCTCTATTGAAACCGGCCCCAGGGCAATGACACCACAGAAATGGGCAAACTTAACCGACTGGTGACCCCATGTGACGGCCTTTGCCGGCAGCCGTTTTTCCAAATGCCTTAATGCGGCGGCCATTTTATGGGAAAACGCTTTCTGCCCTGTTGTCCTTGACTGAACAATGGGCACGGTTTCATATTCGATCAGGGTCAGGGTTTCCACAATCAACTGTTTTCTTCGTATATTTTGCGGACCGCATCCGGGGTGATATCATCCATGGCTGCCACCCTGTAAGAGACCATGTCGTCATAGTCATCATGGCTGCCACCCAGGACATCTTCCACCCGTATTTTTTCACTGCAGATGATCTGGGGTTCAAGGGGCTCGCCAAATGGGGTCACATCCCTGAAAATCAATTGGATGCGATGCCAGTCCTCATAAAAGTATTCCTGAAGAAGCGGTATGATCTGATTTAACAGGATGGTTCTTAAACCTTTAAAATCCCGGACCTCAAAAAAATAGGCATGCCCAAGGGTCAAATCCCGGTTGAGAAGAAAGGCCAGGCGCTGATTCATGGCATCCAGCATGGCCCTCAGGTTGATAAGCCCTCCGGAACCGTCTTCAACGTATCCGTCCCCCCTGGAGCCGCTGATCAGGTTTGAATTGGGCATCAACTCCTGAAAAGCAAAACGGCGGCGCAGTGCCGTGTCAAGCAGGGCAATGGACCGGTCTGCTGTATTCATGGCACCGAAAATATCAAGATTTTTAGGCACACCAAAAGACTCCCCCGAATAGGGCAGGGTTGCTTCCATGCCTGAGATCTTTTTTCCGGATTCGGAATAAACCGCCCGTTTATCCGGTTCTATCAGGGTGATCAACTCACCAAAAATCCTGGCAATATTTCCCCGGTTGATCTCATCAATAAAAATAGCATATCGTTGTTCGGGATCGGCTTTGGCCTGCCTTGCAATTTTCCGGAACACCCCGGGCACCACCTGGTAATCCACACCTTCAATGTCCTGGTTCTGAACCGGCCTGATCCCTTCAAGAAAATCCTCATAGGAATATGCCTGGTGAAAGGTCACAAATTCATATCGTTTCTGGGGCGCTTCACGTGCCGGCCCTTTTTGCCAGGATTCTGCAGTTTCAAGCAGCTCTGATATTTCTTCTTTACCTTCAGGGGTCAGGAACCAGACAGAACCTTTAGTTTTATCAAAAACATAAGGCGCCCACCTTCTTTGAATTTTAACCGTTTCAGAGCTTTCAGACGTGTGCTGCTGCAGTGTCCCCCAAATGGTCTGGCTGATATTTTTGGACCGGCCGATAGCCCTGGCTTTTAATTTTATGAACTCATGGTCTTTGATCTGCCCTACTTTGGCCTTGCCGCCCAGCACATGTAATACAGCTGCAATCACTTCGAACCATCGGACATCCATAAGTTCCTGGGTCAGCCATGCGTCCCGGTTCATGACGCGCGGTCTGCTTGTATACTCATCCATTTTCCGGGTCAATTCATGGGTTTTTCCCGTGCCCGGCGGTCCGTATAGAATTAAATTCACGGCATCTTCCATCCCGCTGTTAAATTGGATCTCAGGCTTATGTGAATGTGCTGTCTCTATTTCTTCTTTCCATATCTTCTCCAGCATACCCGCTGACCGGGGCTTGATTTCAATACCTGACCCTATGGGCGTCCATTGCTGGTTATCAATATCAATGGCGCTTAATTTTTCAGAGGAGATAAATGAGTCGCCCAGATCCGGATTCTGGATACGTGAAAAAGCGACATCCACATACTGGCAGATTTCATTTTTATCCGCTTTTTCCTTGTTCCAGTGGAGTGCTTCATAAGGGGCTGTTAATATATTGCCCACTGCAATAATACCTTTGGGGGGCACGCCGGTCCTTGTCAGAAAGGCTTTATCCCCTTCTTTAATTTTTTTGCTGGCGCAGCTCCACCGATGGGTGACAGATTTGCCCTCGTGGGTGATATCCCGGTCCTGTTCGAGACTCTCCCATGGCCAGAATTTCGGATTCCATGTAAAAAGCCAGGACTTTGTTGGCGTATCCTTCCACAGACCTACCAGCGGGGGAACATAAAAATCCAGATCCTTTTGACCATAAATTTTTTCCTGTTCCTCCCGGATCTCGGCCAGATATTGGTCAATTTCCGATGCAGACAGGCCATTGGCATTTTTTGCGGATATTCCTTTAAAGGACTGGATAATTTTTTTCCGGTCGGAACCGCCGAATATACGTTCAAACTGATCCGGAAACAGAAGGAATAAAAACATATGGCGGAATTGGCGGGTTTCATTTTCTTCAATGTTTTCCATCCATTGAACCATTTTAAGACCGTTTCCCAGCAGGGTGGCCCTTTGCTCCTGTGCAAGGGATTTAAAAGCAATCATCAAGCGAATAAAATAGGCCACTTCACGCCACCGGTTGGTATTATACCCTGTGCCGGCACTGCCCACCCCGGCCAGGAAATCATCTTCGAGCCAGGTGTTAGCGTCTGGAAAAGTATCCTCTGACCACAGCCAGATTTTTCGAATGCCTTCTTTTTTGGTTGAGGCGGTAATGTTGCTGGGGCACAGAAACATCACCCAAAACATTTCAGCTGCCAATTTTTTGGTTATCGGCTCGGATGCCTCAAGCTGAGTCTCAAACTTTTCAAAAAAGCTCCCGCTGCCGTCAATGGGATGGTTGATGAAACGATTTTCCAGATCTTTAAACCCGGTAAGGTGCCACAGGGAAGCGTCTTGGAAAACGGCCCCGTCTTTTTCAAGGCAATTCTTTTTCCAATGGGCCGCCGCCTCAAGAATTTTTGCTGCATCCCTGTCACCGCAGTATCGACTCATAATTTATTCCTTTACAGAGTTTCGTTTCCCAGTTTGTCCCAGGCTTCCAGCACCAAACGACGGGTCCGGTATTCACCGAACTCTTTGATCTCTTTATTTTTTAACACCCTGAAGGTTTCAGACGGATAGTCCTCCCTCATGACATCGGCCGGGTCGAGGATATACTGCAGATCCTCCCGACTCAGACCATAAAGACGGGCATAATAGGCATCCAACTCCGATTTGAGTAGATGACGTCGCTCCGGATCAAAGGCAAAGGGTTCGCCCTCATATCCCAGGTCTTGGGCAAAGGACTTGAGGGTATGACTGGTGTATGTCAGTTCCAGCACCCGGGGTAAAATAAAATTAAGGTCGGATTTGGAATAGCGATCTGGAGGCAATGTCGTAATTTGCTTTTTGACATGGTACTTCAAATGAGTGCCGCCAATCTTCTGACGTGCAATAAAATCATGCACAATGGAATTTTGGTCGGCTAAAAGACAGGCAATTTTCCTTTTGTCATCGACCTTGGGAAACATGAGCAAAAATGTATCGCCGACAGCGGCAAGGGGAATTACATCAGAAATTACAGTTCTCTCATCAGTTGCCCGGCAGATATCACGCCAGCCAATAAGATACGCCGGCCGTCGTGCTTCCAGCAGGACTTTTGTTATTTGCCGCAATTCTGAGTCTTCGAACAACGCCTTAACCAGTTGCTGATACTCTTCTTTCTCGAAAGGAAAGGCCTCTGCCATTTCAACTGCAGACAACACCTCAGGAGATAGTTCATCTTCGAATAACTCTGAAACCGGAATATCCAAAAGTTTTTCCGCTGTTTTAAGATCCCCGTTATTCACCGCATGGCCGGCAGCCCAAAATCCAAGGCTCGATTTTAACCGTTCCTGGTCAGTATTTTTTGCCGCCGCCAACACTTTTTCCGGTGCTCTGGCTGTTCTCAGGGTCACCTCCCATGCATCCACCCAGTATCGGGGCAAATTGAAATATTCCGGGTCCTGTTTTTCAGAAAGTCCACAGTCCCGGCTTGTGGAACCGTCGGTTTCATAGGTAGCCCAGCAATGGTCGTAATGGTGGACCATTTTGGCCTCAAATAAGGGTAAGTATACCTTATCTTCAAGTTCAAATTCGGGCCCTCTCCAAACACCCCCCTCTTCTTCAAAATCTATAAAAGTTTTAAAAAGGTGGCTTGCTGATGTCATATTGAATAAGCCTTGGGAAAAATGAATTCCCCATGGGTTTTCTTCATTTCGTTCCTTTGTTGCTTCTTTGATCAGAATAGGTGATGAACGGTATATTTTTTTTGTGAGTTCTGCATCTTTCTGGGACCTGAAAACCGGGCAGGTTAACGTGTTAGGATTTATTAGTGAAAAATCATCCCCACTAAGTGTAAAACAACGCTGTCTATTTTTGATCTCATGTGCCTGCGTTGAAAAAAAGGCTAATTCAGTCTCAGTATTCACTTTACCAATAGTCAACATGCAAAACTTAAAACTACGATGCACACCAGGAAAAAGAGCGTCTTTATTCTCAAAATCATATAAACTCACCAATCGGTTGTTTGTAGTGAGACTGCCAAAAAAATATTTGTTTGAATCGTCCGTAGCAATTCCTGAAGGAACAAGAATCCCTACTCTTCCATTTTTTTTGACTGCATTTATGCTCAGTTCTGCAAAAAGGGAGTATAGGTTCAATTTACCGACAGCAGTTAAATGAAAACGATCTGTTCCTCGGAACAAAGAATTGTTTGCTTCTACTTTTCGTTTTTCAATTAAATATTCCGTCCAAATGAAAGGGGTAGATATTTCTAAAGCCTTAATAGCTTTTTTGCGTTTTGCCCCTTTTAATGCGGCAATCTCAGGTGATTTTGCAGTAAAGTATTCTGTCTCCACAAGTTGCGAAACATCCCAGGGGGGGTTGCCCAACAGCACATCAAAACCCCCACTATCAAAGACCTCGGGAAAGGCCAGGTACCAGTGGAAAAAACCATGGTCTTGGGCAAGGCCTTGTATATAATACCTCATCTTTTCAGATATGCCTTCGCCCCTCTGCCAGGCGGCAAGAGTCATGTTGGTGGGTACATTATCTTGATTATCAGGGTTTTTTGGAGCAAAAAACGCTGCTGTAAAAAGATCGGCCCCCAGACGCTCATCCCGGCACACTTCACTGTTGATCAAGGTCAGCCAGGTCCGGCGCTTTTCCTCCACCTGTGCCAGGCTCTCTTCGGGCATATTTAATACATCCCCTGCGCAGGCAGACAATCGGACTTCCCTGTTTTCAAACAGATCCCTGTCCTTTGGGTCCATTTTGTTTTCCTGCCTCAAAGACTTGAGGACATCCTTATCATCCCCCACAACCGCCTTGAATGCACCTGCAGGAATCCCCTTTTCCATAAGTTGGGGATGGAGCAGTCCCACAAGTGAGTTACCCACCTGAATACGGGCATCCAGAAAACTTAACGGCCGGCCCGGCTCAATGGCTTCAAGCCAGAGGGCAGTCCTGCACAATTCAACGGCCAGGGGGTAGATGTCCACACCGTAAATACAAAGGCTGACCACTTCCCTCAGGGCATGGCAGAAGTCTTC
>Ga0070728_10007021_pt1 | contig 10438 bp, 9 predicted proteins | sample tdDd471_FD_66723 | JGI IMG/M metagenome (GOLD analysis project Ga0070728, IMG submission 66723) | Marine sediment microbial communities from the Atlantic coast under amendment with organic carbon and nitrate - tdDd47.1 | ecosystem: Environmental > Aquatic > Marine > Coastal > Sediment | place...
AAATTGTTGGTGAGTGGTATAAAAAGTAGGGGGCGATTCTAATAGACGAGTGAGTATAGTTGAATAGTCGTGTCAGTAAGACCGCTATTGATTCACTTGGCGTGTGGACATTACAAGGAGGAAGCGCATATGGCCATTTATGATCACAAGTATGGCGATCTGTCTTACTATCGTGTTTTCAGAGCGTGGGGCGGCAAGGAATACCAGGAATATGTGCGTATCCGAAAAAGCAGAAAATCTGCCTATGCCAAAGCGAAACAGATCGATTCCCGTCTCGCCAAGCAGCAACAGGATTATTGCATAAAGCAGGCTAAAAGCCCGTCTTATCATGTTCGAAAGGATGGAGGTGTCAGGGGATTAAGGCGGATTACCGTAACCCGCAAGGGGCGGGCTCCGGCCGATGTATTCGAATTGCGAATAAATGTGCCTTGGGAGCAGGATATAAAGCGAACGACGATTTCGGTCGCAGTCCATGGCGAAGCCAGGGCATTTGAACTTGCCGTAGACCGAATTTGCAGCTGGTACAAGCTCTCTGAGGATTCACCGGCGCGACTGGCGATGATGGAGCAGTTTGGGTATTACGCTGAAAAATCGACCCGTGACGTTGGTCAGGTGGCTGAGCTGGCCCTGCAAAAAGCCAGGGATGAGTTTGTCCATCTTCGCCAGGGGCTGGTGAACAGCTTGAAGCGCTTTACGGCCTGACCCTCGAGCGCACGGGACGATCAGGTACGCCAAAATGCGGGGGTGAACAAAATCAACAGCGTGAATATTTCCAGGCGGCCCATTAGCATTGCAAAGCACAGAACCCATTTTGCCGTATCGGGCAAATCACCATAGTGGAGTGCCACTTCCCCCAGACCTGGGCCAAGATTGTTTATGCAGGCTCCAACGGCTGACCAGGCGGTGACCTGATCCAGACCGGTCGCGAGCAGCAACAGCAATAAAATTACGAAGACGAACAGGTAGACTGAAAAGAACCCCCAGACCGCCTCGAGTACTCGGTCCGGAACGGGTTTTTTCCCCAATTTTACCGGGATAATTGCATTGGGATGTATCAGTCGCTTTATTTCCCTGAGCCCCTGCTTGTAGATCAGCAGTACCCGAATCGCCTTCATACCACCTCCCGTTGAACCGGCACATCCGCCGATAAACGCAACGACAAACAGCAGAAATGGAAGTACGAATGGCCAGCTGGAAAAATCAGCGGTTGAAAAGCCTGTTGTCGTTGCAATGGAAACCACTTCAAACAGGCCTTTGGTGACCGCTTCGCTCGGATGATATGACTCGGTTGCAATCAGGGTCACGATAGTCACGACGGCGACCAGCCCTATCACGGACGCATAAAACTTGAACTCGGGATCGCGTAAGTAAACAAGTGGGCTGTTTGACCGCCAGGCTGTGAAATGCAGCGCGAAATTTATGCCCGACAAAAACATAAAAAAGACGGCGATAAGCTCAATCAGTGTGCTGTTGAAATACCCGATACTTGCGTCATGTGTGGAATAGCCGCCGATGGCAATGGTTGAAAAACTGTGTGCAACGGCATCAAAAAAGGTCATTCCGGCAGACCAGTAGGCCAGAGCACAAAAAATTGTCAGTCCCAAATAAATATACCAAAGCGCTTTAGCCGTTTCGGTAATTCGGGGTGTCAGTTTGCTGTCTTTTACCGGCCCCGGCGCTTCGGCCCTGTAGAGCTGCATGCCACCAATCCCCAGCATGGGCAGAATGGCAACGGCCAAAACAATAATACCCATACCGCCAAACCATTGAAGCTGCTGTCGGTACCACAAAATGGATTCAGGAAGTGCGTCGATGCCGGTGATAACGGTTGCACCGGTAGTAGTCAGTCCGGAGAGGGACTCAAAATATGCATCCACGAAACTGAGTTTTGCGGCGTCAGATAAATACAACGGAATGCATCCACTGAAACTGAGAACAAGCCAGAACAACACCGTGATGACGAATCCGTCCCGTACCCGCAGTTCCCTGCGTCGGTGCCTGACCGGCAGCCATACCAGCGTACCAATGCCCAGTGTTATTACAAACGCATGAAAAAATGCCAGTATTTGATGGTCATCATAGTGGTAGGAGACCAGGATCGGGGGGAGCATGGTCAGGCTGAACAGCATGAGCAAAATGCCCAATATGCGACTTGTCGTGGAAAAATGCATCAAAGTTCCTGGCCTGTCAGAGTTCTGGCAAATCTAGAAGAAGGTTAATCCCACCTGAAAGAGTTTTTCAACGTCCCTGACTTTACGTTTGTCCACGATAAACAGAATAACGTGATCATCGGGTTCAATTCTCAAGTGATCATGGGCAATGAGGACTTCCTGCTTGCGGACAATAGCGCCGATAGTTGCGCCGGATGGGAGCGCTATTTCATCCAGGCGCTTGCCAACCACCTTTGAGGAGCGGTGATCGCCGTGGGCAATTGCTTCGATTGCCTCCGCTGCGCCTCGCCTCAAAGCATGAACATTTACCACGTCGCCTTTGCGTATGTGAGTCAGAAGACTGCCGATTGTGGTTTGCTGCGGCGAGACGGCAATGTCAATTTCACCACCCTGAATCAGATCAACATAATCGGGGTTGCTAATCAGGGCGATTACTTTTCTTGCGCCGATCCGTTTTGCGAGCATGGACGCCATGATATTGGCTTCATCATCATTTGTGACCGCAATGAAAACATCAGTATCTTCAATGTTTTCTTCAAGTAACATCTCCTTGCCAGCCGCGTTGCCCTGCAGGACGATGGCTTTCTCAAGGGCTTCAGACAAAGCGATACAGCGTTCGTGATTGGTTTCCAGGATTTTTACCTGATACCTGCGCTCAAGCTGTTTCGCCAGGCGAAAACCAATATTGCCGCCGCCCGCGATAATAATGCGTCGATAGTTACTCTCAAGGGGTTGCAGCTCGCTCATTACCGCCCGGATGTGATCGGTTGCGGCAATGAAAAACACTTCATCGTCTGCCTCAATGATCGTGTCGCCTTGAGGAATAATCGGGCGACCCTGTCTGAAGATGGCTGCTACGCGTGTGTCAATGTTCGGCATGTGTTGTCTCAGGAAGGACAGTTCATGGCCTATCAAGGGTCCACCCTCAACCGCCTTTATCGCGATGAGCCGCGCTTTTCCACCGGCAAAATCCAGTGCCTGCAATGCACCGGGATATTCGAGAAGACGTGTAATATGTTTGGTAACAACCTGTTCCGGACTGATTAGCACATCAATCGGGAAGGCGTTGTTGTTGAATAGCTCTTTTCTGGCGAGATAGGGAGTGGCTCTGACCCGGCTGATTTTAGTGGGTGTTTTAAAAAGGGTGTAGGCGACCTGACAGGCAGCCATATTGACTTCATCGCTATTAGCCACCGCAATGAGCATGTCGGCGTCTTCGGCTCCCGCTTGGGCAAGAACGTTGGGATGCGCTCCCTGACCATGAACAGTGCGAATATCCAATCGGTCCTGGAGTTCGCGAAGACGTTGGTTATCGCTGTCAATCACAGTGATATCGTTGGCTTCATTGGCCAGATTTTCAGCGAGCGTGCCACCAACCTGGCCTGCTCCGATAATGATGATTTTCATATCAGTCTGGTGAAGTATCCAGAGAAGTTGAGGCTTTTTTAATCAAGCATGCGTAAAAGAATCCATCATGTCCGTCAGATTGAGGGAATAACTGACGACCATATTGTGTCTCGATTCCCCAATCTGCTTCAATGGCTGCATGCAACGCGCTGTCTTCGTGTTTCAAAAACCGCTCGATTATACGGGTGTTTTCCTGAGGAAAGATAGAGCAGGTTGCGTAGAGAAGCCGACCACCGGGTTTGAGGCAAGGCCATAATCGCTTGAGCATTGTAAGCTGTGTTTCGGCAAGTTGCTTGATATCTTCCGCATGACGGAGCAGTTTGATGTCCGGGTGCCGGCGAATCACACCGCTTGCGCTGCACGGAGCATCAAGAAGTATACGATCGAACAACTTGCCATCCCACCAGTTGTCGGGTTCTTGCGCATCGGCACACACAATTTTGGCATCGAGCCCAAGTCGTGAGAGATTTTCTTCAATGCGGCGACATCTGAGTTCATCATTGTCGAGTGCAAGAAGCTGAACGTCAGGCTGGTACTCGAGTATCGCGGACGTTTTGCCTCCGGGTGCTGCGCAGGCATCAAGCACACGCTGTCCTGCGTTCAAATCCAATACGCCGGTGCACAGCTGTGCGGCTTCATCCTGCACACTGACAGCGCCATCATCGAATCCGGGGATAAGATGGACATCCATCGCCTGAGCCAGCGTTAAGCCAACCGGGGAATAGCGACAGGGTAAGGAAGCAATCCCTAAAGACGCGAGTGATGCGATTAAATCATCACGCCTGATCTTGCGATCGTTTATGCGCAGCGTCATGGGAGGGTGGGCATTGTTTTCTCTGAAAATATGCTCGGCATGATCAGGCCAATTGTTCAATATTTTGGCGCGCATCCATTCGGGGTGACTTGCCGCATGCCAGGATGGGTTGATCGTGAGAGCGTGTGCGCTTAATTTTCTCAGCACAGCATTGACGAGTCCCTTGAGATGGCCGATGTTAAGGGTTTCACAGGCGGAAACGGTTTCATTGATTGCAGCATGGTTAGGGATTCGCGTGAATTGGAGCTGATAACAGCCAATGATTATCAATATCGCGGCTTTCAAGTCCTTGCCGGTCAGGGGCCGGCGAACCAGAGCGTTCTGCATCTCCTGAAGCTGGAAATACCAGCGACATGTACCATAAACCAGTTCCTGGAGCAGGCCCCGATCTTTTTCGGGCGTGTGAGGCAGATGTTCCGGAAGCGCTGTGTTCAGCGAGCGGCCTTCTGCGAGCACTGAATACAGTATCTCACATGCCTGAACACGAACATTGTGCGGCTGAGCCTTCATTCCGCGCAACCCAACACGGTTCCCGGCTCCAACATAGCCTTCCCGCCATTTACAAAATCTGCTGCGAGCATAGCCTTTGCGCCAGAAAGTTGAAGTGCCTCTATTCTCAGGACACCGTCCAGGGCCTTGATGTCGATGCCCTCCCGGGTCTTGCGGATTACAGTGCCGGGAGCATGAGCAGACGAGGCATCGTTGACGACGCAAGCCTTGAGAATGCGAATACGCTGATCGCCTTCAAGCGTGTAAGCTACCGGCCATGGATTGAACGCCCGTACGGTTCTGGCAATGTAGTCAGCACTCTTGTGCCAGTCAATTTCAGCTTCTGCCTTGGTCAGTTTTTTCGCGTAGCAGGCGTCCCTGTCATTTTGCTGTTCTGCCTGCGGTACATTGTCAGTGGATAACCTGTCGAGGTATTCCCGGATTGCTTCTGAGCCGAGTGTGGCAAGTCTGTCGTGTAGCGAGCCGCCTGTTTCATCCGACATTATGGCGATGCTTTTTTTCAGTAACATGGCTCCAGTATCCAGCCCTTCATCCATTTGCATAATGGTGATCCCGGTTTCCTTGTCGCCCTCTTGTATCGCTCTTTGAATCGGTGCAGCGCCTCGCCACCTTGGCAGCAGGGAAGCGTGTATGTTGATGCAGCCAAGAGATGGTATTCCCAGAACCTCTTTGGGCAAAATCAATCCGTACGCAGCAACAATCATTAAATCCGGATTCAGCTCCTGAAGCGCGTGTTTTGATTCCTGTGAGCGAAAATTTTCGGGTTGGTACACCGGTAAGTCGTGGGACTGGGCCAGCTGTTTAACCGGGCTGGCGACTAGTTTCTTGCCTCGACCGGCAGGCCTGTCAGGCTGCGTGTAAACGGCGACGATATTGTGCCGCTCACGAATGAGGGCGGCCAGACTTGCCGCGGCAAAGTCGGGGGTTCCTGCAAAAATTATATTCAAGATGGATCCGTTACGAGTGAGTGATCGGCCTGATTCAGGCCCTGACCTTGTGTTGTTTTTCCAGCTTTTTGCGGATGCGGTTGCGTTTGAGGGAGCTTAGGTAATCGACAAACAGCTTTCCGTTCAAATGGTCCATTTCATGCTGGATGCAGACAGCCAGAAGCCCTCTTGCTTCCAGTTCAAAGGGTTTGCCGTCCCGGTCAAGCGCCTCGATCAGGACATGCTCAATGCGCTCCACATCCTCGTAAAAACCGGGAACCGACAGACAACCCTCCTGCATTTTTTCGGGGTCGCCCTGAAGAACCGTTACCTTGGGGTTAATAAACACCCGCGGTTCTGAACGATCTTCCGACAGATCCATGACAATCAGTTGAATGTGGACATCGACCTGTGTCGCTGCCAGACCAATTCCGGGGGCGTCATACATGGTTTCGAACATGTCGTCGATTAACTGTTTAATGTCGTCGGTGATCGCTTCTACGGGCTTGGCGAGCTTGCGCAAGCGAGGATCCGGATATTCCAGAATTTCTAGTTTTGCCATAGGGGGTTAGCGCTGCTTCTTAATGAATAATCAATGAATTTGTGGTGTGAGTCACGATATCGCTGCTACTATTATCTTATAGAATTTGAAATTAGTACAAATTCTCAACCTTTCATCTATAGTTAAAAAATAACCGGGCACTCGCTATTACCGACACTTTAGTCGGGACTTTAGTCCAGCCAACGGCAGGAAAAGCGCTCTGGCAACTGAAAACGATTCAAACATTCGATGAATATATAATGTAGGCAGCTCATGATTCGAAAGCTATTAGTCTCTCTCTTCCTGCTTGGCGCATTGACGGCACAGTCTGTGTTCGCCTCGCCAGAGTTAAACCCGAATCACCCCGATCGTTACACGGTTGTTAAGGGGGATACCCTATGGGATATTTCTGAACGTTTTCTCAAGTCGCCCTGGTTGTGGCCGGAAGTGTGGCATGCCAATCCGCAGATTGCGAATCCCCATCTGATTTATCCTGGCGATGTAATTGGTTTGATATACATAAATGGTCAACCGCGTTTGACCACTTTGAAGGCCGGTCCCAACAATGGTGTTGTAAAACTCAGCCCTAAGATTCGTTCAACGCCCATATCAACGGCGATACCAACCATCCCTCTGGATGCAATCAGCAGCTTCCTGTCCCAGAACCGTATCGTTCAGCCTGAAGAGATGGAGGCGGCGCCCTACGTGCTGATCGGAAAAGAGCAGCATCTGATTACGGGGGCCGGGGATACCGTATTTGCACGAGGTCAAACTCAGGGTGAAGAGAAGCTGGCTGTTTATCGCTCCGGTGATACCTATGTGGATCCGGATACAAACGAATTTCTCGGTCTCGAAGCGAAGTCTATTGCGACCGGTGCAGTCAAAGCCGTGGACGGAGAAGTTATTTCGCTCGATATCCTGCGTTCTTCAGAAGAGTTGCGTCAGGGCGACAGACTATTGCCGACTGAAGACAGGGTAATTAATTCAACGTTTACACCCAGCAAACCGGAAGGTGACGTGCGAGGCCAGATGATTGCTGTCGACTCGGGTGTCGGCAATATCGGTCAATATAACGTGGTGGTAATCAACCGCGGCGAGCGTGAAGGTGTTAAGGAGGGCAATGTTTTCGCTATTTACAAGAATGGCGGCATTGTGCGTGACCCTTACACACGAGAAAAGATTGAGCTGCCATCGGAGAGGGCAGGTTTGCTGATGGTCTTCCGTGTCTTTGAAAAATTAAGCTATGGACTGATTCTTCAGGCAACGAGACCTTTGGCCGTGATGGACGAAGTCCGAACACCCTGAGTGCCAAAGTAAAGGAATGTTTGAGACTGTGACCGCTTTGCTATAAACGCTGCGACATTCCGGACAAAATCTAACCGCCAAAGCACGCTGCTGTTTTGGCGGTTTTTCTATTGTGATCAAGGATGATCCTATGTCTATTTCCATTCAAGGTGAGCTGTGTGTTCGCCTGTCTCGCGTCAGGGGCTTGGGGCTCAAGCGTTTTCATCGTTTATATGACGCCCTGGGTAGTGTGCAAAAAATTCGGGATGCGGACTATTCCGGGCTGGTGAATGCCGGGCTCGAAACGCCGCTGGCGAAGCAAGTGCTTGCTGCTTTGAGGGGCGATCAATCTGAATCATACCTCGATTCAGTGAGGCGCTGGGTGAGCATGGATAGCCACGCTGTGGTTTGTATTGATGATCCCCAGTACCCGCTTGCTCTGCGTGAACTCTACCGCGCCCCACCTGTGCTCTACCTCAAAGGTGATCTCTCACGATTAAACGCCACGCCCGCACTGGCGATTGTAGGCAGTCGAAAACCGTCACTGCAGGGTGTCAGGCATGCCACGAAAATATCGGCGGAGTTGGCGGGCACACATTTCAATATTGTGAGTGGTCTCGCTCTTGGTGTTGACGGCGCCGCACACCAGGGAGCTTTGAAGGTCCAGGGTATGACGTCCGCCGTGCTGGCGACGGGACTGGATACAGTTTATCCAAGGGTGCACGAGTCGCTAGCCGCAGAAATTGCGGAACGCGGGGTGTTGGTGTCAGAAATGCCATTGGGAACTTTGCCTCGACCGGCAAACTTTCCTCGTCGAAATCGATTGATATCTGGACTTTCAAAGGGTGTTCTGGTGGTCGAGGCAGGATTAAAAAGTGGATCTTTGATCACGGCAAGCTATGCACTGGAACAGAACCGTGATGTGTTTGCTGTGCCTGGCTCCATTGACAATCCAATGGCGTCCGGCTGCCACGCTTTGCTCAAACAGGGCGCAAGGCTTGTGGAGTCAGCTCAGGACATTTTTGATGAGTACGGCTTATCGGTTCCCGAGACTGGCGGTATATCTTCAAGCCCGGGCGAGCGCCCATTGCCGAACCACTTATCAACGGCTGAAGCGTCTATTCTGGATGTAATGGGGGTCGAGATGCTCAGTTTTGATGATCTGAAAGAGGCCACAGGAATGACCGCGCCATTCTTGAGTCAGAGTCTCGTTGAACTGGAGTTGAAGGGGGTCGTGAAACCTGTCTCCGGTGGCTATCAATGCACGAAGGCTTTAGAATTCCCCGCTTGAATGGCGGTCCGCCGTCACTTTTTTGCTGGACGGTTGTTGTTTTAAAGGACAAAAAAGGCAGGCAAACTGGTGGTCTCTGTATCTCGGCAGGAATGGCAAACAATCAGAGCAGCGCATCTTGTAAAGCGTGGAGGGGTTGTTGCCTATCCAACAGAAGCGGTATGGGGGTTGGGCTGCGATCCTTTAAATCGGTATGCTGTGGAGCAGCTTTTGTCTTTAAAACAGCGGCCTGTAGACAAAGGACTGATACTCGTTTCAGGGAATCCAGAGCACTTTCGGGATTTACTCGATCCCTTGCCGAAAGATGCCCAGAGTCGTTTTTATGCACCCGTTGATATACCTACTACATGGTTGGTGCCGGATATTCGGGGGCAGGTGCCAGAGTGGGTGAAAGGTCAGTATAACAGTGTCGCCTGCCGTTTAAGTGTTCATCCCCTGATCCGTGGTTTTTGCGGCAAGTTGGGTTCGGCAATTATCTCTACTTCAGCCAATCCTGCAGGTAAGGCGCCGGCTACGAATCCGCTGCGCCTCAGGCAATATTTTGGCGAGCAACTTGACTATATATTACCCGGACCCCTCGGAAAGTTCCGCCGACCATCTGTTATCCGGGATTTGGAGACAGATCGCGTCATTCGCGCTTGATATTGGAGAAACCATGATTGATCAAGTCAAAAATTATCTGCTGACACTGCAGGATAACATTTGCAAAGGCCTGGAAGCTTCGGACGGAGGGGCGTCGTTTTCAGAAGACGCCTGGACTCGCAGCGGCGGAGGGGGTGGACGATCCAGAGTGATTTCCGGTGGCACTGTATTTGAAAAAGGCGGCGTTAATTTCTCTCATGTCCATGGTGATACCTTGCCTGCATCCGCGACAAATGCACGCCCGGAGTTGGCGGGCCGAAGCTTTGAGGCGATGGGAGTATCGCTGGTGATGCACCCTGAAAACCCCTATGTTCCGACATCTCACGCTAATGTTCGTTTTTTTATTGCCGAAAAAGAGGGAGAGGATCCTGTTTGGTGGTTTGGTGGTGGTTACGATTTGACCCCCTATTACGGCAACGAGAATGATTGCCGACACTGGCATCTTACGGCCAAAAATGCCTGCGCACCTTTTGGAAATGGAGTGTATGAACAATACAAAAAATGGTGCGATGACTATTTTTATCTCAAGCATCGTCAAGAGGCCAGAGGTGTCGGTGGGCTGTTTTTTGACGACCTCAATGAATGGGGTTTTGAGACCTCCTTTGCGTTCATGCGGGCGGTAGGTGATAGTTATCTGGACGCATATGTGCCTATCGTTGAGCGGCGCAAAGGCGCTCCCTATGGTGAGCGGGAACGGCAGTTTCAGCTATATCGCAGAGGGCGTTATGTCGAATTCAACCTTGTGTACGACCGCGGAACACTGTTCGGATTGCAGTCGGGAGGGCGGACTGAATCGATCTTGATGTCCTTGCCGCCGCTTGTGCGCTGGGAGTACGACTGGCAGCCGGAGCC
>Ga0070728_10007023_pt1 | contig 10437 bp, 10 predicted proteins | sample tdDd471_FD_66723 | JGI IMG/M metagenome (GOLD analysis project Ga0070728, IMG submission 66723) | Marine sediment microbial communities from the Atlantic coast under amendment with organic carbon and nitrate - tdDd47.1 | ecosystem: Environmental > Aquatic > Marine > Coastal > Sediment | place...
TCTGCTGTCGGGCCACCTGCCGCCGGCGCGGGGCATCGACGACCTCACCGCCGTCCTTCGTGCCGCCTATGGCCGGGGACCCTCCGCGGCCGTCACCCCCGAAAACATCGTCCAGGTCGAGGCGGCTCTCGCCTGACTGCCACAAACGCAAAGGAAAATCTCATGAGCAACGACATCATCGAACGCAACAAGGCCACCGTGGCGCGGTTTCTCGCCGGCACCCATTCGGCAAATATCGACGACGTCGAGATCATCGACGAGACCGTCGTCCCGCATATCGTCTGCCACGGCTTCCCGGGCTTTCCGGACGGCGAGTTCCGGGATCGTGAAAGCTACAAGGCGTTCTTCCGAATCTTCCGCGAGTCCTTCAGCGACATGAGCTTCGAGACGCTGAAGACGATCGCCACCGAGGACTTCGTCTCGGCCCACTGGGAGATCTGGGCGACCCATTCGGGCGAGTTCAACGGAATCCCGGCCGATGGCGCCCGCGTGGTCTTCGACGGGGTGGCGCTCTACCGCATGGAAGACGGCCTCATCGGCGAAACCTGGCTGACCATCAACCAGCCGCTGCTGCTGTCGCAGCTCGGCCGGGGCGGCGCGCGGGCGGCCTGACCGCCGTCCGCCATTCTTCGAAAGGAAAATCGAGTGTTCGACACACGCATAACCCGCCTCCTGGGTCTGGAGACGCCGATCGTCAATGCCGGGATGGCGATGATCGCGCGGCCCGAACTCGCCGCCGCCCTTTCCAACGCCGGCGGTCTGGGCACCATCGGCTGCGACATCAATCCGCCCGAAATCCTGCGCGATCACGTGCGCCAGACCCGCTCCCTGACCGAGCGGCCCTTCGGCGTCGACCTGATCGGCGATTTCCTCACCGACGCGCATCTCGACGTGCTTGTCGAGGAGAAGGTCGCGGTGGCGATCTTCTTCTGGACGTTTCCCTCCGCCGAACAGGTGCGGAGGCTGCTGGAGGCGGATATCCGGGTCTGGATGCAGGTCGGAAGCGTACGCGAAGCCGGGGAGGCGGTGGCGCTCGGCGCACAGGCGCTGATCGTCCAGGGCGCCGAGGCGGGCGGCCACAATCGGTCGGAAGCCTCGACCATGACCCTGTTCCCCCGGATCCGGGTGAAATGGCCCGACCTGCCCATGCTGGCGGCCGGCGGCATCGTCGACGGGCGGAGTATGGCAGCGGCCCTGGTGCTGGGAGCCGACGCGGTGTGGTGCGGCACGCGGTTTCTGGCCGCGGCCGAAAGCGCGGCCCACGAGGGATACAAGCAGGCGGTGCTCGAAGCCGATGTCGGCGATACGATGATCACCGGCCTCTACGGTCCTGAATGGCCCGGCCAGCCGATGCGCGTCATCGCGACCGGTCCGGCGCGGCAGGCGGAAGCAGGCGGATCGCGGACGGGCAAGGAGGTTGCGGCGACGACGAAGCTGAACGGCGAGACCATCCCGGTTCCGGCGTTCTCGGCGATCCTGCCAACCCGGGATTTCCGCGGCGATCTCGATTATGCCTGCCTGACCGCCGGGCAGAGCGCCGGGAACCTCGAAGCGGTCCTGCCGGCCGCCGACATCGTCCGGTCGATGACGGAGGAAGCGGTCGCGATCCTCCAACGGACGCTGGCGGCTGCATAGATCATGAGGCGCCCGCGGCGTAACCTGCGCCGCGGATCGCCAGGCCGGCTGGTGTGTCAGTCTTTGCCGGCGGCCGGCTTCATTTTCCAGTCGAACAGCAGCTTCATCGACACCGATGCCTCGGTCCAGATCGGTGTGCTGGCGAGCTGGACCATCTCGATTTCGAGGCTTTTGAGAACCTTGCCGGCATTATCGACCAGATCGATGCGGCCGGGCGCGTCGCTTGCCTGGCCGGGCATGGCGAGCAGGCCGGGAGTGCGGTAGACGACGATCCGGCAATCCCCGCGCGGGCTCGGGTAGCTCGCAACTTCCTCGGCCGTCAACTTAGGCGCCAGGGTCAGGGCACCGGCGGCCAGTCCGGCGAGGATGACGACCCCGACAAAGACCCCGACGAGGCGCCGCCTCAGCTTTTGCGATCGCGTCCGATTGGCGTCGATTTCCGGTGCATTGCCCATGGGGTTGCAGTTTGGCGGCAAAACACGGCGAAGCCATGTCGAAAACACATGGCAAACCGCGTCGGCCATTGCACTTTGGCCGCCGCGCCGATAGAACGCTCACGGAAAATTTCAGCCGAAAAGCATTGCCTGGCGTCGACGCGCCCCTCATGCCGGCTGGTCGCGCAATCGCCGGGATTCGAGCCGGCTCATCACAGGGGACGAAACCATGCGGGTTTATTACGATCGGGATGCCGATCTCAACATGATCAAGGATCGCAACATCGCGGTCATCGGCTATGGCAGCCAGGGGCATGCGCATGCGCTGAACCTGAGGGATTCCGGCTGCGCCAATCTGGCCATCGGCCTGCGGCCCGGTTCCGGTTCGGCCAGGAAGGCGGAAGCCGAGGGCCTCAAGGTGATGTCGGTGGAGGAAGCCGCCGGCTGGGCCGACCTGATGATGATGTGCACCCCCGACGAGCTGCAGGCCGATATCTGGAAGGACCAGATCGAACCGAATATCCGCGACGGCGCCGCGATCGCCTTCGCCCACGGGCTCAACGTGCATTTCAACCTGATCGAGGCGAAATCGACCATCGACGTGATCATGATCGCGCCCAAGGGCCCCGGCCATACCGTGCGCGGCGAGTATCTCAAGGGCGGCGGCGTGCCGTGCCTGATGGCGATCTCCCAGGACGCCTCGGGCAATTCCCACGACCTGTGCCTCGCCTATGCCTCGGCCATCGGCGGCGGCCGCTCGGGCATCATCGAGACCACCTTCAAGGAGGAATGCGAGACCGACCTGTTCGGCGAGCAGGTGGTGCTGTGCGGCGGCCTGATCGAGCTGATCCGCGGCGGCTTCGAGACTCTGGTCGAGGCCGGCTACGCGCCGGAGATGGCCTATTTCGAGTGCCTCCACGAGGTCAAGCTGATCGTCGACCTGATCTACGAGGGCGGCATCGCCAACATGAACTACTCGATCTCCAACACCGCCGAGTTCGGCGAGTACGTGTCCGGCCCGCGGATCGTCACCGACGAGACCCGCGCCGAGATGCGGCGGGTGCTGAAAGACATCCAGACCGGCGCCTTCACCTCCGAATGGATCCGCGAGTGCCGTGCCGGCCAGCCGAAGTTCAAGGCGACGCGGCGGATGAACGACGCCCATCCGATCGAGGAAGTCGGCGAGAAGCTGCGCGGCATGATGCCGTGGATCAAGGCCGGCGCGCTGGTCGACAAGGACAAGAACTGACCGACGACGGTCATCCGTCGGCGACGAAAAATGCGGCGTCCGGGAAATCCGGGCGCCGTTTGCGTTCCGGCGGGAAAGAAAAACGTTATCAGGACGTTAACGGCAAAACGGGAGACCCCGATTCAAGTTGTTAACGTGATCGGTCCGAATGTTAACGTTTCACTTGCGGAACCCCGCCCGTCGGTCGTCGATCCGGTTCCCGACTACTCGGAAATTCTCCGTCTAATCAGAGACTTGGTCGGCGCGACAGAAGTGGCCGGCCGGTCGGCGGAGGTTCATGCGGAGGCTCCGCCGACCGGCGATTCCGCTCCTATCGGCAGATCTCGGCGATCGACATATTGCCGGGGTTCGCCAGCGCCGTGGACATGCGCGAAATCGTCAACTGGTAGACCCGCGCCCGGTTCCATTTCTCGATGACCTTGAAATTGTGCGAACCGAGCTTCCAGCCGCCATTCTTCTTCCAGCCGTATCCCTTGAGATAGTTGGCGGTCGAGGCGAGCACGTCGGGGACGCTGCGGATCAGGTCGCGGCGGCCGTCGCGGTCCCAGTCGACGGCAAAGCGCACATAGTTGGAGGCGAGGAACTGGGTCTGGCCGATCTCGCCGGCCCAGGCGCCGCGCATCTGGTCGATCCGCATGTCGCCCCGGTCGAGGATCTTCAGCGCCGCGATGAGTTCGCGGGTGAACATCTCCTTGCGCCGGCAATCATAGGCGAGGGTGGCCAGCGAGCGCAGCACGTTCATATTGCCGGAGAACCCGCCATAGCCGGTCTCCAGCCCCCAGATCGAAACCAGCACCGGGCCGGGGACGCCGAAGCGCTTTTCGATGCCGCGCAGCATCCGCGCATAGGCCTTGATCTTGCGCTGGCCGATGCGGATCATCGCGTTGTTCAACCGGCGGCGGCAATAGCGCTGGAAGCTCGCCTTGAAGCCCCTTTGGGAGCGGTCGAGGCGGATCACCTTCGCGTCGTAGGCGAGACCCCGCAGCGCGCGGGCGGTCGAAGCCGAGATCCCCTGCTTGATCGCTTGTTTTTCGAATTTCGCCAGCCAGGGCTTGAAGCCCGCCGCGCCGCCGCAGCGCGCGGCATTGGCCGGCGATGACGCCGAGGCCAGGATCAGTCCGAATACGACAACAGGGATGGATGGTTTGAGACCGTTCATCTACGCCTTCTCTCCGCCAAGAATCGCTCGCCCTCCACCCCAAGGCGATCTTAGGCGCCGGCGAACCGGCGTGGCAAGCGCGCGCCACCCGTATCCGTCATGTGATCGACATTTCATGCCGATAGGTGCATCCTCGTTTTCCGCAGTTTCGAGCGGGTATCCCATTCCGCCGCTCACGCCCTGTGGGAGGCGAGGAAATTGCGTCGGTCCTACAATAAGGGAGATCAAACATGTCGAGATCCAACCTGTTGCGTGCCGCGGCGGTCGCCGCGGCCTTGTCTTTTGCGAGTCCGGCGGCGGCGGATGGCGATCTTGTCAGGATCGCGACGGTGCCGAGCGGTGCCGAGGTTACCGGCATCGCCGTCAACGGCCTGGGCGAGCTGTTCTTCAATTCCCAGCACCCGGCCGGAAAGGGCGAGCTGGAGGCGGGAGGGCCGGCGGCGCTGATCGGCTATGTCGACGGCATCAACATCAACACCTTCGGCGGACCGGGCGTCGCGGTGCCCGGCAAAGACATGATGGACCGGGTCAATGTCGCCGGCGGCGAATACGTGATCCTGGGCAAGATCGGCGACGAACTGGGCGACGGCAAGAAGCTCGGCGGGGTCTACGACCTCAAGGGCAATCTGATGTTCGTCTCCAACGACGTCGACTTCAACGCCTTCATTCCTCTCGGCGCCAACGAAGCCTATCTCTACACCGCCTTCGAAGGAGCCAGCCGCAAGGGCGTGTCCGCGATCAGCCGGCTGAAACTGGTGCGCAAGGCGGGCAAGTGGACGACGGATTTCAGCCAGTCGGGCATGCTCGACCTGTCCAGCATCGAGGGCGCCTGGGTGCTGTGCTACGGAACCATCTCGCCCTGGGGCACGCCGATCCTGGCAGAGGAATATTACTTTTATAACACCTCGCTGTGGAACCATCCGGACAATCACGACGCCGACGAACGCCCGAGCTTTCTCAAGGGCAACGACAACATGTACCACCAGCCGAAGATGATGAACGCCTATCTCGGCAAGCCGTCCAATCCCTACCGTTACGGCTACAATATCGAGATGAACGGAGCGGCGTCGAAGGACGGCGTTACGTTCAACAGGCTCTATACCCTCGGCCGGTTCAGTCACGAGAACATCGCGGTGATGGGCGACGGCAAGACGCTCTACCAGTCCGACGACGACTCGGCGAAATACACCAACGCCAAATTCAACACCAATTCCGGCGGGGTGCTGTTCAAGTTCGTCGCCGACCACAAGGCCGACCTGACCTCCGGCACGCTCTACGCGGCCAAGGTCAAGCAGGACGCGACCTCCGATCCGCGCAAGGCCGGTTTCGACGTCACCTGGGTCAAGCTGGCACACGGCACCAACGACCAGATCGCCAAATGGGTCGCCGAATATGACGGCATCAAGGTGTCCGACTACAAGGAAGGCGGCAGCAACTTCATTTCCGATGCCGACGTCAACAACTGGGCCGAAGGCAAGCTCGGCAAGGACCTCAACGGCGACGGCAAGGTCGGCAGCTATCCCGACGACCGTCCCGCCTTCCTCGAAAGCCGCAAGGCGGCCGCGGCGATGGGCGCGACCAACGAGTGGAACAAGCTCGAGGGCGTGACCGCGACGCCGGCCACCTTCTATATGGCGATCTCGGAAATCGCCGAGACCATGGACAAGCAATGGGGCCATGTCGGCTGGGATACCGGCAAGAAGGACAAGGCGATCGCCGGCGACATCGCCGTCGATTCCGAAAAGTGCGGTGCCATCTATGCCGCGAAGATCGGCGCCGATTTCGACATCCGCCGGCTCGAGCCGGCGGTGGTCGGCAAACTCGGCGAACCCGGACCGGAACGCAAGGGCAAGCCGACGGTGCGCTGCTTTTCCGACAACATCGCCAATCCGGACAACATCCTGGCGCTGTCGAACGGCAACCTGCTCATCGGCGAGGATGCCGGCGACAGGATGCATCCGGTCGACATGTTGTGGTTGAAGCGGTTCTAGGCGCGGGCCGCAACGATGCGACTTCGACGGGGGCCTGCGGGCCCCCGTTCTGCGTTCGGGCCCGCCGGACGGGTTACTGGAGGAAACTGCGCACGCAGCGCCGGTATTTCAAATAGTAGGCGCCGTTGCCGGTAGTCTGGTAGAGCCACCAGTATTTCTTGCATTCCTTCGGCAGGTCGTCGAAGTGGAAGAAACCGTGGTCGATGAAGCGTCCAATTCTGCGGAACCTGCGATCGCGGCGGAAACCGAAACGAAAGCCGCGGCGGTCGCGGCGAATATCGGGGCGGAATCCGCGACCGTCCCGGCGGAACCCGAACCGGGAGCCGCCGTCGTCGCGACGGAAACCGACGGCGACCGTCGACCCGGATTCGACGAGGGGTCCCCCGGGGCCGGCCGACGCCGGAGTGGCAGCCGGAGCCGTGGCGGAGAGCAGCAAGGTGGCTGAAACAAAGGCGAGGGAGAGTTTCTGTATTCGGTGGAACATGGACTGGTCCTCCTGTCGGTTCGCAACTACGTGGCAATGCCGGTGAGCGGTATTGCCCGGGCCGAAGTACGGCCTTTGCCTGTTGGTCGCGGGAACGTGGAGAAAGGTTCAAATGAATCCGAAGCGGTTCGTTCGGATTGATGGGCGGGATTGTAGGGCGCCGCAGTGCGAGCCGGCATCGCCGTTCCTGGATTCCAGCCTTCGCTGGAATGACATATGTATTTGAAATATCTGAATAAAATCGTTATCCCAGCGAAGGTTGGGATCCAGAAGCAACGGTGCAACAGGCGCGCAGCGAGTGTGTTTAGGCCGCGTCGTCCTCCATCACCAGCCCTTTGAAGCGGCGGCGGGAGGTATGGACGCGGCTGCCGCGATCGTCCTCGGAATCGGGCCGCGAGGCGGCCATCCTGAGCACCGCGCCGTAGCCGGGCTTGGTCTCCCGGCGTCCGGCGTTCGGACCGTCTTCCAGCATCCTCGAAAAAACCGGCAGATTGTAGCAGGGCACCCACATCAAAAGGTGATGCTCGACATGGTAGTTGACCCAATAGGGGGCGAGGAAGGCGCGTTCGAGGAAGCCGGCCTTCGTGGTGCGGGCGTTGCGGAACGGATCGTCGTTGTCGGGCACCATGGCGTGCTCGGCGATGTTCCGCACCCTGAGGACGAGCTGGTAGACGGTGAACAGCGGCACCAGCCATAAAAGCGGGTAGAGATACCAGTAGCCGATGAGGGCGAGTCCGGCGAACAGCACGGCGTTGGCGGCGAGTGGACCGCCAAGCGTGCGGAAGAAAGTCTTCAGCCGTTTTGGCCAGCCGTCCTCGCGCGGCCCGAAGGCGGCGGCGAATTGCGCGATACGCTGGCGATAGGCGGTGATGCCCGTGATGTCGCGCAGGAGCTTGCGGCGCAGGCTCTTGCGGGTGATCGGGAACGGCGCGCTCAGCACCAGGTCGGGATCGTCGGGCTGCTGGGTGCGGGCGTGGTGCTTGAGGTGATAGGTGCGGTACTGCACCGTGTCGGCAAACGTCGGCCAGGCGCACAGTCCCTGGCTCAGGATCAGATTGAGCCGGCCGTTCACGACCAGAAGACCGTGGGCGGCGTCGTGCATCAGGATCGACAGGCCGAGCTGTCTCGCACCGATGATCGCAACGCTCAAGAGGAAGGTCAGCGGATTGGGCCATAGCGCGAACAGCGCCATGGCGAGGCCGATGACGCCCCAGCAATGGGCGATCAGCCACACGCCGCGCCAGTCGGAACGGCGGCGGACGCGCGCGAGCTCGTCTTCGCTCAGGATGTCGCGGGCGAGAACCCGTTTGGCGGTCGCGTTCATCCGTACATGATAGCCCGAGTTCGGTCGCTTCGGAACCGGTGTTCATAGCCAGCCTATGCCCCGGTACAGGGGCCGACGAATCGACTAGATTTCCTGCCTATCATAACGGCTTCAGCGGGAGGACCACGATGGCGCGGCCCTACACCATTCTCGACGTTTTCACCGATACCGCGCTCAGCGGCAATCCGCTCGCGGTCGTCATGGAAGCGGAGGGCTTGAGCGGCGAAGAAATGCAAAGAATCGCCGGCGAGTTCAACCTGTCGGAGACGGTGTTCGTTCTGCCGCCGGAAAACCCGGCTCATACGGCGCGGGTCAGGATCTTCACGCCGGGGGCCGAACTTCCCTTCGCCGGCCACCCGACCGTGGGTACGGCGGTGATCCTCGCCGCCAACCGCTTCGGCAGCGTCGAGGCCGAACAGGACGCGGTCGAGGTGCTCGAGGAGGGCGTCGGCCCGGTCCGTTGCGGCGTCAAGCTGTTTCCCGGCGGCAAGGGCTTCGCGGAATTCGACGTGCCGAAGACGCCGGAGCCGGGCGAGCCGGCGCAGGACAAGGAACTGATCGCCGCGGCCCTTGGCCTGTCGCCGCTGGAGATCGGGTTCGAGAACCACGTTCCCGCCAATTATTCCTCCGGGGTGCCGTTCACCTTCGTGCCGGTGCGCGACCTGTCGGTGATCGGCCGGGCGCAAGTCGTTCCCGAGGCCTGGAACGATGGTTTCGGCGACCACGACCACAACAACGCCTTCGTCTATTGCCGGCAGACGGAACGGACCGCGAGTTCGTTCCACGCCCGCATGTTCGCGCCGCGGATGGGCGTGCCGGAAGACCCGGCGACCGGCGCCGCGGCTGCCGCCTTCGCCGGTGTCGTCAACCATTTCGACGAGCCGCCGTCGGGTCGCCACCGCTACCGGATCGAGCAGGGCTTCGAGATGGGCCGGCCGTCGATCATCGGCCTCGAGATCGAGACCGAGGGCGGCGCGTTGCGGGTGGCGCGGATTTCCGGCGAGGCGGTGGTGTTCGCGCGCGGCGAGTTGATGGTCTAGGCTTTATCAAAGACGCCTTGAATGGGAGTATCGGACATGGTGAGCGGCGGATGTCTTTGCGGCACGGTGACGTGGGAGGCCGGCGAGCTGGTCGACCACATGACCCATTGCCACTGCTCGATCTGCCGCAAGGCGCACGGCGCGGCCTTCGTCACGTTTCTGGGCGCGAGGGCCGACGTCTTCCGCTACTTGAGCGGCGAGGACGCGATCGTCGACTATATGTCGTCGCCCGGATTCGTCCGTAAGTTCTGCGGAACCTGCGGCTCGTCGGTGCCCGAGCTGGTGAGGGAGAACTATATCGCCATTCCGGCCGGCTCGGTCGACGGCGATCCCGGACAGCGGCCGTCGGCGCATATCTATGTCGGCTCGAAGGCGCCCTGGCACGTGATCGCCGACGACCTGCCCCGCTACGACACTTACGAGAACCCGGAGGACGACCCGCATGTCGAGGCGGTCGATCATGGGGCGCCGACCGAGGGCGTGTTGCGCGGAAGCTGCCTGTGCGGCGGCGTCGCCTACGAGATCGTCGGCGGTTTCGACAGGATCGACAATTGCCACTGCTCGCGATGCCGCAAGGCAAGAACGGCGGCGCATGCTACCAATGGCTTCACCGCGATCGAAAACGTCGCCTTCGTCCGCGGCGAGGACAGGCTCAAGACCTTCCGGTTGCCCGGAACGAAATACTTCAGCCAAGTGTTCTGCGCCACTTGCGGCGCGGGCATGCCACGACTCGATCCCGATCGCCAGGTAGCGGTGGTTCCGCTTTCGTCGCTCGACGACGATCCGCATCGGCACGCCGGGCGCCACATCTACACGGCGTCGAAAGCGGTTTGGGATGCGATCGAGGACGATTTACCGAAATTCGAGACGGTTCCGGGCTGACGGTCACGCCTTTTCGTAGACCACCCTGTCGATGGCCTCGAAGGCGGGCCTGGTGAAGACCGCGAGCCAGTCGATCTCGACCCCGGGCAGGTGCTCGGTCAATGCCTGGCCGAAATCGAAGAATCCGCCGTCGGATTCGGTGACCTGAAGCGTCTCGCCGCCGTCGACCTCCATGACATGCGCGAATTCGTCATAGACCATGAGGCTAGAGCATATTTCGACCAAATAGAATCGTTTGA
>Ga0070728_10007024_pt1 | contig 10437 bp, 6 predicted proteins | sample tdDd471_FD_66723 | JGI IMG/M metagenome (GOLD analysis project Ga0070728, IMG submission 66723) | Marine sediment microbial communities from the Atlantic coast under amendment with organic carbon and nitrate - tdDd47.1 | ecosystem: Environmental > Aquatic > Marine > Coastal > Sediment | place...
TCGCGCGCATCACCGACTTCGGCGTCGCCAAGGCGCAGGTCCGGCTCAGCTCCACGCGCGACGGTCAGTTCAAGGGCAAGCTGTCCTACATGGCGCCGGAGCAGGCCGCGAACGGCCAGGCCGATCAGCGCTCCGATCTGTTCTCGATGGGCATCGTGCTGTGGGAGTCGCTCACCGGGCGGCGCCTGTTCCGCGGCGAGAACAACGCCGACGTGCTCAACAAGATCCTCAACCCGCAGGTCCCCGCCCCGTCGCAGCTCGATCCGGCGCTCGCCTCGTTCGACAAGGTCGTGAAGAAGGCGCTCGCGCGTGAGCCGGACATGCGGTTCAAGACGGCCGAGGACTTCCTCGAGGCGGTCGAGGAGGCCGCGGCCGCGGCCGGCGGCGTCGCGACGCCCCGGGCGGTCGGCCGCGAGGTGAAGCGGTGGCTCGGCGAGAAGGTCCAGAACGAGAAGGCCGCGATCCGCGGCAGCATCGACGCGCTCGGGCGCAACGAGCTGACGCCCGGCGTGCTGCCGCGGCCGATGGAGAGCGGGAGTCAGCCGGTCGGGCCGATGACCCCGTCCGGGGCCGACGCGACGATGGGCGCGCGGCCGTCGGTGCTGCGCACCGATCTGTCCGAGCCCCCGCCCGCCGGCGGGGGGGCCAAGACGATGATCGCGCTCGCCGCGATCGTCCTGCTGTTCCTGCTCGGCGGCGGCGTGGGCGCGTGGGCCCTGTTCGGGCGCGGCGAGGAGCCGACGCCGTCGGTCGGCGCGCCGACCTCGACCCCCGCGCCGACCGCGGCGCCCGATCCGGCCGAGCCGTCCGGCGCCGACACCGCGCCCGGCGCGGTCGAGGCGCTCGCGGACGACGAGGTCGAGACCGACGAGCTCGCGGACGACGGGACCGACGAGGCGACCGACGAGGCGATCGACGAGGCCGAAGACCGGCCGCGCCGACGAGGCCGGCGCGCGCGCCGCGCCCGCCGAGAGCAAGCCCGCGAACAGGCTCGCGAGCGGGCTCGCGCACAGACGCAGGCCGAGCCGGAGCCCGAGCCCGAGCCCGAGCCGTCCCCGACGACCGGCCGCGGCTCCGGCTCCAACGGCAGCGGGGCGGACGACGACCTGATGCTCAACCCCTACCGCCGCTGAGCGGTTGGTCGGCTACCTCTTCGGGATCGCGGTCGTCGCGCTGCTCGTCGCGCTGACGCGCGAGCTGTGGCGTGGGCTGCGGCCCGGCGTGCGCGCCGCCAAGGCGCGGCGAGACGCGGACCGGGAGGCCGACGCGCGCACGGAGGCCGCGCTCGCGACGCCCGGCGCGACGCCCGAGGCTCCGATCGAGGTGGAGACGGCCTCGGTCGTCGAGCCGATGGCCGCGCGCGGGCGGTGCGTGGTCTGCGGCGAGCCGGTGCGCGCCGAGGACCACAGCGTGCAGCCCATCGGCGACGAGCCCCTGCGGGTGGTGACCGTGCACTGTCGCCGGTGCGGGCACCGGCGGCCCGTGTACGTGCGCATCCGCGACGCGCGGCTGCACTGACGCGCCGGCCACAACCATGTCACGACGGCCGACCGCTGGTATTCTCCCCGCGAGGTCCCTTGCTTTCGTACAGCCGCATCGCCGCGCTGCTCGCGCTGCTCCCGGCCGCCGCCGGGTGTCAGGTCTACGACGCCTCGCTGGTGGACGCCGGGACCGACGCCGGGACGTTCGACGCCGGCAGCTGCGCCAACCGGGTGCCGCCGCCGCGGCCGGACGTGGAGGACGGCGCCGACGCGGAGGAGGTCCTCTTCGGCCTGCGGATGGTGGTCCTGTCGCAGGAGGACGGCGACCTGTGGCGCACGATCGGGCTCGACCTCGACGGCAACTGCACGCAGGAGCCGTCGTTCGCGAGCGAGTGCGTCCCGCCGCGGCGCTCCCGGCCGCCGGTCGACGGCGAGGACGGGATCGACAACGTCTTCGGCTCGGACCTGTTCCCCCTCGTCGACCTCGCGGTGGGCGGCCTCGAGGAGACCGCGCAGGCCGCCCAGGAGGAGGGCAAGCTCCCCGTCGTGCGCATCCGCGGCTGGAACGGCGAGGACGACGACCCGCGCGTCGACGTCGCCATCACCAACGCGATCTACACGGTGCCCGCGATGGGCGACATGCCGATCCCGCACATGGTCGAGAACTTCGCGCCGGTCGACATGATGGGTGACCCGGTGCCGTTCCCCGCGTGGGACGGGACGGACTTCGGGTTCTTCCGCCTCGCGACGTTCTTCGACGGCGACCCCGCCCGCCCGACCATCCGCGACGACAACGCCTACGTGAGCAACCGGTTCGTGGTCGCGCAGCTCCCCGAGCGCGTGGAGATCCTCTTCCCGGCCGACGACGTCGGCGTGCTGGTCCGGCTCACCGACGCGACCGCGGTGGGGCGCATCAGCGACGACGGGCTCACCCTCGAGAACGCGGTGGTGTCCGGGCGCTGGAGCATCATCGACCTGCTCTCGACGGCCGAGAACGTGGGCATCTGCCCGGAGAGCGACTCGTACAACATCCTCCTGGGCCAGCTCGACAGCATCGCGGACGTGCGCTCTCGGCCGGGCACCGGCGGCGAAGGGATCGAGTGCGACGCGCTGAGCCTGGGCGTCCAGTTCACGGGCACGCGCCTGCGGTGGGGCGGCCTGGTCGAGGGCCCGCCCATCCGCAACGTCTGCGAGGACCCGCTCGTCGATGGCGGCACGCCGAGCGCCGACGCGGGCGTGAGGATGGACGGCGGCTGAGTCCTGGGGATAGGGTCGCCGGCATGTTCGAGCTGGGCCCCGAGATCCCCGCGCGCCCCACGGCCGCGCGCGCCCGCACCCTGGGCGACATGTTCTGGCTCCGCGCGGCCCGCAGCGCGACGCTGCCGGCGCTGTATCACAAGGAAGGCGGCCGCTGGGTCGCCACCACGTGGGACGAGCTGTACGCCGCGACCACGCGCGTCGCGAAGGGCCTACAGGTCCTGGGCCTGGCGCGCGGCGACCGGGTCGCGGTGCTCGGCCCGACGCAGCCGCCCTGGGCCATCTACGATCTCGGCGCGCAGATCGCGGGCATGGTGAGCTTCGGGATCTATCCGAAGCAGTCGGCCGCGCAGGTGCGCTACCTCCTCGAGCACAGCGAGGCGCAGGTGGTGTTCGTCGCCGAGCCCGAGGAGCTCGCCACGGTGCTCGAGGCGGCCGACGGCCTCGAGGGCCTGGTCGCGATCGTGCCGTGGACCGAGGCGCTGTACGAGGAGTCGAAGGGTCGCGACGACCGGATCCTGTCGCCGCGTCAGTTCGAGGGCGAGCGCCTCCCGGAGGACGAGGTCCGCCGCATCCAGGACGAGACCGACCCCGACTCGACCGCGATCTTCATCTACACGTCGGGGACGACCGGCCCGCCCAAGGGCGCGATGATCAGCCACCGCAACATCCTCACGTTGCTCGCCGCCGCGGCCGACGCGTCGCCGTTCTTCCAGAGCGACATCTCGCTGCACTTCTTGCCCATGGCGCACGCCGCCGAGCGCGTGATGGGCTTCTACGGGCGGATCAACAACGGCATCCCGGGCGCGTACGCGCAGAGCACGGGGACGGTGCTCGACGACTTGCAGGACGTGCGCCCGACGCTGTTCGGCTCGGTGCCGCGCATCTTCGAGAAGGCCTACGCGAAGATCTACAGCGAGCTGGAGAAGAAGCCGCCCGCGGTGCGCAAGCTCTTCGCCTGGGCCGACGAGGTCGGCCGGACCCGCGCGCGGCACATCGTCGAAGGCCGCGCGGTGCCGCCGCTCATCGCGCTGCAGTACCGGCTCGCCGACAAGCTCGTGTTCTCGAAGATCCGCGCCGCGTTCGGCGGGCGGGTGCGCTCGATGATCACGGGCGCCGCGCCGACCGCGCCGGAGATCCTCGACTTCTTCTGGGGCGCCGGGCTCCCGATCTACGAGGCCTACGGCATGACCGAGGCGACCGTGATCACGCACATCAACCGCGAGGGCGCGGTGAAGCTCGGGACCGTCGGGCGCGTGATCCCGCCGACGGAGCACAAGATCGCCGAGGACGGCGAGATCCTCGTCCGCGGCCCGTGGGTGTTTCGCGGCTACTACAAGAACGACGAGGCCACCGCGACCACCGTGGTCGACGACTGGCTGCACACCGGCGACATCGGCGAGATCGACGCGGACGGGTACCTCCGGATCACCGACCGCAAGAAGCACCTGATCATCACCGCGGGCGGCAAGAACCTCGCGCCCGCGAACATCGAGCGCGCGCTCAAGGGCGAGGACCCGCTCATCTCGCAGGTCCACGCGCACGGCGACCGGCGCAAGTTCGTCAGCGCCATCGTGACGCCCTCGCCGATCGAGACGCTCGAGTGGGGCAAGGACCACGGCATGGTCTCGCAAGCCGAGATCGACACGCACACCCAGGAGCTGATGGCCAACCCCGCCGGGCGCTCCGAGTCGCTCAACGCGGCGACGGCGAAGATCGTGGCGCACCCGGACTACGAAGCGCGGATCCGCGCCGCGGTCGGCCGCGCGAACCACGAGCTCGCGCGGGTCGAGCAGGTGCGCAAGTTCATCCTCCTCGAGCGCGACTTCTCGCAGGACGAGAACGAGCTGACCCCGACGCTCAAACTCAAGCGCAAGGTGATCGAGGAGAAGTTCGCGCCGATGTTCGATCGGCTCTACGAAGAGAAGGACTTCGGCCTGGAGCCGTAGCAGGCTGCTGAGCAGCCTGCTCCCGTGCCGCGCGCGAAGCGCGCATGCCCGTGCCCCTGCCCGTGCCCGACTCGTTCGGGTCGCGCGCTTCGGAGACAACGCGAATGATCTCGGGCACGTGGGGCGGGAGCGGCGCACGGGCGGGCAGGGGCACGGGCACGGGCACGGGCACGGGGCAGGCGCCGAACGGTCCCTTCGGGGCCTTTTTCAGCAGCCTGCTGGATCCGCTTTTGTCATGATGGCCCCGATGCGGGTCACGATCCTGGCGAGCGGCAGCGGCGGAAACGCGACGCTGGTGTCGGCCGGGGGCTCGCGGGTGCTCGTGGACGCGGGGGTCGGCCGCGCGCTGCTCGAGCGGCGGATGCGCGCCGCGCTCGGCGAGGTGGTCGACGTCGACGGAATCGTCGTGACGCACCCGCACGGCGACCACGCCAGCAAGACGCGCGAGCTCGCGGGCCACTTCGGCTGCCCGGTCTTCCTGACCGAGGCGAGCCACCGCCGCCTCGAGCTGCCCGACGTGCGACGGCGGCGGTTCGGCTACAACGCGCCGTTCGACGTCGGCGCCATCCGGGTCGAGCCGATGCCGGTCCCGCACGACGCGCCCAACGTCGCGCTCGTGCTCGCCCACGCCGGCGCGCGCGTGGGGATCGCGACCGACCTCGGCAGCGTCCCGCGCAAGCTCGCGACGCACTTCGCCGGCTGCCAGGCGGTGCTCATCGAGTCCAACCACGACCCGGGGCTGCTCGCCGCCGGGCCCTACCCCGACTTCCTCAAGAAGCGCGTCGCCTCGCGCACCGGGCACCTGTCCAACGCGCAGGCCGCGCACCTGTGCGCGCGGCTCGGCCGCGAGACGCGCGAGATCGTGCTGATGCACCTGTCGGAGACCAACAACTCACCGATGCTCGCGATGGCGCAGGCGCGGCACGCGCTGCGGGGCCGCCGGGTGAAGCTGCGCTGCGCCCACCAGGACAGCGCGCTCGACCTGTCCGTGAAGCGCGCGCCGGGCGCGCGCCTGCGGCCGAGCGAGGCGCAGCTCGCCCTGCCCTTCTGACGCGTCAGGGAGGTGAGTGCCCGGCCGAGCCGTAGCCGAGGGTCTCGATCCCGAGGAGCCGCCCGCCCTCGAACACGAGCCGCCGCATGAACCGCTGCGGGCCGAAGTCGTAGGTCCAGACCTCCTGGACGACCGTGACCGTCACCGTGTCGTAGACGACGCTGCCGTCGGGTAGGACGCGCCGCAGCGAGCGCGAGCGGGCGATCTCCCGCTGCTCGATCTGCGTCGGGTCGCCGCAGAGCTCGGCCACGCGCGCGCTCGAGTCGCCGACCACGACGAGCCGGTCGCGACAGGACAGCGCCTGCGACGGCGACGCCCACAGGGAGATCACCGCCACGGCGGCGGTCGTCAGGAGCGCGGTCTTCACGTGGGGTCCGTCCGTCATCGTCTACACGATGACGGGCCGAGGCCACCGATCATTCAACCGACGCCTTCCTGCGGCGAGCGGCCGCGCGGTACTCTGGCGCTCGGATGCGGAGGTGGCTGCGAGCGGGCCGCGCGGAAGGCGCGCCCCTTGGACCGGCGAGGGCGATGACGCGCCGGGGCGCGCGCAGCCCTCTCTGGCGCGGGCTGCTCGCGCTCGCGCTCTCGCTGTGTCCGAGCTTCGCGCAGGCGCAGTCGGGCCCGGGCGGGATCGCGGTCGACCTGTTCCAGGCGGCCGAGACACCCGAAGACGGCTTCGCGCTGTCGCGCCCGAACGACCGCGGGCACCTGCGCTTCGGCGCGCAGCTCGCGACGGACTACGCGCTCTCGCCGCTCGTCCTCACCGACACCGGGGCGGCCGATCCGCCACGGCTCGTCTCGCACCTGCTGAATCTGCGCGTCGGCGTCTCGCTGGGCCTGATCGACCGCATCGTGGTGTTCGGCTCGCTGCCGCTCATCGCCGTGCTCGAGGGCGAGCAGGCCCCCGGGCGCGTCCCGCTCGCCGACGGAGGCGGGCTCGGCGACCCGACGCTCGGCGCGCGCGTGCGCCTGATCGGCGAGCCGCAGGACGTCGGCGCGGTGGCGCTGCAGCTCACCGGGTCGTTCCCCCTGGCCGAGGGGATCGACGCGTCGCAGGACCTGCGCGGCGACGGCGGCCCCACCTTCCAGCCCGAGGTGCTCGGGGAGGTCCGCTTCGCGGTCGTCCACGTCACGGCGAACCTGGGCGTGCTCTTCCGCACCGCGCCGACCTTCGCCAACTTCGAGATCGGGCACGAGCTGACCTGGGGCCTCGGCGTCGGCGCGGAGGTGATCGACGACCTCCTCGAGGCGCGCGTGGAGGGCTTCGGCCGGGTCGGCCTCGACGACCCCGGGTCGGCCCAGCGCAACCCGGCGGAGCTGCTGCTCGGCGCGCGCCTGTACCCCCTCGAGGGGCTGACGATCGGCGCGGCGGGCGGCTTCGGGATCGGCACCGGCTATGGCACCCCGGCGTTCCGCGGCGTGCTGACCGTCGGCTGGGCCGAGCGCATCGACGTGGCCCGACGGGTCGAGGGCCGCGGCTGGGACGCGGCCGATCGGGACGACGCGGCCGCGCGCCGGGCCGCGGCGATCGACGCCGCGCAGGCGGAGCGCGACGCGCGCGCCACTGCGGCGACGGCCGGGCAGCAGGGCTCCGACGGCGCCGGCGTGGAGGGCGCCGCCGGTGAGGCCGGCGCCGGCGCCGCCGACGCGCCGCCCGACGGCGAGCGCGTCGCGCGCCCGGACTACGAGCAGCTCGACCGCGACGGCGACCGGGTGCCCGACGCCTTCGATCGGTGCCCGCTCGACCGCGAGGACTACGACGAGATCCAGGACAGCGACGGCTGCCCCGAGGAGGACGCCGACGAGGACCAGCTCGCCGACGCCGACGACCGCTGCCCCCTGACCCCCGGGCCGCAGCGGCGCGGCGAGTGCGCGGGCTGCCCCGAGCTGGCGTGCGTCGCGCGCGACACCGGGCAGATCGAGATCACCGAGCGGGTCGAGTTCGACTCCGGCGAGGCCACCATCCTCGCGTCGAGCGAGGCGGTCCTCACCGACATCCGCGCGATCATGGTCGGCAACGATCAGATCCGGCGCCTGCGCATCGAGGGCCACACCGACGACGTCGGCGAGCCGGACGACAACCTGCAGCTCTCGGTCGCGCGCGCCGCGGCGGTCGTCCAGTGGCTCATCGCCCACGGGGTCGAGCGAGAGCGGATGGTCGGCTTCGGCTGCGGCGAGCAGCACCCGCTGCGGCCCGGGAGCACGCCGCGCGTGCGGGCGCGCAACCGGCGGGTCGAGTTCCACATCGTGGATCCGCCGACGGGGACCGCGATCCGCGAGGGCTGCCAGGCCGCGCCCTGATCAGGGCGCCGACCGGTCTGGAGAGTCGAACCGAAAGGGCGCTCAGCGGAAGTGGCCGCGCACCGCGAGCGTGCCGCCGCCGAAGCCGAGGATCGCGTCGTCGCCGAAGCCGATCCGCCCGGCCAGGGACATCGCCACCGCGCCGAAGTCGAGGGCGAGGCCCGCGCCGGCCGCGGCGGCGACCCAGTCCCGGCCGTCCTCGCGGCCGATCACCAGGTCGAGCTCGACGCCGGCCGACAGCGGCCCGGCGACCGCGACGTCGAGGCCGTACGCCGACGCCCAGAGCAGGCTCCCGTCCTCGACCAGGTCGAAGATGCCGGCCTGGCGCGTCCGGATCGTGAACAGGTCGTCGAGGAGCCGCAGCGAGAAGTCCGCGCCGAGCATCAGACGCCCGCGGTCGAGGCCCTCGTCGCTCGCGGTCGGGGCCCACATGCCCACCTCCACCGCGAGGCCGACGGGGTCCTCGTCGAGCACCCGGCTGCCGGCCGCGAAGTACACGTCGCGGCTCGCGCGGTTGGCGGTGCGGTTGGACGCGCTGCGCAGGTCGAGCGGCACGGCCACGTCGAGCCGGAGGTAGTCGTCGAACAGCGCCGCCCGGGCTCCGCCGGTGACGCGCAGCTGCGAGCGCGGGTCCCCCTCCGCGGCGCTGACCACCGACATCGCCAGGTGCATGCCGCTGCCGGAGCGGCGCTCGTCGCGCAGGCCGACGGAGCTGGCGAACGCGGCGAGCCCGTACGCCTCCTGCACGCCCTGCGGGTCGGGGTCGACGGCCGGAGGAGGCGGCGGCGCGTCCGGCGCCTGCGGCGGCGGCGCCGCGTCCACGGCGACCTGCGCCTCCGCGATGGGCAGGTGTGACTCGTCGGCGGTCGCGACCTGCAACACGACCTGCTCCGCGTCCGCGCCGCCGGCGGCGACCTCGGCCCCGAGCCCGCCGCCCGGGTGCGGCGCGACCTCGCGCACCGTCACGCCCGGCGGCGCGAGCACCGTCAGGCCGCTCACGTCGTCGAGCGGCGGATCGAGCGACAGCCGCACCGCCGTCGCCTCGCGGGGGAGCGAGGCGAGCGCCCGCCCGTCCGCGTCGAGCACGCGCGCGCGCGTCGCGACCACGTCGAGCGAGAGGCCGCCCACGACCTGCTCGCCCTCGGCGCAGCGGAACGTGCGCGACCCGAGGTCGACGAGGCGCAGCGTGCCCACCGGGTTCGCCTCGCCGAACGCGCAGCGGACCTCGCCGGGCAGCTGGAGCGTGGCGTACTGCGGGACGCGCGGCGGGCGGATCGGGTCGGTCTGGTGGTCGAGGTCCCCGAGCCCGTCGTCGAGGCGCTCGAGCCCCGCGAGGGGATCCGGCTCCGCCTCGGCCGCGGCGTCCGGCGGCGGCGCGCCGGGCGCGACGAGCGTCGCCTCGACCACGGACAGCTCCACCGGTCGGCTCGGGCGCCCCTCGAAGCGCTCGGTGTCGATGGTCGCCACGCGGACGTAGTAGGTGCCCGGCGGCAGGCGATGGAACTCGAGCTCGGTCACCTCAGCGGGCACCACGGTCTGGATGACGAGATCGCGACCGTCCTCGCGGCGCGCGACCTCGACGCGGTAGCGCTCCGCGTCGTTCACCGCGGCCCACGTACCGCGGATCGTGCCGCCCGCGTCGGCGAGCCCGACGAACCGACGCACCGGCGACTCCCAGCGCGGCGCGCGGGGCAGCGGCCGGGGCCGTCGCGGGCGCTGCCCGGGCTGCACCGACGTGCCCATCCCCTCGCGCACCTGCACCGCGCCCTCACCGCTCGGCGTGGTGACCGTCGCCTGCTGGCCGCCGTGCACGGCGACGCGGGTCGACCCGTCCTCGTCGACGTCGACCTGGCTCTCGCCCTGTCGCAGGGTCGCGAGCGCGGCCGGGGTCTCGACCTCGAGGGGCTGGTCGCCGCCGCCCGACAACGACCCGAGCCGGCTCAGCACCGAGCCGCGCCGCACCACCGCGCGGTTGCTCTCGCGCCGGACGCGCCGCGCCTCCGTGCCGTAGATGATGACCAGGGTCGACTCGCGGATGCTCGCCACCGACGAGCGCTGAAACGTCAGCTCGGCGTTGGAGCGCTCGCCCGTGCTCAGCCGCCAGCCCTGGTTCAGGTCCTGGCCGACGCGCGACTCGGACCACTCGCCCTGCGCGGGGCGCTGGTGGCGCACCTCGCGGCGCGTGGCGGTGACGGTCGCGTCCGAGTCCGAGTCCGTGTCGACGACGGGCAGGCGCAGCACGGTGCCCGGCTGCAGGTGGTGCGGCATGGGGCCGAGCTCGGGGTTGTGCTCGTGGATCAGATCGTAGCGTCGGCTGTTGCCGTAGGTGCGACGCGCGATCTGCCCGCAGGTGTCCCCGCGGCGCACCCGATACTCGCGGATCTCCTGCGCCTCG
>Ga0070728_10007028_pt1 | contig 10433 bp, 8 predicted proteins | sample tdDd471_FD_66723 | JGI IMG/M metagenome (GOLD analysis project Ga0070728, IMG submission 66723) | Marine sediment microbial communities from the Atlantic coast under amendment with organic carbon and nitrate - tdDd47.1 | ecosystem: Environmental > Aquatic > Marine > Coastal > Sediment | place...
GATGCGATACAAAAATCTGTAGCCACCTCAGGTCATGACACAGAAAAGCACAAAGCTGATGATAAGGTGTATGATCAACTCCCCGGATGTTGTTTATATGAGCGCTTGCAAGAACACCCTAAGCATCTTAAAGATATTAAGGGTACTGAGAATAGTGAAGTAGTAGAGGCTCATCAATCTCATGCTATGTTTATAGTAGCGGGTAACTGTGGCATGTGTAAAGAACGTATTGAAAATGCTGCTTTATCAGTTTCAGGGGTGAGCAAAGCCAACTGGGATGCCGATAAACAGATGATACATGTGAATTATTCTTCTCAGACAGCTGTTGATGCTATCCACAAAGCCATTGCCACGGTAGGGCACGATACGGAAAAGTACAAAGCCGATGATGAAGTGTATACCAACCTGCATGGTTGCTGCAAATATAAGCGCTTGCAAGAACACCCTTAGCATCTTCAAGATGCTAAGGGTGTAGAGAACAAAGGATCCGATCTTTATAGATTACACCTATAGAGATCGGATCCCTATATACGCCAAAGCATAAAGCTGTGAACGTTCGTTTGTGGGCTTTTATGCATTAATTAGCATCAATACCAATAGTTACTGCTATATGTTGTTTACAGCTAAACTACTGCACCAGCCTCTGATCAATTAAATTGGGCTTTCAGCCTGTTTTTGCAGATAGCTTTCAGACATTCAGTGCTTGATTCGTATCACGTAATTATATCCTTTATTATCTTTTTCTGCACCCAACTTCTTTTGGAGAGGATTTACTTTTAACAACACATTAACTCGTCTTTGTTCGTTATATTACGAACATGGCACGATAAATGACAAATGGAGTTTATCTAAAATATTAGATACTAAACTGACACATCATGTCAAATCAACAAAATTAAATGAACAAAGATTTAACAAAAGGAACAGTAACTCATAAGATTGTGCAGTTGGCTTTGCCTATAATCGGGGCATCATTTATGCAATTGGCCTATAGTTTTACCGATATGCTATGGGTTGGAAAGTTGGGAAGCAACGCCGTAGCTGCTGTAGGTACTTCTGGCTTTTTCATTCATCTGGGGTGGGCTTTGGTCTCTGTTGCTTTGGTGGGGTGCGGTATTTCTGTATCCCAGGCCATTGGTAAAAAGGAAGACAATAAGGCCAAACACCTGTCGGTTAATGCCTTGATGGGCGTCTTACTTATAACGGGTGCTTATGTATTGCTCATACAAATGGGATACAAGTATTTTGTGGGTTTCTTTAACCTCAATAGCATAGAAACCGAACAGATGGCACATGCGTATTTGAGGTGGTCGTCGGCAGGTTTATTCTTTTTATTTATTAGCAGGTTGTTTTCAGGCATTAGTAATGCCAGGGGCGATTCTAAACTGCCTTTTAAAATTGCTTCCATAGGTATTGTAGTCAACATCATCCTCGATCCACTATTTATTTTTGTACTCGATTTAGGTGTATTAGGAGCGGCTTGGGCTACTCTTGTGGCGCAGATATTAGTTGCCTTTTTGTTCTGGCAAAAGCGTTCACTGGCATTTTTAGGCAAGCGTGCGTCGTGGCAATTTTCCATTGTACTACTAAAAAAAATGCTTAAGCTGGGATTTCCTCCATCGACCCAATACATTATCTTCTCTTTAGTTGCTATTGCAATGGGGAAAATAGTATCGGGTTTTGGCAGCGATGCCATCGCAGCTCAAAAAATAGGCTTACAAATTGAAGCCATTACTTTTATGACTGTAGGAGGACTAAATGGTGCCATCCTGTCATTTACAGGACAAAATTTCGGGGCGCAATTGTATCAACGCGTTCGTCAGGGTTTTAATGCAGGTATTAAAGTAGCCTTTGGTTTTGGAGGATTAATGACTATTATATTTCTTCTCTTCTCAGAGAAAATGGTGATGTGGTTTGTAACCGACCCCGAAACGGTTGAAGTAGGAGCCAGCTATTTACGTATTGTTGGTTTGTCGCAAATATTTATGTGTATCGATTTAATATCCACAGGAGTGTTAAACGGAATTGGAAAAACCAAATTACCGGCCAGTACCAATATCATAATGATTTTAATGCGCATACCACTTGCAATTTGGCTTTCGCAGCCTCAACATTTTGGCGTAAACGGAATATGGGTAGCCATTTTAGTAAGCAGCACATTAAGAGGTTTAATTAATACATCAGTCTATTTCTATCTTAAACCTGTCATGTTGCCATTATCAAGTAATCACGAATCTAATTCATCAACCACTAAGGTGTAAAACTGTAGTTTATGAATAACTCTGTAATAAATATCGATGCTGTTTTAGCACAAAATAGAACAAAGCGTTTATTCGAAGGAGGCTTTGGTTTAGAGAAAGAGAATGTAAGGGTTAATCCCGATGGTTTTTTAGCACAAACACCGCATCCAAAGGTATTGGGTAATAAGTTAAAACACCCTTATATCACTACTGATTTCTCTGAAAGCCAGATTGAGATGATCACCCCCGTCAGACATAGTATACCTGAAGCACTTGGTTTTCTGGAAACGCTTCACGATGAGGTGAGTCTTCATTTGGATAATGAATTGTTATGGCCACAGAGTGCTCCCCCCATTTTGCCAATGAACGAGGACGAGATACCTATTGCAAGGTTCGATGCAGAGGGTGCCGATATGGAAGCATATCGAGCATACTTAGCAGAGAACTATGGCAGAAAGAAACAATTACTTTCTGGCGTTCATTTTAATGTTTCGTTCAACGAAGCCTTGCTGAAAGACATGTATCAGAATACAGCAGATCTCGGTTTTGGGTACAACGAATTCAGAGAACAGGTATATTTAAAAACGCTGCGCAACTTTAAGCGTTACAGGTGGTTTTTAATTGCATTGTTAAGCAATAGCCCGGCGGTACATTGTAGCTATGTGAATGATTGTGTAAAAAAGTTACCACCGCTAAATAACGATGCTTTTCATTTGCCGCACGCCGTATCTATGCGTAACAGCATGTGCGGATATCGCAATAAGCAAAACCTGTTATTAAACTATAATACCATTGCTGATTACAATGTAAGTATTCAGCAACAGATTGACAAGGGAGTCGTTAAGCATGTAAAAGAGAACTATGCCAGTATACGTATAAAATCAGCTGTGGCCGACAAGGATCTAACACACCTTGAGGTCAGGCTATTAGATCTAAACCCCTTTGTAAAGCTCGGAGTAGATGAAAATCATGTGAAGATTATCCATCAGTTTCTGGTGTTTTGTTTGCTTAAAGCAGAAAACAATGCATTTAATAAAGAAACTCAGGAGCGTGCGTTTACCAATCACGAACAAGCCGCTTCATTTAGTTTAGCAAATAACGTGTCGATTATCGACGATTGGGGACAGGAGCAGCATATAAATATTGCCACCGATAAGCTGTTAAACGAGATGCTTAAACTGACTCAGGATATTTTACCAGATGATTACAAAACGAGTGTCGAATTGCTGGCTACCTTAGTTTATCATCCATCGGAGCGTCCGGCATACAAGATGATGAAACAGTTGAAGGAAACCTCGTTTATTGATTGGAATTTGAATAAAGCCAAAGATTACCTCTTGAAGAGTAATGAAAAAACCTACAATTTCTTTGGTCTTGAGGATATGGAATTATCCACTCAGTTGCTAATGCGTGCAGCTATTTTCCGTGGTGTTGAAGTTGAGGTGATGGATAAATCAGAGAACTTTATTAAGCTAAGCAGTGGTAAAAAAATCGAATATGTGATGCAGGCCACCCGTACCTCGCTCGATAATTATAGCAGCGTGCTATTGATGGAAAACAAAGTAATGACCAAAAAGGTATTGCAGCGCTCAAATATTCAGGTGCCCAATGGTACGGAGTACAATTCGCCAGCAGATGCTTTGAAGGATTATGTGTTATATAAGGGGCAGGCAATCGTTATTAAACCTAAATCGACGAACTTTGGTTTAGGCATCACTATTATAAAAGATAACAACGTAGAGGAAGTGTATAAACGAGCCGTTTTTATGGCCTTTGAGCACGATAATACGGTTTTGATAGAGTCTTTTGTCAGTGGAAAAGAATATCGGTTTTTTGTATTAAACGATGAGCTTGTGGGTATTTTACATCGTGTGCCTGCCAATGTAGTTGGCAATGGAACATCAACAATTGCAGAACTGGTGACAGCAAAAAATAAAAGCGACTTACGCGGTAAAGGCTACAAAACGCCGCTCGAAAAGATTGCCATGGCTGAGCCTGAACAGATGTTTCTGGCTTCGCAAGGATTTGATTTTAATACTGTGCCTCCAGCTGATGCCATCGTTTATTTACGCGAGAACTCAAACATTAGCACCGGTGGCGATAGCATCGATTTTACCGACGATATACATCCGTCGTACAAGCAAATTGCCATTGAAGCTGCAAAAGCATTAAACGTGAAGATAACAGGCTTAGATATGATGATTGATGATATATCGCAAGAAGTATCGACCGATAATTATGCCATTATTGAAATGAATTTTAACCCGGCCATTCATATTCATTGCCATCCGTTTGTAGGTAAAAACAGACTACTTAATGCTAAACTGCTTGATGCCTTGGGCTTTTAATAGCGTCTGAAATTTGTGATTTTCGCTGTGGAGGGAAGGTTCTGCTGTATCTAGATACGCCCGGAGGCTTCATCTTGCTGCTGCACGTGTGGTTCCTTCTTTCATCAGTTTATTATCTCAGGCGATAGGATTCTCGGGGGAGCGGGGATAAATTAATCGAAGGATTTGCGCCTGTACTAGCTAAAGAAACATTTGAAAAACTAATTATTGACGCTTTGTTAAATGCCTTACATTAGAGAGGTATATTTAAGGGAGGCACAGGCTTCCCTTTTTTCAGCTTCACTGAATTGTTTGTTATTAGGACTTATCTATAAATAAGACTTGTCAAACATTTTCGTTTCTAAGAATACCCTTAATGCTTGCCCCTAGTCTAAAGTAAAAGTAGTTTCAATAATCTTTGAAGTTGTTTATGCATTTCCGACTTTATTCACAAAATATTGGAAATACTCGTTCTATATTGTTCGCATACAATTCATATACTATTGAAGTTTTTTTAATCGATAACGATCGCAGAGGTATTCTTTATATTCATTACTTAACCCTTTCCTTATACCGACTTACCTCCATAAACACAGTAATATCCGCATACCCAGCATGTACTTTCGCTGAGTGTAATACACCTGCTTCAATATGGTAACAATCCCCCTTTACAAAAGTGTGCTTATCCCCGTTAATGGAGATATCGATTTGCCCCTCTAACACAAAGCCCATCTGGTCGGAATGTGCATGTTCAGGTAATATGGCCTCCTTTTTAAATTGCATATAGAGGGTTTGGTGCGTTGCTGATTGCGATAGGTAGGCTGTTAAACCTTCAATGGGAATATCGGCCTTGGGTAAATCCATGATGGGGGCTGCAAAAATGGCTTTCATTATATTAGCTTATAATTCTATAGATTAGTTTAATAAAAACAAACATCAAGGAAGCATGTAAAAGGCAATCCAGACATATTTCTACCACAAACATAAAGCAAATAAGCCAACGACTTTGTATTTTTACATAATCAGTATAAATTACAAGCACTAAACCTGACAAAGTAGCAACAATGATAAAAATAAAGACCGCCTTTAGTTTACTCTTTGGTTTAATTATCACGTTCTTGTTCATCATACTATTGGCCTTTCTGCTTTTACTTCAAAATCGGGAAGAATTTGGAAAGAGCCAGTTCAATAGACATTATTCACTTAAATTAAGCGATGAACTGCGTCAACGTAATGATGATTTAACGAACTATTGTACGAACTATATTATTACAGGAGACTCCATTTGGGAAGCACGCTACACGGCACTTTCTAATAATGAGATAAATCTAGAAGACGCAAGCAGCAATGCATCTGAAATAGCTTTATTACTCAAAGCAGAACTGAAGAATGATAAATTAAATAACATTGAGTTAAAGGCTATGAATGCTGCGAAAGGGCTTTTCTCAGATTCATTGGGGCATTATACGATCAAGGGCCATCCTAACCAGCAACTGGCTCTTAAAACAATAAGCAGCAAAGAATACCGGGCTATTAAAAAGGATGTGCTACAACCAATAATACTATTTGAAAAAAGAATCGAAGAGCAAACCAATTCTATCTATCAGAAAAATATTAAAGAAGGCTTACAACTCTTCCACACAGTTCTCAGCCTGCTCATTACCGTGTTGCTTATATCCGGAATAGCATTTTACATGATATTTAAACGTGTAGTGAAGCAAGAAAAGCAGGATGTTCTATTTCGTCAGGGAGTTGTAAAATTACAGAAGACACAAGATGAACTTTTACAGAGTGATGAACGCTTTAAACTAGCCGTCACCGGTTCTGGCGCGCGGATTTGGGACTATCAGCTTAGCCAAAACCAACTCATTTGGTCGCCCCCTCACCTACCTCTATTGGGTTATCAATCTGAAGAAATTGGATCTGATATGCAGTTTCTCTTGACTTGTATTCATCAGGATGATAAAGCTAAATTTGAAACGCTTTTACAAAAACATATCGAAACAGACATCCCTTTCAATATGGATGCCCGCTTCTACACCAAGCTGGGAGAACTAAAATGGATAAGGTGCAAAGGCAGCTCTTCAAGAGATAAAACAGGGAAAGCAATACGTATCGTTGGGATATTTATTGATATTACCGACCGTGTAAAAGCTGAAGAAAAAGCGACTAATGCCATCTTAGAAACAGAAGACAAGGAACGCAGTCGTATTGCCCGAGATATTCACGATAGCTTGCAACAAACCATGTCAACAGCCTTATTGAATTTTGAAAAAGTGAGAAGCACTATCACTATTGACGATGAGCAGATGGCACAAAAATACCAAACCGGGTACCAATACCTTAAAAAAGCCATTACCGAAAGCCGCACTTTAGCGCATAATTTAATGCCGAAAGTGGTCAGTAATGATGGGGTCGTCATGGCTGTTGAGTCACTCATCGGCGCCATTACAGGCTCTACTGATATCGAATTTACCTTCTATACCAATCTTGGTGATGAACGCATAAAGCTGGCTGCCGAGATGACCATATATCGTATTGTACAGGAAGCCATTAATAATGTAATCAAATATTCGCAGGCTAAGCATTGTACCATTCAGTTACTTAAACATGATGACATGGTTACATTAACCATTGAAGACGATGGCATTGGTTTTGAATCGGATAAAATAAAAGATAGTTTTGGACTGAATAGTATGAAGACCAGAGCAAACGCCGTTGGTGCTTTTTTAGAAATAGAATCGACACCTGGCAGAGGAACACAAGTATTATTTGAATTAAACGTTTAAGATGAATACAGCAATTAAAATAATATTGGTTGACGATCATAGCATGATTCGTCAAGGCTTAAAAGCATTTTTAGATAAAGATGGTTTTGAAGTAGTAGCCGAAGCTAAAAATGGCATTGAGGCCTTAGAATTGTTAAAGTCCAATGAAGTGGATGTATTGGTAACTGACATTATGATGCCCGAAATGGATGGAATAGAGCTTTGTAAGGCAGCTACTGATGCATATCCTGAAATAAATGTGTTGGCTTTAACCATGATGAATGAAAACTACAACATCAAAAAGATGCTGGCTGCCGGAGCTAAAGGCTACATCTTAAAAGATTGCACACAAGAAGAACTTCGTACAGCCATTGAAACCGTTAGCCAGGGTAAGAACTACTACAGTCAGGAAGTCACTACCATTATTATGGAAAGCTTAAGTGGACAGCCCAAACCCAAAAAACGACTCGTAACTGAATTACCACTGACCAATAGAGAAACAGATATTCTGCACCTAATCTGCAAAGAAAAATCGAATCAGGAAATAGCAGATGAGTTGTTTATTTCTAACCGAACGGTAGAAGCTCATAAACGTAACTTACTCGACAAAACGGGTTGTAAAAACATTGCCGGACTGGTACTATATGCCATTGAACGAAAACTATTTAGTGACCTATAAAAACTCATTCCTAAAACCTAAGAGTGCATCTAAGGGATTCACCTAAAAGCGTTAATTAGGTTATTCCCCCTGAAATAGGGAGCACTAATCCTTCATCTTTGTAATGTAATATTTAATTATCCACTTAAAAATTAGAAAGATGAAGAAGTTAAAGTATTTATTCGCAGCTATGGCCTTAGTGGCCACCATGAGTTTAGTATCGTGTAGTAACGATGATGATCCACAACCAGAGATACCGGGACAACCAGAGCAACCTCTACCTCCATTGGTAGAGCAACCCTTACCTGAGAATCCAGAGATAGCACCGTTTTAAAAATTCATTCTGATATTTAAGGATAATATCTGAGTTTACATTTCCCTTCATCATTTTTGGTGAGGGGATTTGTGGTATTAGAGAACAAAAGTCAAAACTAAGGGAATCACTTAATAGGTCAGTTTAGGTTTTTCCCGCTTAAAACCAAGAGTTGAATCACCCATCTTTGTAATGTAATTTTTAATTATCCACTTAAAAATTAGAAAGATGAAGACATTAAAGTATTTATTCGCAGCAATGGCCCTAGTGGCCACCATGAGTTTAGTATCGTGTAGTAGTGATGATGACCCTCAACCAGAAATCCCTGAGAAAATTCAGCCTCTACCACCAACTGCTGAGCAACCCTTACCTGAGAATCCAGAGGTAGCACCGTTTTAAAAATTCATTCTGATATTAATGGATAATATCTGAGTTTACACTTCCCTTCATCGAAACGATGAGGGGATTTGTGCTTTAAGCTCAGTTATCATTTTGCTCATCCTCAAGTTTAAAATAATTGATTAAAGCATTAAGTTGAGTAGCCTGTTGATTTAAGCCTTCTGAATTATCAGCAATTTCTTCGCTACTGGATGCATTTTGTTGAGTGGTCGAATTCATTTGCTGAATAGCGGAGTTTATTTGGTTAACCGCATCTTTTTGTTCGCGTGTTGATGCGGCTATTTCCTTCATCAATTGATTAGAATCTTGAATCGAAGGTATGGCAGCATTGAGCTTTGCATTTGAACTAACAGACAGAAGACGACCTTCTTCCGAAATCTTAATGATTTCATTGGCGGCCTGCTGACTTCTCTCGGCTAATTTCCTCACCTCCCCGGCGACTACAGCAAAGCCCCTGCCATGTTCACCAGCTCTGGCGGCCTCTACCGCAGCATTAAGCGCCAAAATATTAGTCTGCATGGCTATTTCATTTATGATGGCTATTTTATCTGAAATAAGTTTATTGGCATCCGTTGCTTTGTTCGATTCATCGGATGTTATCTTCATATCACTAGATACTTCTGATGATTTCTGCTCACTTGCTATCGCATTAGAATAGTTTTGCTCTATGTTGGCGACCATCTCTTCCATGGTGGTCGATACCTCTTCAAGTGATGCGGCCTGACTACTGGCCCCTTGTGTTAATTGATGTGTACTACCATTTAACTGACTACTTGCACCACTAAGTTCATGAGCACCTTGCTTAATTTCACTAACGACTTCACGTAGTTTATCATTCATTACCTGAAGTGCACTCATCAGCTCATTAATTTCATCTTTACCCTCATCTTCAATCGTATGATAAAGATCTCCTTGAGACAAAGCCTGAGCAACAAACAATCCTTGTGTAATCGGTTTTATAATACTCACTATAGTGGTACGGCTTATTAACAAAGCAAAGATAATGGCTAAGACCAATAGAATGGTTATGATGGTATTAGAGGAGGCAATTGTTTTAGCTTCTGCATCTCCCGCATTTTCAGCAAGCTTAGCACTAAATACACCAATAAACCAGGCGGCTTCTTGCATCTTTTTTTGATATTCGCCTTGCTCTGTATTTTTATCAACGTAATTAATAAAGGCCACTTCATAAGCCTCATATCTACTGCTTATATTCGACATACTTTTTGAAAGCTCAGCATGACTTTCCTTTTTTGACCGTTCTACTAATTTGAAAAACTTCTCAAACTTGCTCTTCACTTTCTTATAGCTTGCCTGGTTAATATCACCACTAGATACCAATGGCAAGGCGACAAATTCAAGGGAGGCCATCCTAACCTGACTATGTGCCTCTGATATCGACTTGGAAAGTCTTCTATCATTATTAAGTACACGGTCAAAATTGATAAAAGCACTTACAGTATTACCATGCTTAACCCATTGCTTAAGTATCTTTTGTTTGCCTAACTCCAGATCGTAATAATTTTGAAAAGCCTCCAGGTAGCTATTCGTATTCATCAGAAGTGAATCGATGTGAGTATCTGTAAAGGCCTTATTTAATTTGGCCTCCTCTAATTTCAGGGCTGAATTACTAAGGATCTGAATGATATCACTTACTCTGGCTGTATCTTTATAATGAATAAAATATTGCGCTTGAAGGCGAGCACTAAGCAGTTCTTTTTCGATATT
>Ga0070728_10007030_pt1 | contig 10433 bp, 13 predicted proteins | sample tdDd471_FD_66723 | JGI IMG/M metagenome (GOLD analysis project Ga0070728, IMG submission 66723) | Marine sediment microbial communities from the Atlantic coast under amendment with organic carbon and nitrate - tdDd47.1 | ecosystem: Environmental > Aquatic > Marine > Coastal > Sediment | place...
TGGGCCGGCCGGGCACGCCGGAGGAAGCGGCCGGGGCCGTGTTCCTGTTCACCTGCCCCGAATCCGATTATGTCAGCGGCCAAATCATGGTCGCCGGCGGCGGCCTCCTGATCTAGGAGGCTGCCGGCCGCCGCGCCCCCTCGGCGGTCCCGCCGGGCGCCGTTTGCCCGACGGAACGGGCGGGCCTAAACTGGGGGCGCGGCCGCGATCCGGCCGGCGCCGGCGATGGAGGCACGCCCATGGACGCCGATATTCGGGACCTGAAACAGGCCCTCGCCGCCTGCAAGCGGGCGGTGGTGCTGACCGGCGCCGGGATTTCGACCGAATCCGGCATCCCCGACTTCCGCAGCCCCGGTGGACTCTGGGAGAAGTACACCCCGGTCTATTTCCAGGAATTCCTGGCCTCGGCCGAGGCCCGCGACCGGGCCTGGAAGCTGAAATTCATGATGGACGACTCCCTGGAGGGCGCCGAGCCCAACCGGGGCCACCGGGCGGTCGCCAAGCTGGCCCGCGACGGGATCGTCTCGGCGGTCATCACCCAGAATGTCGACGGGCTGCACCAGGCCGCCTCGGCCGATCCGATCAAGGTGATCGAGCTGCATGGCAACACCACCTACGCCGCCTGCCTGGATTGCGGGGCCCGCCACGATCTGGGGCCGATCAAGGACGCCTTCCTCGCCGACGGCAGCCAGCCCCGATGCAAGGAATGCGGCGGGCTGGTCAAGGCGGCGACGATCTCCTTCGGCCAGTCCCTGCCCGAGGACGCCCTGCGCGACGCCGAGCGCGAGACCCTCGCCTGCGACCTGTTCCTCGCCATCGGCTCGTCCCTGGTCGTCCATCCGGCGGCCAGCTTCCCGGTCCTCGCCAAGCGGGCCGGCGCCAAGCTGGTGATCCTGAACCGCGATCCCACCGATTTGGATTCGATGGCCGATCTGGTCATCCATCGCGAGATCGGCCCCACCCTGGGCGCGGCCGTCGGGGTCAATTAGCGCGCGTCGACTAGCGCGCGTCGCCGGCCCGCGCCGCCTCGGCGCGGCGGCGGCGCCACCAGACGTCCGCGGACCAGGCGTCCCGGGCGCGGGCCAGCCACAGAAGCGCGAAGCCCGTCAGCGCCGGCAGGCTGACCGAGGCATTGCGGTTGACCGGGAACCCGTCCTCGATGGCGAAGGGATCGAGCAGGCTTCCCGAGATCACGACGACGGTCACCCCATGGACCAGGAAGCCGACGGCGTAGGCGACGACGCGCCAGACCCCGAACAGGATCGCCAGCGCCAGGACGAGCTCGCCGCCGCCCATCAGATAGGGCAGCGCCGCGTCGATCTCGACCCCGTAGAAATAGCCCCAGATCGCCACCGTCTGCGCCGGCGCCAGCAGCTTGGTCACACCCCAGACGAACAGGAAATAGCCGAGCCCGAAACGCAGCAACAAAAGCCCCAGCGGCAATTGCCACGCCGCGCCCGCCCATCGCTCATTCGTCATCGCGCGCCCCCTTCTCGTGCCCCCTTGTCACGCCCGGTCCAGATGGCGGCGCGGATCGACCGCGCGGGTCCCCCGGCGCAGCTCGAAATGGACTTGGGGCGTGGATACGTTGCCGGTCGACCCGGCGCGGGCGATGGTCTGGCCCCGCCGGACCCGCTGGCCGCGCTTGACCAGCAGGGTCTGGTTATGGCCGTAGGCGCTGATCCAGCCGTCGGCATGGCGGATCAGGACCAAATTGCCGAACCCCTTCAGCCCATCGCCGGAATAGGCGACGATCCCGTTCTCGGCGGCCCGGACCGGCGCGCCGCGCGGCACCGCGATATTGATCCCGTCATTATGCAGCCCCCCGGCCTTGGGGCCGAAACCGGAGATCAGCCTGCCCTGGACCGGCCACAGGAAACGCCCGCTCGACCGGGCCGGCGGCGGCCCCTGGGAGGCGCGCGGCGCCGGCGCGGGCTTGGCCCGGACCGTCGCCGCCGGCGCCGACGCCACCGGCGGCGCCTGAGAGGCGCGCTCGACCGCCACGCGAACGGCCGGCAAGCGCAGGAGCTGGCCGGGGTGCAACAGATAGGGCGCGCGCAGATCGTTGGCCCGCGCCAGGCTCGCCATATCGACCCCGTTGGCGCGGGAAATGCCGTACAGCGTTTCGCCGGCGGCGACCCGGTGGGTCCGCCCGTGCGGCAGGCGCAGGCGCTGGCCGACCCGCAAATCGTAGGGCGGGCGCAGGCCGTTCGCCTCGATCAGATCGCGCAGCGCGACATTTCGGGTTCGGGCGATCCGGTACAATGTATCGCCCCGAACGACGGTGACGGTTCCCGCCGGCGGTGCCTCCGGCGCGCGCTCGATCGCGCGCGCGCGCGCCGTCGCGGTCGGCGTCGCCGCGCCCGACCCGCCCCCCTTCAGGACGACAGGCGCCGGCCCGCCGGCCCGCTCGCAGCCGGCCAGCGTGAATAGAAGCGTCGCCGCCAGCAAGGCGCACCGGCCATGTCGGATGGCGGCGACAGGGGCGGCAACTCGGCGCATGGGCGAATCCTAGCCTAATCTCGGCGCCGTTGGAATCGGGCCCGCGCCGCCTCAATCGCCGGCCGCGGCCCTCGGCGCCGGCGGGCGGCCCGGCAGCAGCGGCACGAACCGCACGGAAAAGAGCTCCTCGCTGACATAGCCGTCTTCCTTGCGGCGGACCCGCATCAGGGTCTGATCGCGCCCATCCCTGCCGACGGGCAGGACCAGCAGCCCGTCGGGAGTCAGTTGCGCGACCAGGGCCGCCGGAATCTCGGCGGCCGCGGCGGTGACCAGGATACGGTCGAAGGGCGCCTGTTCGGGCCAACCCGCCGCCCCGTCGCCCCGGCGGGTGACGATCCGGTGCAGCCCCAGCTTGGCGAACCGTTCCTCCGCCGCGCGCAGCAGGTCGGCATGGCGCTCAACCGTGTACAGCCGCCGGCACAGCGGGGCCAGGACCGCCGCTTGATAGCCGGACCCGGTGCCGATCTCGAGAACCGTGTGGCCCGTCTCCACCTCCAGGGCCTCGGTCATGGCGGCGACGACATGGGGCTGACTGATGGTCTGGCCGCAATCGATGGGCAGCGCCCGGTCCTCGTAGGCCTGGTCCTCGAAGCCGCCGGCGACGAACAGCTCGCGCGGCACCTTTTCCATGGCCGACAGGACGCCGGTGTCGCGGATACCCGCCTCGCGCAGGCGCATGAGAAGCCGGATTTTCCGCGCTTCGTCGGTCACTCCACCGCCTCGCGCAGGCCGGCGACGCTGTCGTGATGGGTCAGGTCCAGATAGAGCGGCGTGACCGAGATGGCGCCGGCATGGATCGCCGCCAGATCGGTGCCCGGATCTTCGGTCTCGGCCTCGCGGGCGATGCCGATCCAATAATAGGGCACGCCGCGCGGGTCCTTGCGCTCCATCAGCAGGGGCTTGCCGCCCAGCCGGCGGCGGCCCTGGCGGACGACCTTGGCCCCGGCGACCGACCCCACCACCTTGTCCGGGATATTGACGTTCATCAGCACGTTCTTGGGCCAGCGGACCGCGGTCAGGCGACGGATCAGATCCGGCAGATAATGCTCGCCGGTCGCCCATTTCGGCGGATGGTCGGGGGTGAAATATTGGCTGATGGCGATCGAGGGCACGTCCAGCAGCGTGCCTTCCATCGCCGCCGCCACGGTCCCCGAATAGGTGATGTCCTCGCCCAGATTGCCGCCCCGGTTGATCCCCGACAGCAACAGGTCCGGCGGGCGGTCCTTCAGCAGATGGGTGACCGCCAGCAGCACCGCGTCGGTGGGCGTGCCGTCGACCGAGAAGCGCCGGTCGTCATGGCGGCGGATACGCAGGGGCGAGCGCAGGGTCAGGGAATGGCTGGCGGCGCTTTGTTCGGTCGCCGGGGCGACGGTCCAGACATCGTCGCTCAGGGTTCGGGCGACGGCTTCCAGATGGCGCAGGCCGGTGGCGTTGATCCCGTCGTCGTTGGAGATCAGGATCCGCGCGTTGGCGAGGTCGAGGGGCGGCTCAAACATCGGCGCTCAGCACCTCCAGCCCGCCCATATAGGGGACCAGCGCGTCGGGCAGGCGGATCGAGCCGTCGGCGTTCTGGCCGTTCTCCAGCACCGCGATCAGGGCCCGGCCGACCGCCAGCCCCGACCCGTTCAGGGTATGGGGGAAGCGGGTGCCCTTGCCTTCCGCCGGGCGGTAGCGGGCCTTCATCCGCCGGGCCTGGAAATCGCCGCAGACCGAGCAGGAGGAAATCTCGCGGTAGCGATCCTGGCCCGGCAGCCAGACCTCGATATCGTAGGTCTTGCGGGCCGAGAAGCCGAGATCGCCGGTGCAGAGCGACATCACCCGATAGGGCAGCGCCAGGCGCTTCAGGACTTCCTCGGCGCAGGCGGTCATGCGTTCATGCTCGGCCGCCGCCTCGTCGGGCGCGACGATGCCGACCAGCTCGACCTTGTCGAACTGATGCTGGCGGATCATCCCGCGCGTGTCCTTGCCCGCCGCGCCGGCCTCGGCCCGGAAGCAGGGCGTCAGGGCGGTGAAGCGGAGCGGCAGCTCGGCTTCGTCGCGGATCTCGTCGGCGACCAGGTTGGTCAGCGGCACCTCGGCGGTCGGGATCATCCACAGATCCTCGCCGGTGCGGAACAGATCGTCGCCGAATTTGGGAAGCTGGCCGGTGCCGAACAGGGCCGGCGCCCGGACCAGGACCGGCGGCGCCACCTCGCGATAGCCGAACTCGGTGGTATGCAAGTCCAGCATGAAGGCGCCGAGCGCCCGGCTCAGCCGCGCCAGGCCGCCCGACAGGACCGCGAACCGGGCGCCCGACAGGCGCGCGGCGCGTTCGAAATCCATCATGCCCAGCCCCTCGCCCAAGGCCACATGGTCGCGGGGCGCGAACTCGAAAGCCGGCGGCGTCCCCACCCGGCGCAGCTCGACATTGTCGGCCTCGTCGGCGCCGTCGGGCGTGTCGTCGGCGGGCAGGTTCGGCAGGCCCGACAGAAGCGCGTCCAGCGCCTCGCCATAGCGCCTGGCCTCCGCCTCCGCCTCGGCCTCGGCCGCCTTGTCGGCGGCGACCTGGGCGATCAGCGCCTCGGCGTCCTCGCCCTTGGCCTTGGCGGCGCCGATCTCCTTGCTGGCCTTGTTGCGGCGGGTCTGGATCTCCTGGGCGCGGGCGGTGGCGGCGCGGCGGCGCTCGTCCAGCGCCAGCACCTCGCCGGCATGGGCTTCCAGCCCGCGCCGGGCGAGACCCGCGTCGAAGGCGTCCGGGTCGTCGCGGATCCATTTGATGTCGAACATGAAATCGGCCCCTTTTTCTGGCGCCGGTTATAGGTTGGGCGCGCGCGGGCGTCCACCGCCTCAGTCGGACTTGCCGTCGTCGGCTTCCGCGTCACGGGCGGCGCGCTTGCGCTCGACCCCCTGCGCCAGAAGGATGGATATCTCGTAGAGCAGGATGATCGGCAGGGCGAGGCCGATCTGGGTGATCACGTCGGGCGGGGTCAGGATCGCGGCGGCGATGAAGACGATGACCAAGGCGTATTTGCGTTTCCGCCGCAGCCCGTCGGCCGACACGATCCCGACCCGCGCCAACAGGGTCAGCAGGACCGGAAGCTGAAAGGCGAGGCCGAAAGCGAAGATCAGCTTCATCACCAGCGACAGATACTGGTCGATCTTGGCTTCCAGCTGGATCGGCAAATCGCCGGCGACGCCCGCCGTCTCGAAGCTGAGGAAGAAGCTCCAGGCCAGCGGGAAGATGAAGTAATAGACCAGCGCCGCGCCGGCCAGGAACAGGATCGGGGTGGCGATCAGGAACGGCAGGAAGGCCCGCTTCTCGTTCCGGTACAGGCCCGGCGCCACGAACATCCAGACCTGGCCGGCGACCAGCGGAAAGGCAACCAGAAGCGCCGCGAACAGCGCCACCTTGATGTAGGTGAAGAAAGCTTCGGCCAGGCCGGTGAAAATCAGCCGGCGGCCGGTCTCGCCCTCGAAGATCTCGGCCAGGGGGCGCACCAGGAAGGCGAACAGGTCCTCGGCGAAGAGGTAACAGACGAGGAAAGCCAGCAGATACGCGCCCACCGCGTACATCAGCCGGTTGCGCAGCTCCACCAGATGCTCCAGCAGCGGCATCTGGTGCGGATCGGCGCCCGCCTCTCGCTCCGGTTCGGTCGCGGCCATGGATCAGGCCGGCGGCCGGCGGGGCGGCGCGTCCGCCCCGGTTTGCGGCGCCTCGGCGTCGTCCTGGTGGGCCGGGCGGTCAGGCGGCGCTTGCGACCCTTTCGGGGCCGACCGGCCGGATTCCTCCGACATGTCCAGGGCCCCGGCGACCTCGCCGGTGGGGTCGATCCGGTTCTCGATCTCGCGCTGCACGTCCAGGTTTCCGGCCGATTCGATCTGGCGCTTCACCTCGTCCAGCTCGGTCTCGCGGGCGATGTCGTCCAGCCCGCGCTTGAACTCGCCGGCCAGCGCCCGCGCCCGGCCAACCCATTGACCGAGGGTCTTCAGGGCCACCGGCAGTTCCTTGGGGCCGAGGATGATCAGGGCCAGAACGGCGATGACCGCCATTTCCGTCCAAGCGACGTCAAGCATTCTTTGCACCCTGGGAATTCGCGCCCCGGGACTTTGCGCCCCGGAACGTCACGTCCTGGGGCGACCGGGTCCCCGTCGCGCGGGGGCCAGGCATCGGGGATACCGACGTCACGGGCCGTCCGCCGCGCGCCTAGCTCTTGGCGGCGCTGTCCTTTTCGTCGCCGGCGGCGTCCGACTTCGTGACCTGCGGCTTGTCGGCGGACTCGTCCTCGCCCTCCTTCAGGCCCGACTTGAAGTTGCGCACGCCCTTGGCCACGTCGCCCATCACCCGCGGCAGCTTTCCGGCCCCGAAGATGATGAGCACGACCACGAGGATCAGGACGACCTGCCAGATGCCGATTCCCATTCGCCAAACTCCATCACTACGCCCGGCACGGGGCGCGCCCGGCGATCGGCGGATAATGGCAGAAAGCCCCGGGCGCCGCAACGCCGCCCGGGCGCCGCAACGCCGCCCGGGCGCCGGCTAGGACGCTGTTTCGCGCGGAAAGACGAAGGCGCGGCCGTCCTCCAGCCACAGCCGAACCCGGTCGCGTCCGGCGAGGTCGAAGCTGGGGCGAATCTGGGAATGGACATGGTGGCGCGCGCCGGCGACATCCTCGACCGTCAGATGGACCAGATAGCTGCGGCCCAGATAGCGGCTCTCGACGACGTCGGCCGCCAGGGCGCCGGGCGGCGCGTCATTCGCCTCCTCGGGCGCCAGCCGCAGGGCCTCGGGCCGGATCAGCACATCGACCGCCGACCCGGTGGCGAAGCCCGACGCCGCGACCGGGCCGAAGACCGTCGCGACGGCGCCGTCCCGGACCGTGCCGGCGAACCGGTTGACGTAGCCGAACAGGCTGGCGACGAAGTCCTCGACCGGCCGGTTGTACAGGTCCTCGGGGGGGCCCGCCTGGACGATCCGGCCGGCCTTCATGACCGCGATCCGGTCCGCCATATACATGGCCTCGGCCGGGTCGTGGGTGACCATCACCGTCGCCACGCCGCTTTCGCGCAGCATGTGCAGCGTCTCGTCGCGGAGCTGCATGCGCAGCTGGGTGTCCAGCCCCGAGAAGGGCTCGTCCAGCAGCAGGATATGGGGGCGCGGCGCCAGCGCCCGGGCCAGGCCGACCCGCTGCTGCTGGCCGCCGGACAGGTGATGGGGATAGCGGGCCGCGAAGGCGGCCATCCCGACCCGTTCCAACGCCTCCATGGCGCGGGTGCGGCGCGGCCCCGGCGCCAGCCCCACCAGCCCGAAGGCGACGTTGCCCAGCACGTCCAGATGCGGGAACAGGGCATAGTCCTGGAACACCATGCCCACCCCGCGCCGCTCGGGCGGCACGTCGACCCCGTCGCCGGCGACGACCCGCCCGTCGATCCGCACGCTTCCCGCCTGCAAGGGCTCGACCCCGGCGGCGATGCGCAACAGCGTCGTCTTGCCGCAGCCGCTGGGCCCGACCAGGCAGACGAGTTCGTCGCGGGCGACCGTCAGGTCGATGCCGCTCAGGACCGGCACGCCGTCATAGGCATGGGCGACCCCTTCGATCTGCAATGTCGACATGAAGCCTACCTAAAGCCGACCGGCGGGCGGCTCAATCTCTTTCCGGATCGGGCGCCGTGGGATCGTCGTCCGGAAGACCGGCGAGGACTTCGTCTTCCTCCTCCGTCTCCGCCGCCTCGACGGCCTGCTCGATGCTCTCGGGCAGCAGCGAGCCCTGCGCGCTCTCGCCGCTGGCGTAGGTGGCCGGGCGCCGATCGAGCAGGCCGGCGGCCTTCAGCTCGTCGACCCCCGGCAGGTCGGTCAGACCCTCCAGGCCGAAATGCTGGAGGAAGCCCTCGGTCGTGACCCAGGTCACCGGGCGTCCCGGGGTCCGCCGCCGGCCCTTGGGCCGGACCCAGCCGGCCTCGAACAGAATGTCCAAGGTGCCCTTGCCCAGGCCGACGCCCCGGATCTCCTCGATCTCGGCCCGGGTCACCGGCTGGTGATAAGCGATGATCGCCAGGGTCTCGACCGCGGCGCGGGACAGGCGGCGTTGCACATCGGCCTCGACCCGCAGGAACTCGGCCAGGTCCGGCGCCGTGCGGAAGAACCATTTGCCGTCGGCGCGGGTCAGGGTGACGCCCCGATTGGCATAGGCCTGGCGCAACTCCTCCAGAACGGCGGCGACGTCGGTGCCGTCGGGCAGCCGGGTGGCCAGGCTCGCCTCGTCCAGGGGCGCGCCGGCGGCGAACAGGATCGCCTCGACGATTCGCGCCGGGTTGGGATCGTCGAGGGCAAGTCGGTCGGGGCTGGGGCCGTCGCTCATGAATCGTCACCGGATTTGCGAAGATAGATGGGGCCGAACGTGCCGGCCTGGCGAATGCGCAGCTTGCCCTCGCGGGCGAGCTCCAGGCTGGCGCCGAAGGTCGAGGCGAGGGCCGAGCGCCGCAGGGTCTCGTCCTCGCCCAGATCGTCGGGAAGGAAGGCGGTCAGGGTCGCCCAGTCGGGGAAGGTGCCGAGGCTGGCGGTCAGCCGACGGATCGCCTCGTCCACCGAATAGAGCCGGGTGGGCTCGATCTCCATGGTCTGGCTTTCCGTGCGGCGGCGGATATCGCCATAGGCCCGCAGGAGCTCGCGCAGCTCGATCCCATAGACGGGATTGAGGACGCGCTCGATCCCCTCGGGCGCGCCGCGAACGAACATTTCCCGGCCCAGGCGCGGCAGCTCCATCAGCTTGGCGCCCGCCGCGCGCATCGCCTCCAGCCGGCGAAGCTGAAACTGCAGGGCGGCGGCGAGTTCCTCGCCGCTGGGCTCCTCGTCCTCGGGCTCGTCGGGCAGCAGCAGGCGCGATTTCAGATAGGCGAGCCAGGCCGCCATGACCAGATAGTCGGCCGCGACCTCGAGCTCGATCCGCCGCGCCTCGGCGATATAGGCGAGATACTGGTCGGCGAGTTGAAGGATCGAGATGCGGGCGAGATCGACCTTCTGGTCGCGGGCCAGCGCCAGCAGCATGTCGATGGGCCCCTCGAACCCCTCCAGATCGACGACCAGCGGCGCGCCGCCCGTCTCGGGGAGGTCACGCACCGGTTCGCTCTCGAAAGGATCGTCCTTCGCCATTCCGCCTCGCGCGCCGTCCTTGCCGTCCTAAAGCCCTAAAGGCTTCCGGTCAGGGCGCCGATGATGCGCAACAGAAACTCCACCGGCCCGCCCACCAGCCAGGCGAAGAGATTGAGGTCGATGCCGATGCTCCGCCCCAGCCAGGGCAAGAGGAACAGCATGGCAAGGATTATAAACAAACCCCAGCGCTCGAGTCTCGCCAACGGCAGGGCCAGCGACCGGGGCAGCAGCCCGACCGCCACCCGCCCGCCGTCCAGCGGCGGGATCGGCAGCATGTTGAACACCGCCAGCACCAGATTGATCAGCACCGCGTTGGCCAGGTTCAGCGCCACCCACTCGGCCAGGAAGTCGGGCAGCCAGGCGGCGACCCGGAACAGGAAGGCGCACAGCACCGCCAGGACGATATTCACCGCCGGGCCGGCGAGCGCCACCCGCACCATGTCGCGGCGCGGATGGCGCAAGCGGGAGAAATCGACCGGCACCGGCTTGGCGAAGCCGAACACGAACCGCCCGCCCGAGCCGAGCAGAAGCAGCGCCGGCAGGAGCACGGTTCCGAAGGGGTCGATATGCTTGAGCGGGTTGAAGGTCACCCGGCCGAGCCGCTTGGCGGTGTCGTCGCCATGACGCCAAGCGACATAGCCGTGGGCCGCCTCGTGAAAGGTAATGGCGATCATGACCGGCAGGATCCAGACCGACGCGGTGAAGAGGATCTGGGCGATGTCCATGTCAGGCGTCCGCCCCCGCCAGCAACGCGCCCAGCCGCGCCTCGGCGGCCGCGGCGTCGAAGGGTTCGGGCGCATGCACC
>Ga0070728_10007034_pt1 | contig 10422 bp, 8 predicted proteins | sample tdDd471_FD_66723 | JGI IMG/M metagenome (GOLD analysis project Ga0070728, IMG submission 66723) | Marine sediment microbial communities from the Atlantic coast under amendment with organic carbon and nitrate - tdDd47.1 | ecosystem: Environmental > Aquatic > Marine > Coastal > Sediment | place...
CTTTCGCTGGCTGCACGTGGTCGATCTCAACGGCGCCTTCGAAGGCCGCAGCGTCAACGGCGAGGCGGTCGAAAAAATCCTCGCCGCCATCGAAATGCCGGTTCAGCTCGGCGGCGGCATCCGCGATCTCGACGGCATCGCCCGCTGGCTCGATCGCGGCGTCACCCGCGTCATTCTCGGCACCGTGGCGGTCCGCGATCCCGACCTGGTGCGCGCCGCCTGCAAGGCCTGGCCGGGCCGCGTCGCCGTCGGCATCGACGCCAAGGGCGGTAAGGTCGCGGTGGAGGGCTGGGCGGAAACCTCGGAACTGGCGGCGATCGATCTCGCGCGGCAGTTCGAGGACGCCGGCGTTTCGGCGATCGTCTATACCGACATCGACCGGGACGGGGTCCTCAAGGGGCTCAATATCGAAGCGACGCTGGCGATGGCGGACGCGGTGTCGATCCCGATCATCGCCTCGGGCGGGCTCGCCTCGCTCGACGACATCAGGCGGCTTCTCGAGCCGGACTGCGCGAAGCTCGAAGGCGCGATCTCGGGCCGCGCGCTCTATGACGGCCGCATCGACCCGGGCGAGGCGCTGGCCCTTATCGCGGCCAAGGGCGAAGGAGCCGGCCATGCTTAAGGCGCGCGTCATCCCCTGTCTCGACGTCAAGGACGGCCGCGTGGTCAAGGGGGTCAATTTCGTCGACCTTATCGATGCCGGCGATCCGGTCGAGGCGGCCCAGGCCTACGACGCGGCCGGCGCCGACGAATTGTGCATCCTCGACATCACCGCCAGCCACGAGCGCCGCGGCATCCTGCTCGACGTGGTCGCCCGCACGGCCGAGCACTGCTTCATGCCGGTGACCGTCGGCGGCGGGGTACGCACCATCGAGGATATCCGCGCGCTTCTGATATCGGGTGCCGACAAGGTCTCGATCAACACCGCGGCCGTCAACGATCCCGATTTCGTCGCCCGGGCCGCCGACAAGTTCGGCGACCAGTGCATCGTCGTCGCCATCGATCCCAAGCGGGTCTCGGCCGAGGGCGAGCCGGCGCGCTGGGAGATCTTCACCCATGGCGGCCGCACCGCAACCGGCATCGACGCCGTCGCCTTCGCCCGCAAGGTGGTCGATCTGGGAGCCGGCGAGATCCTGCTCACCTCGATGGACCGGGACGGCACCAAGATCGGCTACGACATCGAGCTCACCCGCGCCATCGCCGACGCGGTCCACGTGCCGGTGATCGCCTCGGGCGGGGTGGGAACGCTCCAGCATCTGGTCGAAGGCATCCGCGACGGCCACGCCACCGCCGTACTGGCGGCCTCGATTTTCCATTTCGGCACCTACACGATCCGGCAGGCGAAGGACTACATGGCCGCCGCCGGCATCCCCATGCGGCTGGATCCGTGAGGATTATCGACCCGATGACCGGTTTTACCCTCGACGATCTCGCTGCCATCATCCACGACCGCGCCCGGTCGGGCGATGCGGGCTCCTATACCGCCAAGCTGATCGGCAAGGGCGTCGGCAAGTGCAGCCAGAAGCTCGGTGAGGAAGCGGTCGAGGCGGTCATCGCGGCGATGAGCGGCGACCGCGACGAGCTGACCAACGAGGCGGCCGACCTGCTCTATCACCTGCTGGTGGTGCTCGAGGCTTGCGATGTCGAGTTGTCCGCCGTTATGGCCGAGTTGCGGCGCCGCACGGCACAGACCGGGCTCGAGGAAAAGGCGGCCCGGACTCCCGATGCCTAGATCCGAGAGACTCCCCAAACCGGGCGCGATCCGCCGATTGATCCATGCTTGACAAGAATCTCGCACAGGGGCTCTCCCCCTACCAGGTCTTCACCCGCGAGCAATGGGCGGGCCTTCGGGCCGACACGCCGCTTACCCTCTCCGAGGACGAGGTGCGGCGGATGCAGAGCCTCGGCGACCCGGTCGATCTCGACGAGGTCCGCAAGATCTACCTGCCACTGTCGCGGCTGATGGCCTTCTATGTGGAGGCCGTCCAGGGGCTGTTCACCGCAACGCAGACGTTTCTCGGCACGAAGAACGGCAAGATGCCGTTCATCATCGGCATCGCCGGATCGGTCGCGGTCGGCAAGTCGACCACCGCCCGTATCCTGCAGGAACTGCTGATCCGCTGGCCGTCGACCCCGAAGGTCGATCTGGTGACCACCGATGGCTTCCTGCACTCCAACGCGGTGCTCGAACGGGAAGGGATCATGAACCGGAAGGGCTTTCCGGAGAGCTACGACACCGGCGCGCTTCTCACCTTCCTGTCCGACATCAAGGCCGGCCGGTCGAACGTCACCGCGCCGGTCTACTCGCATCTGGTCTATGACGTGATTCCCGGCGAGATCGTCACTATCGACAGGCCGGACATCCTGATCCTGGAAGGGCTCAACGTGCTTCAGACCCGCAGCCTGCCGCGGGACGGAGACGCGATTCCCTTCGTCTCGGACTATTTCGATTTCTCGATCTATCTCGACGCCGACGAGACGATCCTCAAGACCTGGTACGTGAACCGCTTCATGCGGCTGAAGGGCACCCGCTTCCGCGACCCGCAATCCTACTTCCACAAATATGCCGAGGTCAGCGACGAGGAAGCGCTCGAGGTTGCAAACGGCCTGTGGAACACGATCAACCTGGTCAATCTCAGGGAAAATATCCATCCGACCCGGCCGCGCGCCGACCTGATCCTGCGCAAGGGCACCGATCACCTGATCGAGGCGGTGTCGCTGAGGAAGTTGTAGGCCGGCACGCCGCTTAGCGTGCCGGTACTCGGGCTCTACGCCGCGGCCGCCTCGACCTGCCCGGCCTCCCAGCCGAGGATCGCCCGCTTGCGGGTCAGCCCCCAATGATAACCGGTCAGCTTGCCCGACTTGCCGAGCACCCGGTGGCAGGGCACCACGAAGGAAATCGGGTTGCGGCCGACCGCGGCGCCGACAGCGCGGGCGGCGGCGGGCCTGCCTATATGCTCGGCGATGTCCGAGTAGCAGACGGCGCCGCCCATCGGGATCCTCAGAAGCGTCTCCCAGACGCGGATCTCGAAATCGGTGCCGATCATCACCACCCTCAGCGGCACGTCGCTCTGCCAGTCGCCCGGATCGAAGACGCGGCGGGCGTAATTCGCCGTCGCCGCCTGGTCGGGGCGATAGTCGGCCTTCGGCCACCGGCCCATCATGTCTGCTAGCGCCGCCTCGCGGCCGCCGTCGTCGCAGAAGGCGAGGCCGGCGAGACCGTGATCGGTACACATCACAAGCGCGGTGCCGAAGGGAGAGGGATGGAACCCGTAGCTGATGATGACGCCGGCGCCGCGCGCCTTGTAGACGCCGGGCGTCATCGCCTCGTGGCTGACGAACAGGTCGTGCAGGCGGCCGGGGCCGGACAGGCCGACCTCGAAAGTGGTGTCGAGGACGCTGGCGGACTGGGCCAGCAGCTCGCGGGCATGGTCGAGGGTGATCGCCTGCAGGAACTGCTTCGGCGTCAGCCCGGCCCAGCGGGTGAAGGTGCGCTGCAGGTGGAAGGGCGACAGGCCGGCTTTCTCGGCGATCCGCTCGAGCGAGGGCTGGTCGCGCCAGTTCTCGGTGAGGAATTCTAGGACGCCGCGCACCGTGTCGTAATCCCGGGCGCTTGCCGGGAGGTCGAGATGCGCTGCGGCGGACAGGGTGTCGGTCATCGGGCCGGTTTCGGGTTCGATCAGGGCGAGGGTCATCGTCGTCTCCATCAAATGTCTTGGTGGAGATATGACCGGCTTGAGAGGCTATCGCGACCCGATTCTTGCGGCAATCGGCGGGAATCGGTTTTTTTCCAGTTTTGCCGTTGGCGCGACGCGCGCGGCATCGCTATTAAGCGGTATGGTCAAGGCTCCGACAAAGACAGGCGCGAAAGCTCCGGCGAAAGCTCTGGCGAAAGCTCCGGCGAAACCGAAGCGCGCCAAGCGCATCCGCTATTCGAAAGACGAGATCGAGGCGATCTTCGAGCGTTTCCACGCCCACGATCCGGAACCGAAGGGCGAACTCCACCACGTCAATCCCTATACCCTGCTGGTGGCTGTGATGCTGTCGGCGCAGGCGACCGACGAGGGCGTCAACAAGGCGACGAAGGAACTGTTCCGCATCGCCGATACGCCGGAGAAGATGGTGGCGCTCGGCGAGGACCGGGTCAGGGACATGATCAAGACCATCGGCCTCTATCGCAACAAGGCGAAGAACGCGACCCTTCTGTCGCAGAAGCTGATCGACGAACACGGATCGCAGGTGCCCGAGAGCCGCGAGGCGCTCGAGGCGCTGCCCGGCGTCGGCCGCAAGACCGCCAACGTTGTGCTCAATATCGCCTTCGGCCATCCGACCATCGCGGTCGACACCCATCTCTTCCGGCTCGGCAACCGCATCGGCATCGCGCCGGGAAAGACGCCGCTGGAGGTCGAACTGGCGCTGGAAAAGATCGTGCCGTCCGCCTATATGCAGCATGCGCATCACTGGCTGATCCTGCACGGACGCTATGTCTGCAAGGCGCGCAAGCCCGCTTGCGGAAACTGCATCATCGCGGATCTGTGCAAGTCGGCCGAGAAGACGGCCTGACCGGCGGTGCGTCGGGATTTTCCGCCAGGCGGCGGTGTCCCGGAAAGGACTGTCCGGACCCCGTTTCACCTTTTTCGACGAAAGTTTACTTCCCACATTGAAAACTCCTGTTACATCTGAGACAAATTGTCTCAAGTAACCAGGCTGTTTCGGGAAGCCGGCTGCGGTGGACGGCAGGTCTGATCAAGAGGCGCAAGCGGGGCGATGGCCCAGGAACGACGCCGAATAAAATGGTGACGAGTTAAATGCAGCCGACGGACGTTTCCGGCCCCGACTACTTCCACAAGGTGGTCGATTGTCAATGGGCATGCCCGGCGCACACGCCGGTGCCCGAATATATCCGGATGATCGCGCAAGGCCGCTACGCCGACGCCTATCTCCTCAACTGGCAGTCCAACGTGTTTCCCGGCGTGCTCGGCCGCACCTGCGACCGGCCGTGCGAACCCGCCTGCCGGCGCGGCCGCGTCGACGAGACGCCGGTGGCGATCTGCCGGCTGAAGCGGGTGGCCGCCGACTTCAAGGGCGACATCGACGCGCGGCTGCCGAAAGGCCCGTTTCCGTCGAACGGCAAGCGCATCGCGCTGCTCGGCGCCGGACCGGCCTCGCTGACGGTGGCCCGCGACCTGGCGCCGCTCGGCTACGACATCACCGTCATCGACAAGGATCCGCAGGGCGGCGGGCTGATGCGCTCGAACATTCCCGCCTTCCGGCTGCCGGCGAAGGTGCTCGACGAGGAAGTCGGCCGGATAACCGGCCTTGGGATGACCACCCGCTTCGGCGAGGAGGTGACCAGCCTCAAGGCGATCCTCGACGAGGGCTACGACGCGGTGTTCATCGGCACCGGCGCGCCGCGCGGCAAGGATCTCGACATTCCAGGCCGCGAGGAGGCGGCCGAGAACGTCCATATCGGCATCGACTGGCTGACCAGCGTCGCCTTCCGGCACACCGACAGCATCGGCAAGCGGGTGGTGGTGATCGGCGGCGGCAACACCGCCATGGATTGCTGCCGCACGGCGCTCCGGCTCGGAGGCGAGGACGTGCGGGTGACCGTGCGCAGCCCGCGCGCCGACATGAAGGCGAGCGCCTGGGAGATCGAGGACGCCGAACGCGAGGGCATCCCGATCCTCGACAACCACGCGCCGAAGGAAATGCTGGTCCGCGACGGCAGGCTCACCGGCATGGTGTTCGAGAAGATGCGGGCCGAATACGACGACAATGGCCGCCGCAAACTGATCCCCACCGGCGAGGATCCGGTCGTCATCGAATGCGACGACATCCTGATGGCCATCGGCCAGGACAACGCCTTCCCGTGGATCGAGCGCGACCTGGGCATCGAATTCAACGAATGGGGCCTGCCGCAGGTCGACGAAACCACCTTTCGGTCGACCCACGAGAAGGTGTTCTTCGGCGGCGACGCGGCCTGGGGTCCGAAGAACATCATCTGGTCGGTCGCCCACGGCCACCAGGCGGCGATCTCCATCGACCTTTATTGCCAGGGCAAGGATCTCGCCGATCGCCCCGACCCGATCGCCAACATCGCCAGCCAGAAGATGGGCATCCACGAATGGTCCTACGACAACGGCATATCGGTGGACCGCCGGGTGCCGGTACCGCATGTGGACAATGCGATCAGCCTGAAGGACATCGCGGTCGAGGTGGAGCTCGGCTACGACGACCGGCTGGCGCTGAAGGAAGCGCATCGCTGCCTGAATTGCGACGTGCAGACCATCTTCAGCGGGCCGCTGTGCATCGAATGCGATGCCTGCACCGACATCTGCCCCGTCGACTGCATTAACTTCATCGCAAACGGCACGGAGCAGGATGTCAGGCAGAGGACGCGGGTTCCGGCCGTCAACACCGACCAGGACCTCTACGTCTCGGATCCGCTGAAGACCGAACGGGTCATGGTCAAGGACGAGGACGTGTGCCTGCACTGCGGATTGTGCGCCGAGCGCTGTCCGACCGGAGCATGGGACATGCAGAAATTCATCTATGTGGAAGCCCAGACCAACGATCTGGGATTGATCGCCTCATGAGCACCCAACCGAAAGTCAACGATCTCGTCGTCAAGTTCGCCAACGTGAACGGGTCCGGTTCGGCCAGCGCCAATACGATGTTCGCCAAATCCGTGTTCCGGATGGGCGTACCGGTCAGCGCCAAGAACATCTTCCCCTCAAACATCCAGGGCCTGCCGACCTGGTACGAGGTCAGGATCCACGAGAACGGCTACACCGCCCGGCGCGACGGCGTCGACGTGATGGTGGCGATGAACCCGCAAAGCTACGCGCAGGACCTGGCCGAGCTGGTGACGGGCGGCATCCTGATCTACGATTCGAGCTGGCCGCGGCGCTGGGAGCGCGAGGACATCACCATCATCGGCGTCCCGATCGCCAAGCTGTGCGCCGAACGCTACGAGGACATCCGGCAGCGGCAATTGTTCAAGAACATCGTCTATGTGGGCGTGCTCTCGGTGCTGCTCGACATGGACTACGACACCATCAAGCAGCTGGTCAGCGACCAGTTCGCCGGCAAGACCAAGCTGATCGAGCCCAATCTCGGGGCGCTTCAGATGGGCCGCGACTACGCGCTCGAGCATATCGACGTCACCTCGCCCTGGACGGTGGCAAAGAGCGACAAGACGCAAGGCCAGATCTTCACCACCGGCAACAAGGCCGCCGGCCTCGGCGCCGTCTATGCCGGGGCGACCGTCGCCTCGTGGTATCCGATCACGCCGTCGACCTCGGTGGTCGAGGAGTTCGAGCGCTATCTCAACCGTTTCCGCAAGCAGGAAGACGGCACGCTGCTCGGCGCCGTGGTTCAGGCCGAGGACGAGCTCGCCGCCGCCGGCATGGCGATCGGTGCCAACTGGAACGGCGCCCGGGCGTTCACCGCCACCTCGGGTCCCGGCATCTCGCTGATGAGCGAATTCATCGGTCTCGCCTATTTCGCCGAGATCCCGCTGGTGCTGCTCGACATCCAGCGCGGCGGGCCGTCGACCGGCATGCCGACGCGGACGCAGCAGTCGGACATCCTCACCTGCGCCTATGCGTCCCATGGCGACACCCGCCACGTTCTGCTGTTCCCGCGCGATCCGAACGAGTGCTTCTCGCTGACGGCCGACGCGTTCGATCTCGCCGAACGGCTGCAGACGCCGGTCTTCGTGGTCAGCGATCTCGATATCGGCATGAACGACTGGGTGGTCGACCCGTTCGAATGGGACGACTCGAGGACCTTCGACCGCGGCAAGGTGCTCGACGCCGAGGGGCTCGAGGCGACGGCCGACTGGGGCCGCTACAAGGATGTCGACGGCGACGGCATCGGCTACCGTACCCTGCCCGGCGCCCATCCGGACAAGGGCGCCTATTTCACCCGCGGCACCTCGCACAACGAATATGCCCGCTATACCGAGGACGGGCGTATTCACGCGCAGACGCTGGACCGGCTGAACCGCAAGTTCGAGACCGCCGCCGCGATGGTGCCCAAGCCGGTGGTTCGCAAGGCGGACAAGCCGACGCGTTTCGCCATCCTCAATTTCGGCTCCACCGATCCCGCGGTCGGCGAGGCGATCGACTATCTCAAGGTCGACGGCGTGACGATGGACCACATGCGGCTCAGGGCGTTCCCGTTCTCCCGCGAGGTCGCCGATTTCATCAATCGCTACGACCAGGTCTTCGTCGTCGAGCAGAACCGCGACGCACAGATGCGGCAATTGCTGATCATCGAGGCGGAGATCGCCGCCGAAAAGCTGGTGCCGGTGCTCAGCTATGACGGCATGCCGGTGACCGCGAAGTTCGTTCGCGAGACGATCCGCCGGCACCTCGAACAGAGCGGCGCGCTCGGCGGCTTCAAGCCGACCCCCGTCACCGCGGCCTAGGACCTAGAGCGTTCCTTTGCTAGATGGAAGCATTTGATGGAGCCAGATCGGTTCATATGCAAGGCGCGTCGCGCAGCGCGATGCCGGAGCATCGGGCAAGCGGCGGAACGCTGCAGATGGGCCGATCTGGCCCACCGAAGGCCGGCTTTCCAGGCTCACCGAGTGCTATTGCGGGCCGCTCTTGGACGCCCGGTCCACCACTCGTCCCGCAATAGCACTCGGTGAGCCTGGAAAGCCGGTCAAATGTTTCCAGCTAACAAAGGAACGCTCTGGCCATGACCTACATGCAGAAACCCAAGTTCCGGCATCCGGCCCTGGCCCGCAACAAGGCCGGCCTGACCCGCCGGGACTACGAAGGCACGGTCTCGACCCTGTGCGCCGGCTGCGGCCACGATTCGGTCAGCGCCGCGATCATCGAGGCCTGCTATCAGCTCGATCTGCCGGGGCACCGGGTCGCCAAGCTGTCGGGCATCGGCTGCTCGTCGAAGACGCCGACCTATTTCCTCAACAAGGCGCATGGCTTCAACGGCGTGCACGGCCGCATGCCGGCGATCGCCACAGGCGCCAATCTCGCCAACCGCGACCTGATCTATATCGGCGTCTCCGGCGACGGCGACACCGCCTCGATCGGGCTCGGCCAGTTCGCCCACGCGGTGCGGCGGCGACTGAACCTCACCTATATCGTCGAGAACAACGGCACCTACGGGCTGACCAAGGGCCAGTTTTCGGCCACCAACGACAAGAATTCGCGCAGCAAGCGCGGCCAGGACAATCCGTTCGGGCCGATCGATCTGTGCGCACTCGCCATCGAACTCGGCGCCGGTTTCGTCGCCCGCGGCTTCTCCGGCGACAAGGAACAGCTCGTGCCGATGATCAAGGCGGCGCTGGCCTATCGCGGCTTCGCCTTCATCGACGTGATCTCGCCCTGCGTGACGTTCAACAACCACGCCTATTCGACCAAGAGCTACGACTATGTCCGCCACCACAACGAGGCGGTCGACAAGCTCGACTTCGTGCCCGAGAAGGCGGAAATCTCGGTCGACTACGCGGAAGGCGAGACCAAGCGGGTGCAGATGCATGACGGCACCGAGATGGCGCTGCACAAGCTCGACACGTCCTACGATCCCTATGACGCGGCCACCTCGCTCGCTTCCCTTTACGCCCGCCGGATGGCCGGCGAGGTGGTGACCGGCGTCCTCTATCTCGACGGCGACCAGACCGACCTGCACGATGTCATGAAGACGACGGGCACACCGCTCAATCAGCTCGATCCGGCCGACATGTGTCCCGGACAGGCGGGGCTGGACAAGGTCAACGGCGAATTGCGGTAGGATACGGACAAGGTCGTCGCCTGGCGGATTATCCTTTCGTCCGGGGAAGCTTTTTCGCTTCGGATACCAAACCGGCCATGGTCGCGTCCGCGTCCGCGTGACGATTCTCTTTCCGGATTGCCTTGAACTGCGTATATTCACGCTCGGCAATGCGACGAGCTTTGTCCGCCGCAATCGAACCGCCATCTCTCAGCACCGTTCGTCCCAGATTTCCGAGCTGGTCATCCAGAAGAGCTTCGGCGTCATTCATGACAACCAGCCTGCCGATATCGAGCTGATCCTCGAAAATGTCGAGGAGAATTGTCGTCAGGCGATTGAGCTCCCGGATTTCGGCTTCGCCGAGATAGTTCTTCGAGACCGTTACGTCCGTCTTTCTGATGTTGTCATGCGCCCAAGTCCTAAGGCCCATGTCCGGCGCCTGGTGATCCGCTCTGTCAGCGACAATCTCCGAAGGAGTGTGTGATGTGACGGCGTAAATCAGCTTCGCCTGCGTGCGCTGGTAAAAACCCCGAGCCGTCTCCGTCGTGCCGTCGTAGTCCTGGCACATCGCGCAAATGCGTTTCAGCTCGCGATATACGTTGGCCTCGTCGGACCGAATATCGCGAATGATCTCGCGTAATTCGGCAACGCGATCAATGTTTTCCGGCTGCTTGA
>Ga0070728_10007037_pt1 | contig 10415 bp, 10 predicted proteins | sample tdDd471_FD_66723 | JGI IMG/M metagenome (GOLD analysis project Ga0070728, IMG submission 66723) | Marine sediment microbial communities from the Atlantic coast under amendment with organic carbon and nitrate - tdDd47.1 | ecosystem: Environmental > Aquatic > Marine > Coastal > Sediment | place...
GGATGCTCGGGATGGTGGTGGTCATGGCCGGAGCGCGGCGGCCGCGCCATGCCGAACAGCATTTCAGGCGGCACGTTCGCCTCGACCGCTTCTAGCACCGGCGCACCGGGCTGCATCGAATCCAGCCGGACGCGGACTTTTGCGACCCTGTCGGCGCCGGCCGCGTCGCATTTGTTGACGATGAACAGATCGGCCGAGGCGACCTGGCGCTCAAGCGTGTCCTCAAGGCGGTCGTCGGCCATCTGTTTCAGAAACCGCTCCGCGTCGATCAGCACGACGACGCCGTCGAGGACCAGCCGGTCGTCGAGTTGCGCGATCTCGCCGATCCGGGCCGGATCGGCGACGCCGCTTGCCTCGATCAGAATGCGGCCGGGCAGGGCGGGGCGTTCGAACAGCGCGAACAGGGTTTCGACGAGACTGTCGCCGATGGTGCAGCAGACGCAACCGTTGGCGAATTCGATGACGTCGCCGCTCGCCGACCGGATCAGCCCGGCATCGATATTGAGCGCGCCGAAATCGTTGACCAGCACCGCGGTGCGCTCCTGTCCGGGATCGGTCAGCAGCCGGTTGATCAGCGTCGTCTTGCCGCTGCCCAGAAATCCTCCGATCACCGTCAGCGGGATCGCGGCCACGTCGGCCTCCTGAGCCTAGCCGCCCTCGCCATTGGCGAAGACATGGCCGCCGACCACGGTTCCCCAGACGCCGACATCCTTGAGCCCGTCGGCGCCGGCCTCTATCGGATCGTCGTTTAGCACGGCGAAATCGGCGCGCTTGCCGGCCTCGATCGAGCCGATCTCGTCGTCGAGCTTCAGCGTATAGGCGGCGCCCAGCGTGATCGCACGGAGCGCCTGCTCCACCGTCAGGCATTCGGACGGGCCGAGGATGCGGCCGGTATGGGTCTTGCGGTTGACCGCGCACCAGGCGGTGAACAGCGGCGCCAGCGGCGTGATCGGCGCGTCGGAATGGATCGCGAACGGTACGCCCATCCGGCTCGCGGTGCCCGTCGCGTTCATCCGTGCCGCCCGTTCCGGGCCCACCGTCTGCTCGTAATGCTGGTCGCCCCAGTAATACATGTGGTTTGAGAACAGGTTGGCGCAGATGCCGAAATTCGCCATACGGCGGAAATGCGCGTCATGGGCGAGCTGGCAATGCTGCAGGGTGAAGCGCGCGTCCGGGTCCGGGTTGCGGCGCAGGATGTTGCAGAGCGCGTCGATCACCGTGTCGGTGGCCTGGTCGCCATTGGTGTGGATATGCACCTGGAAGCCGGCCTTGTGATAGGCCTCGAGCCGCGGCTCGATCACGTCCGGGTCGACATACCACAGCCCGTTCGGCGCGCCGTTGTAGTAGCCCGGCCTCATCAGCCGGCCGGTGAAGCCCTGGATCGAGCCGTCCGAGACCATCTTGACCAGACCGACGCGGAACTTGTCGTTGCCGCTGTCCATATGGGATTTCAGCAGCTCGATTCCTTCTTCGGTCGAGTACATGTTGGAGATGAAAGCCGGCACCAGCCGCACCGGATAATCGTCGCGGGCCGTTTCCCTCGCCAGCGCCGCCACCAGATCCGGCGTCATCGGGTTGGCGAGGTCGGTCGAGGTGGTGACGCCGGCGAACTGGGCCGACTTCGCGAACCGCCAGATCGAGCCGCTGTCGCCCATCTCGGCGAAATGGTCCCGCCCCGTCGCCTTGCGAGCCATGAACTGGGCCGGCAGGCCCTGCAATTCGCCGTTCGGCTCGCCGTCAGGCCCCTTGGCGATGCCTTGAACGTTGGTGGCCGAGGTGATGTTGGAAAGCTTCAGCACCGCGCTGTTGACGTTGGAAATGTGGAAGCTCGCGTGCACGATGATGATCGGCCGGGTCGTCGACACCTTGTCGAGATCGTCTTTCGTCATCCGCCGGCCGCCGAAGAAGATCGGATCGAACCCCCAGGCGGAGATCGGCTCGTCGGGGCTTTCCAGCTTCGCCTCGACGCCCTTGAGGTAGGCGACCACCTCGTCGATGCTCTTCAGCCCCGGCCACAGCCGGCCGTCCGGCCCGGTGCGGTCGTAGAAGCCGACATAATGGTCCTTCCAGACATTGCCCTCCATCAGGTGGGCGTGGCCTTCGATCATGCCGGGCATCAGCACCTTGTCGGCGAAGCGCTCGTCGACGGAGTGGTCGCCCCAGCCGGCGACCTCCTCGAGCGTGCCGGCGCCGAGGATCCGGCCGTCCTGTACCGCCACATGGGTGGCGACGGGCACGCGGCTGTTCATGGTGATGATTTTTCGGGCGCGAAAAATCGTGATCTCGCTCATTCGGGGGTCTCGCTTTTCTCAGGCCGGGGTCGCTTCGAGCTTTTCGGCGTAGTGGCAGGCGACCAGATGGCCGTCTTCGATGGATCGGAGTTTAGGTGGCTCGGCGCGGCAGCGCTCCTGCGCATAGATGCAGCGGCCGGCGAAGCGGCAGCCTTCCGGCAGGTTGATCGGGCTGGGCGGATCGCCGAGCAGCTTCACCCGGCCGGGAGCCTTGCGCCGGTCGCGATGGGCGGAGGGGACGGCGCTGAGCAACGCCTGCGTATAGGGATGCTGCGGGTTGGAGAACAGGCTGATGCGGTCGCCCTGTTCGACGATCTCGCCCAGATACATCACCGCGATCTCGTCGCAGACATATTGCACCACGCCGAGATCGTGCGAGATGAACAGATAGGTGAGGCCGAACTCGTCCTGCAGTTTCCGTAAGAGGTTGAGGATCTGCGCCTGGATTGCGACGTCGAGCGCGGAGACCGGCTCGTCGCAGACGACGAGGGCCGGCCGCGTCGCCAGCGCCCGGGCGATGCCGATGCGCTGCCGCTGGCCGCCGGAGAACTGGTGCGGGAACAGCGCGGTCTGCTCCGGCCTGAGTCCAACCCGCTCGAACAGCTCGGAAACCATCCGGTCGCGCTCGCCCGGCTCGCCGACGCCGAGCAGATCCATCGGCTCGCGCACGATGGCGCCCGCCCGCCGCCGCGGATCGAGCGAGGAGAACGGATCCTGGAAGATGATCTGGACGCGGCGGCGCACGGCGCGTAGCGCGTCGCCCTTCAGATGGGTGATGTCTTCGCCGTCGATGAGCACCTTGCCCGACGTGATGTGCTGCAGCCGGGTCACCGACAGGGCGGTGGTCGACTTGCCCGAGCCGCTTTCGCCGACGATGCCGAAGGTCGAGCCGCGCCTGACCTCGAAGCTGACGCCGTCGACCGCATGCACGGTCTCCTTCGGCAGGAACGGGTTCGAGCGGGCGCGCTGGAAATGGACCTTGAGGTCGACGACGCCGAGGACCGGATCGGTTTCGTTTGTCATACCGCCGCCTCCTCGGCTTCGAGCTTGAAGCAGGAGGCCCGGTGATCGCCCGCGTATTCGACCGATCGAGGTTTCTCGCCGCGGCAGCGGGCGTGGACATGGGCGCAGCGCGGCGCGAAGGCGCAGCCCTTGCCGAGCGCGGTGAGCGGCGGCACGACGCCCGGGATTTCCATCAGCGGCGGCCGTTCGGCGGGCGTCTCGGCTTCCAGATGCGGCACGCAGTCGATCAGCCCTTGCGTATAGGGATGCAGCGGCGCGTCGAGAATCGCGTCGACCGTGCCCTCCTCGATCACCCGGCCGGCATACATCACCATCACCCGGTCGGCCATGTCGGCGATCGCCCCCATGTCGTGGGTGATCATGATGATCGCGGTGTTGAAACTGTCCTGCAACTCGCGCAGCAGGTCGAAGATCTGCGCCTGCACGGTGACGTCGAGCGCGGTGGTCGGCTCGTCGGCGATCAGCACGCTTGGCGAACAGGCGAGCGCCATGGCGATCATCAGCCGCTGGCGCATGCCGCCGGACATCTGGTGCGGATATTCCTTCGCCCGCCGGCGCGGGTTGGGAATGCCGACCGAGCGGATCATCTCCACCGCCTTGTCGTTCGCGTCCTTCCGTGACAGCCCCTCGTGCAGGCGAATGGTCTCGGCGATCTGCTCGCCGCAGGAGAACACCGGATTGAGCGAGGTCAGCGGCTCCTGGAAGATCATCGAGATCTCGTTGCCGCGGATTTCCCGCATCCGCCGTTCCTTCGCCTCGAACAGGTTCTCGCCGTTGAGCCGGATCGAGCCGCCGACCACCTGGCCGGGCGGCGAGGGGATCAGGCCCATGATCGACAGCGCCGTCATCGATTTGCCGCAGCCGGATTCGCCGACAATGCCGAGCGTCCGGCCCTTCTCGATCGAAAAGCTGACGCCGTCGAGAACGCGGGCGACGCCGGCGCGGGTCTTGAACTCGACCTGGACGTCGTCGACGACGAGGATCGGTTCGGCCATCTGTCAGCGCTCCCTCAGTTTCGGGTTGAAGGCGTCGTTGAGGCCGTCGCCGATCAGGCTGACGCTCAAAACGGTGAGGAAGATCGCCAGCCCGGGAAAGGTGATCGACCACCAGGAATCGAGCACGTAGTCGCGGCTCGAGCCGATCATCAGCCCCCAGCTCATGACGTTGGGGTCGGTGAGGCCGAGAAAGCTCAGCCCGGCCTCGAACAGGATCGCGGTGCCGACCATCAGCGTCGCCGAGACGATCAGCGGCGGCAGCGCGTTGGGCAGGATCACCCGCCAGATGATGCGGCCGTCCTCGGCGCCGATGGAGCGGGCGGCGGTAACGAATTCGAGCTGCTTGATCTTGATGAACTCGGCCCGCGCCAACCGCGCCGTCGGCGGCCAGCTCACCACGCCGATGGCGAAGGCGACGATCGGCAGGCTCGGCGTGAACAGGGCCACCAGCACCATGGCGAAGAGCAGCGGCGGCAGCACCTGGAAGAACTCGGTGACCCGCATCAGGATTTCCTCGACCACGCCGCCGTAATAGCCGGCGAGGCTGCCGAGGGTGACGCCGATGAGGATGGTCAGGATCGCGGCCGAGCCGCCGACGGCGAGCGTCGCCTTGCCGCCATGGATGAGGCCGCGGAGGAGGTCGCGGCCGAGATAGTCGGTCCCCAGCGGCACCGTCGGCTCGGTACCCGGCGGCGTCAGCGGCGCCCAGACGATTTCCATCGGATCCATCGGATAGAAATACGGACCCAGCATTGTGACGGCGATGATCATGAGCAACAGCACCAGCCCGAACAATGCGGCCTTGTTGCGCAGGAACATGCGCCAGGCCTCGCGGGCGGGACTTTCGACCGGCGGCACGGTTTCGATCTGATCGGCGTTAGCCTGCATTTCTCACACTCCACATGGCCTGCGCCGGCTGAAGCGTTCGTCAGGGCGCTGAAAGCGGTGCAGTGCGATGTGGGGCATCGGGCAAGCCGCTTTCCGCGCCCTGACGAACACTTCAGCCGGCCCTTCGGGTCGCGTTCCGGCGGACATCTGCGGCGCCGGACGGCTCAACCGTATAACCCGGATACGCTTTCGCCGTCCGCCACCCCACCTGCCGCGCCGGACGCGCGACGCAGGCCGTGTCGAGTGTGAGAAATGCAGGCTGGTCATGGCGCGCTCCTCATGCCTTGCCGCGGATGCGCGGGTCGATGATCCGGTACGCGAGATCGGTCAGCAGATTGGCGATGATGACGATGGTCGCCGACAGGAACAGGATGCCGAGAATGGTCGGATAGTCGCGCCCGAGGATGGCCTCCAGCGCCAGCGTGCCGAGCCCCGGCCAGTTGAACACCGTCTCGACCAGCACCGCGCCCGAAATGATCTGGCCGAATTGCAGCCCGGCCAGCGTCACCACCGGCAGGATCGCGTTCCTCAGCGCATGCTTGCCGACCACGACCCGCTCCGACAGACCCTTGGCGCGGGCGGTGCGGATATAGTCCGAGCCCAGAACTTCCAGCATGCTGGCCCGCGCCAGCCGCGAATAGATGGCGATATAAATGACCCCCAGGGTGAAGGCCGGCAGCACCAGGTGGTGCGCCACGTCGAGAATGCGGGTCAGCGTCCCGCCCTGAAGCGCCACGTCGTACATGTTGGCGATCGGGAAGATGGGGATTGCCCAGGCGAAGACGATGATCAGCATCAGCCCGGTCCAGAACACCGGCGCCGAATAGCCGACCAGCGCCAGCACGGTGATCAGCCCGCTCACGATGCCGTTGGGCTTGCGCGCCGCCATCACGCCGAGGAAGGTGCCCACAGCGATGGCGAAGACCAGCGCCGTGACCACCAGCAGCAGCGTCGCCCCGAGCCGGCCGAACACCAGGTCCGCGACCGGCGTGTTGTTATAGAAATAGGATTGTCCGAAATCGCCGGTGGCGATCTTTGACAGATAGATGCCGAGCTGCACGTACCAGGGCTGGTCGAGCCCGTAGGCCTTTCGGATTTCCTCGAGGATTTCCTCGGTCGCGCCGCCCATTTCGCCGGCGATGACGTCGGCCGGATCGCCCGGCGCCAGATGCAGCAGGATGAAGTTGAGAACGATCACCGCGAGGATCAGGATCGCCGCGTAGAAGATCCTCAATCCGATCGCCAGCAGGGTTTTCATATGCGCAAAGCCTCCGCTTCCAGTGCCACACGGGGACTTGCGATCTTGACGTCGGCTTGTGTCCGGGTGCCCCCGCGCGTGCCCGGTCGGGACGCGCGGGGAGAAATTGTACCGCTTCGCCGGTTTCCCCCTGTCCGGCGAGGCGGCATGTAACGGTCTATTTCAGGTAGACCTCGTCCATCGAGGACATGCTGCCCCAGATGGAGAGCGGCGGATTGCCGACCGTCTTGGAATAGGCGGTGTGGTAGGGCAGCAGGTTGAACCAGGCCACCGGCAGTTCGTCGGCGACGATCTGCTGGAACTCCTTGTAGAGCGCCTTGCGCTTTTCGAAGTCGGTCTCCTTGCCGGCCTTGTCGAGGATCTCGTCCACCTTCGGGTTGGAATAGCTCTGGGTGTTCGACCAGATCACGCCCTTGCGGATGTTCGAGGTCAGGTAGGTGCGGTGGACGCCGATCACCGGGTCGCCCCAGTTGAAGACGATGTCCATGGTCATGTCGAAATCGTGGGTCGAGACCCGCTTCGCCCAGGAGGGGAAGTCGGGAACCGCGCGCAGGACGATGTCGATGCCGACCTTCTTCAGCGCCGACCGCAGGTATTCGGCCACGTTCTTCTGGTGCTCGGCGAAGGCGGGGATGTAGTCGAGATTCAGCGAGAAACGCTTGCCGCCCTTGTTCGGGTAACCCGCCTCGTCGAGGAGCTTGTTCGCCTTGGCGACGTCGTAGTCGTAGGCCTCGACCTCGGCGGTATAGAACGGCGATTCCGGCGCGATCGGGCCGGTCGCCCGCCGCGAGGCGCCCGCATGCAGCGCCTTGGTGATGAAGTTGCGGTCGACGGCGAAGGAGATCGCCTGGCGCACCTTCTTGTGCTTGAGGATTTCGTTGGCGTGGTTGAAGGCGAGCCAGTTGATCGGCCCGACAGCCGCGTAGCCCTTCTCGGTGACGACCAGGTTCTGGTTCTTCTTCATCCGCACGATATCGCGCGAGCCGGTGACGAACGGCGTGAGCTGCACTTCGCCGCTCTCGGTGGCCAGCATCAGGCTCTTGGTGTCCTTGTAGTTCTTGATGATGATGCGGTCGAGATAGGGCCGCCCCTTCACGAAGAAGTCCGGGTTGCGCTCCAGGATGATGTGCTCGCCCGGTTTGAATTCGACCAGCTTGAACGGGCCGGAGCCGACCGGCTTGGAATTCGCCGGATGGCTCTTCACGTCCTGGCCGTCGCCATAGACGTGCTTTGGCAGGATCGGACACAGCGCCGGCGACAGCGCCAGCAGGATCGCCGGATGCGGCTGGCTCAGCCGGATGATCGCGGTGCTGGCGTCGGGGGTGTCGACCTTGGTCACCGGCGCGAACATGGTCTTGAACGGATGGTTCGCCTTCACCGTCATGATCGAGAAGGCGACGTCTTCCGAGGTGATCGGCTTGCCGTCGTGGAATTTGGCGCCCTTGACCAGGCTCAGCGTGACGCTGAGTCCGTCGTCGGAGACGCTCCAGCTCTCGGCAAGGTAGGGAAGCGGTTTCCAGTTCTCGTCGTAGCGCAAGGGCGAGGCGAAGATCTGGGTGCCGGGCACCGCCGTGGCGACGCCGGACTGGACGGCGGGGTTGAGGTGGCGCGGTTTCTGGGTCGTGCCGACCACCAGCGTGCCGCCCGTTTTCGGCTGTGCCTGGGCGGCAAGTGAAGTTGCCAGTGTCGCGATCATTCCGCCCGCGAGCGCGGACGCGATCACCACCCGGCGTGAAGGTTTGAACATGCTCGTCTCCCTGTTGGGCATCGGGGCGGATTTCGCCAGCGATGCCGGATCCTGGAAGCCAGTAAAGCATGCCCTGAAAATCCGGATAGGACCAGATGATCCGCTAGGGTGGTCCCAAGGACGCCAAGCGCGCGGAATTCCGCCGCGTTGCGCGGGGATTTCGAGCGGGGAGGGAAGCAGGCGCGCACCGGCCCGCAGCGACGGGCGGCGAAACCCGGGCCGGTGCGCGAGAATCTATAGGCCCGAGATCGCCTCGAAGGTGCCGAAGATCATCCGCTTGCCGTCGAAGGGCATCGCGGCGTTCGACATGCGCTCGTCCTGCATGAGTTTCTCCCAGCCCTTGGCGCGGGCTTCGGCGGACGGCCAGGTAACCCAGCCGAAGCAGACCGTTTCGTCCGGCTTCGCCTTCACCGCCATCGGAAACGAGGTCACCTCGCCATCGGGAACCTCGATGCCCCAGGCATCGACCACCTGGACCGCGCCGTAATCCTTGAACAGCCCGTTCATCTCGTTGCAGAAGGCGCGCAGTTTCTCCTTGTCGTCGGTGGGGGTGGCGTAGACCACGCCGTCGATAACAGTCATGCGTTTTCTCCCTTGAAAGCCGCTTCCAGCGCGGCGGCATCGAGCTTGGTCATGGTCAGCATCGCCTGGAACGCCCTCGAGGCGGCTTCGCGGTCGTCGCTGGCGAGGGCGCGCGGCATGATTTCGGGCACGATCTGCCAATACAGCCCGAACCGGTCCCGGACCCATCCGCACTGGATTTCCTCGCCGCCATCGGCGGAAAGCGCCTCCCACAGCCGGTCGGTCTCGGCCTGGTCCGGGGTCGGGACCGAGATCGAGACCGCTTCGCTGAGCTTGTGCCGCGGGCCGCCGTTCAGGCCCATATAGGGGGTGCCGTCGAGGGTGAACTCGACCACGACGACCGGCCCGTCCGGCGGCGTGCGGACGATGGAATCGATAGATGAATTCGGCAGCAGCGAAACGTAGAATTCCGCCGCCTCCAGGGCGTTGTCGTCGTACCACAGACATGTTCGAACCACGTCCTGTCCTCCGTCTCGTTCTTACATTCCGCCCGGCTGAAGCAGGCTCGCCCGATTCCTCTCGGTGTCGTAGAAGGCGACGTAGAGGCCGATGCCGGGGATCGGCATCGGCTCGCCGAGCACTTCGCCGCCGGCCGCCGCGACCGCCTTCATCGAGGCCTGGATGTCGTCGGTGGCGATGACGACGGAGGGCACCTGCGCTGGCATGTCGGCCGACTTGGGAAAGAAGCCGCCGTTGATCGCGCCCGGCGCCGTCGGCCGTCCGTTGTCGGATTCGCAGGTTCCCGCGAGCACGTAATTGCCCATCTCCTCGCCGAAAAGCTGCATCTCCCAGTCGAAGGCCTTGCGGTAGAATTCCGCCACGCGGTCGGCGTTGTCATAGGGCATCTCGAAATGCACGACGGGATGTTCGTTGGCCATGAGCTTCTTCCTCCTCTGTGAGCCGAAGCGCGGAGACTATCTTGACAAAAATGTTGATGTCAACATACTATTCCGTGATGACGATGCGCGACGACCTTCCGCTTGCAGTGACCCACGAGGTCCGCGACGCCTGCCTGTGCCTTCACCTGCAGCGGGCGGCGAGGGTGGTCGCCCGGCGTTTCGACGAAGCGTTTCGTTCCTTCGGCATCACCAACGGCCAGTTCTCGTTGCTGATGGCGCTCAACCGTCCCGACATGCCGAGGATGAGCGACGTGGCGCCGCTGCTCGCCATGGACCGGACGACGCTCAACGCCAATCTCAAGCCGCTGCAGCGGCGCGGGCTGGTCGAGGTGCTGGTCGACGAGGACGATCGGCGGGTGCGGCGATTGAAGCTGCTGGAGCCGGGCAGGGTGCTTCTCGCCCGCGCTGTCCCGGTGTGGCGCGAGACCCATCGGCAAATCGAAGCCGCGCTGCCCGGCCTCGATTCGGACCGGTTGCGGGCCGATCTGATTTCGCTGTCGTGAGAGTCCGTCTCGCTACAACTCTTCCCGGTAGAGATAATCCCGGCTGATCGGCACGCCGTCGCGCTCGCGGCCGAGCTGGATCTGCAGCACGTTGGACGAGCCGTAAAAGAACACGCCCTCGGTGGCGGCGAGGTAGAATTCCCACATCCGCGCGAAGCGCTCGTCGTAAAGGGCGACGGCCTCGGCCCGCCGCGCCGCGAAGCGCTTGCGCCATTCGCGGATCGTGTAG
>Ga0070728_10007038_pt1 | contig 10414 bp, 8 predicted proteins | sample tdDd471_FD_66723 | JGI IMG/M metagenome (GOLD analysis project Ga0070728, IMG submission 66723) | Marine sediment microbial communities from the Atlantic coast under amendment with organic carbon and nitrate - tdDd47.1 | ecosystem: Environmental > Aquatic > Marine > Coastal > Sediment | place...
ACAACCTCATGCAATGTCTGGTTGGACCAGGTCGCGAAATGACCGCCGAAGAATAATCCATCAGGATGCGCGTACTGGCCTTGCGTCACGACCCTTTGCAGTTTTTCTTTGCCGAAGGCGAAGCGATACCAAACAAACCTGAGAGCAGCCCAAATATTTGCCGGGGCAGAAATTGATCGAGGGGCAATCACCCCGGAGATTCTGTCATATTCGCGGTTAACCGGGTAAGGCTTGTCGTGATCGATAAAGTTCCGGTTCAGGTCGACATTATCTTCATTGGTTCTTCTCAGAAAGGCAAAGCCGAAGGGGTTGAGAGCATGGATCATCACAAAACGGGTGTTCGCACTTAAGGCTTCGGCAATGCCTGTGGCCAAAAGACCAGACTGTATTCCCGACCCGGCAAAACCCTCAACGCCGTGGGTGCCTGACATCAGAACCAAGACATTTTCAGCTCCCGCCTGGCCAATCGATGCAACATCGGTAAACAGTCCTGCCCCGCCCACGCCGGAGCAGGAGTTCTCAAAACTGTCGAGCTCGGCACCGGCAATCCTTGCCGCTGTGATAAATTTCTGGCGCGCCTGCTGATAATTAACCGAGAAGCAATGAGGGGTTGTCATGTGATCACTTCCATCTTCTAATTAGCCTGTTTTTTTCTCGATGATGCAAGCAAATTCGCTAGATCACTCCACTTCTGAACCGCCATTAGCAAAGTGGTATTGCAGACTCAAGACAAAAAAAACCGGGAGAATCAGATAACTACCCGCTTCGACCCCGGCTTCATGCCCCGACAATGCACTCTGTTTACAATTTACATGCGACCCATAATCTGAGTGACTTCCCGGGCGAGTTCAGCGCAAGGAGTCACGACTATTTCTTTGCCGGCAATACTGGCCTTGTAACGCTGCGCATCCTGGTTCTGAACATATGCATCACGAAACTGTTCGTTCAGTTTCTGAATTTTCACCGGCTCCAGCCCTTTTTCCTTGGCGACACAGTTTTATCATCACAAAGCGTAACTTCAGGGCAGACTGTAAAAGTATGATTGCCCATCCATTTCAGTAGCCACACCACTATAACCGAAAGAAAAGCCTTTGATGCTTTCGTTGACCTTAAAAGGTCTATTGAATGTGAATTTATCTTCCGTACTGGTCAAAAAAGCGGGTATCTCTATCGTATCGAGAACGACCCCATCACCATCAAGCAGGAAGAGATAGACCCTCATAGCTCTGACCATGTTATACATCATCTGGTAATGCTGGCTGAGTTCCCCCTGCCCTGCTATCTCAATGAGCCCGCCACTTACGGTATAAGTATAGTTGATCGTCACGTCAAAGGTTTGCCAGGTTCCTGCTGCGTTCTCAGCCTTTTGGAATTCTATGACCGGTACCGAGGTTACCTGTTTGCCGATGTACAATTCTGAAGTCGGGACGCAACCGGTTACCGCAAAGAACAGGCAACACACCACAACAACATGTGCTTTCATTTTCATCCTTTTGTAGGCCTCCTTTACCCTGCATAACATTATAAACGAAAACAGGGATGCGTTGCCGCATCCCTGTTAAAAAATATCTGAATCAGCTCTCAGCCGACGACTTCAGTCCTGGTGAAAACCGACCTGAGGACTTGACTCTGACCTTCAATGTTCTCTCGGGCGCCTTCTTCGCGATCAACGAGGGTGATGATGCCGAGGACTTCCAGGCCTTCCTGCTGAGCACGATCGACCGCCTTCATGGAAGATCCTCCCGTCGTGGTCACATCTTCGACGATCACAACACGTGATCCGGGAGGCAGGTTCTTGCGGCCTTCAAGCCATTGCCCGGTACCGTGACCTTTCGGTTCCTTACGGATGATAAAGGCATGTACAGGATTACCGTCCAAATTGGCGGCAATCGAAGTTGCCGTTGCAATCGGATCCGCTCCCATGGTCAGGCCACCGACACCATGAACCGGACCGTCAAAGGTTTTAACGATATCCCAGAAAGCCTTGCCCACCAGCAGACCGCCCTTTGCGTGCAGTGCGGTCTGCTTGCCGTCAAAATAGAAATTGCTTTTGCGGCCCGAAGCGAGGGTGACCTCGCGCTCTTCGTAAGACAGTTCGCGGACAATCTGCATTAATTCATTACGTTCCTGCTCGGTCATCAACTCTCTCCTTCAATTAAACAGTAAAATGTTAAACGTTAAATGTTAATAGTTGTAAAGCAACCGCCTGTTAAATTTACGCATTTTAGTCAGCGCTCACCACTAGCCTCTTTTTACCTATTTACTTTTTCGCGTCCCTCGTCCCTCGCTCCGCGTCCCGCCTTGGACTAGAATAGACCAAGCTGACTATCCGCCTTCAGCCTGGGGAACTTGACAGGATAATCGCCACTGAAGCAGGCGTCACAAAAATAGCTCTTTTGAGCATCGGCCGATACGCCGGCTGCGGCGAGCATCCCCTCCCGACTCAGGTAGCCGAGCGAGTCGGACGTAATGTAGCGGCTGATTTCCTCGATCGTGTGCGAGGACGAGATCAACTCCTTGCGGGATGGTGTATCGATCCCGTAATAACAGGGGAAACTGGTCGGCGGGCTCGACAGTCGCATATGGACCTCGCGGGCCCCGGCAGCGCGGATCATTTTGACGATCTTGCGTGCCGTGGTGCCACGTACCAGCGAGTCGTCAACCACAACGACACGTTTGCCCTCTATGACATCACGAACCGGATTGAGTTTTAATTTGACACCAAAATGCCGAATCGTCTGCTGAGGCTCGATAAATGTGCGACCAACGTAATGGTTCCGAATCAGGCCAAGCTCGAAGGGTATGCCGGATTCTTCCGCATAACCGATGGTCGCGGGAACACCTGAATCGGGCACCGCAATCACGACGTCAGCGTCAACATAGTGTTCACGTGCCAACTGACGACCAAGCTCCTTGCGGACCCGATAGACCTGCTCGCCGAAAATGGTGCTGTCAGGGCGGGCGAAATAAACGAATTCAAAGATACAGGGTGACGGCTGTGTCTCCTTGAAGGGCTTGAAGGACTTCAGGCCGTGCTTGTCGATGACGATTATCTCGCCCGGCTCTATTTCGCGGATGAACTCCGCCTCGATCAAGTCAAAGGCACAGGTTTCCGAGGCAACCACATAGCCCTCGCCGAGTTTTCCAAGCGCCAACGGGCGAAAGCCGTTCGGGTCGCGGGCTGCAACCATGCGGGTCTCGGTGAGGAAGAGGATGCTGTAGGCACCCTTGACGGCCATCAGGGCCTCTGCAACACGGTCTGCCAACAGATCACTCTGCGACTTTGCCAATAGATGGACCAGAACTTCTGTGTCGGAGGTCGTGGAAAAGATCGAACCGGCATGTTCGAGGTCATTACGGATGTCCTGGGCGTTGACCAGGTTGCCGTTATGCGCCACTGCGATACTGCCGCGTGCATAATCGACCATGATCGGCTGGATATTCTTGAAGTCGCTACTGCCGGCTGTCGAGTAACGGACATGGCCAATCGCGTTGCGTCCGGGCAGATCATCGAAGATCGAATCGCGCTTGAATACATCGGAGACGAGCCCCATTTTGCGATAAGCGTGAAGGTTCGTGCCGTCTCCGGCGACAATGCCACAGCTTTCCTGACCACGGTGCTGCAGAGCATAAAGACCAAGATAGGTCAGGTTGGCGGCTTCCGGGTGTCCGAAAACGCCGAAAACACCACATTCATCCTGAAACTTGTCGAACATATGGGTTAAATTCTCCGTGCTGCATAAATAGTTTTCTGAAAGTGATCCGTGATCACTCATAACAATCACAACAAATTGTCACGAATATAATCGACTGCGTTCTTGTAAAGCCACAGTCCCATACCCTCTTCAGGCAAATCGGGCTCTCTGGTCCAACGCGGATGATGCGTCCGGTGCAGATAGGCTTCCGGATGGGGCATCAGGCCGAACAGCCGTCCGGTCTCGTCACAGACCCCTGCAATAGCGGCAACAGAACCATTCGGATTCAGTGGATAATCCATCACCGGTGCGTCGTAGCCTGCATCGCAGTATTTTACAACGGCCAGATGTTTTCCTTCTATCTGTGCCAGAACCTGGTCGTCCTGCACGACAAACTTGCCTTCACCATGGCGAACCGGCAAGTAGATGCCGTCGAGACCACGGGTGAACACACAGGAAGACTCCTTATCAACCTTGAGATAGCACCAGCGATCTTCGAAGCGGCCGCCATCGTTGAAGGTCAAAGTTGCCGACTGGTTGCGATAATCCCGGTCGAGGGCCGGCAGCAAGCCCATCTTGGTCATCAGCTGAAATCCGTTGCAGACCCCCATAATCAACTTGCCTTCAGCAACGAAACGCTGGATTTGGTCGACCAGCGAATCCTGGCTGTTTAACACGGCGGCCTGATTAAGGCGATTGGCGCCTGCTTTGGCGCTGCCAAGGTCATCGCCGTCGAGGAAGCCTCCTGCCAGATTAAGAAAATGATAGTCGTCGAGACGTGCCCGGCCTGCGAGCAGCTCGGCTATGTGCACAATATCGCATTCGGCACCAGCCAGTTTACAGGCCGTGGCAACTTCACGTTCACAGTTGGTCCCGTTGCCGGCAATCACAACGGCTTTGACAGTCTTGGCCATGGTTATATCTCCTTCAGCGGCGCCTGCCATGCCGTTTTCAGATCGTCGATAGGGGAAACCGCCAGGGGATTGTCACAACGGCCGGTAATGCGCAGCTCGTTGGAGGCCGTCACCTCGCCGATGCAACGACAACTTTGTCCTGCAAAAAGGGTCTCGAAGGCTGACTGATGCTCCGGCCTGACAGTGACCAGCAGACGGCTGGCAGACTCGGAGAAAAGCAGCGTCGCGTCGCTCAACTCCTGAGGAGCATCGAGTTTGGCAAGGGCAACAGCAATGCCGAGACCGCCGGCAAAAGCGGTTTCGGCAACCGCCACCGCCAGTCCGCCATCCGAAAGGTCATGACAGGAGGCAATCAACCCCTGCTTCTGTGCTGTATTGACACTGCGGTAGCGGTTCATGGCGCTTTGTGCGTCAACCTTCGGCACGTTGGCCCCAAGTTCGCCGTACAGCGCATAGTATTCCGAGCCACCAAGTTCATCCTCCGTCCGACCCAACAGATAGACCCGGTCGCCGGCTTGCTTGGCATCCATGGTGGTTGCCTGGCGGACGTCGTCAATCTTGCCGATGACCGAAAACAACAGGGTCGGCGGAATCGATATCTTGGTATCACCGATCTGGTAATCGTTTTTCATCGAGTCCTTGCCAGAAATCAGCGGCACGCCAAAGCCCAGACAATACTCATAGAGAGCCTGGTTGGAGCGGACCAGCTGCGCCGCCTTGTACTCTCCATCGGGAGTCTTTTCGCTCTTGACCGGATCGCACCAGCAGAAGTTGTCGAGCCCCGCGACATGATCGATATTACCACCGACAGATACAAAGTTACGCAGTGCCTCGTCAATTGCATTCGCGGTCATATGATATGTGTCGAGATCGGAGAAGCGCGGGCAAATGCCATGGGCTGTCACCACGCCGTCGAAACGGTCGGCCAAGGGCCGAACCACAGCCGCATCAGAGGGTCCGTCATTGGCAATGCCAGTCAACGGCTTGACCACTGTGCCAGCCTGAACCTCGTGATCGTACCGGCGGACTACACTCTCTTTCGAACAGATATTGAGACTGCCCAGGAGTTGCTTGATGGTTGATTCAATATCCGGAGACGGCAGCTGCGGCTCATTCGTCTGCGGCGGCACCCAGCGTGCCGGGATCTGCAGCTGCGGCACGCCGTTGTGCAGAAACTCCATCGGCAGCCAGGTAACGGTTTTGCCCTGGTAGAGACAGTGGTAATAACCGGAATCTGTGAACTGGCCAAGATCGGTTGCTTCGACATCCATCTCAGCGGCCAGGGTCATGAATTCGTCGAGGGTCTCCGGCGGCACGGCAACGGTCATCCGCTCTTGTGCTTCGGAGATCAGAATTTCCCACGGCTGCAGACCATTATACTTGAGTGGAGCCCGATCCAGGTGCATCTCGAAGCCGTTGGTGTCTTCGGCCATCTCACCTACTGACGAAGACAACCCTCCGGCTCCGTTGTCGGTGATCGAGTTGTAGAGTCCGCAATCACGGGCTATGATCAGAAAGTCGAACATCCTCCTCTGGGTGATCGGGTCGCCGATCTGAACCGCGGTTACCGGCGAACCTTCGTGGAGTTCTTCAGAGGAAAAGGTGGCTCCATGAATACCATCTTTGCCAATGCGTCCCCCGACCATGACGATACGGTCACCGATCAGCGCCTGTTTTTCGTGGCAGGGACGACCATTGAGCTCGGCCGGCATGATCGATCCGGTGCCGCAGTATACCAGCGGTTTACCGGCAAAACGCTCGTCAAATACCAGTGAGCCGTTGACGGTCGGGATACCGCTCTTGTTGCCACCGTGCTCGACGCCTTCGACCACACCGTCAAAAATGCGCCTTGGATGCAGCAGTCGAGGTGGCAATGGCTTGTCATAGAATGGCGACGCGAAACAGAACACATCGGTGTTGAACATCAGCCGTGCGCCCATGCCGGTACCGAAGGCATCCCGGTTGACTCCGACGATGCCGGTCAGAGCGCCGCCATACGGATCGAGAGCACTTGGGGAATTGTGGGTTTCAACCTTGAAGACGATGCTCCAGTCATCAGTGAAACGGATAACGCCGGCATTGTCCTTGAACACCGAGAGGCAGATGTCGTTTTCACTGGCCTGTGCCCGAATATCGCTCGTTGCGCGCATGATATAACTCTTGAACAGCGAGTCGATAGACTGCTTTTCACCTGTCGTGGTGTCCTCGTAGTCGATTGCCGCAGCGAAGATCTTGTGCTTGCAGTGTTCACTCCAGGTCTGTGCCAAAGCCTCGAGTTCGCAATCGGTCAGCATTGCACCAAGGCCGACCTCCTTACGACTGGCCTGAACTTGTGGGTCGGCGACGTAACCCCGGATGACCTTCATCTCCTCCAGGGTTAGCGCCAGCATTCCGTCCTTGCTGATCTGCAACAGTTCACTATCGGAAACGTTCAGATCGATCTCGCGGATATCAACCTGGTGACTGCCGACATCAACCTTCGGCACGACCACTGGCAGCCCCTGCTCATGATCAAACTCGCTGACCGGAACGATGCTCCAGCGCTGGATCAGGCCGTTGGCTAGGAATCCTGAGACAATCCGTTCCGCGACGACAACATCAACCGCACCGCTGAGCAGATACTGGACCGACGTGTAAACTGCCTCGGATGCTGCAAAAGGGCGTCCGGTTATGTACTGGATCGCTTCGCGGGCCGTTCGGCCCGAGTTATCCGTAACACCCGGTCGAAAGCCGACTTCGATCAGGACATCAAAATCATGGGCCAGCGGTTGATTGATCGCATAATCCTGAATAACAGGATCGCTGAACGGGCCAGCTGCCGCTGCGGCAATTTCGTCATCCGTAAGCTGTGCGTCAACCGTGTACACATCCATGGTCCGGACCGAACGCAACTCGACGCCAAGGTGCTCACGAATTTCACGCTTTACCCGCTCTCCGCGTGCATCACGGACGTTATCTTTCAGACCGACCACAATTCGCCAGGTCATTTTTTCTCCTCTTGCAGATAGACCTCAATCAAAACAAACTTATATTTAACGCAAAGGCGCAAAGCCGCTAAGAAAAACCAAACATAATCATTAAGGGTAATGTTTTAAGTTCCCTCTTTGCGCCTTTCAGTCATTCTTTCACTGAATCTTTGCGTTAAAAGACCTTTCAAGCTTCGCCAAAAACTCTTTTGAAAACCGTATCAACATGTTTCAGATGATAATTCAGGTCGAATGATTCACGGATCTTGGCTTCGCCGAGCGCTGCCACGACATCCTTGTCGGCTAGCAGCTCCTCCTGAAAGTCCTTGCCCTCTTCCCACACCTTCATGGCATTACGTTGCACCATCCGGTAGGCGTCTTCACGTGAGACACTTGCCTGTGTCAAGTCGAGCAGGATTTTCTGGGAGAAAACCAGACCACGCATCTGGTTGAGGTTTTTCAGCATGTTTTCAGGATAAACCACCAGTTTCTCAACAAGCCCGCTCAGGCGACGCAGGGAAAAATCCAGTGCAACGGTCGCATCCGGGCCGATGTAGCGCTCTACCGAGGAATGAGAGATGTCACGCTCGTGCCATAGCGCGACATTCTCCATAGCCGGGAGGGCAAAGGCGCGTATATAGCGGGCCTGGCCAGTCAGGTTCTCGGTCAAAATCGGGTTACGCTTGTGCGGCATCGCCGAGGAGCCCTTCTGCCCCTTGCTGAAGAACTCTTCGACTTCGAGCACCTCGGTGCGTTGCAGGTGACGGACTTCCACGGCAATTCGTTCCATGGACGATGCGATAATGGCCAGCACCGAGAAATACTCGGCGTGACGGTCGCGCGGGATAACCTGTGTGGAGACCGGCTCCGGTTTCAGACCGAGCTTTTCGCAGACGTACTCTTCAACAACCGGATCGATATTGGCAAAGGTGCCGACGGCACCTGAAATGGCTCCGGTGGCGATATTCTCCCGGGCGGCTTCGAGACGTTTGCGGTTACGATCCATCTCGGCATACCAGGACGCCAGCTTCAGGCCAAAAGTGACCGGCTCTGCATGAATGCCATGGGAGCGACCAATACATACTGTATCCTTGTGCTCCATTGCCCTTTTTTTGATTGCGGCAAGGACCATGTCGAGATCGGTCAGAAGCTCATCGGCCGCCTGGGTCAATTGTACCGAAAGGCAGGTATCGAGGACATCTGAAGAAGTCATCCCTTGGTGGATAAAACGGGCTTCAGGACCTACATACTCGGCAACCGAGGTCAGGAAAGCAATCACGTCATGCTTGACTTCCGCCTCGATCTCATCGATGCGGGCGATGTCAAAATCCCCTTTCTCCCGGATCACACTGACTGCTTCTGCCGGGATAACACCGAGATCAGCCAACTTCTCACAGGCCAGGGTTTCGATTTTCAGCCAGATCCGAAAGCGGTTCTCCGGTTCCCAGATCTTCGCCATCTCCGGCCGCGTGTAACGTGGGATCATTGTTTGCTCCTTAGAGTCGCGGGACGCGGTACGAGGGACGCGGGACGCGATATTTATTTGTAATAGTTGCTGATTTATTCTTTACAGATTTGGACCAAGTATCTGATCCATGACAATTTACGTACAACCAACATATACACATATTGACAAGTCTCAACCCGGCACGAAGACTACATACGGATCGAGCTTAATGCTTTAAAGTCTTAATCGCGTCCCGCGTCCCGCGTCACTCGTCCCGCCTGAAAATTCAAATGAATTTTCAGGCCCTCCAAACAACCGGCTTATCCTGCCTACCAATCAACAGCTTCGGCGCACAGGTGTTCTGCCCATTCAGTGCCTGTCTGGCGGCCTCGACAGCCAGTTCGGAGCGATTGTTGGTTTCGCTCAGGTGGCCGAGAAAAACCGTCTCCAGGCCCGTCCATACCAGGTCGCGCAAAAGTGCACTTCCGGCTTTGTTGGAGAGATGGCCATGACTGCTGCGCACACGTTGCTTCAGTTTCCACGGGTATGGCCCGTCTCGCAGCATCTCCTCATCGTGGTTGGTCTCCAGGACCAGGACACGACAATCCTGCAGGCAATCGGTCACGAGTCTGGTAACAATACCAAGGTCGGTCGCGACGCCGATCTTGCCCGACTCGCCGGTGAACGTGAAACCGACCGGAGCCAGTGAATCGTGGGTGACAGCAAACGGCCTGACTGTCAGGTCATTGACGTTAAAGTCTTCGCCATCAACAAATTCGCGGACACATTCATTCTTACCGACATCCGGCAATCTGCGAGCCAGCTCGGATTGCAGATAAACAGGGATGTCGAGTTGTCGGACAAGCGGGCCTAGCCCTCTCACATGGTCCGTATGTTCATGAGTTATCAGCAAGGCAGTCAGACTTGCTGCATCGACACCGACTAGATCAAGGCGTCTGCGGATTTCCCGTGCAGACAGACCGGCGTCGATCAATAGTCGCGTCTGACCCGATTCTACCAGTATGGCGTTGCCTTTGCTGCCACTGGCCAGCAGGCAAATTTTCATAGTTGACCTTCAGCCTGATTCGATGACCCGGAATCGGATATTTGTGGCTGGACAAATAACTCATGAGAGCAAAGGATGCAAGCCTGAAGCGCAACAAAAACTCTCTGGAAATAATGCCGTAGCTGTCAGGCGGTCGGGTCGGCTGCCGGAAGCAACAGGTAGAATGTGCTGCCGGGCATGATGTCCGGGTCATAGCCGGGGCTTTCGACCCAGACGGCTCCACCGTGAAGATCGATAATTCCTTTGACAATACTTAAACCCAGTCCCGCTCCACGGCTTTTGAATGCTACCTTGCCGGTTGAGTGTTCCTCAACATCTCCAATCTC
>Ga0070728_10007042_pt1 | contig 10405 bp, 11 predicted proteins | sample tdDd471_FD_66723 | JGI IMG/M metagenome (GOLD analysis project Ga0070728, IMG submission 66723) | Marine sediment microbial communities from the Atlantic coast under amendment with organic carbon and nitrate - tdDd47.1 | ecosystem: Environmental > Aquatic > Marine > Coastal > Sediment | place...
GATGGTGGGCCCTAATGTCCAGGCCATCACAATCTAGATAGATACACTGCTGTTCAACGACGAATACTTTTTGGCGCAATTTGAGGATTGCATAGAGCTCATCAGTTGCAAGCTCCTTAAAGGCAGATAATTTCCATTCAATTTTCATTCGATTTCCACAGGATGGTTGTCTGGCAAGAGCCAGTTGCTGTGGGAGCAAAAGGCCACAGCAGCTTCTTCAGTATTTTGGGATGTAATTAGAGCAAAAAATTGAAATAGCAATAGATTTTGGTTTGTTGGATATTGTTATATAATCTTGTGTCGTTGAATTCAAGTGTAGAAAAGTGACTATGAATCAATTGAGTGCCCGAAACAAGCTGCTTCTTGCCATGGTCGCTGTCCTGCTTTTTTCATTTTTCGGTGTCAGTATTCTTAATTATAAGATAACCCGGGCGTCAATTCATGAAGAAATCCTGCGTAATGATCTGCCACTTACGATGGATAACATCTATTCTGAACTCACTTCAGATTTGACCCGGCCACTGCTTGTTTCATCATCCATGAGTTCTGATACTTTTCTGAAAGATTGGGCGCTTGAGGGCGAAGTTGATCCAGATAAGATTGTTCGTTATCTCTCAGAAATCAGGGAAAAATATGGATTCATCACTACCTTTTTTGTTTCGGCAAAAACTGGATTATATTATCGATTCTCCGGCATTCATAAAAATATTTCTCCCGATGATGCCCATGATGTCTGGTATTTCGATTTTATTGCTTCGGGCAAAGAATATGATTTTGATGTGGACAGTGATGAGGCGGCGGGTAATATCCTGACCGTTTTTATTAATTACAAGGTGTCTGATGAACAAGGAAAAATACTTGGTGTGGTAGGAGTTGGCCTGAAAGTTGACACAGTAGCCCATCGTATTGCCGAGTACCAGAAAAAGTACGGGAGGACAGTGTATCTGACCGACCACGTGGGCCTTATTCAGGTACATCCTGATACCACACTTATTGAGAAGAAAAACATTAAAGAGCTGGAAGGAATGGCTGACCTTGCTGATGCTATTCTCGATAAATCTAAGGTTTCTGGAAACTTTGAGTATCGAAAGAATAACCAACATATCTTGCTGACGGTGAGATATATAGAGACCTTCGGCTGGTTCTTGTATGTGGAACAGAATGAAACCAATACGCTGGCAACCGCTCGGAAGAATTTTATCAATACTGTCGTGATAGGTTTCCTTGTTTCCATATTTATTATCACTATCACCTTGGTAACTATCAATCGCTATCAGGCACGGCTAGAGCTACTCGCCTTGTCCGATGAACTTACAGGAACTGCCAATCGACGAGCATTGGAGTCGGAATTCCAGCGATTTGTCAGAGCTCATTCTCGATCAGGTCTCCCCTTTTGTCTTCTACTGCTTGATCTCGACAATTTTAAGAAAGTGAATGACATTCTTGGGCATGTAGTGGGAGATCACTTTTTGATCGATCTTGTTAGGTTAATAGAAAAAAGCATTCGATCAACGGATATTTTAGCGCGGTGGGGTGGCGACGAATTTGTCATTCTGACAGCCAGTGATGGTGAGGCGGCGGTACTGCTCGCTGAAAGGATTCGTAAGATGCTAAGAACGACGGAATTTAGTGCTCCAGATGGAAAGCTTGATGATCCGAGGAATTTTGTAACAGTCAGTATCGGAGTGAGTATCTATGCTGATGGTGACGACCTCGATACAATGCTTTCTCGAGCAGATCAGGTGCTTTACAGATGTAAGGCCAGGAATGGTGATTCCATCGAGTGTGTATACTGATTTGAACCTGAACCAATAAGCCGATCGATTGTTGAGCCTTTATTGTATTTCCCCATCCAAAATATAATCTAGTTTCGGTTTACCTGAAATATGGCGACCAGCCTTTTTGATACGACCAATTGCACACCTCGGTTTTTAAGCGTGCATGGCCATTTAGGCCTGTTGGGTGCAAAAATGTTACAACCCTTAGACCATTTACAGCTGGAGAGATAGGCTTTATTCTTTATTGGGTGACTTGGTTCGTTGGACGACTGAGCGATGCAAAAAGGAAGAGCTGAGATGAAATATGTTCTACTGTTCATGTTATTTTTTTGGTAGCCCCTTACTTGGAGAGACCAATTTTACGGTTATTCATGGTGGGATTCGGTAACAGTTTGTCAGTCGGAAGAGTATTAGGTATAATTCATCGTTGTCATTCGCTGCAAAATTTACTTATATGCTTTTTTTCAAAAACCCGATGAAATAGTAACGGCAATATAGCCGTACTGTGTTCTTAGGTGCTAGGTAATAACCTGTTATTACATATTAATAAATACAATCTTCCACAAGAGATACATTTCCCATGATACGAGCGATCATAGCATTTCTGGCAAGTGCCTTAACTGCAGTACAGGCATTTTCCATATTCATTAAAGGTCAGACCCTTTGTTTCAATAGTGGTTGTGCAATAGTTGATAGCCTGACGACTGTTTCTTCTCTTTATTTTAATCTCGCTGGTTTTTTATACTTTCAGATCCTCTTCTGGTGCTTTTTGTGGGGGAGGGAAGGTTCTGAGCATTGGCATAAAATTGCCAGACTGTTGCTTTTGGCGGGTCTTTGTGCCGAGGCGGTTCTGGTTTTCTTTCAATACTCTATTGCCACGGTTTTTTGCTCGTACTGCCTGGTTATTCTTTCTTTCATTGTTTTGCTCAATGTACTAAGTGGGCCACGTCAGATATTTCGCGGACTTGTTCTTTTTTCTGCGGTTACTATAGCTTGTTTTTCTCTTCAGTTCCGGGCAGCAGGAGGCTCCGGGTTATCATTGGATGCTGGAAGTATGGCTATGGTTACAAAAGAAAAGAAAGAAGCAAAACTCTATCTGTTTTTTTCTTCGACCTGTCCTCATTGCGAAAAGGTCATTGAGTTTCTAAGGGAAGAAAATACATGTAATGTACACTTTAATCCGGTTGAGCGAATTGATGACTTTTCTTTTCCTGGGACCGAGTCTTTTGCAGAATATAATCCTGAGGTCAATCTCAACTTTTTGAAAAGTCTGTCGATTACAGAGATTCCTGTTCTTGTGGCCAGCGAAAAGAGTAACACCCTTGTCTTGAGAGGAAAACAACGAATACTTGAATATTTAGATGAAAACTGCCGGAAAACAAAGGTGATAGACTATGGTGGAACCAGCAGTGTGGGACCGGGGGAATATACGATTTTACCAGGTATGGAAAGTCAGGGAGATGATTCTTGCACGGTAGCAGTTGATTGTCCCCCGCAGGTGCCTAAAGAAGCTGAGGAAGCTGAAGGGAAAGAATAACTCTACTCCCTGGTCAATCAACGTTTAGTGACGCAGAAATAATTTTCTTGGTTTTTCCGCTGCGGGGTTCAGGCGTGGTTATTTTAAGAGATCGGCCAGTTCTTCTTTGGTGAGCATTGATCTTGGGCTGGTAGTTCTTCGATCAGCTACAATTCTCCGATCCATATATTTTCGCCGGTCAACTCCCAGTCTGGTTTTTACCAGAGAACGTAGCCACCCATACAAGGTTCGATTCTTTGCTGGAGTGATTTCCCGTCTATCGCAGCGTCGTTCAAGAGCTATGCGCCGTTCAAAATTTCTGCGACAACTGTTTGGTTTTCGGCGCTCAGTCCCATCCCAACGTCTATTAACTGGAGGGCTCATGGTTTCTATTGCCTTAGTGTTAAAGGGAAATTCTCGTTATTCTTTTGGTGTAACTAACCGATAATACAATAAACAATATACACTGTAATTAATTTGACGCAAGTCCTCACCCGGTTGCAAATCAATCACCTTGATCTTCCACTTCTTTCTTAAACGTTTCAATCTGACTTTCCAGGCCGATAACCTGATCTACAGGTAATACGAAGGCAATGCCTGTCCCGGGTTTATCGAACTGGCCGACCCGACCTATAGTTTTAAGAATCTTTTCAATCAACCGCTCTTCGAGCAGGAACATAATGATATCTGTTTGTGCCTCAAGGCTCAGACCGAAAAAGGTTTTTGCTTCCCGGATGCCGGTTCCCCGTGCAGGAATGATAGTAGCTCCTGTGGCCCCTGCTTCTTTTGCTGCATCGACAATCTTGTTTGTTATGTCTGTCTTTACAGAAGCTAAGATGATCTTAAACTGCATCCTTTTTCTCCTTTCTGGGTTGTGATTTTTTCGTGGCAATCCACTGCGCAAACTGGGCATAGGCGAGAACGCTTATAATTGGGAATAAACTGGCAAAGGCTATCAGGCCAAAACCGTCAATGGCCGGATTTCTGCCGGGAACAGAGGCCGATAAGCCTAAGCCTAAAGCGGCAACAATCGGCACGGTAACTGTGGATGTAGTGACTCCGCCGGAATCATAGGCCAGGGGAATGATTGATTTTGGGGAAAAAAAAGTTTGTACAATAACAATAAGGTAGCCAACCATTATGTAGACGTAGAGGGGGGTTCCGCTGATAATCCGGAAAGTGCCGAGACTGATGCCGAAGGAGACACCAAGAGCCACGGTGATCCTAAGTCCCCATTGACTGATGCTTCCACCTGACACCTCCTGTGCTTTAAAAGCAACCGCTATAAGAGAGGGTTCAGCTACGGTTGTGGCAAAACCTATGGTAGCAGCAAAAAGATACATCCAGCCATACACCTTCCAGTCGGTAAGATCGATGGTGGCCGCAGCACCTTTTAGAAACAGTGGATCGGTTAATTGGTCAGCCATGATTTTACCAAGCGGAAAAAGAGCGTCTTCCAGGCCGGTGAGAAAAAGAGCCAGACCGATCAGGACATAGAAACTGCCAACAATGATCCTGCGCAGGTTGGCAATGGGTTGTCGTATGACAACGAGCTGGAAGAAGCCGAACAAAATAATGATGGGCAGGAGATCTCGGCCAGTGAGCAGGAGGGTCTTTAGGAAATCAAGCAAAACAGTCATCTTATATCCTCTATATTCCGAACACTACTATGCCGTAAGCCATGACGAAAATCATCGGTAGCAAAGAAGCAAAGGCGATAAGTCCGAAACCGTCAAGCAGGGGGTTTCTCCCTCTGATTACTGTAGCAAGACCGACTCCAAGTGCTGTAACTAAAGGCACGGTGATAGTTGAGGTGGTCACTCCACCAGAATCGTAGGCTATTCCGATAATCTCGTCAGGGGCTATAGTCGTCATCAGCATAACTAGAATATACCCACCAATTATAAGAAAATGGATGGGCCAGTTAAGAAGAATGCGCAGGACGCCGAGAAGGATGGCCAGACCAACCGAAAAGGCAACAGTCAGTCGCAAACCAAGGGCGTAGGAAGCAAGAGATTGAGGATCGTTATCCATGAGGCCACCCAGCATGGCTATATGGGCTGCTTCTTTGGATATGGCTATAAGGGCAGGCTCGGCAATGGTTGTTGAAAAACCGAGGAAAAACGCAAAAATCAACAGCCAGAAAAGGCTGCCCTTACGGGTGAGTGCCTGGGCCATGTTTTCGCCGATTGGAAAAAGTGCCATTTCCAGGCCTTCAATAAACATGGATAGGCCAATTATCACCATAATGGTGCCAAATATCATCTCTCCCAGTTGGGGCAGGGGCTGGCGGATAATGAAGATTTGGAAGAAGGCGATTACCAGGATTATGGGCAGAAGATCGGTGGCTGCCTGCCGGATTTTGGCGAGGATATACCAAAGGGTCTTATAGTGGGACAAAGGATTTTTGAATGACATGTCATCTATTGTCAGAGAGGAAGTTTTAGTTTCAATATTGTATTCCACATGGCTTAAAAAGCACCAACTATTTGCTGCTGTCTGGTCTGAAGAAAAACTAAAAAATGAGGCCTCATTCAGTTGAAACACCTTATGTATTTGGAATTATGTCGTTTATTCGGTGTTGAAAAATACTCTCAATCTGTTAAATATACAGGACGGAAAAGTGGCGAACAGTTTGTCCTTCAGATCAATAGCCAATTTCAGCTGTGCGGCAGGGATATGAATGTGATTCGTTTTCCTTATTGCAAGACAGTTACCTGGTTTTTCTCAGGTACGGCGATTGGGCTTAAATTTTCTGCCGAAAGTGTTAAAGGCGGGGATAAATTATTGTATCTACAAAGAGAATGGAAATGACATTAAAGATTACTGCCCAAACTCTCTCGATAACATCGATTGAGAAACTCAATGAACTCAGTGGCGAAAGTGTAAAACTCTGTATGCAGTGTGCCACATGTACAGGTATGTGTCCCATGGCTCAGGAGATGGATTTCAGTCCACGTAAGGTTATGCACATGGCTCAATTTGGCCTTACAGAAAAATTAGCCGATATAAATACCTACTGGAAGTGTGCTTCCTGCCATGCCTGTTCTGTTAAATGTCCCCGAGGAATTGATATTGCAAAAGTGATGGAGGCCCTTAGACAACAGGTGCTCCGTAAAAGCAAAAATTATATTGAGCCTTCTGAGATTTCTGCAGAACGTATTGCAGAGATGCCGCAGATTGCCTTGGTTGCCGGATTTAGAAAATTCACGAGTTAAGGAGAGCGATGAAGATCAGTTACTATCCAGGCTGTACTTTGAAAACCAAAGCCAAGAATTTGGACAGGGCTGCTATTGCTTCCCTGGAGGCTTTAGGTGTTGAGGTTGAAGAGATTGATAGATGGAATTGCTGCGGTGCAGTGCACTCTCTTACCGCCGATGACCTGATACATCAGGTGGGGCCAGTGCGCAATCTTGTTCGGGCGAAAGAACAGGGTGCAGACAAGTTGGTTACCCTCTGCTCGATGTGCTACAACACCCTGGCGCGTGCCAATCAGATAATGAAAAATGATGAGGTGAAAAGAGATACCATTAATCGTTTTATGGATGAGGAAATCGACTACGCCGGTGAAGTTGAAGTGGTGCACTATCTTACCTATTTACAGGAAGAGATAGGCTGGGAAAAAATCAAAGAGCAGGTGAAGGTGCCCCTTAATGATTTGAAGGTTGCACCCTATTATGGTTGTACCCTGCAGCGTCCAGCAGAAATCGGCATAGAACCTTTTGGCAGTTATACTCTGATGACAGGGTTGTTGGAGGCGATTGGGGCAACTGCAATGGAATTTAATGCAGCAGATAAGTGCTGTGGTTCTTATCAGGTCTTAGATGCTCCAGCGGGGGAAAACAGTGCTGGGTCTGCAATAATAAATCTGGCTGCAGGTGCAGGAATCGAGGCTCTTGCGACGAGTTGTCCACTCTGTGAATACAACCTGGGTAAGCAGCAGCAAGAGATGATGCAAAAAGGCAATATAGAAACAAATATTCCAACGTATTATTTCACCCAACTCCTGGCAGTTGCCCTGGGGCTCGACTCGGAGAGCTGTCATTTTGAGTTGAATGACCCAATCAGTGCCGAGTTATTAAAGAGTAAAAAATGTCTGGCTGCAGCGTAAGCTAGCCCCGATAAATTTGAAACAAGTCGGGATAAATACCTCAACGAAATTCTTTCTTACTTTTTCAGCACCCCTTGAGGGGTGAAAATAAGAAAAGAATTTCTAAGGTTAATAGCCCGGATGAGAATAGGTAGCGTAAATTATCGCGCATTATTGGAGATATGAACCATGTGTGAAACAGACCAGAAATCAAGTAAGAACACTCCTAGAGTAGCGACCGGGGATCGGGCTATTCTGCCGGAAGGTGCGAAAACCATCCCGGTCTATATCATGGGTAAAATGTATGAGGTACCTGAAACCCTGACCATCATGAAGGCAATGGAGTTTGCAGGTTTTAGATTCCTGCGTGGAGCCGGCTGTCGTGGTGGTATCTGTGGTGCCTGTCCGACCGTATATAGAATGGCTGGAGATTATAAACTACACTTCGGTCTTGCCTGTCAGACTGTGGTGGAAGCAGATATGTACCTTGCCCAGATTCCATTTTTTCCCGCTAATCGGGCAAATTTTAACATAGACGAAATCGGTGGTCTGCCGGAGGCAATTCATGCGCTTTATCCAGAGCTTTTTCGATGTGTTGCTTGCAACCAGTGCACCAAGGCCTGCCCGATGGATGTCGATGTTCTCGGTTATATTTCAGCCCTAAAGCAGGGAAATATTGAAAAAGCTGCAAAGCTATCCTTTGATTGTATTCAGTGCGGCCTGTGTGCCAGTCGCTGCATGGGAGAAATACCCCAGTACCACGCAGCGCAGCTGGCCCGTCGCGTTTACGGACGATACATCTTACCTCTGGCAGAACACCTCAAGGCGCGGGTCGCAGCCATAGAGAGCGGAAAGTATGATGAAATGCTTGAAGAGCTGGAAGCGATGAGTAAAGAGGACCTCGAGAAAATCTACGTTGAGCGTGAGCGTGAGCCCGATTTTGCCGAAATAGGATCATGGCAACCTAAAGAGACTCGTTATCTATAATCAAACATCGATTAATCCTCTTTAGGATTAAGGAGAATACAATGGCTTATACACCCGAAATGAAGGAATTGATAAAAAGAGTTGAGGCTACCCGTCCCGAGCGGGTTGCCATGGCTCGTCGAAATGAGAACTACCCTGCACTCTCTATGGATGAGCGTGCCGACGTGCTCTCAAAATTCCATCCGGACTATCAAACGACCGGTAAAAAAACTGTTGCTGTTGGCCCGAATAAAGGTGACACCTTCCAGGAAGGTGTTGCTCGTATGTTGGAATCCAAGTCGATGATCCGGCCGGATAAGGTTGATTTAAATAAAATCGACCATGAAACCGATGTACTTGTAATTGGTGGTGGCGGGGCTGGAACATCAGCAGCTATAATGGCTGCTGACGGTGGCTGCAAAGTAATTATCGCCACAAAGCTTCGTCACGGTGATTCCAATACCATTATGGCTGAAGGTGGTATTCAGGCGGCGACCCATGAATGTGATTCCCCGTATTATCATTTTATGGATACCATAGGTGGTGGACATTTTTCCAATCAGCGTGATCTGGTAGCGGCTCTGGCAAAAGACGCCCCGCTTTCCATCGCCTGGCTGGAAAGTCTTGGTATGCTATTTAATAAGTATGAGGATGGTCGCACTGTTGTCCGTCACTGCGGTGGTTCTTCCCGCAAGAGACTGCAGTCTTCTGGTGATATGACCGGCGCGGAAATTATGCGTGTGGTTCGGGATGAAGTTCGTAACAGGGAAGATCAAATCACCGTTCTTGAATTTAGCCCTGCCGTTGAGCTGCTCCTTGATGATGAAGGAAAATGTTGCGGAGCTATTCTGCACAACATGGAAACAAAAGAATTTTCCATCGTTAAAGCAAAGGCAGTTATCATTGGTACTGGTGGTTTTGGTCGTCTGCATATTAAAGGCTTTGCAACCACCAACCATTATGGTGCTACCATGGACGGCGTGGTTATGGCCTACCGGGCGGGAGTTGGCAACAAATCTTTACATTCTACCCAGTATCATCCCACTGGAGTTGCCTACCCGGAGCAGAATGTTGGCTTGTTGATCACTGAAAAGGTCCGTGGCCTGGGTGCTCACGTTCTTAATATAGACGGTGAGCAGTTCTGTTTTCCTCTTGAGCCCCGTGACGTTGAGTCAGCAGAGCTTATTTGTGAGGCTATGGAGAAGGGCAAGGGTATCATTACTCCTACCGGACGCGTAGGTTTGTGGCTTGACTCCCCGATGATTGAAGAGCTGCACGGTCCGGGAAGTGTCAAAAAAGAGCTGCCAGCCAAGTTTATCCAGTTTGAGCGACATGGTATTGATATCAGTAAAGAGCCCATGCTTGTCTATCCGACCCTGCATTATCAGAATGGTGGTGTGAATGTCAATGGTGAGAGTGAAACCTGTGTTCCGGGACTTTATGCTGCTGGCGAGGCTATCGGTGGTGTGCATGGTGAGAATCGTTTGATGGGGAACAGTTTGCAGGATATTATCACCTTTGGCCGTCGTGCCGGGAAAAATGCTGCGGCCTATGTTCAAGGTGGTGTCGAGATTAAGGGATTGAGCCTTGATCACGTCTTAAAATTTGAGAAAGAGCTGGAAGATGCAGGAGTAGAAGAACCTGGAGTGGCTCCGATTCTTTTACCTGACTATTCAACCGACGAAATGACTGAGCGTCGTTGGCCTGAGGCATTAACTAAAGGGGCTCCGGCTGTTTAAGGCTTAAGTCCTAAGATATAGGAATAGAATTCTGTAAGATTACTCTAGGGTATACCGCTGCAAACGTTAGGTCTGCGGCGGTATATCTTTTTATGGAATTTGTATTTATAGCTATGCTGCGAGAAACGACGATAGAGAAGCCTGTAGATATGTGTTAGTCTCTGTTGTTGGTTTGGATAAAAGACAATAAATAGACGAACTATTATACTATTCAGCAATACAGGATAAAAGAGGTATGAGATCCAATTTTATTACTACTGTTTACGGCTCGGATATCCCAGGGATAATAAAGGCGCTAGCACAGACCACTCGTAGT
>Ga0070728_10007044_pt1 | contig 10404 bp, 8 predicted proteins | sample tdDd471_FD_66723 | JGI IMG/M metagenome (GOLD analysis project Ga0070728, IMG submission 66723) | Marine sediment microbial communities from the Atlantic coast under amendment with organic carbon and nitrate - tdDd47.1 | ecosystem: Environmental > Aquatic > Marine > Coastal > Sediment | place...
TTCTAATTCACGTTGAATCGTTAACATTCGTTCACGGATTGAGCCATCACCACCAGGGGGAGTTGAGCCTTGGTCAAGAATATCTGCTATTGATGGTGTTAGCCAATTCAGATTATCCATGCGACTGAATAATTCGGGCATGGGGGAAATCCTCTCATTTGAATTCGATGTTACAACAATTTTATATACTTTAACATTATTCGGACAAGTCGGCGGTATGAATTGTGTTAGGTTGGCGTTTGGTTTGGTATTGATGACATGCCCTAGCTTTTGATGATATTTATGATATAATTTTTGCTAAATCGGGGTATGGCGCAGTCCGGCTAGCGTGCTTGCATGGGGTGTAAGAGGTCCTCGGTTCGAATCCGAGTACCCCGACCTCACAAGTCCATCCTTTTAAGGGTGGGCTTTTTTCATTCTAAAGCAGAGGGAGGAAAAGAAAATGAGCAATTATGATGTCAAGCTCACTTCACTTGCTAGCTGCGCTGGTTGAGCATCTAAGCTCGATCCGGGCGATTTGGCGCAGGTTCTGCGTCCTTTAAGTGATATTTTTTCTCAGAATGATTACCCTGAACTCTTGATAGGGTTATCTGAACCTGATGATGCAGCCGTTTACCAGATAGATGGCAAACGGGCTATTATTTCGACTACGGATTTTTTCCCACCTGTTGTTGATACTCCATATGAGTTTGGAGCGATTGCGGCGGCTAACGCATTAAGTGATGTGTATGCAATGGGTGGTCGCCCCTTGATGGCAATTAATCTTGTGGCGTTTCCCGATGGATTGGATATGGGGATTCTGTCAGAGATTTTACGTGGTGGTGCGGATAAAGTTAAAGAAGCAGGTGCAGTCATTGTGGGTGGACATACAGTAACGGATAAAGAGCCTAAATATGGGCTGTCTGTGACAGGTGAGGTTGCTGTTGACAAAATTATCAAGAAATCTGGTGCCCAATCTGGTGATGTACTTATTTTAACGAAACCGCTTGGAGTTGGTGTAATCACAACATCATTAAAACGAGGTCTTGCTGATTCTGCTCATGTTAAAGGAGCAATTCATTCAATGAGTCACTTAAACCGTACTGCGTCAGAACTGGCGCAACGGTATAGTGTTCATGCTATGACTGATATTACCGGTTATAGTCTATTGGGTCATGGTTATGAGATGGCACATTTAAGTCATAAAAAGCTTATTATTGACTTTGATAAGTTGCAGTGGCTTGATGGTGCGTTAGGATATGGTCAACAAGATATTTTTCCTGGAGGCATGGAACGAAATCGTCATTATTTTGGGCAATGGGTTACCTTTTCGGATGATATAGAAGAGTTTGAACGTGAACTGTTATTTGATCCACAAACGTCTGGTGGACTGCTTATGGCTGTTGCTTCGAGTGTGGCAGAGAAATTGTTACAAGACCTGTTGTCTGCTAATGAAAAAGCCTATATTCTAGGATATGTTGATAACGGACACGGTGAGATTGCAGTTAAACGTAATTAGCGGGTATGTTTTAGACGTTAAAACTAGTACAAATTTACTATTCATGGTTTGTGTGCCTGTAACTAACATTGTAATTTATCATATCAAGAAGGGGAGTAGATGAATGCATAAATTGATCTTCAGTCTATTAATAATCGGTTTAATGGTCAATGTAGTAATTGCTCAAGAAGATGAAAAGGCGAATATCCGCATCGCACATTTATCATCAGATGCCGGTGAAGTGAGTATTACCTTGAGTGAAGATGATACAAGCGTGAGTCAAGAAATTTTCGACTTTGGTGATGTAAGTGATTGGGAAGAAGTTGATCCTAGCGTTTATTCAATTGCTGTGCAACCTGCGGAAGACGAGCTTGATGATACACTTTTAGAAGTTGAGGTCGAAGTTGAGGCCGGTGATTGGATTACGGTTGCTGTTATTGGGGAAGTCGTAAAAGAAACTGTTGCTATACAGGTATTGGTCGAAGATTATTCACCACTTGATGCTTTCCAATCGCGCCTGAGTGTTTTCCATGCTATTCCAAATTATGATCCGGTGAATGTAATTGTGAATGATGTAGAACTCATTCGTTATCTTGGCTATCCGGGATTCTGGGGGCCAGATAGTGATGGTTTCATAACATTTGATCTTCTTGCCCAAGTGAGTGATGTTCGTGTTGAGCAAGAAGGTGGAGATGTAACTGCAGAGCTTGATGATATAGTATTTGGTGGTAATCGTCATTATTTCCTTGCAGTTGCTGGTGTTGCGGCGGATCCTCAATTTGTATTTGTTGCAAGTGATTTAGAACTAGCTTCCACTGAGGACGAATAACTTATTTAGAATACTGTATAGGGTAGGGTCTCCTACCCTAAGTTTCCTAGACTATTTAGGATATAAGTATTGATTGTTCCAATCCCCTTAACTTCTATGTTACCTCTTGGCTCAAAATTAAAGGATGAGTGGGTGCTTTGATATACGGATTCCGTAACCTGCAAGTAACCTTTAATGCCTGATGATTCCATTCGACTAGCTGTATTGACCGTATCTCCCCAAAGATCGTAGATAAATTTATTTTCTCCAATTACCCCAGCAACAACTGCACCACAATCAATCCCGATACGGATTGATAGATTATGATTCCATAATTCGTTGAGATTTTTTATTGCTTGATTCATATCCAATCCCATCTTAATGATTGAGCTGAGGTGGTTTGGATTTTCAACTGATAATCCGCCAACGACAAGATAAGCGTCGCCAATGGTCTTGATTTTTTCTAATTTATGGCGAACCGCTAATTGATCGAAACGGATAAAAATTGTATTGAGTAAATTAACTAATTCATGAGGAGGTGTATTGCGTGAAAGTGCTGTGAAGCCTACTATATCAGCGAATAAAACCGACACTTCTTCAAAACTTTCGGCGATAGTGACTTCGTTTTGTTTAAGACGTTCAGCAATCCTAGGTGGAAGAATATTTAGTAATAAACGCTCTGATTTATCATGTTCTTCTTCTACTTGTTGCTTGGCGGAGATGAGCTCAAGTTCAAGTAGTTTCTGTTTTGTGGTATCTTGTATACTCACGGCGGCAAAGCTATGTTCAGCTGTAATGAGATCACCGATGGGTTCATATTGGACATGAAAAAAAGTCCGTGTTTCAGTATCTGTCCCGTCAAAACTATAATTATGTCCTTTACGGAGTAAAGGGGTGGCTTCTGACCATTTTTGCCTCATTTGTGTGGCAAATTCTGGGAATATACGCCGTAATAAATTGTGAAGTTTCCGTCCAGCGATTGCATCAGGACGCGCAAGTTGCCATCCGCTTAATGTCCCATTAGTTCGTATGACATTACCATCAGTATCTAATAGGCATATAAGTTGAGGAATCGCTTCTGTAGTTGCAGCCCATTCTTGTCGGGATTGATTCATAAGATTAAGATTATCTCGAAGTTGATTTTCAAGATTGATGATACGTTCTCCAATTTTTATTCTGGCGTTTAATTCGCGCTTATCAAACGGCTTTATCATGAAATCATCAATACCAGATTCCAGACCTAAAACCATATCATTAATGCCATCTTTTGCAGTCAGCATGATGATATAGATATAACGATCTATAAAGGTATTTCGGATTTCTGCGGCAAGTTCGAGCCCATCCATGCCAGGCATCATCCAGTCGAGGATAACCAACTGAATCGGATAGAGATGGAGTAATCCTAATGCACCAGTTGCATCTTGTGAGACTGTTACATAGTGGCTTAATTCTGTTAAACTGGCTTCAGCAATGGCACGAATGGTTGGCGAATCATCAACTACTAGGATATGCATAATCTAATACTCGTGGGCTGGTTCAATATTAGTTAAGTATAGCATGTTGTAATTGCAACAATTTAACTTTGCCATTGTACTCATTAATAATAATAGATCAAAGCGAGATATATGAATTACGAGAATCGAATTGCGAATGAATTAAGTATCCAACCGAATCAAGTGAAATCGACGATTTTATTACTTGACGAAGGGAATACGATTCCCTTTATTGCGCGTTATCGTAAAGAAATGACATTCAATCTGGATGAATTACAGTTGCGCAAAATTGAAGAGAAACTTCAATTATTTCGAGCTGTTGATGATCGGCGTAATAAGATTGTTGAGTCTATCGAAAAGCAAGATTTAATGACAGATGCTCTATACAAGAAGCTTCAAGTTGCTGAAAGCTTGGTTGAATTAGAGGATTTGTATCAGCCGTATAAACCCAAACGAGTTACACGTGCGTCGAAAGCAATTGAGGCTGGTTTAGAACCATTGGCACAATTGATCCTGAAGCAAGGGAAACAAGATATTGACCGAGAAGCTCGTAAATATATTACAGAGAGTTATCTTTCTGTCGATGATGTGTTGTCGGGTGCGCGCGACATTGTTGCTCAAATCATTGCTGATGATCCTGATAATCGTGGCGAAGTTAGACGTAAGGCGAGTGAGTGGGGGATAATAAGAAGCGAGAAGATAAAATCTGCTGATGATGAGAAAGGACTCTTTACAGTCTATTACGAATTTGAAGCACGGGTGAAGTGGATTAAGCCTTATCAGATGTTAGCTCTCAATCGTGGTGCTGATGCAAAAATATTGCGGGTTAAAATTGAGATTTCTGAGAGAGATTGGCTATCTGTGATTCACGCCAAATATCGCCCCTATACTCGGTCAGACTGGGCAGATCATTTAGAGTTGGCGATTGCTGATGGTGCGAAACGACTTTTGTTACCTGCGATTGAACGAGACATCCATCGAAGTCTAACTGAGACTGCTCACGTCCACGCGATTGAAGTTTTTGCAGAAAACGTTCGCCGTTTGTTATTACAACCGCCTCTTAGTGGGCATATTGTATTGGGTATTGATCCGGGGTTCCGGTCAGGATGTAAAGTGTCAGCTGTGGATGTTACAGGTAAAGTGTTGGGAGTTGATACTATTTATCCCAATCCACCGCAGTCGCGTTATGAGGAATCTCTAAAGAGATTGAATGAGCTTGTACACCAATTTCAAGTAACGCTGATTGTAATTGGTAATGGTACTGCATCAAGAGAAACGGAACAGCTTGTTGCTGAATTGATAAGCCAGAATAAACAATTAAAATATCTCATTACAAATGAGGCCGGGGCGAGTGTCTATAGCGCGAGTGATATTGCTCGGCAAGAATTACCGAACTTAGATGTTACCATGCGGGGTGCTGTTTCTATTGCACGTCGTATCCAAGATCCACTTGCCGAATTAGTGAAAATAGACCCCAAAAGTATTGGGGTTGGATTGTATCAGCACGACGTTGATCAGACAAAATTGGCTGAGTCGTTATCGTGGGTTGTTCAGTTGGTGGTTAATCAAGTTGGTGTAAATTTGAATACTTGCTCTGTCTCATTGCTTAGGTATGTTTCCGGTATTACTGAAAATACTGCTAATCAGCTTATTGCATACCGTGATGAACATGGTCGAATCTTAAATCGTAAGGATTTATTAAGTGTAAAAGGTATTGGGGCAAAGACTTTCGAGCAAGCGGCTGGATTTCTCCGAATACGAAACGGCGATAACTGGTTGGATAGTAGTGCAATCCACCCTGAAAGTTATGAGACAACTTTAAGGATTCTTGACCTTGCTGAGGTCGACCATCAATCTAGTGCGGAAGAGCGCGAAATGAAGATTGCTACGCTTCTTAAGCGTGTGCCGATAAATGAATTGGCATCTCAGCTAGGTATTGGAATACCTACGGTTGAGGATATTTTAGAGCAATTAAGACGCCCCGGACGTGATCCCCGAGAGGATATTCCGTTACCGATTTTGCGAAGCGATATTTTGAAAATGGAGGACTTAGAAGAAGGATTGGTCTTACAGGGAACTGTCCGGAATGTTGTTGATTTTGGGGCTTTTGTTGATATTGGTGTGAAGCAGGATGGTTTATTGCATTCCAGCAAAATACCTGATCATGTATCGCTCCAAGTTGGAGATGTTATAGACATTCGCATTCTATCAATTGATAAAGACAGAGGTCGTATCGGGTTGGCTCTAGGGTGAATTGGTTAAAAGGATAATTTAGGCATAGTATCTATCACTTACTATGCCTAAATAAGTCAGAATTAAGCTGTTTCTGGCTTTTCGTGCGGAATAAGGTCTAGATTATACCCAACTGTTTTAAATGCTTTTAGTGCACGATCGAGATGTTCTGTTGTATGAGTTGCCGTGTAACTTGTTCTCAGCAATGCTTGATTAGGTGGTGTAGCTGGTGGAATAACAGGGTTTGTATAGACACCCTCTTCAATTAATGCCATCCATGCTAAACCTGTACGGAACTGTTCACCGATTTTTACTGGAATAATCGGCGATTGACTGTTGCCTGTATCGTAACCCAATTCCTGTAACCCATTACGCATATACTCGGCATTTTTCCATACTTTTTGGACATGCTCTGGTTCGCTTTCAATAATATCAAGTGCCGCCATTACGGCTGCTAAATTAGGTGCAGGGAGTGCTGCTGAGAAGATAAGGGAACGTGCATGATGTTGAATATAATGGATCACATCAGCAGATCCGGCAATAAAGCCACCAATAGATGCAAAACTCTTGCTAAATGTCCCCATAATGAGATCAACTTGATCGGTTAGTCCAAAGTGTGCAGATGTTCCGCGTCCACCACCGGCAACACCAATACCGTGTGCATCATCAACCAATAAGCGCGCATTATGTGTTTTGCAGATTTCAACAACCTGTGCAAGTGGAGCAAAGTCACCACCCATGCTATAAATGCCGTCGATAACAACTAATTTCCCAGATTCTGGCGGGATACTGCTTAGAACTCTGTCCAGATCGTCCATATCGTTATGTTTAAAGCGTTTCATTGTACCGCGCGACATAGCAACACCATCAACAATACAGGCATGCGCATCTTTATCAAGGACGGCAACATCATTTTTGCCAAGTAGTGCCGAAACTGTTCCTAAGTTCGTTTGATAGCCTGTTGCAAATACAAGCGCGGCTTCTTTGCCGACAAACTTTGCTAATCGCCTGTCTGCTTCAAGATGAAGTTCTAGTGTGCCATTTAAGAAACGAGAACCTGTTACACTTGTACCATATCTACGAGTTGCTTCTATAGCGGCATTTCGTACACGTTCATCAGTGGTTAAACCCAGGTAATTATTTGATCCCAGCATAACAACTTCTTTATTTTCAAAGGTTGCGGTTGTGCCTTCGGAATCACTTAATGCGCGGAAAAAAGGGTAAATTCCCATTTCCATTGCTTCTTTGGCTGCTGTAAATCCATGTACTTTGTCAAATAAATCTGCCACAATTTTCTCCTGGAATTACGTTTTATACTCACAGATATGTGTTGTTAATGATACGTTATGTTTATTTTAAATATTATGGAGAGTTTATCAGCAGGATAGCTGTTTAACAATGTATAACTTACTGTATGATTCTTAGTTTGTGAAAAACATTACTTGCCAAAGGTCTGTAATTCAGGGTAAAATCATGACGTATAAGTTTTATTGATATGGAGATCAGTATGTCGAGCCTAACAATTCGTCGCATTATTGTCTGGGTTATTTCAATGGGACTGGGTTTTATTGTTGGTAATGGAATCATCACGGTTGGTTTTGATTTGTTGCCATTATTTACTTCAATCCAAGCTAAACAAGGTCTTTCAATCCAAGAATATGGAATTATCTATTTCTTGTTCACAGCTGTTCCAATTGGCTTAGTTTTCGTGATTTGGTTAGATGCCTTTATGGATACCCGTATCCTCCCTGACTAGAATTCAATATTGATAATGTTGATGAAGAGTCCGCCTTTTGGCGGATTTTTCATTTAAGTGCAGTGTCGAGTAAGTTTTTGAGCCCTGAAACTCCCATGTTTCCTGATATTCGCAACCGTGGTGATAATAGCGCATCATGTAAGGTATGATATGCGCCGTATTCCGTTGTAACAGCCTGTATGGTTGTTGTGGATTCAAGCATTCGTAGTGTATCTTCGTCGTATTTACCAACTGGATATGAGAATGTAAGAGGTCGTTTTCCTGTGTGTGATTCTAAGGATTCGATGCTTCCGATTATTTCCCAAACAAGAAAATCGTTATCACGATTGATCAAGGTATAGTGTGTTTTTGTATGGGACTCCATATTCATCCCTGCATCAGACATCTCTTCAACTTGTTCCCATGTCAGATGATTAGGATTATTATTATCGCTATAGCCTGTAATGACAAAAAATGTCCCAATATAGCCATATTCTTTCAATATGGGAAATACATATTCATAATGATCGGTATAGCTATCATCAAAGGTTAAGATTATTGGTTTTTCTGGTAATGGAGTCCCATATTTTAGCGCGTAGTTTATTTCGTATAGTGATATGGTCTCGTAACCATCGGATTTGAGAAATTCTATATGTGCTCTGAAAGTGTCGGGGCTTATTGTTAGATTTTCTCTTATAGAGTCTGATTGTGGTGGTAATGGGCTGACATAATGATACATCAACACTGGTACATTTATGCGACGTAATGTCCCGTCGGCACTTATGGATTGTATGATGGAGAGAAATAAGATTATGATTATATATGTATTTCGTATAGTCATTAGAAACTCCACAATATTGTGAAAAATTATGCAATTGATAGATTTTGAAAGCAATCAAATGATACATTTTACACATGAACGAGACAAAGAAATCAAACTTAACAAGATTCTACAAGAAATCTATACAAGAGCGACAGACCATAATTAAAGATTGGAGTGATTTATCAAATAAACAACTTAACTCCCTAGAAAATTCTGGTTTATCACTTTCACAAGCTAACCATATGGTCGAAAACGTTATTGGACGTTACAGCTTACCATTTGGAATTGCTACCAATTTCCTTATTAATAAAAAAGACTATCTAATCCCAATGGTTATTGAAGAACCTTCGGTCATTGCTGCTTGTAGTTTCGCAGCAAAACTTTTTAGGGAAGGTGGAGGATTTATTACTAAAAGTGATGATCCTATTATGATAGGGCAGGTGCAAGTCCTAGACATTCCCAATATAGACATAGCTATTTCTAGTATTCAATCTAATAAAGAAAAAATATTAGAAATAGCAAACTCCATTGGTGGTAGTATCGTTAAACGTGGCGGTGGAGCAAAAGACATAGAAATTAGAACATTTCGTAACACAACAATTGGAGATATGGTAATTCTTCACCTACTATATGATACACAAGATGCAATGGGAGCAAACGCAATTAATACGGCTATTGAGTATATTGCACCCTATATTGAAGAACTCACCGATGGAAGAGTAAATCTTCGCATTTTAAGTAATTTAACAGATAAGCGTAAAGCCTATGCAGAAGGTATTATCCCCAAAGATACACTTGCTACTGATAATTATTCAGGAGAAGAAGCTGTTCAATCAATTATAGAAGCTGGTGTTTTTGCTGAGGTTGACCCTTATCGAGCTACCACGCACAACAAAGGCATTATGAATGGGATTGATGCAGTACTTCTCGCTACCGGTAATGATTGGAGAGCTGTCGAAGCTGGAGCACATGCCTATGCTGCACGTGATGGCTCTTATACGAGTCTTACAAAATGGTGGGAAGACGACAATGGTGATTTACGGGGTCGAATTGAATTGCCACTTGCCGTAGGTATTGTTGGAGGCGCAACACGAGTTCATCCAATTGCACAAATTGCATTGCAAATACTTGGAATCGACTCTGCTCAACAACTTTCAGAGATTATTGCTTGTGTCGGACTTGCGCAAAATTTTGCAGCGATTCGTGCTTTAGCAACTGAGGGTATTCAACGGGGTCATATGAAAATGCATGCCCGTCAATTAGCTGTAGCAGCTGGTGCAAACGATAACATCGTGCAAAGAATTGCTCAGCAAATGATTCAAGAAAAAAATATACGTTTAGAACGCGCTAAAGAGCTAGTTCAGCAAAACAATGAAAGTGAGACAAATGAATCCTAATTCAAATTGGTTAATGAAATCGGATCGTAAGGTCGGCATCGTTGGATATGGATCTTATATTCCTCGATACAGGCTTCCGGGATCAGAGGTTGCTCGAATCTGGACAAACGGACTTAGCGGTTCTCCTGTAAAAGAAAAAGCCGTTGCTGGTATTGATGAAGATGTTATCACCATGTCTATTGAGGCTGCTCGTAATGCTATAGCTTGTGCAAATATTGACCCCTTGAATATCCGAGCCGTATGGGTTGGGAGTGAAAGTCATCCATATGCAGTTAAACCAACGAGTACAATCGTAGCAGAAAGTATCGGTACTTCATCGAATATTTTGGCTGCAGATTGGGAATTTGCGTGTAAAGCAGGAACAGAAGCTGTTCAAGCGTCAATTGGTATTGTTGGTAGTGGTATGGCGAAGTACACAATGAGTATAGGCATGGATACA
>Ga0070728_10007050_pt1 | contig 10402 bp, 3 predicted proteins | sample tdDd471_FD_66723 | JGI IMG/M metagenome (GOLD analysis project Ga0070728, IMG submission 66723) | Marine sediment microbial communities from the Atlantic coast under amendment with organic carbon and nitrate - tdDd47.1 | ecosystem: Environmental > Aquatic > Marine > Coastal > Sediment | place...
TGGCCTGTAGGCCCTCTCACAATCAAGCTACTATAAACACACCAATACCTAGATTAGTAGGTGCCCCTTGTGAAGGCTGTGAAGCCATTCTTGCTTACGACAAACATAGCCTTAAGCCTGTTGATACCTTAGCTGGATTTGATTCTAAACTGAAAAAGCTACTGATTTCCGGTACTATTTATCAGGCAGATGGCCGGACACCCGCAGCAGCTGTCGTTTTATATATCTATCACACCAATGCTGAAGGTGTCTATCCACAAAGAAAGGAAGATACTGGCTGGGCTAAACGACATGGTTACATTCGAGGATGTGTCATCACCGACAAGAAAGGGCAATATGCATTCTATACCAATCAGGCGGGTAACTATCCGGGGAGAGATGCAGCAGCACATATCCACCCCACCCTATTAGAACCCAACGGCAAGTATTATTATGTAGAAGATTATTACTTCGAAGGTGATCCCTTCTTGACCGAGAGGGAATTAAAGCCTAAAGCGCCAAGGGGGGGCACGCTTGGCGTATTAAAGCTTACACAAGAAGGCGATCTTTGGTTGGGCCAAAGGGATTTTATACTGGGGCGTAATGTGCCTAATTATGAGTAGGGAAACCACCTATTTCGTCCTATTTTTTCGAAGTATTCTCCAGAAACAAAATCGAGTTTGTTGAAGCATGCCAATTCGCTAACACCTCATCTGGAACGGCTGTAAGACCTTGGACGAAAGAACCAATCACTACATCTTCATCGCCATCATTATCCATATCTCCAGCATCCATCACCAACCACCTGCCTTTGGTTGCTGCTGGAAAGTGATGAGGCGTAAATTGGAAGTTGCCTGTGTTTTCTAAATAAGCAATACTCTTTCGCCCTAAGTCATCGTAGTCAGAAAAGAATGAGCTGGCAATGAGATCGATATCGCCATCTACATCAAAATCCCGCGCTCTAACTTTAGTGGCTCCATACATGGGAAAAAAGTATCGCTCTTCATAGGCAAACTCTCCTTTATTAATGTATACGCGAACGCCATGGTAGGGCTTTAGAATAAAGGTCTTGTCGCCATTATCGCCATTGGCTAGAACAATATCCATATCTCCATCTTGATCGAAATCCAGAAACTCAAAATCACTAGACCCATAAATGGAAGGAACCCGCAGGATTCGCTCTTCTTTAAATTGTCCTTTTGTATTGTAAAAGATGCTCACGCCTTCATCTCCTTGTGCAAACAAGGCCACAATATCCAAGTCAGCATCTTCATCGACATCCTGTAGGATAACTTTACTTGCACCTGGTAGGTTTTTCAAAATGCGCTCTTCATATTGGTCTCCCGACTTCTTATACCAGGATAGTTTTCCGATTTCAAATCCAAAGTGGCAGACTACTATATCCTCTTCCCCATCACCATCTAAATCGCCCACTTCGAAATCAACCGGTCGAGATAGGCCCGTAAACACCAAATCACGTCTGGATAAAGTGGGTGTATTGGTTTTGAGTACAATGCCTGTTTGTATATCGTTGGGATTCAGCAAACCAACATTCAAAATCAGCATATCTTCTGGCGTGGCCGTTGGCTTAACGTCGACAGGTGGGCTAGGGAGTTTCAAGCGAGCGGTCGTTTGAAACTGGTCATCCAACCGATAGAGGTAACCACTGGCATCTCCATAATGAAGAACGTGATTGACGGTATCCATTTCCAATAGGGTGGTAATCGGAGGATCGGTTCGGCTTAAATCCATGAAGCTAGGCTTAAAAAGTGCTGTCGGCGTTCCTTCTGGGAAAGCTTGGAGGGATAAACTATCCGGTGCATTCTCTTGGTAAAAGGCTACTATTTTTTGCCAAGAGCTATCCGCTAGAACGGCTTCTTTCGGAAAGACCCCTGCTTGCTCCACCGAAAAGGCCTCCTGCATAGATTTACCCTTATACGGATCGTATTCATCCGTTTTAATTCCAAGGCGCGCCGCCATCCGAGGTAGTACTCCTTTCCAATGTTCCTTGGGTAACAAGGAGGGTTCAGGATATAAATGACAGCCTCCGCAATATACTTTGGACAATTCCTCTCCGTTCAAGTCCGCTTCGTTGACTACTTTCCCCTCATCCGTGGTACAAGTATACATGATGGTAATCAGCCCAAGCATAAAAAGGCTAGTGATACTATACTGACGCCGAAGAGGTCTAGTTACCCGAGTCCTCTTCAGGTACAGTATATACTGACCAAAGTGTTTTGGATATTTCTTAAACCACTTTGCGGCGAGTATAAATGTCTTCAGCGAATTATTTTTCATTCGATCTGCCTATTTTTATTCTGTTAATACAAAGACTTAGACTTCAGAAGTCTTACTCAATAACTCTGCTGATTCCCCCTTTACTATCTAGTAATTCTATCTTACTCACCCCACTATTTTGGGCAACATATCTTTCTCTTTGGGACATATAGCCACTTCCCCAATAAAACTCTGCTAGTCGCTTGCTACCATCTTCGAGATAAAACAGCGCTTTGGTTTCTGTCGGGCTCAAGGAAACGTATTCTTGCCTTCCAGGCTTTGTGGCACTAAAAACCCTTAAATCATCACGATTTTGAGCCGCCAAGATCAATTCCTTATCCTTTCCCGCTAATAAACTAACCATGCCACTAGCATCGCCTTTCACCATAAAATTGCTTTCGGCCATCGATAAAGGAGTAAAATTGAAGTCTCCTTTGTTAATCATAGCTAAACCATTAAAAGCGTCGGCTCGACCTTGTTGAACCTCCACACCATGATCATTACCCACCAATAGCAAATCCACTTGCCCATCTTGATTGATATCATGCGGCAAGATACCATACACGGGGGCCAATTGAGCTTCAACGGGCAAAGCTTTCAAGCTAAACTTTCCATCTCCTAGATTCTCGATAACCGCACTTTTCATCCAATTAGCAGATAAGACCAGCGCACCTTCCAAGTCCTCTTTCGTAAACATATCAGAGACGGTGGCTTCACCATATTCTCCATAGGTATTAAACTTCTTTCGTATCCCGACAAACTGTTTTACCAAATCTGGACGAGGATGATACAGGTACTCATCTCTTTGACCCAATGAATCCTGCCAATAGCAAGATATGAGCGGATCTACCATCCCATTGTTATCAAGGTCTTTGCCATACACTCGGATGGGTTCATCAGATGTGCAACGGAAATAAAGGTTTTCTCCAAAATTCCCCGCTATATAGTCCATATCACCATCTTGGTCAAGATCAGCCGCCGTTATGCTATTCCACCAACCGGAGTAGTCAGCCAAGCCGCTATTCGTTGTTATATTTTGGAAAGACTTCCCCGCTTGGTTTTCGAAAATTGTCAGCGGCATCCATTCTCCTGCCAATATCAAATCAGGCCATTGGTCACCGTTGACATCCGTCCATATCGCATCACTTATCAAACCTGGCTTGAGCAGATCCGCGCTCACTTCTGCGGTAATATCTGTAAATTTCACCTGACCAGCTTGGCTGTCATTTCGTAAGAGGTAACATCTATCCGGCAGCGGATAGCTTCGAGGCAATACTCGACTTCCGACAAAAAGGTCTAAATCGCCATCCCCATCAAAATCTGCTGCCTTGACACAAGAGCCATTGGCCAGCATCTCAGGTAAAGCATCAACTGTAGGGGTAAAACGTCCTTTGCCATCATTGAGATACAGCACATCCTGGTATAAAACACTTCCTGCTTCAGATTGCGCATTACCTCTTACCAAATATAGATCCAGATCTCCATCTCCTTCAGCGTCAAATAATAAACTTCCGATATCTTCTTCTCGTTTTTCTGCGTCTATTTTGTAACTGACCGATTCGCTGGTAAAAGTTCCATCGCTTTGTTGCCACATCCAGGTTTCATCAAAGCTGCGACTTCCTCCTATAAAAACGTCGGCTAAACCGTCGCCATTAGCATCGCCGACCGCCATAGAAGGCCCATACTGCGAAAACTTATGGGGTAAGGTTCGCTGAAAGTTGAAGTCAATATAATCTAAGTCTTCATGTTTATATTGTAGACCATGAGTACTTGCCGCTTCTGAAAAAGCAGCTAGGGGTGCATTGACAGCCGGTAGCTTAGCACCAGCCGTCTCGTAACTAACCAGCAATAATTGATTGGCGTCGATAGCCGTTAGGATACTTTGCTTTTTATCTGGCCAGGTCACTATCAGGGTATCGACCTTTGAAAGCTTTTCCAACCCGAAGTGAAGGGTGTTTTCCGATTTAGATAGGTAGCCTCGACTAGACAATAAAAAGCGTCGTTGCCGACCTCTCTCATCTTTGATTTCTACTGAAGCGCCAAATGCATCCGGGTTTTTCTCTGCGCCTTTCAATTGCACTCGCAGGTAGTTTTTATCGGCCGGCACGGTTTCTTTCTGTATCAATGTATTCTCGAAGATGAAGGCGGCATCATCGATATTATTTGTAATCAACTCGAGGTCACCATCATTATCCAAATCGGCATAAGCTGCTCCATTGGTAAAGGAGGGAATCGCTAGTCCCCAATCCTTTCCAATCGATTCAAAACTCAAATCTCCTTTATTTCTGAATAGAAAATTAGGGGATTTCACTTCGGGAATTTTTTCATATAACTCCTTCACCGATACTAGATTACTGGCGAAAGCGCGGAAATCACCAAAATCGCGATCAGTTACATCTCTGGGGAAGCCATTGGCTACATATAAATCTTGCCAGCCATCATTGTCATAATCGGCAAATAAGGCTGCCCAACTCCAGTCTGTTTCCTGTACCTGGGCATACATGCCTACTTCTGAGAAAATCGGTAAACCGGTGGATGGATTAGTGCCTTGATTTAGCTGTAAGGTATTGCGTGTGTATTGGTAGTTATAGTTATATCTTTCCGTTAAGATTTGCATTTGATAGCTACTTTCTCCCTGAAACAGCTTCTTTCTTTTGTTATAATAGGGCTGCATTTCTGTCGTAAAAAAATCAGCACCGCCATCATTATTGATATCAGCCACATCACTTCCCATAGCCGAGAGTGAAAAATGCTTAAAAATTTTCCCTGCTTGATTCGTGAAGGTGCCATCTTGGTTATTGATGAAAATCAAATCGTCACTTTGATAGTCATTGGCGACATAGATATCCTGCCAACCATCCTCATTAAAATCATGAATCAATGTACTGTGGCTATAACCATCTTGCAATAGACCTGCTTCTAGAGACACATCCTTAAAAACGGGATGACCTAGATTTTCATCCCAATTATTTTGGAAGAGGTTGTCTCGGTTTAAACCTGTACCATCCAATTTAATATCTATAAATTGATTGGGGTATCGCCCCTCAATTAGGTTGACACCTACAAAAAGATCGAGGTCTCCATCATTGTCATAATCAAAAAATTGGGCATGAGAGGAATGGCTAGGATCATCAACGCCATAAGCCGCGCCCATCTCCTTGAAGGTGGGAATATTCTCGCTATTATTTCCTTGGTTGATATACAATAGATTCCTGCGATTATCAGCATTGTCATCCAGGGTATTACAAACATATATATCTAATTGACCATCTAAATTAATATCTAGGATATTCACCCCAGATGACCATTGAGTTGATATGGTCTTTTGGATGTTGGCTATCTCCGAAACATCTTGAAATTTCAGCTTTCCTTGATTGAGGAATAAAGCATTGTCTACTTGGTTTCCAGTAAAGAACAAATCCTCCAAGCCATCACCATTTAAATCTCCAACGGCCACCCCTCCTCCATTATAAATAAACTCCGTCATGAGTATATTAAAAGAATCAGTCTCCGTTATTTCATTGATAAAATCAATCCCTGTTTCCGCAGGACTTAATAAGCGATAGGTAGTTGAGTTTTGCTTGTTTTCGCAACTAACAAAGAGAAGCAGGCTCATTAGAAAAAACAGCAATGATGTATAGATAGACGGATGATTGTGTTTCATGTTTTTTACTTGTTTTGAAGATAGCAAAGGTAACTCTTTTGGAGAGGATGTCATACTGATTTGTTTGGGTAGAATCAGTTGAATAGGCTTGGGGCTTCGTGTGGTGTTCGTCCAACACTAGAATAGGTTCGAGTATGCGAGCTTAGTAATGAAAAATAATAGCCGTTTATAAGTTAACAATCCCTAGTCGGTGAAGGTGCCTATCTATCTAAATCGATGGGCTTTCCACCTGTATCAATCTTGAATTCTAAGGTGAATGGCAGGTGAAAAACACCTGCCATAGCCAGGAGGAGAAAAACAAAGGGCCACCTTTGCAGGCAGCCCTTCATTTTATGCTATATCATTTGAAGTATCAACTGATCAATCGTTGGATTAATACCCAGGATTTTGCGTCAATACATCACTTCCTTGAATATCGATCTGAGTTTGAGGAATAGGATAGTACTCATTCTTACCCGCAGTAAATTTAGCACCACCAAACATAGTGATCAAATACTTAGCTTCATGCGCTAGATAAGCATTCAAGGTTGGCTCCGCAATGCCCCATCTTACGAGGTCAAAGAAACGGTGACCTTCACCAGACAACTCTAGCTTACGCTCAAAGCGAACAGCATCCCTGGCAGCGCCTTGATCAGTCCATGCATCATTATACAATTCGATTTGGTAATCCGCAGCATTGGAGCCGTCAGGATTTTTTACCCAAGAGTCTGGATTAGCTGCACGTGCACGAATCATGTTGACGTACTCTCTTGCTTTTTCCAGATTCCCTAACTCAACTTCCGCTTCAGCAGCCATTAAGATAACATCTGCAAAACGGATGATGGTATAGTTCATCGTCGCATAACCACGCGTCCAAGAGCTACCGTCAGTAAGTGTATTTTCCTGTCTTTTATAATAAATATATTTCTTAGGAGAATAGGGACCTGCATATACCTGCGCCCGAATCCAAGCTTTACCTGGGTGAGGGATCCAATCCAAGTAAGGGATACCACGACGACCAATAGAATGATCCAAACGTGGATCAACTGGACCTGCATCAGGTTCAAATGCTTCATCAGCCTCTATATTATAATCATGCTTCAATGCATTGGCATCATCATTATAGGAACCGTCCAATAATGGCAAGCCATTAGCCGTACGGAAAGAGTTGGCTAGTTCGAAACTAGGCTGGAAAAAACCGCAGCAGTTACCCGGTCCATCCGCACCTGTATTATAGGGATAGTTCAGATCATCAAAAGCATTGGCATTTTGAACACTACCCGAATTGATAGCAGATTCTACATCAAATACTGCCTCTTCGTGGTTGTCATTCTCTGCGTTGTAAACCTCAGCGTAAAAGGGTACCAATCCGTATTTCTTACCATTTACCGTTTGGCCATTGGCGATTACATTGTCAAACAATGCTTTGGCGCCAGCATAATCTTTTTGGTACAATTTAGCTTTTGCTAAAAAAGCAGCCGCAGCCCATTTGTTACCTCGACCAGCCTGACTTTGCGTCTCAGGAAGATTATCCATCGCAAATTGGAAATCAGCTTCGATTTTACCCCAAACATCTGGTGAATTGGGTATAGCACCAATCTCATCACCGGAAGTTAGCGTCTCGTCGATATAAGGAATACTATTAAAATGTTTTTTCAAATCAAAATAAAAGTGCCCTCTTAACAAACGCGCTTCACCAGCAATCCGCTTGGTATCATCGGCCGAAACATCGGTGGCAGCTGCTAACAAACGTAATACCTCATTGGCACGGCTAATTCCCTCATAACGTCCTCTCCAAAGGTTATTAAGGTCACCATTGGTAGGATCTCCCTCATAACGCTGGATGGGGTTAATAGAAGAATAGTCACCTGGGTCAGTGCCTTTATTGGCCTCTCCTCCCATGATACTACCTGTCACCCAGTGATTAGGCCCTTCAAATCGGTTGCCAAATACACCATTTAGTGCACCGTAGGCACCGATTAAGGCACCTTCAACCCCTGCTTTGGTAGCTAGCTGTGCATTCGCTAGGGAACCAGTTGGGTTTACTTCCAAAAATTCATCTTTACAGGACACCATGAAAATCGCACATGCGACCAGGGCCAGTAAGACTTTTTTGTAATGATTTATTTTATTCATTTTCGAAATCATTTTTCTTTTTTGATAATTGCGAAAGTCCATAGGTGAAATTAATTCTTTAATTTGGTTAATTGCCCCTACAATCTTCGCGAAAACTGTCAAGTCTCGACAAATCTCATTGAATTCCTAGAAACCTAAGCCTAATGAGAAAGTAAATCCTCTTGAAACAGGATAGTTTCCTACATCAATACCAAAGTTGGTATCAGCACCACCACCTACCATTGGGTCAAGCCCTTCATAGCCAGTGATTGTAAATAAGTTATTGGCAGCAATACCAATTCTCAAACTTGACAAACCATATTTTTCAATACCATTGGTCAATTCATAACTCAAAGCCAATTGTTGCATTCTTAAGAAAGAGCCATCCTCTACATACCAAGAGTTTTCTGCAGAGTTGGTACTCAAGTTAGAGGCACTTTCCCAAATCGGTGCAGCGGCATTATTGCCCAATTCTGGCGTCCAAGACTCTTTCGCTCTTACACCTTTGGCTGAACCTTCGAATGAACCGAAAAAGTCAGTAAACCACTTAGACTGGTTCCAAATTTCATTACCAATAGAAGTATATAGGTAAGTAGACAAAGTCCAGTTTTTGTAGCTTACATTAAAGGATACACCTCCTGTGAAATCAGGGATAGGATTACCTAATATCGTACGATCATCAGGCGTGATTTCACCATCATTATTTATATCTTCGTATTTGAAACGCCCCACGCCTGCTCCATCTTGGTCAGGAGAGTTGGCCACATCAGCTGCACTTTCAAAATAGCCGAGTACATTATAACCAAAGAAGGAAGACATCGGCTGTCCTACTTGGTTTCTGATCGGATTGATACCACGATAACCACCGCCACCAAAGAAATCGATACCAGGAGCTAAGAAGGTAATCTCATTTTTCAAAAAGGCTGCATTAACAATCAATTCGTATTTGAAGCCACCACTAATATTTCCACGGTTGATAATCTGCATATCAAGCCCTTGGTTAAGCATGGTAGCGATGTTTACAGAAGGAGCCGCAGCAGAGTTACCCACAACACCTGCAACAGGCACTTGATACAACAAGTCCTCTGTTTCCTTCTTCCACCAATCCAGAATAATCTCCAAACGGTTGTTGAAGAAAGCCGCATCAAAACCAATATTGGTCATCACACTAGTTTCCCATTTCGCATCGGGGTTACCAATACGAGACCGGAAGAAGCCTTCGTTTACACCATTACTTTGTCCTTCAATCGGATAAAAAGATTGTCCACGATTAGAAGCGTACAAAGAGAACTGGTTGTTGGGATCCACGTTATTGGAATTACCCATTTGTCCCCAACCACCACGGATTTTCATGTCATAAATCCAAGACACACCTTCCATGAATGGCTCCGCAGTAAGTCTCCAGGCAGCAGATACCGCAGGGAAAGTACCAAAACGACTATTCGCACCAAAGCGAGAAGAACCATCACGGCGTAATACACCCGTTACATAGTACTTTTCTTTGTAGTTGTAATCTGCTTTTCCAAATAGGGAATAGAAATTCACCCCACTGAATAAGCCGCTACCTACCTGTGGATTACCCACGGTGGATAGGTTGACGAAGTCCAAATCCGTAGAGAATGGATTAATACCAGATCCTCCCATAGATCTACCTGCGCCAGTATTCAATGCTTCAATACCACCTAAAGCGGTAATGCTATGAGCGCCAATAGTGGTTTTATAGCTTACTGTATTAGTGAAAGTATATTGGTAGGCATAGAAACTACCTTCTGAAAAGGTATTACTTGCCTCTGGTTCAGAGTCTCCTAGGTAACGGTAGCCATAATTAACATTATAGCCGTTGTTATATTGTCCTCCTAAGCTGGTACGGAAAATCAAGTCCTTAATAGGTTGAATTTCCAGGTAAAGGTTACCAAAGCCAGAGGTGTTGAAATTATTATCATCCCCATTATTCAAAGTCAAGCGTCGAACAGGGTTACGCGGGTTGTTGAAGCCAGCCGCTTTCGTACTAGCGAAGCTACCAAACTCGTCATATACCGGAATAATAGTAGGCATACGATAAGCGGATAGTACTTCGGATTCGTCATCCGCTACCCCGATACCACCTTGTCCTCCTTGTTGACCTTTAATAGAACGGTAGGTAAATTGAAGATTCTGTCCTACTTTCAACCATGGCGTGAGTTCCCATGAAGAGTTAGCGCGGAAACTATAACGCTTGAATTCATTGTTGATCAAGATACCTTGCTGATCCTGCAAAGACATCCCGAAATAGTAGCTACCATTATCGGTACCACCACTAAAGCCTAGCGAGTGACGTTGAAGGGCTGCTGTACGAGTGATAGCATCATACCAATTGGTACCCGCCAAGTTAGGTCTGATCAAGAATAC
>Ga0070728_10007055_pt1 | contig 10396 bp, 9 predicted proteins | sample tdDd471_FD_66723 | JGI IMG/M metagenome (GOLD analysis project Ga0070728, IMG submission 66723) | Marine sediment microbial communities from the Atlantic coast under amendment with organic carbon and nitrate - tdDd47.1 | ecosystem: Environmental > Aquatic > Marine > Coastal > Sediment | place...
AAACCAAACAGGTGAAGAGGCGGGCGTCCCTACAACAACCTGGCAGGTTTGTTGTACATTTGGTGAGCCATTATTTTGACCAAAAAAACATAAACCACCTGTGCAAGTATTCTCAAAACACGTTGAGGACCCTGCTGCACAGGTATCTGAATCTAAAACCGCATCACTGTAAGGTGTTTCTTGCAGACCTTGCTCCACTCGACGTAAAGCAGCTTCAGTCGCTTGAAAGACACGTTGGCGCTCACTGGTATTCTTGGCCATTTTGAACTCTAAGGCAGTACCCTGCATTGCGACCGTACCTAGTAATGTGACGACCAGCAATATCACCAAACTTACAATAAGAACTACACCCTGCTGTTGTTTCATAGTTAATTCCTACCCATTACCCGGCAGAGCAACATTACGTAACTGCACTGTGCTAGAAACCAGCTGCCTAATATATCGGTCAACATAGGTAGCCCCTAACAAGGTTACTGAGCGGTTAGCCGTCAAAATTTGATTACGAGAGCGCATTACCATTTGAATTCGAATAGTGACAACCCGATCCCAAGCAACATATCCATTACCAGGCGCAGCATTATCCGCCGTTATTTGGTTCGCTTTGAAATACTGATCAGCTTTACCATCCTGAGTCACATCATTATCAATACCATATTCAACTTCAAAGTCTTCAACGCCAGACACCAACTCATTACCTTGAAATGCACCGCCATTAGCTAAATTATGCGAATATAGTGCAGGCACTGCGGTATCATAAGATGAATTACGAATATAGAAGGCTGTAGCACCAAATTGAAAAACCGTCGAACCATTATCATAAGATGTATTTGAGGAGGTTCCACTGGAGCAATCAAACGGACCATATAAATCTTGTGTGCAATTTTCTACCGTAGCAGTGCCGGTGTTATGATTAATGCTTGTTGCGTTACCACCGCTATTAGTTGGTCCACTCATAGCAAAAACACCAATCTGCTCACAATCTGGATTGACCATCATAAAGACGGTACCCGGCCTATAAGCATGCGCATTCGTCACGTTAATGGTTGCAGAACTACCATTATGGTTATTAACAACCAAATTGTTATCTGTAATACCTCGGCGCACAATAAATGAATCGGTATTAGGCAAAACATTAGCCGAAAATTGTGAAGGAAAAATATCCGCACTACTTCCCTCAAAACCATCAACTGGCGTCATCTTGATAAAGTTAGAGTATCCGGGTGTTTGAATAGAATTAGCAACATCTGCAGCCTCTAAATTGCACCCCCCTGTATAACCCGCTTCACGAATTTCTCTACTTAATGTATCTAAAGCAAAACGGGCATTTTCTTGAATATAAGAAACCTCTTCGTCAAAAAGGTAACTTTGTTTAGTCGCTGAAATAGTATTTACAACACCGGCCATAATGATTAATGCAATGGTCATAGAGACCAATAATTCAATTAGTGATAGACCTTGCTGTTGTTTGATTGTGGTTGTTAGTTTCATATTTCTGTCACCACTTTAAATTCTTCTAACACGCCTAAATCCGCAACGTCTCCTGTACCACTTTTTCCTTCTTTCAAGGTATATTGAATTTTAATCGTCATTTCAGTAATACCGCCCGTGGTAGAAACCGATACTTCCCCGTCACTATTTGGAAGAGCTTGCTGTACTTCCTCCATCCATTGCGCGACATCCCAAGCTGCCATTTCTGCCTCGGTGCAGAGCGTAGAATCACATTTGGGGTTAATAGAAGCAGTGGCTGTCGTATTTTCAGAGTAATTAATGGCATAGTTGGCTAAAACATCTCTATTTGCCCTCGCCCTTTCTGCAATGTCTTCTGCTAAGAACATTGCCTGGGATAAGGTAAATGAACGCTGATTCATCGTCAGGCTTGAAGTTAATAAACCCATAAAGCCCAACATGCCAACAGCCAATACAAACAGGCCTATCATCACTTCAAGCAGAGAGGCACCTTTTTGTTTTTTCACTACATTCACCTTAGCAACTCAAATCTACATTATTAATATCTTTGTGCACGTTTGTTGCGGTATTGAGGCGAGAGTTCATAGCCATACCTGTTGACTCCAATAATATTGCCCTGGCATGTTTAACATTAGCACTGGCGTCACATAATTTAATGGTTGCTTTACTATTTGCTGTGCCTCTTGCCCCAAACTGAATCAGATTCAGCGCAACACCACCTAAGTCATTAACCGTTAGGGCATTGGCACCCACATTTTGGGTAACCCTGATAATGTCGGCTGCATTTTCCAAATCACCATCAGCATCATCATCAAAAAATATAGTTAGGCCATCACTCCATACTCCATCACAGCTCGGGGTCCCACCTGAATCCAAATGGCAAATGGTAATAGTCCGCTGTGTATTCACCGCTTCTGAACGAGCAAACTTCAAATTTCCCGCCAATTCACGCAGCCCACTTTCAATGCGATTACCTTTAATCGTGTCATTAAAGCTTGGGGCAGCAATAGCAATCAAAATGGCAAAAATAGCCAAAGTGATCATCAATTCAATCAGTGTCATACCCTTCTGGCGTAACAAAACAGCGCTCCTTACAGTTACAAAACCATTCAATACAAATAGGCTTGATTGCAGTGTAGTTGCTTCAGGGTCAATGCACAGTTGGAAAAGACAAACGGTATCAATGGAGCGATAAAGGGAATTTGGATTGTGACATTTGTCACAATCCCATTTGATTAAGTAGTAAAACTCGGGGGTTACTCGCTGATAAAGCGCAGTTCTTTCGGGACCGAAAAGGTTATATTCTCTTCTTGCCCGGACAATTCTTCAGGCACATCAGCACCCAGCTCACAGAGCCTATCAATAACCTGCTTAACCAGGATTTCAGGGGCTGAAGCACCAGCGGTAATACCGATGGCTGATTTACCTTCCAGCCATTTGGGCTCAATACATTCAGCGGTATCAATTAGATAGGACTCAACATCCATTCGTTCGGCTAGTTCTTTTAGGCGATTGGAGTTAGAGCTATTTACAGAACCCACCACAAGTACAAGGTCACATCCCTGAGCAAGGGTCTTAACCGCATCCTGGCGGTTTTGGGTGGCGTAGCAAATATCATCTTTACGGGGCCCACGAATCTCCGGAAATCTTTTGCGCAGTGCATCAATCACCAGAGCAGTATCATCCATGGATAGTGTTGTTTGCGTCACGTAAAACAATTGTTGCGGGTTTTTAACACTTAGCTGCTCAACCTGTTCAACATCTTCTACCAGGTAGATATCACCACCATGGGAGCGATCATACTGGCCCATTGTGCCTTCAACTTCTGGGTGTTTTTTATGGCCTATCAGCACACATTCCTGACCATTAGTTGAATATTTAGTCACTTCCATATGAACCTTGGTGACTAATGGGCAAGTGGCATCAAAAACCTTTAAGCCCCGCTCTTTGGCTTCTTGCTGTACAGCGCGGGAAACACCGTGAGCACTAAAAATAACGATCACGTCATCAGGAACCTCTGATAACTCGTCAACAAAAACCGCTCCACGATTGCGTAGATCATCAACGACAAATTTATTGTGTACCACTTCATGGCGAACATAAATCGGCTTGCCAAAAATTTCCAAAGCACGGTTTACGATTTCGATCGCACGATCTACCCCCGCGCAAAATCCACGCGGATTGGCCATTTTTATTGATAACTGGCGATCTGACATAACTAAGCCGACTCTATATTGATAATTTCAACATCAAAGACAATATTACGCCCTGCTAAGGGATGATTAAAGTCCACTTCAACCTGCTCATCACCCACTCTTTTAACAACACCGGGCAATTCTGATTGGCTTGCATCACTAAAGGAAATCATCATACCCTCAACCAACTCCAAGTCATCAGCAAAATCGCTGCGAGCGAAATGCTGTACGTTATTCGGGTTAGGTTGACCAAAACCTTCTTCAGGTAAAACAGTGAAGGACTCTTTCGCCCCTTTAGGCAGGCCCAATAATTTCTTTTCGAAGCCTTCCAGCAAACTGCCATCACCCATTACAAAGGTTGCAGCCTCTTTATCAAAGGTAGAGTCAACGACATTACCGTCTTCAAACTTTAGTGCGAAGTGCAAGGTCACTTTACTTTCAGGATTAATCATTCTTTACATCCGTCATTTCCGCGAAGGCGAAAATCTAGTCTATAGTCTACGGATTCCCGCCTTCGCAGGAATGACGCTAATTATCTTTTTGCTCAGGGTGTAAAATCATATCCAAGATCATTAAACCCGCCCCTACAGTAATTGCTGAATCAGCAATATTAAAAGCAGGGAAATACTTTTGCTGGTAATGAACCGAAATAAAATCTATTACATAGCCCAATACTAATCGGTCCCAGAGGTTGCCAATAGCCCCCCCTAGAATCAAAGCCAAGCCACAGGCTAACAGCTTTTGGTCATTACGAAGGCGGGATAACCAAACCACTAATACAACGCTGACAACCGCAGCTATCGCTGTAAAAAACCAGCGTTGCCAACCACCCGCATCGCTGAGAAAGCTAAAGGCGGCTCCAGGGTTATAACGTAAGGTCAAGTCAAAAACGGGCAAAATAGCAATGGGGATGCCGTATTCTAACTGGGTATGAGCTAAACCTTTTGTCCATTGATCCAAGCCAATAATCAAGATGGACAGGGCCAGCCATCCGATAATATGTCTTTTGCTTTCAGCCACCCATCACCTCACCTGCTTACCTATCTAAATTACCCATGCAAATTACTTATGCAAAGTGGCGCAACTCACCTACACCTTCAACGTTTTCAATGCATCGGCCACACAGCTCTGGATGCTGTTGATCAGCACCAACGTCTTCACGATGATGCCAACAGCGATCGCATTTGCTGTGAGCAGATTTTTCTATACGAAGCTCTAAGCCATCAATTTCAGTTGTTACTGCATCACTGGAAGCGCTTAAAGGCTGGACGTCTGCCGTGGAGGTAATCAACACAAAACGCAATTCATTTTGTAACTGACTCAATTGACTGGCCAGCTCACCATCACAATAAAGTGTGACTTCTGCCTCGAGCGAGCTACCAACCACGCCTTCTTTACGTTGTGTTTCCAGCACCTTGTTGACCGCTGTTTTTACATTCATCACGGTTTGCCAGTAGTGGCTACCCATGACCTCATTGTCAGCACTATGCTGCAAGCCGGTATACCACTGACTCAGAAAAACGAAAGATTCTTTGTCACTTTCAGAAGGAATCGCTGACCAAATTTCATCTGCTGTAAAACTGAGAATCGGCGCAATCCAGCGCACTAATGCTTGAGCAATATGATAGATAGCCGTTTGAGCTGAACGCCTTGCGACACAGTCCGCTTTAGTGGTGTATTGTCTGTCTTTGATAACATCCAGATAAAAACCGCCCAGTTCAACAACACAAAAGTTGTGCAATTTTTGATAGACCAAATGAAAGTTGTAGTCTTCATAAGCCGCAACGATATCATCCTGCAAACGTGCCGCTGCATCGATAGCCCAGCGATCGAGTGCTAGTAAATCATCAAAGCCCAATAAGTCTTTTGCCGGATCAAAGCCAGCCAAGTTAGCCAACAGAAAACGAGAGGTGTTACGAATACGTCGGTAGGAGTCTGCCGTACGCTTAAAAATCTCATCACTGACTGTCATTTCATTGCGGTAGTCAGTCGCTGCCACCCATAACCGTAAGATATCCGCACCCAAGCTATTCATAACTTTTTGTGGTGCAATGACATTACCCACAGACTTGGACATTTTTCTGCCCTGCGCATCGACGGTAAAACCATGCGTTAAAACGCCTTTATAAGGTGCGTTACCTTTTGCCGCGATGGCTGTTAATAAGGATGATTGAAACCAACCACGGTGCTGGTCAGAGCCTTCCAGATACAAATCAGCCGGGTATTGCAGCCCTTCGCGCTTGTCCAGTACGCAAGCATGAGTCACCCCAGAATCAAACCAAACATCCAGGGTATCGGTAACTTTTTCATACTGGTTCGCTTCATCACCCAATAGCTCAGACGCATCTAAGTCAAACCAGGCATCTATGCCTTTTTCTTCAACTTTTAAGGCAACCTGCTCAATTAAAGCAGAGGAATCTGGGTGAAGTTCTGCCGTTTCTTTATGAATAAATAATGCAATAGGCACGCCCCAGGTACGCTGGCGAGAGATACACCAATCAGGGCGGTCATTCATCATTGAATCGATACGGGCTCTACCCCAACTCGGCATCCAGTTGACCTGCTCAACGGCATCCAACGCCGTAGGTAACAAGCCATTTTGATCCATGCTCACAAACCATTGAGGCGTTGCACGAAAGATGATTGGGGTTTTATGACGCCAGCAATGAGGGTAGCTGTGTTCCAGCTTTTCATGTTTTAACAGAGCATTACGCTCCTGCAATACTTCAATCACTTGCGAGTTAGCTTTGAGCACATGCTGACCAGCAAACAGTTCAGTCCCTTCAATAAATACACCGTTTGCAGCAACTGGGTTTAACACTTCCAGTCCATATTTTTGCCCGACCACAAAGTCATCAGCACCATGTCCTGGTGCCGTATGAACAGCTCCAGTACCTGCTTCTGTCGTAACGTGCTCACCTAGAATCACTGGCACCTGACGATCATAGAACGGGTGTTGTAGTAACAGCTTTTCTAACGCTGCACCTTTGCTTCTCCCCAGAATAGTAAAGCTATCTACGCCCAAACGCTGCATGACTGCTTCATGCAAGGCTTCAGCAAACAGGACATTACGCTTTGTACCTTCCTGTTCGAAAGCTACCAACACGTAATCCAGCTCCGGGTGCAAACTAACCGCCAAATTAGCCGGTAATGTCCAGGGGGTTGTTGTCCAGATGGCTAATGCCACTTGTCCGTCTACATCCGCGGATACACCACAGTTGCTCAGAAAAGTTTCTCGATCAATGACATCAAAGGTGACATCAATGGCAGGGGAGACTTTATCTTTGTATTCCACTTCTGCTTCAGCTAATGCCGAACCACAATCCATACACCAGTGAACAGGCTTAAAACCTTTGTGGAGGTGGCCATTTTCAGCAATTTTGCCCAGAGTGCGAATAATGTTGGCTTCAAATTTGAAGTCCATCGTCAGGTAAGGGTTATCCCAGTCACCTGACACGCCCATACGCTGAAAATCTTTACGCTGCCCATCAACCTGCTTACGGGCGTATTCTCTACACTTATTGCGAAAAACACCGGCATCCACTTTAACGCCGGCCTTGCCGACCTTTTTCTCTACATTCAATTCAATTGGCAAACCATGGCAATCCCAGCCTGGAATATAAGGTGCATCAAAACCATTAAGGGTTTTGGATTTCACGATAATATCTTTAAGAATTTTATTCACCGCGTGACCTATATGCAGGTCACCGTTGGCATAGGGAGGGCCATCATGCAGAATGAATTTTGGACGCCCCGCTGACGCTTCACGAATTTTTTCGTAAAGCTTGGATTGTTGCCAATGTTTCAACATTGCCGGTTCGCGCTGGGCAAGATTGCCGCGCATCGGAAAGTCTGTTTCCGGCAAGTTCAGCGTGTGCTTGTAATCACTCATTCTCTTATCACTGTTTAGTTTGTTAATTCAAATTAAAAAATTGTCGCCCTGCCAAAATATCACTGGCAATGGCTGCTTTTAGTTCTTCCAACGAATCGAATTTCAATTCTTCACGAATTTTATGGCGAAACGTTACTTTCAACTGTTGACGGTAAATGTCTTGATCAAAATCGAGCAAATGTACTTCCAGGTTTGCTTGCATACCATCGTCAACGGTTGGGCGCGTTCCTACGTTAGCCACACCATACCGCTTCCCTTCAACCGCACCTTCAACTTCTACGGCAAACACACCGGACAAAGGTGAACGTATTCGCTGTAACTGGATATTGGCCGTTGGCACCCCCAGCTGGCGACCCAGCTGCTTACCCATCACGACACGGCCATAAATACTGAAGGGCCGTCCCAGTAACTGTTCAACTTGTCCAAATTCAGCCTGATTAAGCGCCTGTCGAATTCGTGTACTGCTCACTCTTGCTTCATGTACTTGCAGTGTTTTTGTATCTGCTGCCTCAAAGCCATACTCGCTACCGGCCTGCTTCAGCGCAGCCAAGTCCCCTTCGCGGTTATGACCAAAACGGGTGTCATCACCTGCAACCAGGTAACGGACCCCAAGCGCATCAACAATCACCTGCTGTATAAAGTCATTCGCCGCCATCCGACGAAACTTTTCACAAAAACGGATCAATAAAATCCGGTCGATGCCCAAAGCCTTCAGAGCAATATAGCGCTCACGAAAATTGGTCAACCGTGCCGGCGCATCCCTAGGGCTAAAATACTCCCGCGGCAAAGGCTCAAATAAAATCACTACCGACGGCAAGCCAAGCTCACGCCCTTTGGACATCAACTTTTGCAGCACTTCACTATGGCCATGATGAACACCGTCAAATGCACCCAAGGTCGCAACACAGCCACGATGACGCGGGCGCAGATTATGTAAACCGCGGATTAGCTCCATAAGGGGAAATATGCCGTTAAAAGCGCGTGATTATAGCTTAGCCAGATATGACGCGGAAGTGTCGAGGCCGTGCTCCGAGCACAAGCAGGGCAATAAAATAGACAGTAACCCCTGCAATACATAATGGCAGGATGTTCAAAGCACGCTGCCAGGCACTCCATACCACCCAATCTGGTAGTCCTGGGGTGAGACTATAAACCACTACTGCCATCAAACTCGCTGACGCGACAATACGTCCAATGGTACTCGCCAGCCCCGCCACCGGCCGATAAACACCCGACTTACGCAGGCCACGATAAAGTAGGTAGGCATTGAGAAATGCTGATAAAGCCGTTGCCAATGCAAGACCAATATGTCCCAGCTGCCAATACATATGCAATGGAACAACAAACACCACATTCAGCACCATATTACTCAACATAGCCTTGATACCAATGGAAACCGGTGTCTTGGTATCCTGACGGGAGAAATAACCGGGTGCCAGTACTTTGATTAACATAAAGGCCAATAAACCCAGCGAATACGCTTGTAAGCTATAGGAGGCCATTTCAACATCAGTAACGGTTAAACGGCCGTACTGGAACAGTGTCATCAAGATCGGCTGTGCCAAAATGATTAAGGCCACTGCAGCAGGAACGGCAATCAGCAGTACCATCCGAAGTGCCCAATCCATCGTGGCGGAAAATGCTTCAGGGTCATCATTAGATTGATGACGGGAAAGGTTGGGCAAAATCACTGTACTGATTGCGATAGCAAACACGCCCAAGGGCAATTCCACCAGGCGGTCTGAGTAATACAACCATGACACGCTCCCTGTCGGCAAAAACGACGCCAGCACCGTATCCAATAGCAAGTTAATCTGGCTAACAGAGACGCCAAAAATGGCCGGTCCCATTAACGTTAAAATCCGCTTAACCCCTTCGTCTTGCCAGTCCCACACCGGCTTAGGTGTTAGACGCAACGCATGAACAAAAGGCAATTGAAATATAAATTGGATAATCCCTGCCAGTAAGACACCCCAAGCTAGAGCAAATGCGGGCTCATCAAACCAGGGAGCAGCAATCAGTGCTGCTGAAATCAGTGTGAGGTTAAGCAATACCGGTGTAAAAGCCGGTATTGCAAAGCGACCATAGCTATTGAGTACGGCACCAGCGAATGCCGTCAATGAAATAAATAACAAGTAGGGAAAGGTCAGCCGGATCATTTCACTGGCCAACACGTATTTCTGACCATCACCGTCTATACCAGTTTCCCAGAATGCCATCAGATAACCCGGGGCAAATAGACCTGCCAATAGCGGTGCGGCCAATACCGCCAACCCAGTAAACAATAGCAAGCTGCCGCCCAGGGCCCCGGCCACTTTATTTAGTAGCAACTGCACCTGCTCATGGCTGCGCTGGGTTCGGTACTCAGACAGAATAGGGACAAATGCCTGAGAGAACGCGCCTTCAGCAAACAGGCGGCGCATAAAGTTGGGAATTTTAAATGCGATAAAAAAAGCATCCGCCGCCGCACTGGCACCCACAAAGTTGGCTATGACAACATCACGCACCAAACCCAACACCCGTGACAGCATGGTCATCACACTGACAACAGCGCTGGACCTTAACAGGCTATTGTTGCTTTTTGTCTTGGTATGCTCGGTGGGCTCTGACAAAGGGTTTCCATTTATCGGTTAATCTTTTTCTTTGCGGATGGTACTCGTCACGCGAATCAGGAGCAAACCCTTCGAAGCCTAATCTTCAAAAGAACCCACCTACAAGGAAACAATCTACGAAGAAAAAAGAGGAACCGCAAATAGTGGTGTATATTGCGCACCCGCAGGAGTTAGCTGACTGGCGTAAAGGACTACCTCATCCATGGGGGTTTCAATATTTAAAGAGATGG
>Ga0070728_10007067_pt1 | contig 10386 bp, 5 predicted proteins | sample tdDd471_FD_66723 | JGI IMG/M metagenome (GOLD analysis project Ga0070728, IMG submission 66723) | Marine sediment microbial communities from the Atlantic coast under amendment with organic carbon and nitrate - tdDd47.1 | ecosystem: Environmental > Aquatic > Marine > Coastal > Sediment | place...
ATAATATAGAGAGCAAGTGGTCGCGGACGTTGGTTGATGAACTGGACTGCATCTTCCAGGGAATCATAGGGGACGAGTGGTAAGATGGGACCAAATATTTCGTTTTGCATTAAGTCCATATCATCACTTGCGTTTGTGATAATCCGGGGAGGATATACATGGCCTCTACCCGCTTCGTCCATGTTCGTGTTCTCTGGAAGGATTTCGACACAATTTGCCCCCTTTGCAACGGCATCTTCCAGGTAGCCATTCAGGCGTTTGAACTGAAGTTCGTTAATGATGTGAGAATAGTCGCAGAGCTGGTTGCCCTTGCTGAAATGGGAGCTAAAACGTTCTTTGTACGCTTCGACAAATGCGTTCTCGGTGCCTTTCGGCAGAAGCACATAGTCCGGTGCGACACATATTTGGCCGGAATTAATGCTTTTTCCCAGTAGGATATTGTCGACTGCGATTCCAAGTTTGGCATCAGGGGCGATGATGGCCGGCGATTTGCCGCCGAGTTCGAGGGTGACAGGCGTCAGGTTTTCAGCTGCGGCTTTTGCCACAAGTCTGCCTACCCGTGTGGAACCCGTAAAGAGCAAGTGATCGAAAGCCAATTGGCTGAAGGCTGCCGCAGTTTCCGCTTCACCTTCGATGACGATGACTCGGTCAGCGAGGGGTTCCAGTATCTGGCGAATCACCGCGTTGGTATGAGGTGTAAATTCGCTCAACTTGACCATGACCCGATTGCCGGCAGCCAACGCGGTTATGACCGGACCGAGACTCAGGTAGATGGGAAAATTCCAAGGCACAATGACCCCCACCACACCCAGTGGCTGGTAGTGGACGCGAACGGCAGAAGGCATTAAGGCCAGACCCGAACTTCGCTTTGATGGCTTCATCCAGCGTTTCAGTTTTTTTATGGAGTATTTAAGATGTTCAATCAACGGCATGTACTCTGCAAAAAAGGAATCAAACGTGGTGCGGTATCCAAAGTCTGCTGATAGCGCCTCGTAGCATGCATTCTCATTTTTGAGAATGTGCGTTTTCAACTCGGCTAGCCAGCCTCTTCGTTCACCGTAGGGTGGAAAAGGCTGAGCAGCATAGAGCTTACGCTGTTCTTCAAAGGCTTTTTGAATCTCTTCACGACTCCAGACTCGTTCCTGTTCCATCAAGCACCTCCAGACCGACTAGTCAGTCGGTTTAGATTAGAAGGTTTGTTTTTTTAGGTCAAGGACTTTTTGCAGTTACCAATACCGTGTTGTCGGGGTTGGCAGATCTGTTATCTACAGATTTTGCCAATGGAGGTAGATTGGCCAGGATGGATGAGACTTGTTCCACGAAAAAAATAAGATTTCAGTGAGTTAATTAAAAAGACACTGCCAGTCCTAGGATGAGGAACCCCTCGAATTTCTGAATACACCGCGTTTTAAACCTTTACCAAATCGGTAACCAGATAGCCATTTTTCTTTCTTCCAAACTCATCAGTATGAAAAACAAAAATGAACTGGTAACGTTCGTGTCGTTTCGTGTCTTCGATAATAAAACAAACAGCATCGTATCCAAAGCATTAATAATATTCATGTTATTCGTGGTTAGAAAGAAAAGCCGGAGACCACACGGTAATCCACGGAAACAAGCGAGGGTGTCACCATAGATGGCCTTTCAGGATGTTGAGCTGACATGTGTGATCCCTCCAAAAGAGTCAATTCTTAATTGCAAAACCCCATCTGTGATGATCTGTGCAATCTGCGGATTAACGCTTCCTCGCTTTGGGAATGTGCAATAGCTCCCACTATTTGTCGAACTGACTTTTTCCTACAGCATCAAGATCGACCGTACTTATTGGAAAATTTGAGACCCTTTCATGACATTTCAGCTTCTACGGGATGACTGTTATGAAAAAGCGTTCGCGAAGTTGCGAAGGTCATAAGCCTATGGACCTAATTATTCGTGTCCAGCCTGAGCCTGTCGGTGTCATCTGTAGATCAGGCCTTTCGTGACTGTCCCAATTTTTTTTCTGAGCCCTAGGCTTTTAAGGCGATTGGAGTAGAATATGAGATAGAGGTGTCCCATGAAGGTTTTGGTGGCTCTAATCGCCATGATCAGCTCGTTGTGTTTCGGGCAGCAGGATCCTGCGTCTATTTTGAATGAGGTTGATCTTGCAATGCAGCGGCTTGGTATGGTTGGGCCTGACCAGGGTATCCAATCGTATGAATGTGTGCTTCGAGTATTCAAAATGGAAGGAGAATGCGAAATCTGGGCGAGTCCGGCTCCCGGTAAGGCATTCAGTCACATTACAACCTTGCCAATTTGTGCGGTGGACCGTCGTCCCGGTCCCAAATTGCGTGAGGGTGATGGTAAAACTCCAGAAGGTTTTTTCGAAGTCAATTTCAAGCACGGCTTTGCAAGTCGTCAGTGGTTTATGTGGATTGATTTGGAGGATCCCTTTAAAAGCGGTGAAGTTGGAGTTGGTTCCTGTTTCAAGACATTTATCGAGTATCCCACTGAATTGGACCGATTCCATACCAGGTTGGCTGGTTTCTCCAATCCTGGTGGAGCCATCTTTGCACATGGAAACTGTGTGACTGCGGGTTGCGTTTCGTTTCAGAACCGGAACTATTTGCCCGTTTTTTCTTATGCAAGACATGCATTTATTCAGCGCTCGAAAGGCAGTCGTGGGGTTCAAATCCATATATTTCCTTTTCGTTTTGATCAGGTAAAAAAGGATCGTCGCAGCGAACTTGCTAAGCGAAATGCCAAGGGTCTGAGTCCGGTTATGGTTACCATGTTCTGGGAGAATTTAGAGGAAGGCTTCCGGCGATTCGAGAAACATTCTGAGTTTCTTACTTGGCGATACCTGCTTGGCCCTTTAATAATGGGCGAGACCAGCTCAAGGGTTGTAGCGTTGAAGCGACTTCTGGCTTCTCATGGGCAGTGGCAAGGAAATGAGTCTCCTGTGTTCGACAGCATGCTAAAAAAGGCTGTCCAGGATGATCAGAAACGTTTCGGATTGAAAGCGGACGGTGTCGTGGGTACACAAACGATGCGAAAGTTGGATTTTCTTCCGCCAGGCTATGATTTCGATTGATCGATTAGGCTGCGGACCATTAACCTCAGATTCTTGGGTGAGTACGGCTTCGTGATCAGGTTGACTTGCTTTTCGTCCAATCCATGGCCTTTAATGCGGTCGGCTGTATAGCCGGAAGCGAACAAAACGGCACCTTCAGGACGATTCGCATTGAACACTTTTGAGCAATCTACACCGTCTTTCCCAGGCAGAATGACATCGGTGAAGAGCAGATGAATGGGCTCATTGAAATGTTCAATGATTTCGATGCCCTCTTCCCCGGATGCCGCTTTTAGGATGTGGTAACCCGATTTTTGGAGGATTCTGGTGGCCAGATCCAAAAGTTGAGGCTCATCTTCGATAATAAGGATGGTCTCATGGCCTCTAGTTGAACTGGCCATATCTTCCAGTTCTTTTCTTTGAGGTGATTCCTTCGCCAAAGGCCAGAGGATCCCGAATTGGGCGCCACAGCCGACCTTACTGCGAACACAGATGTGACCACTGTATTGGGTTACGATGCCGTAAACGGTAGAAAGTCCGAGCCCGGTCCCAGAGCCAACTTTTTTTGTAGTGAAAAATGGGTCGAAGATTTTTTCTTGAAGACTGGGGGAAATACCGGGCCCGCTATCTTGGATGGTCAGCTGGGCATAAGTACCTGCATGAATCATTTGTTTGCAGAGTGGACACCTGTGTTCTTCTGCATTGTGAAGGTTCGTTCCCACTGCAATAGAGCGTTTTTGGGCTTCAGGCCAGTTCCGAATTTCGTAGGAGGCATTGATGACCAAATTCATCAGCACTTGGTGGATTTGTCCCGGATCCGCTTTTATCAAAAGTGGTTCGGTAGCGATATCTTTGACAAGTTCAATATCCTCACCGACAACTCTACGAATCATTTTCCAGGCTTCCTGGATCTGGTTATTCAAATTTAGGGTCCGGGGTTGCATTGCACTTTTGCGAGAGAAGGCTAGAAGTTGAACCGTTAAATCAGTTGCACGGTCCGCTGCTTTGCGAACCTCCTCCAAAGTTTTCCAAATCTCGCTGGAAGGCGGAACCTCACTCATAGCTATTTCATTAAACCCATTAATGACCGCAAGAAGGTTGTTGAAGTCATGTGCGATGCCTCCAGCCAAAGTACCAATTGCTTCCATTTTCTGAGTTTGACGGAGTTGTTCTTCGAGGTTTGTTCGCTCCTCTTCGGCACGCTTATGTTTCGTGATATCCTGCGTGATCCCTATGACCGTGACGGGCTTTCCCTTTTCGGATGCAAGAAATTCACCCTTCTCCCGGACCCATTTGGTTTTCCCATGGACCACGATTCGATGCTCAATATCAAAGGGTTCGCCGTTTAGACAAGAAGTCCATCTTTCACGCACAAACTCGAGATCCTCAGGGTGGACTACAGAAAAGAACAAGTCCAGGTTGGTTGGGCTCCCATAATGCACTTCGAATATGCGGTAGGTCTCCTTGGTGCAGAGAAGCTTTTTCGTTTCAATGTCACATTCCCAGGTGCCAATGCGAGCGATCTCCTGAGCCTTTTGGAGATAGAACTGGTTCGTTTTGAGCAGTTTTCTGGAGCGTTTTGCCTCGACGGTTTCCCAAGCGATGTTGGCCATCTGTTGAATCACTTGCACATCTTTGTCATTGTAGAGAGTTGGTTTATTTCCTACTCCCAAAATTGCCACAACCTTCTGCTCACGCATGACTGGAACCACAAGTTCTCGAATAATTGGAGCATGACCCTCCGGTAGACCTTTCTTATGTGACAAGGTGGCGTAGTCGTTGTGGATGACTGGTTTTCGAACTTTGACGCAGTCGGTCCAGACTCCCGCCTCGGAGATGGGGTAGTGTATTCGAAATCCTTCGGCTCCGCAAAGGCTCTCCTTTGTTCGTTTCGACCAGGCCTGTAAGGAAATCGTCTCCTGGTCTTCCTCCACGAAGTGGTAGAAGCCGACTTTACTGTTTGTCAGGGTTTCGGCTTCTTCCAGAAAGTTTTCGAGGAGTTCTGGAACGCTGTGATCCTCTGCAAATTTGACGAGTCTTAGTTGGGCGGCCATGAGGTTTTCGGCAGTTTTTTGGTCGGAAATGTCGACTGTATAGCCTTGAAAATGTCTCAAGCTGCCGTCTTGTCTGAAAACGGGCACGGTATAACTTGCGAAGGTGCGGAATTCACCGTCGTGGCGTTTTAACCTGAACATGCAATTGCGGGCTTTGGTCGGTTCCCAGATCTGAAACCATTTTCTAGTCGGTTCATTCAGGTCATCAGGATGGATTAGAGCCACCCATTTTTGCATGGTCATCGAAGTCCATCGCGACATGCCCGTGTAGCGGTACCACTCCTCGCTCATATAGGAAAATGTCTCTCCATTAAAAGCCCAGAGGTGGATCTTGGAGTTATCCAAAAGATTTTTTGCCTTTATTTCACTCTCGACCAGGGATTCCTGTATGAACCGGTTTTGGGTGATATCCTCGGCAAATCCGAGTCCGAGGTGTTGGTCAAAAGGAGTGATGCGAATGTCCCAGTGTGCCAGGCTCTTGTCTTTCTTTTGGATGCCGAGATGAAAGTTCAAAACCCCTTTTTCACGACTTAACTTGAGTTGTTTAATTGCGAAACGCATTTCACTTTCGTGGGCCACGTCTGCAAGGGTTTTCTGGTACAGTTCTGTATCGGAAAACCCCGTTTTGATTCGGGTTGCAGGATTGACTTCAAGAAAACGGCCATCGGGATCGAGTAAAAAGGCGGGCTGTGGTAGCTGATCAAAATAGGTCCTGAATTGGTGGGCTGGTAGAGGTTTACTCTGATCGATGCTCCTTAGGGTTTGAAAAAACGTCTCCTCACAAATGGTTTTGATTTCGAATACGTCATCCGCGCCGGCTTTTTTGAGTGAATCCAAGGAAGATTCCTTTGATGTGTACACAAGTGCCATGATGGGCACATCGGGCCAATGCTTTCTTAGCTTTTCGACCAGTTTTAAACTGTTCATATCGGTCATCGAAGCCCCGATTATTGGGAAAAACGCTCGATGGATGCGCATCAATGACAAAGCTGCCTGGCCGGAATCGGTACCAATAGCTCGCAGGCCATGGGCATGCAGGAGACCAACGATGCGGCTGCATAACACTTTGTTGGCCTCAATCACCATTGCAATCCGATTTGTAGAAGTTGACATGGGCAACACCTGCCGTATACGTAGCTGACTATCGGCTGTACGCCTCTATCAACTCATCGGATCCAAGTAGAGTTTCTTAAGCCTGATTCACTTTTTAGCTGTGGTCTTAGCGGAGCCTGAGATGACTTCAGTACTTCAGCGCGAAGAAGCCGCAAGGAGTTGGAGCTTTTTATCGTACAGGGCTTCTTCGCCCATAGCGGCATTCTCCTTGGCTTTTTCAACCAGCCTGGTGGCCTTTTTTATTTTCCCCATTTGCTGGTAGGCACCTGCTAGCGCGGTCAGGAATTGAGGCTGTGTGTCGTGAATACGAAGTGCTCTTCGGAAGTGTTTTGCCGACTCTTTATAGTTTCCGTTGGCGAACTCTTCCTTTCCGAGTTGATAGTGGTGAAAGGGGTTACGTTCCAGAAACCGGCGTACCCGTTTGAGAATGCGTTCGGCTTGATGCTGTTTGCCTTGCAGATTGTACAGGTGTGCTAAATTAAGTTCGGGTGTGTGATCGTCTGGATTGATTTTGCTCGCGCGTAAATAACTGGCTTCCGCGAGATCGAAATCGCCTTCAATGCGGTGAAGAATGCCCAAATTGGCCCAGCCAAATGAGAACTCTTGATCCGTTTCGATGGACTTTTTAAAATAGTATTTCGCCATCGCATTATCACCTGCGCCCAATTCCTCAACACCAAGGTTGTTGTAGAAATGAGCAATTCCGCGTGCATCTGAAACGGAGGTGACCAGCCGAAAGTCCCGCTTGTTGAGGTAGTTGAAGTCCACCTCCTTGCGTTTGCCTTCTACCCAAACCGCGCAATTAATATGGCGGTTGAACACAGTGAACTCACCGCGTTTCGTCCAACTCGAGAGATCGAATACTTCCTGGAACCCGGCTTTCACACCGCTATATCGGGCCATGGCAATGAACATCGCCGTGAACGAAAGACAGTTTCCCGTCCGTAACAGAAAGGTCTCGCTCGGTGTGGTGGTGCGATGGTTTGAATAGGTCATGTTCAGTCCATCTTCACGGAAAATGGCATTGAGTAGGAATGTCAGGCGTTGGGCGTCTCCAACGCGGGTCATGACATGCTCATCCATGAATTGTTTCATTTCCTCACTCAACTCGAAGAATGTGTCGGGATCGTAAACCACGATTTCCTCAGCCACAGGTTGTTGAGTAAGAACGAAACATAGTGTCAGGATACTGAGCATAGAACCTCCATTTGCACAGGTATTCTACTAATCTTTACGTCAAAAGAGAGCAGAAGGTTGAGTTGTTTCCAAAAAAACGGTTAATTGAATTGGTAAACCACCCAATCTGCCCGCATTCATCTCACTTTGTATATGTCAGTACCATGGTCAGCCATTCATCTCCCTCGGGATTATAGCCATACATGGAAAGAACGACTTCGTTTTCAGATTTGACTTGGTAGACCGAACGCATTTTTGTGTTCTGACCTGACATGGGGTCCTTGTATTCGGAAATCAGGTCGATGGTGCTTTTTTCCAGATCTCCAGATCCTTTCGAAACTAGCATCATGGTCCCAAAATTGTCGCACCAGGTCGAAAAAAAGGATTTCAGGTCTTTATCAAAACCCATGAAACCGAAGCCATTAAAGGGCATGCCCCACATTTGACCCGACACCTCTGTTTTGAGGAAGCGGCCGCCCAGAATCATCGTGTTCTCACATTTACTTTGCGAGGTTTGCCATGGTTCGACTGGGGTCATACGCCAGCGCCCTTCAATGGTCCAGCTGCCAGCCATTTTGGAGATCAGTTCGTGTTCTGGGCCAGGTGTTGCCAATTCCATCATCTTTTGCATCATGGCCATTTCGTCTGCGGAAGGTTCCTGAGCAATAGCCAGGCAAGAAAATAGGGATAGTAGTGCTACCAATTTCATAGCGAAACTCCTTTGCATTCGTTTGGAAAGTGGAATGATTATAGCGAATTCGAATCAAAAGAGGTAGCTTGTCTCGGTATGGTGACGCCCGGTACGTTTCTGAATAAGGAGCGCTTCAGGAGAAGGAACAACTTGAGGCCGACCAATTTGTGGAGTTTGGTGCATGTTGGATTGTGCCCAAATTGCGCTCAAGCTCGCGCAATTTGGGGTTTAAACGGTTCATTCAAACCGCAGCGCTTCAATGGGATCCAGCTTGGACGCTCTTGTGGCTGGCCAGATACCGAACGCCAATCCGACGGTTGTGCAGAACATGAGGCCTGCAATGGCCCACTCCAGAGGAATAGTCACCTGGAACCCGGTGAAGAAGGTCATGATATTTCCGAGCCCAAAGCCGATTATGACCCCGAAAATGCCTCCAATATTGCAGAGAATAATGGCTTCCAGGAGGAATTGGCCGAGGATGGTCTTGCGATTGGCTCCGAGTGATTTCCGGATGCCGATTTCGCGGGTGCGTTCCGTGACCGAAACGAGCATGATGTTCATGATCCCGATGCCGGCGACAACAAGGGCGATGATGCCGATGACGAAACTGCCCATTTTCAGGCCAGCTGTGGCCTGGTTGAAGGAGCGGATTTGTGAGTTATTCGTGAAAATTTCGAAATCGTCGGGGTCCCTGGGGTTGACCTTGCGTTCTCGTCTGAGAATGGAGCGTACCTCTTCCACTGCGTCGGGCACTAATTCGGGTGACAGGGCACGAACGGTGATGTTCACAGAGCGTTCTCTATTGCCTTCGCGCATGCCATAAATATCTAGAAACACCGAGATGGGAACGATGCAGTAATTGTCGTAGCCGCCGCCCATGGCCGAGCGTTTCTCTTCGAGCACGCCGATTATTTTGTATTTGTGACCATCGAGTTTGAACGTTCGTCCTACTGGATCAGAATAGGGGAAGAGTTGCCTGGCAATGGCGGGGCCAATAATGGCGACCTTGCGTTTGACCTTGACATCACCCGGAGAAATGTTGCGACCGAATTCGACAAAGTGGGTGTTATTGGGTGCATATTCGGGAGTGCCACCACAAATTGTGACGTTGTTGTTGGTCGACTTGTCGCGGTAGACACCCTTCAAACCAAATTTCCACAGTTCAGCGCCGACCAGATCGACTAGCGTGCCCTGTTCGCGAATGGCGTTGGCTTGGGCGACGGTCAAGGGGCGTCGTCTCTGGATAGCGCGCCAGTCGATATCGTTGTTGAAGCCGCCACGGGCAGGCCATTTTTGTGCTTGAAAGGTTGTGGAGCCAAGAACGCTGAGTTCCTTCTCCATCGTGGTTTGCACCACCGAAACACCCGTCATGACGGCAATTATGGAGGCGACTCCAGCGATAATTCCAACCAGGGTCAGAAAGGACCTGAGTCGGTTCGACCAAATTGAATCCAGGGCCATGCGAGTCGTTTCAATCAGGTTCATAGTTCCTCCTATTCGTAGCGTAGGGCGTCGATTGGGTGAAGGCGTGATGCCTTGAGAGCTGGGATGATTCCGGAAATGACTCCCACAGCGATGGACAGCGACAGTGAGACAATAACGATGGGCGCGGAAACTCGGGCTGGCATCAGCAATTCGTTGATGATTTGGGTTACGCCTAACGAAATTAAGACACCAAGGATGCCGCCAATTAACGTAATCAGTGAAGATTCAAATAGGAACTGGCTCAAAATGGTGCTTCGCTTTGCGCCGATGGCCTTTCGAATTCCAATTTCCCGCGTGCGTTCGGTGACAGATACGAACATGATGTTCATCACACCAATTCCACCAACGAAAAGGGAGATTCCGGTGATGATCAGGCCGACCAGAAGCACAATACCCATGACGTTGTTATACATTTCCAGAAGTGAATCCATTTGATTGATCGAAAAATTATCCTTTTCGATGGGCTTCAATTTGCGAATTTTTCGCATTTCACCGATCACCTCGTACTTGAAGGAATCGAGGGCTTCGGGACTGGGTGCTTTGACTGCGATATCAAAATTGCGATGTCTTCCGCCGAAATGTTTGACGAATGTTGAGATAGGTACGAAAACCTGGTTATCAAAATCAGGACCACCGAAAAATGAGGCGCTGCCTTGGACTTCCATTACTCCGACGACACGGTAATTGAAATTACCAATTTTGATTTTTTTATTCAGTGGATTGGCACGATCAAATAGTCGATTTCGCAACTCTGCACCGATAACACAGACCGGTTTCTTGAACTGCAGGTCCTGCTCGATCAGAAATCGACCGAGTTC
>Ga0070728_10007069_pt1 | contig 10385 bp, 6 predicted proteins | sample tdDd471_FD_66723 | JGI IMG/M metagenome (GOLD analysis project Ga0070728, IMG submission 66723) | Marine sediment microbial communities from the Atlantic coast under amendment with organic carbon and nitrate - tdDd47.1 | ecosystem: Environmental > Aquatic > Marine > Coastal > Sediment | place...
CGAACGACAGATGAGTTCAACTGGAGTAAGCGTCTCTACGAGGAAAAGTACCTCTCCGAAACCGAGTACCGCGCTGATGAGCTTGCGATGAAGCGAGCCCAACTGCAGCTCGCGCTTTCTGAAGAGAATCTCAAGCTCCTCAAAAACTTCACCCACAAACGGCAGCTCGCAGAACTGGACTCCAATATCCAGCAAATGGAACTCAATCTCGAACGGGTTCGTCGAGAAGCATCGAGTGATCTGGTACAGGCAGAAGCTCGTCTGCGTGCACGGGTCGCCGAGCTCAAGCGTCAGCAAGATAGACTCACCAAAATCGAGGACCAGATAGCCAAAACCAAAATGTACGCCCCCGCGGATGGGATGGTGGTTTATGCCACCAGTTCCGAGTTCAGTTGGCGTGGCGACACAGAACCGCTCGATGAGGGGCAGGAGGTCCGTGAACGCCAGGAACTCATCCACCTTCCGACCGCGGAATCGATGATGGTACGGATGCAGATCCATGAGTCATCACTCGGGAAAGTCAAAATCGGACAACCGGTTCAGATCCGCATTGATGCGCTGTCTGAAATGAACTTCACTGGCCGGGTCACAAAGATCGCGCCCCTACCAGACGCCCAGTCCGTATTCATGAATCCTGACCTCAAGGTGTACGACACTGATGTCATGATCGATGGTGTTCACCCCGAACTTCGTACAGGGATGAGCTGTCAGGCAACGATCCTCATCGAAGAGCATATCGACGCGATCTCTGTCCCCATGCAATCCGTAGTCGGTCGCGGTGGCGACTCGATCGTTTATGTCGTGAACGGGAACGAGGCCGAGCCTCGAAAGGTTCAAACGGGACTCGATAACAAGGCAATGATTCATATCGTGGACGGACTCAAAGCCGGTGAGCAGGTCCTTCTCGTACCACCCCTGACTGATGACATGTCAATGTCGGATACCCCATCACGCCCGGACAAATCCGCATCCGCGAACTCATCGCCAGCTCGGAACCAGGGTGGCCCGTCTCGCGGGCGATCCGGAGGCGGGAATCGCCCCTGATGAGCACAATGACTCAACAGAGCGACACCGAAGCCCCAAGCATTCCTCATGCTGAAGGCACCGATCTGGTAATTCGCCTCGAACAGGTCTGGAAGACCTATCAGATGGGTGACCAGGATGTCCACGCGTTGGCTGGAGTGGACCTCACCATCAAGCGCGGTAGCTACTGGGCGATCTCCGGCTCAAGTGGATCGGGCAAGAGCACCATGCTTAACCTGCTTGGGTGCCTCGATCGCCCAACGAAAGGGACCTATCTGCTGGAGGGTCGGAACATCGCTGATACGAGCGATGATGAGCTTTCGGACATCCGTCTGAAGCACCTTGGATTCGTCTTCCAGAACTTCCACCTGATCCCTCAGCTTACGGTACAAGAGAATATCGCCCTTCCCCTGTTCTACCAGGGCATCATCGGTGCCGAGGCGTCCGAGCGGGCGGCGAAGCTCGCGACACGAGTTGGTCTGGGAGATCGGCTTGAACACCGTCCGACTGAACTCTCTGGCGGACAGCAACAACGAGTCGCCATCGCAAGGGCACTGTCGAATAATCCGTCCGTTCTTCTTGCAGACGAACCGACTGGAAACCTTGATACCGCCACGGGAAACTCAATCATGGAACTCCTCGGCGAGCTTCATGCGCAAGGCAAAACGATTATCATGGTCACCCACGAACCCGACATCGCAGCACACGCGGATTACGAGCTCGTGATGCGAGATGGAAATATTGAGTCGATCTCAGAAAACCCGCCTCACCCATCGCGATCCGATCACGGAGGTTACGGCTCATGATCGGCTCTCGGTTTTTCCGCAATGTACGGCTCGGGATCAAGACCCTGATGTTGCACAAAATGCGATCCATGCTGACGATGCTCGGCATGGTTTTCGGTGTCGGGGCCGTGATCGCAATGCTTGCAGTGGGTGAAGGTGCGAGCCGCGAAGCCCTGGATCAGATCCGACGGCTCGGTAGTCAGAACATCATCATCAACTCCCAAAAGCCCGTTGAACAGGCCGCGGCTGGAGCGATGAATGTGCGAATGAATATCTACGGCCTTCTTTACGACGATCTCGAACGCATCCGACAGAGCTACGAAACGGTAGAACGCGTCGTGCCCGCAAAGCTCATTCGAGGGCAGGGACGGGTCGACGGTCGCACGCTGGAACTACGCATCGTCGGCACCTCACCCGAATGGTCCCAACTCGTCCAGCGGAACCTGCTAACGGGCAGAAACATGAATCAACGCGACATGGAAGAGCATTCCAATGTCGTGGTACTGACAGAGCATGGCGTGCGCCGGTTGCTTGCGGGACGCCAGACACTCGGCTCACAGGTTTTGATCAACTCTGGGTATTACACCGTAATTGGAGTAGTACAGTCAGAGGAGTCGCAATCCAGCACGATGCAAACGCCCGACCAGAACATCGACGCCTATATCCCTATCAATGTCGCGATCGAACGCTATGGCGATATGAGCGTTACCCGCACAAGTGGCTCTCGTACTCGCGAACTAGTGGAGCTTCACCAGATCATTGTCCAGGTTGACTCCATCGATCATGTGGAATCAACCGCGGCTGCAATCGATCGCATGCTGAGCATTCATCACCCTAAGGGCGATTACAGTCTGAGTGTCCCGCTCGCGCTCCTCCGGCAAGCGGAATCAACACAACGCACATTCAGCATCGTCCTTGGCTCCATTGCGGGGATATCTCTTCTCATCGGTGGTATCGGGATCATGAATATCATGCTCGCCTCCGTCACTGAGAGAACCAAAGAGATCGGAATCCGGCGAGCAATTGGCGCAAAGCGGAAACAGATCGTCGGCCAGTTTCTCATTGAAACCGTCGTGCTCTCTGTTACCGGTGGTTTGATCGGTATCGGGATCGGGATCCTTATCCCTTGGATCATCACACTCGTTGCACAGATGCCCACCGCCGTGACCGCTTGGAGTGTTGGCCTATCCGTCGTGATTTCAGTCGGCATCGGGATCGTATTCGGGATGTATCCCGCGATGCGGGCGGCAAACCTCGATCCCATTGTTGCGCTTCGACACGAATGAGTATCAGTCCTTTGCCGGCGTCAAATCTAAATATGCACTCGATTTTGTATGCCGACCAATCCAACTGCTCTCATCGTGCATATGCGGTGATCCAAGGCTCTACCAGCGTGGTATCAGTCCATAACGCGAAGCTGGAGATTGAAATTAACTGCTTAGGCACCAAATACCTGCACATCGTCGACTGATAGTCCGATACAGACCCTTTGGAATAAGCCGCTCTCGAGAATCGTTTGACACCATAAGAGAACCGCTTTATAGTCTTCACGATCGTCATGTCACAACCACGAACAAATCCCGGCGCTTGGCTGCTGCTGATACTTTTCAGCATCGGGCATGTCCTGCCATCGGGTGCTGTCGACTTCTTGTTGTGTATTGGCTGTGATGACACCGGCTACTCGATCAATCTACCGGAAACAGCTTTCACGGCTCTCCCAGAGTTGTGCTGTGACGCTCAAGACGCGTCTGATCGAGATCAGCAAACTGAGCAGCTGATGGATGAGTACCGATCGAGCGATTGTGACTGTGTTCATATCACGATCAATACGCTCGATTCCGAGCTCATTACCAGCCCATCTCAGCAGTCCGGCATGAGTCAGGCAATGCTGGATGATTCATATTCACAGATCCGAAATCTTGATCTGTCCTCGTGTGCTGCGAGCCCGCGTGGCCCGCCCGATCACGGCATCGCTTCTGCTCTTTCTACGCTTCTCGGCCAGCGCACTGGTCTGATCCTCTAGTTCCAATGTTGTGCACCAGCGATCCTGCATGGATCGCTGTCGTTCTGCGCTGCGTACATTGCGGCGCGATTGACACAACATTGGAGCTTGTGCATGAAGAACCAGATCTGGCCAGTGGCAACTGCTGTTGCACTCATCGCGGCCTCCCTCAGCGGGTGCTCGAGCCCGTTCGCAGGGAACGACATCTACGACAGGCTTGAGCGAGCCGGCATACCCCGCCCAACTCAGACCGACCAGAAGGTAAGCACCTCTATGCTCGTTGCCAAGGATGAAACCTCCTTCCTCCCAACGACAGATATCACGCTTGCAGATCTTCTACGGAGAGCCGAACAAACGAACCCGGAGCTGCGGTCTTCGCGGTACGCAGTCGGCGTTTCTGTGGGACAGGCGTGGCAGGCTGGGCTCTACCCAAACCCAACCGTGGGCGTGAAGTCTGGCGAAATTGGATTCGAGGGCGACTCGTCAAATACGATCCTGGGCGTAACACAGCCGATTGTCATCGGGAACCGACTCCGCGCAACGGTGGCAGCCGCCGATGCTGAGGAAGCCGCGAAGCTCGCTGATGTCGAACGCGTTCGACGCACAGTCTTCGGCCGGGTTGCAGAACTCCATGCCAAAGTGCTGGAGTTTGACGCACAGCTCAAGCTCATCGACGAACTCATCTCGGTTGCTTCTCAGACGCTCAGTATCGCGGAGACCCGATTCGAAGCGAGAGCCGTCGCCGAGCCTGATGTGATCAGACCCCGCGTCGAAGTACACCAACTCCGCGCAGATCGACAGCGCATTGCTCAAGAACTCATCGTCGCAGAGAAACAACTCGGCCTCTTACTCAGCACCGACCCGATCAAAGCTAATCGGCTCAAAGCACAGATCCCTCTGATCCCCGCTCCTCTTGATGAGACACAACTCCTCGCGGATGTCGAGATGGCACACCCAGCGCTAATCGTCGCAGATCTGGAGATCGACGCCGCCGCTGCGAATATCGATCGTATCCGATCAGAACGCATGCCTGATCTGAATGTGAGCGCTGGCATTGGCTACAGCGATGAGGGCAATCAGGGAATTGCGGAAATAGGCGTGAGCACAGAGATACCAATCTGGGACCGTCGTCAAGGTGACATCATGTCCGCGCGATTCGAACTGATGAAACGCCGCCAAGACAAAGTAATCGCACAGACCCGACTGCTCTCAGAGCTTGCCGCCGAAGTCGGGGCCTACAACGCAGCACGCGATCAGCTTGCAGTAATCCGGGATCAGGTCGTTCCGGATGCGCAGCGTGCTTTCGAGCAGATCGACGAATCATACCGCGCTGGGCGAGCATCGTTCATTGACCTGCTCGACGCACAACGAACACTTATGCAATCACGGCGCACACTGATCGAACTCGCGGGAAGAGCTTCGGTCGCCCGTGCGCGTATTGCCGCGATCAGCGGTATGAACAATCTTCCCGCAACAAACCAAAACCAATCTCACCAGATCGAACCAGACCCATTTACAGCCTCAAACGAGGCGGAGGAAATCAGATGAAAATGATCGCGACGATAACACTGTGCCTTGCGTTTGGCCTCTTCGGCACGATGCCCCTTGGCGGCTGCGGAGAAGACGACGCCTCGGGCACGACATCAACAGTAAGCGCAGATGGACGCTGCGAGCACCAGATCAAGGCCGAGACTTGCCCTTTCTGCAATCCTGAACTGGTCAATGCAGAGGGCTTCTGCGGTGCTCATGGCTTCCCTGAAGCAATCTGTGCCCAATGCAGACCCGGCATCAAGGTCGCATTCCGGGCCCAAGGTGACTGGTGCGAAGAGCACAAACTCCCTGAATCACAATGTATCCAGTGCAATCCTGAACTCGCCAAGAACATCCAAGAAGGCGTGCACGGTGGTGCGATTCCCAGCACTGGCGGAGAAGACGCGTCGAACTGCGAGCACGGGATCGCCATGAAGAATTGCCCCTTCTGTGATCCATCACTCATCGAATCCGAGGGCTTCTGCAACGGGCACGGTGTGGCCGAAGCGCTCTGTGTGAAATGCCGCCCATTCATGAAAACAGCGTTCATCGCTGCGGGCGACTGGTGCTCTGAACACAACACGCCTGAGTCACAGTGCGCAATCTGCAACCCATAACTGACTCCGACTTCGCGGATATGGAACCTGAGGTATGACCATGAACTTCTATACGCCAATCACTTTACTCGTTCTCCTCATGGGAGCCGTAGTGTCAAGTGTTCCCGCTCAGGACACGACAACAGCTCAACAGCCCAGAAGCGTGCTCGGATCATCATCGACAGCGATGACCGAAAACCCACGCAGAGCTCAGCGACCGCCAGAAGCGGGGTGTACAACGGTCAACACCGTGATCTCTCTTGCTTCACCCGCTATCGCGCGGACCGCGGGTTTCGAGTATGCACAGGTCGTTGCCCGTGATCTGAGCCGGGAGATCGAGCGGAATGCTGAGATCGTCTACAACGCCAATCAATATGCGAGACTCTCGTCCAGAGCTCCCGGCGTCATTGTGGATGTACACAAGGATCTCGGCGATCGCTTGAAGAAAGGCGATGTCATTGCGACGGTCGAGTCCATGACTCTCGGTTCCGCGAAAGCCGACCTGCTTCAGTCCACCGAGATGCTCGCGTTGTGGCAGGCAAATGCGGGGCGCGAGCAGGTGCTGATGGAGAAAGGAGCAAGCACGGAGCGTGCTCTGCTGGAGGCGCAGACACATCTCGCAGAGGCGAAGATCGCGGTTTCTCGCGCAAAGCAGCAGCTCAGGAATCTCGGTCTCTCAGACGAGGACATCACCCGCGTTACTGAAGAGAACGATACCGGATCTTTACTTCGAATCACCGCTCCATTCGACGGAATGCTCGTCGAGCGTGCAGCGGTTATGGGTGAGGTTGTCGACGAAAACGACATGCTCTTTGCCATCGCCGACACGAGTGTGATGTGGGCGATGATCGACCTCAGCGAGCGAGATCTCGCCGCTGTCAAACAGGGACAGGATGTGGTCTTCCGTATCGATGGCATCCCAAGCCGCGAGTTCCCGGGGCGCCTAACTTGGATCAGCACGCAACTCGACAAAACGACCCGAACGATCAAAGCCCGCGCCGAACTCGATAATGGCGGTCAAATGCTCAAGGCCTTTATGTTCGGCCGTGCGACTATCACGGCGGGCGCTGGCGCTCAGGCGGTGACCGTACCGAAAACAGCCGTCCAGTGGGATGGGAGCTGTAATATCGCTTTCGTCCGAGCCAATGAAGACGGCACGATGTACCAACCCGTCCAGTTGTTGCTGGGTTTCGATACGGGAGATCACTACGAAGTACTCTCGGGGCTATCTGTCGGTGACACAGTCGTCTCCGGCGGTAGCTTTGTCCTCAAGAACGAGTTGCTGAAAGATTCAATGGGCGCGGGCTGCTGCGAAGTCGGTCACCTTGACAAATAAACGCGTACTCAAACGCATGGATGCACTCAGCGAGTCAACTACCCACCGACTGGCTTGCATAACCGGAGTTTCCGAATGTTGAACTGGATCATTGGGTGGTCGCTGCGCAACCGTCTCATTGTGCTCCTCGGCACCCTCGGCTTCATCATATGGGGCGGCTACTCGATGTGGAACCTCCCCGTCGATGCCTTCCCGGATACAACCCCGGTCCAAGTGCAGATCAATACGGTTGCTCCATCGCTGACGCCTGAAGAGGTGGAGCAACAGATCACGATCCCCGTCGAGAATGTCATCTCGGGTTTGCCCGGATTGATCGATGTACGCTCGATCTCCCGGTTTGGACTCTCGCAGCTTACCGTCACCTTCGAAGAGAGAACGGATATCTACTTTGCGAGGCAGGTCGTAAGCGAACGCCTGAACTCGGCCAGGCTGCCCGAAGGCATTGATCGACCGCAAATGGGTCCGGTCGCGACCGGATTAGGCGAGGTGTTCCACTATATCGTGACCGGCAAAGGCGATAACCCAGCAAGCCTGACCGAGCTCACGACACTCCACGAATGGGTGATTGAGCCCCAACTCCGTCAAGTGCCCGGCATCGCCGAGATCAACACTTGGGGTGGGCGGCGAAAACAGTATGAGGTAGTCGTTGATCCAACCCGGCTGATCGAATACGGGCTGACGATGGACGATGTCGCCGAAGCGCTGCAGAAGAACAATCAATCCGTAGGAGGCGGACTCATCACCCGCGGAGGTGAATCAACACTCGTCCATGGCGTCGCGCTCACCACGACTATCGATCAAATAGCTGACATTGTCATCGGTGCCGAGAGCGGCACGCCGATCTTTGTCCGAGACATCGCTTCTGTCCGAGAAGGCTACGAGATTCGTCGCGGTGCCGTCACCGCCCAAGGCGAGGGCGAGGCGATACTCGGGCTTGGCTTCATGCTCATGGGTGAGAACAGCCACGAGGTCACAGGTCTGCTCCGGGAGCGGCTTGAAGAAGTCAAGACCACACTGCCGGACAATGTAGAGATTCGAGTAGTGTATGAACGCACAAAGCTCATCAACCATGTGATCCACACAGTGCAGGAGAACTTGATCTTTGGCGCGATATTTGTCATCGTCGTGCTGTTCGCGTTCCTTGGCAACATCCGCGCGGCGATGATCGTCGCGCTGGCCATCCCACTTGCGATGCTGTTCTCGTTCAGCATGATGGCTCAGTTCGGAATCGCCGCGAGTCTCCTGAGCCTCGGCGCAATCGACTTTGGACTTGTCGTAGACAGTTCGGTCATCATGACCGAGAACAGCGTGCGGCGGATCGGCGAAGAGCGAGCACGGGGGAGTGATCGATCGATCATCGACATTGTCCGTGATGCGTCGATCGAGGTACGCAAACCGACGATGTTTGGCGAGCTCATCATCATGATCGTGTTCGTCCCGATACTGTTGCTTGAAGGCGTCGAAGGCAAGATGTTCCGCCCCATGGCGCTCACGGTCATCTTTGCTCTTGCCAGCGCCATACTTTTCTCGCTCACACTGACCCCGGTCCTGTGCAGTCTCGGACTCAGCAGCAAGTCCCGCGAACGGGAGAACTGGCTTGTACGCGGAGTCCAATGGATCTACCGCCCATTTGTCCGGTTTGCTTTGCGATTCCGAATCATCACGCTTGCGATTGGTATCGCCGTGATCACCGGCGGCGGAGTGCTCTTCACACAGCTTGGCTCAGCATTCCTTCCTCGCCTGTATGAGGAGGCGATCGCTGTCAATCTAGTTCGACTTGCCGGCGTCTCGCTGGATCAATCGACCGACTACAACCGCCGGATCGAAGAGATGCTCCTTCTTGAGTATCCGGACGAGATCGAGCATATCTGGAGCCGTGTCGGTACCGCCGTCGTCGCGACTGATCCCATGGGGCTCGAGATGACTGACACATTCATGACGCTCACTGACCGCGACAACTGGACGGCCGCGCACACCCAGGCAGAGCTGACAGAACAGATGTCCGCGACCCTCGAGCAACTCCCAGGCGTACGGGCGATATTCACTCAACCGATTGAGATGCGTATGAACGAAATGGTCGCAGGAGTACGCGCCGATGTTGGTATCAAAATCTACGGCGACGATCTCGAACAGCTCCGCACGATCGCCACCCAGGTGCAGGGGATCATCGAATCCATCCCGGGCTCAGCAGATGTCTCAACCGAACAGATCACCGGCGCCCCACTCCTCTCGATCGAGGTTGACCAACAAGCCATCGCCCGATTCGGCATCCCCGCACAGCATGTGCTCGAAGTTGTCGAAGCTCTTGGTGAGATCCGCGTGGGAGAGGTTCGCGAGGGGCAACGCCGCTTCGATATGACTCTTGAGCTCGATGACCGCTACCGAAACGATCCGGACGCCGTAGCGGACATTCTGATCCCGGCCCTGGGCGGGGAACGAATCCCCCTTGGGCGGCTCGCACGCGTCGAACAGACCGAGAGCCCCTCAGTCATCAACCGGGACTGGAGCAAACGCCGAATTGTCGTGCAGGCCAATGTTCGCGGACGGGATCTTGGTGGCTTTGTTGAGGAAGCCCGCGAACGCATCGAACTCGATATCTTCATGCCCGAGGGCTACTACGCCCGCTTCGCTGGTCAGTTCGAGCACCTCGAACGAGCATCACGCCGACTGACGATCATCGTACCGATCGTCGTCGCGCTGATCTTCATCTTGCTCTACTTCAGCATGGGCACCATACGCGATGCGCTGATCGTTCTCACAGGCGTCCCGTTTGCGCTCGTGGGTGGTATCGCCGCGCTCTATCTGCGTGATCTCGATATCACCATCTCTGCCGCGGTTGGCTTCATCGCGGTCTCGGGCGTTGCCATGCTCAGCGGTCTAGTACTCGTGGCGAGCATCAAACAACGGATTGCTGAGGGAATGTCTGTCAATGACGCAATCGAACGAACAAGACTCATCCGTTTACGCCCGATCCTGATGACCGGCCTTGTCGCCTCCCTCGGCTTCGTACCGATGGCCATCAACACCGGGATCGGCGCAGAAATCCAGCGCCCGCTCGCCACCGTCGTCATCGGCGGCATCATTGCGGACAATGTACTGACGCTGTTCATGCT
>Ga0070728_10007070_pt1 | contig 10385 bp, 8 predicted proteins | sample tdDd471_FD_66723 | JGI IMG/M metagenome (GOLD analysis project Ga0070728, IMG submission 66723) | Marine sediment microbial communities from the Atlantic coast under amendment with organic carbon and nitrate - tdDd47.1 | ecosystem: Environmental > Aquatic > Marine > Coastal > Sediment | place...
ACAGCTCGAGGTGCGTGCCCATGCCGGCCCAGAGGCTCTGGCGCTCGAGGGCCGCGTAGTTGCGAAGCGCCTGCGGGATCAGGACGCGGCCGAGCTTGTCCATCTCGAGCTCGACGGCGCCCGAGACGTAGATGCGACGGATCATCGCGACGCTCGGATCGAAGCGCGGGAGCGTGGCGAGGCGCTCCTCGAAGGCCTCCCACTCGCTCATCGGATACGCCACCAGGCAAGGCTCGAGGCCCGAAGTGACCACGAGACGCGACTCGTCCCGAGAGGCCAGGACCTCCCGAAAACGTGCCGGTACGGACGTCCGTCCCTTACCGTCGATCGCGTGTTCGTACTGCCCCCGAAACATGGGGTTGGCACTCCTTACCACTCCTTACCACTGCGGCGACCCTACGGGCGCCTGCGGAGGGTGTCAACTTCATTCAATCGGCCGCTAAGTGGGCGGTAAGGCGTCACTTTCGCGGTGTGTGGGGAGAGGTGGATCGGAGTGCGATAAACAGGCGCTATGTCACACTGAACATCGGCACAGATCGGCACGGCACATCGGGGTCCCCCGACCCCACGGCGGGTTGCTAGAGTGAGGAGCAGGTGACCGACGACGCGATCGAGACGGCGTGGGAGGAGGTGCTCGCCCAGTTCGACGACGAGGCCGCGCACAAGCGCTTCCTGACGCTCGCCGCCGGGCTCGGGGCGCTCGGGGAGGCGGGGCGGCGCTATCGCGCGATCAAGGACGACCCCGACGACCCACGCGCCGAGATGGCGGCCGCGCAGGTCGACCGCCTCCTCGGGCTCGCGATGCAGAACCTCGAGCCGCTCAAGACACCCCCGAATCGAAAAAAGAACATCAAAACGGTGATGTTCCTCCTCGCGCTCGGCGTGAGCGGCACCCTCGTCGCGCACGCGGTGTGGAGCCTGTTGCGCGCGATGTGAGGGGCTGGTTACCCTCGTCGTTCCACTGGGAAACGCGGATTGCAGCTAGACTTCAAGGCTCGTGAGCTCACGATCAAGCTCGTCTACTACGGGCCGGCGCTGAGCGGTAAGACGACGAACCTCCAGAGCATCCACCAGCTGGTCGCGGGCGACGTGACCGGTCGGCTGATGACGCTGGAGACCAAGGACGACCGCACGCTGTTCTTCGACCTGCTCCCGCTGACCGTGAAGGCGAGCAAGGGCCTGCAGGTCCGCGTGAAGCTGTTCACCGTCCCCGGGCAGGTCATCCACAACGCGACACGGCGGCTCGTCCTCCAGGGCGCCGACGGAGTCGCGTTCATCGCCGACTCGCAGCGCTCGGAGACGAAGTCGAACGCCTCGTCGTTCGTGAACCTGCGCCAGAACCTCACCGAGAACGGCATCGACCCCGCCGACGTGCCGCTCGTCATCCAGTTCAACAAGCGCGACCTGCCGGAGATCCGCACCGACGCCGAGATCGACGCGCTCGCGAGCCGCGGCAAGGAGCCGGTGTTCAAGGCGATCGCGGTCCGCGGCGTCGGCGTGATCGAGACGCTGATGGGCCTGCTCGAGAACACCTGGCGGCACCTCGAGAAGAACCACCGCCTCGAGGAGAAGTTTGGCATCGAGACCGAGCCCCTGCTCGCCGAGCTCGGCCGGCACCTCGGCGTCGAGGCGACGGCCCAGCCGGGGATCGGCCGATGAGCGAAGCGCCCGACCTGACGCTCGCCGACGTCTCGAGGCTCGAGGACATCGTCGACAAGACGGCGCTGACGGAGGTCTGCCGGTCGTTCTTCGACCTGTTCAGCATCCCAATCCGCGTGTTCTCCCGTGACGGATCGCTGATCGCCGACGTCCACGAGACCCGCGCCATCTGCACCTACGTCAACACGCTGCGCGAGGGGCGCCCGGCCTGCTCGGCGCTGGTCGCCGACGTGAAGAACATCGACCCCGAGGACGGCCCCATCGAGCACCCGTGCTTCACCGGCGCCATCTACCGCGTGGTCCCGATCGACTACCAGGGGCGGCGCCTCGGCCGGTTCGTGATCGGCCCGTACTTCCCCGCCGAGCTCAAGCAGGTCCCGGGCTCGCTGCTCGTGCTCGATCCCGAGATCGACGGCGAGAAGGCGCGCACAGCGCTCGGCGAGATGCCGCGGGTGCGCAAGGAGACCGCCGAGCGGCTCGCCGCCCACCTCACGCGCATCCTCGACCTGATCATCTTCAGCGGGCACCGCTCGTTCCTGACCAGCGAGATGCACGTCGCGAGCGTGCGCGAGAGCTTCCGCTCGCTCGCGGAGAAGAACGCCGCCTTGCAGGAGGCCTACGACAAGCTGAAGGAGCTCGACCGCCTCAAGTCGAACTTCCTCGCGACCGTCAGCCACGAGCTGCGCACGCCGCTCACGTCGATCATCGGCTACTCCGACATGCTCGCGACCGGCATCGCGGGAGACCTGAACGCCGAGCAGGCGGAGTTCGTCGAGACGATCCGCTCGAAGGGCGACCACCTCCTCGCGCTGATCAGCAGCCTCCTCGACCTCGGCAAGCTCGAGCAGGGGCGCGTGCAGCTGTCGCTCGTGTACGTCGACGCCGCCGCGCTGCTCGACGAGGTCGCGAAGACCGTCGCGCCGATGGCCACGCAACGAAACGTGCATATCGACACGCGCGTCGAGGCCCCGCTGCCGCGGGTCAAGGCGGACCCGGTGCGCCTGCGGCAGGTGCTGTTCAACCTCTCGGAGAACGCGATGAAGTTCTCCCCGGACGGCGGCACGGTGACGCTCTCGGTGCGCGGCGTGGAGCTCGAGCCGGACGGCGGCGGCGACGACGCGATGGGCCTGGTGCTCATGGCCGCGCCCCAGACCGCGCTCGAGCTGTCGGTCACCGACGAGGGGCCGGGGATCCCGGACGACGAGATCGAGCGGATCTTCGACGCGTTCTATCAGGTCGACGGGAGCTCGACCCGCGAGCACGGGGGCACCGGGCTCGGGCTCTCGATCGTCCGGCGGCTGGTCGACGCGCACGGCGGCCACGTGTGGGTCGAGAGCGAGGTCGGGCACGGGACGACCTTCCGCTTCACCATCCCCGAAACCGACGAGTGACCGAAGACGACTTGCTCGCTTCGATCCGCGAGATCGTCTCGGTCGACGATCCCCGGGTGGCGCTCGGCGTCGGCGACGACGCCGCGGTGCTCGACGGCGGCGTGGTCGTCTCGGTCGACGCGCAGGTCGAGGGGAGCCACTTCCGGCGCGGCTGGCTGTCGCTCGAGGACGTCGGGTGGCGCGGCACCGTGGCCGCGCTCAGCGATCTCGCCGCGATGGGCGCGACCGCCGAGGCGGTGATCTCCTCGGTGGTGATCGCCGAGGCGAGCGACGCGCTCGGCGTCATGCGCGGCGCGGCGCAGGCGGCGCACGCGCACGGCGCGGTCGTGGTCGGCGGCAACGTCGCCCGCGGGGACACGCTGTCGCTGCACACGACGGTGATCGGCCGCGCGCGGACGCCGTGGACGCGGTCCGGCGCCCGGGTCGGCGACGCGGTCTACGTCACCGGGCCGCTCGGGAGCGCGGCGCTGGGCTGGCGGCTGCTCGAGCGCGGCGACGACGGGGGCCCGTTCGTCGAGCGGTGGCGTCGGCCGCGCGCGCGGTTCGACCTGCGGGGCGCGATCGCGCCGACCGCCTGCATCGATCTGAGCGACGGGCTGGCCCTGGACCTCGGTCGGCTGTGTCGCGCCGGCGCGGTCGGCGCGGTGCTCGAGGAGGCGGCGATCCCCACCGAGCCCGGCCTGGCGGCGGCGGCGGCGGCGATCGGCGAGGACGCGGCCGCGCTGTCGCTGGGCGGCGGCGAGGACTACGAGCTCGCGTTCACGATGCCGGCGTCGCTCGATCCCGCGATCGCCGTGCGCGTCGGGGAGGTCGTCGAGGGGGCGGGCGTACGAATTCGAGCGCGGGACGGGACCCTCCGCGACGCCGTCGGAGGCCACCAGCATTTCTAGCCGACTTCACCGGACGCCCCTCGAAGGGAACTTCTCATCGCGCCGGACGTCTTCATACTCGTGGAACAGACGGAGTGGGTGAGCGCGTTGGCCGGAGCGTGGGGATGAAGCGAGAGGCGACCGGGGTCCGGCCGAGCGTGCTGCTGCTCTGCGCGTGCCTGCTGGCCGGCATGGGCTTCGCCGTGTGGCAGACCTTCTCCTTCGAGCCGAGCGCGCGCGGCGACGAGTCCTCCGCCGACGCGCAGCAGCGGCGACGCGGCCGGCGCGATCGCGCCCGCGACCGGCGCCTGCGGAGCACCGACCGCTCGGTGCACGCGTCGACCACGCACGGCGGCACCGGCGCCTACCAGCACCACGACTGGGACCGCGAGTCGGAGCTGTCGCGCGCCATCGCCTTGCACCTTCCAGACCCGAGCTTCTGGCGCGAGGGCCCGCGCGGCGAACTGCCACGGCGGGACCCGCAGCTGTTCGCGATGTGGCGCTCGTTTCACCAGCGCGTGCCCGCGCAGGGCGACGCGCCGGACCTGCCGTTCGAGCCGACCGCGCACCGCGCCGAGCTCGTGGACGCCACCGGCGACGCGTCGGAGGCGCCGTCGAGCTGTGACGTCCGCGTGCTCCCCGTCGACAGCGGCCGGTTCTCCTGCGTCGTCCGCGTGATGTGCGACGGCCGCGTCCTGTACCCGGACTCCCGCCAGCGCGCCGGCTACGTGAGCTGCGAGATCGAGAACGGTCGCCCGGTGCGCGCCATCGACGAGGGCAGCACCGCCGCCGACGGCGACCCGCGCGTGGACCTCGACCTGAACGCCGGCACCGTGCGCGTCGAGGAGTTCGACGAGAGCGGTCAGTCGACCTACAGCGCGACGCTCCGCATCCAGAGCTAGGAGCTCGATTCGCTACGGGCCAGCCTTCGGCTGACCCTCCGCGAACCAAGCTCCTAGAGACTCCGGCGCGCCCGCGCGGGGCCGGCTACGATTCGCCGGTCGCGCATGGGGGAGCTGATCACGTTCGTCGGGCTCGCGGGGACCGCGCTCGCGCTCCTCGGCTGGGGCCTGTGGGCGCTGCTCCATCCGTTCGCCGGCGTGTGGGTGCAGAGCACGGGGAGCAACTCCGGTTGCGCGGGCTGCACCGCGCCCGTCTCGATCGCGTTCGGCCTCGGCGCCGTCGTCGCGGCGTGGGGGATGGCGCAGGAGGTCCCGCGCGCGCACTGGCTCGTCGCGGCGTCGCTCTTGCTGGCGCTCGCCGCCGCGTGGCTCGTCGGGCGACGGGTCGCGTGGCGCGGGATCGACGCGTCGCTCGACCGCGTGCGCCAGCGGCTCGACGAGGGCTACGCGCCGCGCGGCGTGCTCCTCGAGCGGCGCACGCTCGCCGACCGCGTCCTGCGCGACGGGCTGCGCGTCGAGCTCGACGCGCGCGGCCCCGCGCGCCCGGCCGCCTACCGCGAGGCGCCGGGAGCGGCGCGCACCGACCTGTCGCCGATCGCGCAGACCGCGCGCCGCGCCGCGCGCCGCCACGGCGTCCGGGTGGTGCTCGTCGCGCTGATCAGCGCGAGCCCGGCCGCGCTGCTCGCGGTGGTCTGGTCCGGAGCGCTCGCGGTCGACGACGGCGCCCAGTCGATCCTCGTGGTCGGCGCGTGGGCCACGTTCGCCGCGCTCGCGCTCGCCGCCTGGGCCGCGCGCCAAGGGGTCGTGGCCGCGCGCACGCTCGCGCAGATCCTCGCGGCGCGGCCGGAGGCGCTGGGCCGCGGCGAGGCGCTGGGTCACGCCGTCCCCGCCGCCTCCGACGACGGCCGGGCTCCGAGCGCGCTGGACGCGTCGGCGATCGCGGATCTCGCGGACGGATGGACCGGCGTCGACGTCGGCGAGGGCCGCCGCCTGCGCCCCGAGGACGTGCGCGCGCGGGGCGGTTGGGGGACCGAGCGGGAGATGGTCTGGCCGACCGAAGCGCGCGCGTCTTCGACCTACGGCGAGGGTTACGGCGCGGCCGAGGCGTGCAAGCCACCCTCCGTGTTCCCGCGGTACGGGGACCGACGCGGGGCGTGGGCTCCGCAGAAGAAGCAGAGCGAGGCCGAGTGGATCGAGCTCGACTTCCCGAGCGACGCGCCCCCCGCCGCGGCGATCCGCGTCTTCGAGACGTGCGCCGCGGGCGCGACGTACGCGGTCACCGTCGACGACGCCGAGGGTGAGACATCGCAAGTCGTCTTCGCCCGGGCGCCGCAGCCACCGCTCGACGCCGCGCGCCTTCTCGAGATCCCGCTGACCCCGGCGCGCCGGGTCGGCCGCGTGCGCGTCCACGTCTCGAACGCGTCGGCTCAGTGGGCGGAGATCGACGCGGTCGGCCTGGTCGCGGCCGAGGAGGTGCCCGCGCGCCTGCGCCGCGCCGGGGACCCGAACGCGCCGGGGAGCCGCCGATGGCTCACCGTCGGGGTCGCGGCCCTCGTCGTCGTCGGGCTCGGCCTCGGCTGGGCGCTGGTCGGACGCCAAGACTCGGCCGCGCGCGAGTGGCACCCCACCGACGCAGAGCTCGCGTCGGTGGTCTGGGCGTCGGAGATCGTCAACGCGTCTTCCTCGCACGGGGACCCGCGGTGGCACGCGCGTCAAGCGCTCGGCGCGCCGGACGTGTGGCCCGACGCGGGAGACGTCGAGGGGGCGTGGGCGCCGGAGGCCCGCAACGCTGGCGTGGAGGTGCTCGTGGTGTCGTTCGGGCGACCGATCACCGCGCGCGCGCTGATCGTCGTCGAGACCTACGGGCCCGGCGCGCTGCGCGCCATCCGCACCTACGACGACTACGCGTCACCCTCGAGCGCGTCCGGTCCCCGAACGCTCTGGGAGGGACCGCTGAGCACGGTCGAGTCCTCGCGCGTCGTCCGCGTCGATCTGGACGAGCCGGTCTACCTGGAAGTGCTGGAGATCGAGCTGGACACGTCGCTCGTCGGCGGCTGGAACGAGATCGACGCGGTCGGGGTCATCCCACACGGGCAGAGGTAGACCCAGCGGAGCGCGGGTCGTGCGATATCGCGCACCCAGGCTCGTCGTTTGGGGACCGCAGACCCCGCCTCGCGTCAATGAACGCCCCGCGGGCTCCGTGGCCTCGGGATTGCTCCTCGCGCGGACGTGTCTGCCCGAGGAATTCTGCACGCCAGTTGGCTCTCTCCGGTCCTGTTCGCGGCGGCCTGCGCGTCCAACCCGCCCATCACCGACGGCCTGGACGCCGGCGAGGCGCGCGACGCGAGCACCAACGAGGTCGACGCGGGCGCCTCCGAGCCGGAGGACGCGGGCGCGACCGACGCGGGCGTGGACGCCGGCGTCGCGCCGCTCGACGCCGGCGGGACCGACGGCGGCTTCGACGCCGGGGATGATGGCGGCTTCGACGCAGGGCGCGACGCCGGACGCGACGCCGGGCCGTGCGGCGAGTGCGTGCCGGGCGACGTCGACGTCGAGACGCGCTCGTGCGGGACGTGCGGCACCGGGATGCAGAGTCGCACGCGAACCTGTCAGGCGAGCTGCGCCTGGGGCGCGTTCGGCGACTTCGACGCGTGCACCGGTGACGGGCCGTGCTGCGGCGACGGCGTCTGCGACGCGGGCGAGACGTGCGCCGGCTGCGTCGACTGCCAGGCGGGCCACCTCGGGACCGGCACCGGCGGCGCGACGTGCGCGGGGGTGCCGGCAGAGCAGTGGCGCTGCGTCACCAGCACGAGGTGGGGCACGCGCGTCTCACAGGTCTGCCGCGACGGCGCGTGGGTGAACTTCAACCTCGACCCGCGCGACTGCGCCGCGTGCGTCTGCGCGCGCTCCGACGCCTGCGACGCGCCCTGACGTGCAATGGCCGGCGCTTCGGGTCACACCCACCAGACAGTGCGCTGCATTCTCTTGATCACGATCCTCGGCGCCTCCACCGGCTGCTACGCGTCACACGTCCGGGGCGACGACGCCTCCGCGTCGCGTGACGCCGGCGCGATGCCTCCCCGCGCGGTCCCCGGCGTCGACGCCGGCTCGCCGACCGCCACCCCCGGCCCGCCGATCGCGGATGGCGACGTGTGCGACGCGGTCTGCGACGCCATGGACGAGGCCGGCTGCCCGGTCTCCGGCTGTCTCCCGAGCTGCGAGGCGCGACGGGAGCGGGCCGCCGAGATCGGGTGCGCCGACGAGCTCAAAGACACCCTGCTCTGCCTGCGCGAGGACCCGTGCGTGGCCGAGCGCGAGATCGACTGCGGCGAAGAGAACGGCTGGCCCCAGTGCCTTCGCGGCGACCGGGACTGACGCTCAGCGTGGGATCGTGATCTCCAGGCGCTTGATCATCTTCTGCAAGCCGTAGCGCGAAACGCCGAGCCGCTCGGCCGCCTTGGTCTGGTTCCCGCCGGTCTGCTCGAGGGCGCGCGTGATCATGCGCCGCTCGAGCGCCGCGACGTGCCCCTTCATGTCCAGCTCGTCGAGGGGCTCCGCGTCGCCCTCGCCGCGGAGCGGGCCCGAGAGGTGCTCGAGATCGATCACGTCGTCGGTGAGCACGAGCGCGCGCCGGATCTCGTTCTCGAGCTCGCGCACGTTGCCGGGCCAGCGGTGGCCGCGCAGCGCGTTCATCGCGCGCGGCTCGACGAGCACGCCCCGGTCGGGCGCGTGGCGCTCGAGGAACGCGGCGACGAGCGGCGCGACGTCGTCGGGTCGCTCGCGCAGCGCCGGGAGCTCCACCTGCACCACCGCGATCCGGTAGAAGAGGTCCTGCCGGAACGCCCCCGTCTCGACCATCTGAGGCAGGTCCCGGTGCGTCGCCGCGACCAGCCGGACGTCGACCCGGCGCGTGCGCTCGCTGCCGATGGGCCGGATCTCCCCGTCCTGCAGCACGCGCAGCAGCTTCGCCTGCATCGGCTCGGGCATCTCGCCGATCTCGTCGAGGAACAGCGTGCCCCCGTCGGCGATCTCGAACAGCCCGCGGCGCGCCCGCTCGGCCCCGGTGAACGCGCCGCGCACGTGACCGAACAGCGTGCTCTCGAGCAGCGTCTGTGGGATCGCGCTGCAGTTCTCGGTGACGTACGGGCCCTCGCGGCGCGGGCTCGCGTCGTGCACCGCCCGCGCGACGAGCTCCTTTCCGGTCCCGCTCTCGCCGCAGACGAGCACCGGCGCGTCGCTCGGCGCGACCCGCTCGACGAGGTGCAGCGCGCGGCGCATCGGCGCGCTCTCGGCGATGATGCCCTCGAACGCCGGGCCGCGCGCGCCGCGCCGCCGCAGCTCGGACAGCTCCTGCTCCGCCGACTCGACCCGCTCGGACAGGCGCCGCGCCTCGCGCGCCAGCCGACGGGCCTCGCGGCGCTGCGTGCGCAGCGCCTCGGCGCGCTGGATCGCGCCCGCGGCGAGCTCCGCGAGGTCCGACACGACCTCGACGACGTCCTCGTCGAACGCCGCCGGCCGGAGGCGGTCGTCCAGCACCAGGGCGGTCGGGCGCGAGAGCGGCAGCGGCACCGCGAGCACCGACCGCAGCGCCATCGCGTGCACGCTCGCCGCCGCGTCGAGCCGATCGTCCTCGAGCGCGTCGACCGTCACGAGGGGGCGCGCCGAGTCGAGCACGCGCGTCGCGACCGAGGTCGACGGCCGCTGCTGCTCGGGGTCGAGCTCGGCCCCGAACGCGCGGGCGGCGAGCACCCGCAGCCCCCCGTCGGCGCCGCGGCGCAGCAAGAAGCCGCGCTCGGCGTCCGCGAGCTCGACCGCGGCGTCGACGATCGCCTCGTACAGCCGCGACATGCGTCCCTCGCGGACGAGCCGCTTGGCGTGGCGCGCGAGCAGCCGGTGCCGACCGCGCCCGGTCGCGCGCGGCGTGGGCGCGCTCGGGGTCACGGTGAACGCGCGCTGGTAGGCGGACACCGATCGCAGCCGCGCGCGGCCGTGCGGGCTGAGCGTCGCGCCCGCGGCGTCGAGGAGCGAGCGCGCCCGCGCCAGGCTCGCGGCCGACTCGTCCGTACGCCCCGCCCGCTCGAACGCCTCGGCCGAGCAGAGCGCCGCGCGGAGCTGGCACTCCCAGCCCGCGCCCTCGGCGTGCGCGAGCGCCTCGCCGGCCCGCCGCGCGGCCTCGTCCACGTCGTCGGCGGCGAGCGCCACGCGCGCGCTCGCGACCGCGCGCTCGACCTCGCCGACGTGGTCGGCCGGCCGATCCACGATCGCCGCGAGCGCCTCGCGCGCCGTCTCGACGCGCCCCCGGATGGCGTGCGCCTGCGCGCGCCGCGCGCCGATGGTGACGGCCACCGACTCGTGCGCCGACTCCCACGCCTCGTCCAGCGTCCGCGCCGCGGCCTCGAGCTTGCCGGCGCGCGTCGACAGATCGGCGTCGACCACGGCGGCCAGCCCGCGGGCGACCGCGTCCGATCCCTGCGCGGCCCAGGCGCGCGCGCGGCGGACCGCGTGTCGCGCGACGTCGTCGTCGCCGACGAGCGCCGCGGCGTTGCCCAGGTTGTAGAGCGCGC
>Ga0070728_10007071_pt1 | contig 10384 bp, 9 predicted proteins | sample tdDd471_FD_66723 | JGI IMG/M metagenome (GOLD analysis project Ga0070728, IMG submission 66723) | Marine sediment microbial communities from the Atlantic coast under amendment with organic carbon and nitrate - tdDd47.1 | ecosystem: Environmental > Aquatic > Marine > Coastal > Sediment | place...
TCGTAAGGCGGATCGAGATACACAAAATCCCCTCTTTTTACCATAGCCCGCATTCTATCAAAAGGCTGATATCCTATACGCACGCCCCGTAAAGCTTTGTGTAAAGCCGTTACCTGATCTTCCGATGGCAATGCCGCCTTCTTTAAATACCCCCACCCAGAATTACACTGCCCGGCTTTATTATATCGCATGTAGCCGTTAAAACAGGTTTTATTGAGGTATATAAATCTGGCTGCTTTTTTTATTTTACTCATATTATGAAAGGCAGATGACCTATCTTTATTTCTTAGTTCATAAAAATATTTCTTGCCATGATGATGCGCACAAAGGGCTTCTATCAGGGCATTAGGGCTGTATTTAACGGCGTTGTACACATTTATTAAATCTGGATTTAAATCGCCTATAAACGCAAACTCCGGCTTAATATGATGGAACAACGCCCCACCTCCAATAAACGGCTCGTAATAATAGTTATATGCAGTTGGTAAAAATGAGGTCAGGTACGGCAAAACACGCGCTTTCCCGCCCGGCCAGCGTAATAATGGCTTAGGCATTGACACAAGTCCTTCTTAATGGCATTCAATTGTATGCAAAATTATGTGGATTATGAATAAGGCAGAGAAACTCTCCAGTATGCTTGGAAAAACCAAGCCCACAAAAAAACACCCATACATCAAAGTGATAGGCGTTCTCGTTATCTCGGCAATAGTCGCAACTATGGCGCTTTATGTCTCATACAATACACAAATATGGGAAAGAAATCAATCTTTACCTATTGCTAATATTGAGGCAACCTCCAGTGCCTTCTTAAACCAAAAGGACTTCCAAAAACCCGAGTTTTCTCAGGCATATGCACATGTTACAGGGAGTAATTTTGAACAAACAATAATATCTGTTGCCAGAAATGCAGGCTTCCCGCTTGTTGCAGTAGAAGACACTAATCAAATTAAAGAAGACAAAGTCCTTATTGCCAGCCCACCATATATCAACGTTACAGGACGGAAAGCAACATCAGACTTCCTTTTAATAAACCGGAAACAACGAATTCGAATTGAGGCTCTGTGGCAACAAAGCCGAGGCTCCATTGACTTAAAGCTTGGTCACTACTACACCATAGCCACAAATGAAGTATATCCTGAAGACTTCGTCATACTAATAATTGATGGTCATGGATGGCGGACAGGCTTGGTTAACTGGTATAAAAAAATGGCAAAAAACTACAATAAACACTCAGACAAAAAGCTTTATATCCTTAACTTAGACGAATTTATGACGTGGATCAGCGCTTTGTAATACGTCAAACTATGTGTCGTTAAAAACACAAACTACAATACTACAAACTATGTGTCGTTAAATTCGTATCATCTGTCGTTAGAAAAATTTTCGAAAATCAGAAAACCAAAACTTCAAAATGCTTCGAAACGCCCGTATATAAACAATTTCATCCCATTATATCCCGTTATATTTCGAATTATCCCGATTCCCTCAAATACTACATACCATCTGTCGGGTTACATTTTTCCGTTATGGAGTAGAAAAAAATGTATAAGTCTGTGAGTAATACTGTGAGTATTCTCCCCCTTCTCCGTAAATTGCACTAATTGTTTTGAAATATTAAGACGTTAGACCGTATTACCGTGCGTTTTGTATAATTTTGCTTTAACCAGCGCGATTTAGAATATTTTTCATTCTTTCACACCCAAATTATAGTTTAAATAATAAAAATAATCCAATAATAGGCAATATTATGAAAAAAAGTTTCAAGTATTATTTTTCATATAATACATTTTTTATGCAAAATAGTGCCTAATAAGATTATTTTCACGTACTTTTTTGATGCAGCGCGATAACTCATTAAAAACACTACAAAATTTTTCTTGTATTTTCCGAAATGCAGTGGTAATTTATGATCATTAACATTAAATAAAAAAGTTGTGTGGGGAGAAAACAAAATGTTAGCAACTCTATTGATGATTGTCTTATCTGTTAATGGCGGACTATTTATGGGAACTATATTATATACGTACCATCTTGGTCTACTAGATTAAGAAGCCATTGTAATAACTGTATTTTTGTAATGCGTGTGGGGCAAATTTATAAAAATCAACAGTTATAAGGAAAAGGGCAAGCCGCCGGAGATATTACTCTGGCGGCTTAATTTTTGCCAGATAGCACCAGCCGCCGCCTCTTCTAAAAGTGACATTTATATAGATATAAGTGCATATTTTATGCATGGAATTAAAAGATTGAAGAAATCTGTAAGCCGGGTTCTGTCTATAAGACAAACATGCCAAAGACATGCTCCCCTTAAGAGATGGCCATTCATCTAGTGCATATGTTGCCACATGCCTCAAGCAACCGACCCGAGCTATCCAGTGCGAAAAATCACTGTTCATACTAATGCACAAGTGCAAAAACATGAAACGTAGCTCCTATTTGGTTTTGCTTCCAGCGGGGTTTACCAAGCCAGCATCGTTACCGATGACTGCGGTGCGCTCTTACCGCACCTTCTCACCTTTTCCATCTCATTCATAAGAATAAAATGGTAGTTTACTTTTCTTCAGCACTTTCCGTCATACTCACCATAAAGGCAAATGTGCCCGGACGTTATCCGGCGCCGTTTTCCCGTGAAGCCCGGACTTTCCTCTCCTGATAAAATCAGCAGCGGCCATCCGATTTCTTCAATCTTATGCGTAAACTGCCTGAAAATTGCGAGAAACTCAAGATTTATATAAATAAGCTACTACACTTCTTTGATACGACTCAAAGCGATAAGACGCGCCATAGTTTCCTCACAAGCGACGCCTGACTTCCCTGAATGGTCATCATGAAAAACCTGCGGGAAATAATGGCGCTGAAAAGCTGTGACTACATCCATATGAGCCGCCATCGGATTATAACCAAACAAATCAAATAGCTTTTTAGCTTCGAAATCATTACGCACCAAATCACGCGCTTTTTGGCAATCTTCCGACGTAGGATAAGGCATAACCCCTACCCCTTCTTCAGCCAGATAATCCCAATCGAATAATTCACCGGGATCAGTTTTACGCTCTGGCGCGACATCCGAGTGCCCAAGCACATACTTAATATCGTAGTGAGACTGAATTTCATGACACAAACAACGCACAGCATGCATCTGCCCTTCGGGAAATAGCTGATAGCCAAATTCATGCCCCGGATTAACAATCTCAATCCCGATAGAAACCGAATTAACATCACTTTCGCGCTTCCAATAAGCAACGCCAGCATGCCAGGCACGCTTATCCTCTGGCACAAGATCATAGACCGTACCATCTTCATCAACCAAATAATGCGCACTAACCTTGCTTTCAGGATCACTAAGGCGTTCTTTGGCCTCTGCCATGGTTTGCATTCCAGTGTAGTGCAGAAGAATAATGTAAGGATATTTTCCTTCCGGTCGCTCCTCATAATTCAGAGCCTTGGTCTTTTTTAGAAACATTTATGCGCCCCTTCTCGAACAAGTTAATTAGTGTATTAAGTTAATTTAAGGAACGTGGCTTTTGCTATTTAAGCCAATAAAAACGAAAACAGCAATAAAAAAAACTTATGCCCTTTTTCAAATCACCCTATATAACAACAACATGAAAATAGTTCTAAGCAATATCACAATTGATGATCCGGTGTTTCTTGCACCAATGTCAGGCGTTAGCGATCTTCCCTTTCGCCAAATAGTGCAATCATATGGCGCGGGGCTTGTATTTTCCGAGATGATTGCCAGCAGAGAAGCTTTGCGCGCCGCTGACAAAGACAAGAAAAGCAGCACAGCGGAATCCCGCAAAATGCGGCAACGTTACGATCATGATGATAACTCCCCTATCGCTGTTCAGCTCGCTGGATGTGATCCCAAAATTATGGCCAAAGCAGCAAAACTCAACGAAGATCATGGCGCTGATCTGATTGATATAAACTTTGGCTGCCCGGTTAAAAAGGTTGTAAAGAAATTATCCGGCTCTGCCCTTATGCAAGATGAGCCACTAGCAGAAGAAATAATGGCCGCTTGCGTAGATGCGGTTGATATTCCGGTTAGCGTAAAGATGCGATTAGGGTGGGACTGGCGAAACTGCAACGCCGCTTCTTTGGCCGAAAAAGCGCAAAAGGTCGGCGTGCAGATGGTTAGCGTGCATGGCCGCACGCGTGAGCAGCGCTATAAAGGGAATGCTGATTGGAAGGCCGTACGCTCGGTTAAGGACGCCGTGGATATCCCTGTTATCGTTAATGGTGATATATGCAGCCCTGAAGATGCTTTGCGCGCTTTAGATGAATCTGGTGCCGATGGGGTTATGGTTGGCCGCGCAGCGCAAGGGCGTCCTTGGCTTTTGCGCCAGATTATAGACACTCTCAAAGATGACAAAGCTTCTGATGAACCCAGCGACGAAGAAAAACGCACTCTTATAATAGATCACTATGATGCCATGCTTGAATATTATGGAGAGCGAAACGGCGTCAAAATCGCCCGCAAACATATTAGCTGGTACAGCGCTGGATATAACGGAGCCGCACAGTTCAGAGCAGAAATAAACCAAATGAAAGACCCTGAAGCAATAAAAGAAAAACTAGCCTTGTTCTTCTCTATGAGATAACTTTTTCCAATGACAAAGGCAAAAACCACAGACTTTGAAATCAGAGACATTGTAGAAAAGGATCTAAACACCCTTTCAAGCGTCTTTGTGAGTGCTTTTGAACCAGAAAAAACTGGAGAACACTGGACAAAAGACTCCGCTAGAAATGTCATTGATTATTGGTTTCGCCGTTCCCCTGATGACATGAAAATTATCGCTATCAATCAGGATGGGGGAATTCTGGGCGCTTTCTTTGCAGACATAAAACCATGGTGGGACGGCCCATATATGATTGATGGTGAGTTATTTGTTCGCCCAGATATGCAAAACAAGGGCATTGGCAAACAGCTACTAACGAAATTACTGACCAGAGCCCGCGACAACCACAAAGCGACGCGCTTTGAAACAATGACTTTTCCGCCCGAAAACGAGCATCCTTTGAGCTGGTATCTAAAAATAGGATTTAAGAAAGTTGACGATCTCGCTATCATCAAAGGCTCTATAGAAGAGATTTTGAAGAAACTCGCCTCATCCTAAAAATGCGGGGGTATTTCACGGCGCGCTCTTTCGATAGAGCTTAAAGAGGAATCCTCTTGCCCACTATCACCGCCCATTTGCTCAATTTTACCCCCTAAGCGCACAAGCTTTACTTTTAGCGCCTCGATTTGCTTCCACTGATCGGTAATAACGTCATTCATCTCGGCAATTTGCTGATCATGATGAGCCAACGTTGTTTCTATATCTATTAATTTGTTATCCATAGGAAAGCTTCATATCACAAGCGGTCGCTTTTTTGTACTGTAAGTTCTGTTTATAATAGATAAAAATAACGCTATGATGGCCAACGCATAATATTTATAGAGATTAAGAAAGAACAATATCATATGTCACAAAAGCTGATTATCATCTTATGTGCCCTTGCTTTTGGCATAGGTTTAGCTTCGTGGAACACAACCCCACCTTCAGCTCTTGTGGAAAGCAATCTTACAGAGGGAAAAACAAAAGTTAAGAATTTCGCTTTTACTTCGATAGATGGGCGAAAACGTGTTTTAAGCGATTTTCATGGCAAAACAGTATTTATAAATAGCTGGTTTACACACTGCCCCCCTTGCATAGCAGAAATGCCTCAATTATTGCAGCTTGCCCAGAAGCACTCGGATGATATGGTTTTCATTGCCTTATCGATTGACAGAAACGTAGCCGATTTACAGCGTTACCTTAGCCGCCTCCCGAGAAACACCCGCGCCTTAACCGAAAAGGATAATGTCTTTTTCGTTCATGATGATGGCAATATCATTTCCGGGACTATGCTTGGTGTCAAAGGGTTCCCGCAAACCATTATTGTCAATCATGAAGGCCATCAATTACAAAAAATCAAAGAAGCAATCGACTGGCTTTCCCCGAAAGTCGAAAAGATATTTTCTGAACAACCCTTGCCTGATGTACAACCCCTAAAGCATACAAATAAGAACGATAAGTAATTTATCCAACGGTTTAATGCACTGCCGCGCAGAATGTCTTGACCATAAACAGGCAATGTCGTTATTAATAGAGAAATATTATACGTAAAATTACTTTACTTGGGTACCTTTCCCGAAGGGATGAATGACTATGGGATTTAAAAAAACATCCGAAGGACGCGTGTTTTTTAAAAATGCAGATAATGACGACTTACCAGCTACGTCGATTAATCCCCCTTCAGATTCTCTTACATCCAAAGATGGCACGCAGGCGCAGATCCTGCTTTTGCTCAAAACCCTGAATGAAAAATTGCAAGAATCACGCGATGATAACGACGTGATGAAAAAGACGCTCGACGCTTATAAGGCAAAGATTGGAGCGCTGGAAGACCGCACCCTTGCACAACAGACCAATTATATTGATCTGGAACAAAAAGTTGCCGAGAAGCAAACCGAGGTCAGCAAAAAAACTTCGCGCGTAGAAAATAACCTTAAGTCAACGCTAAAACAGTTAGAAACAGCGCGCGGATTAGTTAAAGCTCTAGAAGAAAAAACCGAAAAACAAGATAGCGCTCTAGAAGTTATCAAAGGCGATATCAAGAAAAGCATCGGAACTCGCGCTGAAGAAGCTGAAGAGATTGCCAAAACGCAGGAAAAACTGCTTAAAAAACAAAAAAAGCTTGAAGAGCACCAGAAAGAACAAGATGAGAAGATTACCAGCACAGCCTCATCCCATGTTTCACTGACAAAGCGTATCAGCCAAACAGAGACACGTCATGACGCTCTGGATAACAAAATCGAAGACGCAACAAGTGAATACCTAAAACTCGATCGCAAAATCGACAAAGTCATTGAAGACCGTAACCGTCTTTTGCGAAAAATCGAACGCATTGAAGGAGCTGTGCTTGAAACGCGCGACGCCCTGAGTGCCAAGGCCATGGTGTTGCTGACCGATCAAGGCGCAGTTGCTGGTGTAAATGTACCAGACCAAGTTGCGAATGCTGCGCTATCAAATGAACCCATGGTGCTCAAACGCCGCATGGAAGAAGAAGCCATGATGCCTTGGTGGCGCCGCCCTATTCAAATTCATACAGCCAGTTTGTTTTTGCTTTTAGTGGTGGTAATGCTCTTGGGTTGGATCATGAGCGCAGCCAATTCCCCGTTACGCGAAGAAATAATTAACCGGAGCCTAGAACAACCGCCTACAATCAGCCTTGGATCTTCGGCTGGGGCGGGGCGTCAATTCTATGGCGAAAAAGAACCGTCACAAGATGCTCTATACGATGTACCGGATACAGCAATATATGAGGACGAAGATTACAACTACTCTAAAGATACATCGCCGGACTTTTCATTGAGCTACAATGAAGAGCCTGAAGATATGGGATCTCCTGCGGTATCAGCATATAACACAGAAAAGACAACACCCCCTCGGGAAAATTATAACGATCAGACCGATGAAGCGACACATGGAATAACAATCCATAAAGGATATAGTGACCCTGCTAAAATCAAGCAAGAAACCGAAGAACAGCTAGATATTAGTAACGATACACAAATGCTTGCAGCCATGGAATCAGACCCTGAACGCGTTGCTAGAAGGCTGAACAAAATAGAGCCGGGCAGCCTGAGCGAAGAAGACACTCAAGCACGGAATACCACTCCTCCAGTGCAAAAAGCGACAGCACAGTCTCTACCGGAAAAAGTCATTACCCCCCGGCGCGTAGTTGACGAGGCGTACAAGGTTTCTTTGCGTCGACGTATTAAACCAGATCGCAATTTAAGTGATGTCGCTAAAAAAATCGAAGGACAAGCCTTTGAAGGCGTACCAGAAGCGCAACATGATATGGGTGCGATCTACATAGCTGGGCGTGGAAATGTCAAACAGAACCTTGATCGCGCTGTATTCTGGTTCCAAGAGGCATCCAATAACGGTGTAGCCAATGCAAAATACAATCTAGGTGTTTTGTATCACCAAGGGCTAGGCGTACCGTCCAACTTAAACAAGGCCATCAGCCTGTACAAAGATGCTGCTGAAATAGGACACCCGGAAGCACAATATAATCTGGGTATAGCCAACATTGAAGGCATCGGTGTGCCTTACAATCCGGGCAATGCAGCTCGTTATTTTGAAAATGCTGCTCAGCAAGGCGTAGTAGAAGCCGCGTATAATCTGGGCCTTATTTATGAGAATGGCTTGCTTGGAGAGGCTCAACCAGATGTCGCTTTAACATGGTACAAACATGCCGCAGATGCAGGCTCCCCGGAAGCAAAATCAGCGATGCGACAATTGGCTTCGTCACTTGGTGTTGGCCTTGAGGACATTACGCGCATCATTGAAAATGTTAAACGCTCGCACACATCTTTTTCCAGCGCGCATGACAAACACACTTTGATTGCACGCACTCAAAGCGAGCTTATGCGCCGCGGGCTTTATCCAGGACCTGTAGATGGTATGTCAGGGCCTATGACACGAAATGCAATTAAGGATTTCCAACGCGCAGCTAATTTAAATGTGGACGGTGAGCCTTCTATCGAGCTTCTTCAATATCTCAAAGCCTCAACAAATTATTCCCAGTACCAATAACACTGCGTATATTGTATGATTGCTGACGTCGCAACACGACTTCTAGCTGTGTTTGCGTGTCTAAAACCATAAGGGAATGAAAATATGAGCGATGGATATGATGCGGTAGAAGAAAATTCACGCCTAACCTCCCCCACGATATATGAAATCGTTTCCACAGAAGGCGAAGAAGAATTAGCTCGTTCCCTACCCTCTTTAGCATGGTCAGGACTAGCCGCAGGACTATGCATAACCTTTTCGCTTTTTTGTGAGGGATATATTCGCCATCACCTGCCGGAGAGAAATTTTCTACTAGAGAATATTGGCTACACTTTTGGCTTCGTAATTGTAATCATCGGTCGTTTCCAGCTTTTTACCGAAAACACTATCACTGTAGTTTTGCCCTTGCTGGAAAAACGCAACATCCGCAATGTCGTGCGTACACTTAATTTATGGGGCGTTGTGCTCGCAACCAATTTTATCGGTACATTTATTGTTGCTTTGCTCATTACCAAATTCGGGATGATGCCAGCGGAAATGATTGCTACTTTTACAGAAATATCAATGCACGCTGTAGATCAACCTCTTATTGATATCTTTAAGACAGCTATCCCGGCGGGCTTCTTGATTGCCTGTCTGGTATGGATGCTACCGAGCGCACACGGAGGCACCGAGTTTTGGGTTATAATTATGATGACTTATATCGTTGCTATCGGTGATTTTGCGCATATAGTCGCGGGCTCGGTTGAAGCCTTCTTACTCCTATTGCAAGGGCTAGTTTCTTTACCGGAAACGCTTGGCTTTCTCTTCGCGGCCTGCGCTGGCAACATTGTCGGAGGAACATTATTGTTTGCTTTGCTAGCTTATAACCAAGTCAAAAACGAACGCTAGAAGACTTTTTTAAAACTCTAATAAAGATCCAGATCTTTAAACAATTCTACAATAGCTTTTGTTTTTTCGTATTCCGCTCTTAGCGCAGCAATCTTCGCCTTATAGACATCTTTTTGCGCCGCTCTAGTAGCTGCTCGCTGTAAGACTTCTTGCTGATCCCGCAAAGTAGCTATACTCACCAACATACCTTCGATTTCCGACACATAAGCATAGATGCTATCTCCAAACTCCTGAATTTGCATACGATAGCCAGAGTGCGTATACAAAGATCCAAGATTAATCTGCTCGCGAGCATGTCCAATTTTCACGCGCCATGAGCTATTCGCATTAACAAAAATATTTTCCGATATGCCAAAAAGCTGATTTAACCGCGTATCAGGCAGAACATCCTGTGTTTCCTGTATATTAATTTGCCCCCGCGATTTATTAAACAACATAGTACGCGACACATCTATTTTAGCTGCATTGGTGATGATACGCGCAGAGCTAGTCATAATCGGCGTGATATCGTAATCAGGAATATTCTGATTATCTTTCAGAACTTCATCAATATACTCCGGCAAAAGTCGTGTTGTTTTGGAAAGTGATACAGACACATCACGAAGCTTCTTGGTAAACTCTTCTTTTTTCTTCCGAAGATGCTCAAGCTCGGTTCTGGACTGTTTTCCTTGCCTGCCTACAGCGTCTTGCAGCGCGGTTTCCTGAAGATAAAGATAGTCTTCCAGCAAGTTATTTTGTATCTGGATATACCGATAATCAATGTAATCCTTGGTAATTGCATTAACCAGATCAACGCGCTTATCTTTGTAATATCCCTCAAGCGCCTCTTTGGCCATATTACCTTTTGGGAAATTAACCTTCTTGCTTAAACTTGCAGCATTCAT
>Ga0070728_10007073_pt1 | contig 10384 bp, 9 predicted proteins | sample tdDd471_FD_66723 | JGI IMG/M metagenome (GOLD analysis project Ga0070728, IMG submission 66723) | Marine sediment microbial communities from the Atlantic coast under amendment with organic carbon and nitrate - tdDd47.1 | ecosystem: Environmental > Aquatic > Marine > Coastal > Sediment | place...
AGCCTGATAGCGCCGATGGTACTGCGTAGAAGTGGGAGAGTAGGTCGCCGCCTTTTTTTAGAGAAATCCGATATTCAGAAATGAGTATCGGATTTTTTGCGTTTTAGGGGTTAAATAACTGCTTATGACGGATCAGAACCATAGGCATTAATTTTACACACTCTGTACAGGAAGAAATTGATATCAGCGACACCTCTAAACTGTCTTCTAAACGCTTTGATTTTCGTAATGTGTATAGTTCTGCGAAGTATTTGTTTTAGCTCCTGTTTTGTAATATTAATTAATTGATATTTGTCAGATCGGGTGATAAAATGTAACAATATAAAGTAAAAATCTTACAATATGTAATAAATATTAACACATTACGTATGTATTTAAAGTGTTTTTCTTGCAAATTAAAAGTAAATATTTTTAAAAGAACCGGAAAAGTATAAGCTGAGAACACCCTGTTTGCAAGATTATGTATGTATCTAACATGTTTAATATGTTGATGTTTAGTGGGGAGTTGGCGCATTATATGTTATAAAACAATCTTTTTTTAACGAAAAAAAAGAGGAAATACTTTTATTAGTTTCTACTTTTGTTGGATCATTTTTATTAAACAATAAATAATTAGATATGAAGCCAACACATATTGAGCACATTGGGATTGCAGTTAAAGATTTAAAGGAAGCTATTCCATTCTTCGAGAAAGTATATGGATTAGAGTGCTACGCTGTTGAAGAAGTTGCTGATCAAAAAGTGAAGACTGCATTTTTCAAAGTTGGTCAAACCAAAATTGAATTATTGGAGTCAACAAATCCTGAAGGGCCAATTGGTAAATTTATCGAAAAGAAAGGTGAAGGAATTCACCATATGGCATTTGCTGTTGAGAATTTAGCTGAGAAATTAACTTTTGTTGAGGAACAAGGAGTTCGCTTAATTGATAAAACTCCACGTAAAGGTGCAGAAGGATTAAACATCGGATTCCTTCACCCAAAGTCTACGTTTGGGGTGTTAACCGAACTATGTGAAGATCCAAATAACTAAACATTGATTTCCGACTAATTTTTATAAATTTATATGTCAACTCAGGATAAAATTAAGAAACTAATTGATCTTCGCAATGAAGCTAAGCTTGGTGGTGGAGAAAAGCGTATTGAAAAGCAACATTCGCAAGGTAAAATGACTGCACGTGAGCGTATTGAAGTATTGCTTGATGAAGGGTCGTTTGAAGAACTTGATATGTTTGTAACGCATCGTTGTACCAATTTTGGTATGGAAAAATCAAAATTTCTAGGTGACGGCGTTGTTACAGGTCATGGTACGATTGATGGACGTGTTGTTTACGTTTATGCTCAGGATTTTACAGTTTTTGGAGGGTCTTTATCTGAGACACTTGCTCAAAAAATCTGTAAAATTATGGATATGGCAATGAAGGTTGGTGCGCCTGTTATTGGAATTAATGATTCAGGTGGTGCCCGTATTCAAGAAGGGGTTACTTCTTTAGCAGGTTACTCTGAAATATTTCAGCGTAATATCTTAGCTTCTGGTGTTGTTCCTCAGATTTCAGCTATTTTTGGACCATGTGCAGGTGGTGCTGTTTACTCTCCAGCATTAACAGATTTTGTGATGATGACTGAAGAATCATCATACATGTTTGTTACTGGTCCTAAGGTTGTGAAAACAGTGACAGGTGAAGATATAACGGTAGAAGATCTTGGAGGTGCTGATGTGCATGCATCAAAGTCTGGAGTATCGCATTTTAAAGTAGAAAATGAGGAAGAAGGATTGTTGCTTATTCGTAAGCTAATTTCTTATCTACCGCAAAACAATATGGAAGAAGCTCCTGCGTTGGAGTGTAACGACCCTATTGATCGTTTAGACGATGCATTGAATAACATCGTGCCAGATAATCCGAATTTGCCTTACGACATGAAAGAAGTAATCTTCTCAATTGCTGATGAAGGTGAATTTTTGGAGGTGCATCGTAATTATGCGAAAAACATCATTACTGGATTTTGTCGTTTTGATGGGCAGTCAGTTGGTGTAGTTGCAAATCAACCAAATTACCTAGCTGGAGTTTTGGATTGTGATGCTTCTCGTAAAGCGGCCCGATTTGTTCAGATGTGTGATGCTTTTAATATTCCAATTTTAACCCTAGTTGACGTTCCTGGTTTCTTACCTGGTTCAGGGCAAGAGTATGCAGGTATTATTATTCATGGTGCTAAGTTAATGTTTGCTTATGGCGAAGCTACGGTACCAAAAGTAACTGTTACTATCCGTAAGTCATATGGTGGAGCACACGATGTGATGTCAAGTAAGCAATTGCGTGGTGACTTTAACTATGCTTGGCCTATGGCTGAAATCGCAGTAATGGGTGCTAAAGGTGCTATTGAAGTGCTTGAAGGGCGTGCCATTTCTAAGATTGAAGGTGAGGAAGCTAAGGCGGAGTATGCTGAAAAGAAAATTGCCGAATATGAAGAGGCATTTGCGAATCCTTATCAAGCTGCATCTTATGGATATATTGATGATGTAATTGAGCCAAGAAATACACGTTTTAGAATTATTAGAGCTTTCCAGAACTTACAAACGAAGAAAGTGACTAATCCTCCTAAGAAACATTCAAATATACCACTATAAACCACTGTAATATGAATTTATTAGTTGTCGATTCAATGACATGGACTATTACCATTTTAGGTTGGTTCATTGTTTTTGTTGCTTTGGTTTTCCTGATAGGCGTATTTATTACTGTACCAAAACTTCTTAATTGGGGCGTTAAGCGTTCTTTACGCAAGAAGAACAAGAATGCAGTGAAAGAGGTAAGCACAGACTCTCTTGAAATATCTGGAGAAACAAATGCAGCTATCGCCATGGCACTTCATATGTTTTTTAATGAAATGCATGACGAGGAGAGTAACGTAATTACCATTAAGAAGGTTAAGAAGCGTTATTCACCGTGGAGTTCGAAAGTGTATAGTTTTAACAATGTTAATTTCCCTAGGTAAGAGAATATGAAAAAGTTTAGTTTTACCATATCAGGTAATAAATACGATGTTCACCTTAAGGATTTAGAGGAGAATATCGCTCAATTAGACGTGAATGGAACTACTTATGAAGTAGAGATTCACCAAGAAGTGAAAAAAGCAAAAACACCAAGATTAGTACGTAAACCTATTCAGCGTAAACCCGGAGAAGGCTTTATTACTAAGAAAGCAGGAACTGCTAGCGTGAAAGTTAATGCACCACTACCAGGTAACATATTTAAAGTGTTGGTGAGTGAAGGAGATGCAATTAAAAAGGGTGATGTTTTGTTGATAATGGAAGCCATGAAGATGGAAAACAACGTATTAGCTGAAAAAGATGGTACTGTTGCTTCTATTAAAGTGTCTGTTGGCGATGCTGTGTTACAAAACGATGTATTAATTGAAATGGAATAACAAAGGTCTAAGTTTTCATTTGAAAATTAAGACGATTCCGTTTATTAAAAATTATTTATGAAACGAATAATCACTCTTTTTGGAGTTTTGTCAGTACTATTCAGTCTGCAATTTATAGGAGGTGGATTCGAAGCCTTTGCAGCTGGAACTGGTGCTGAAGATACATTCATGAATCATGCATCAACCGGCTTGGATACTTTTTGGAAGTTTACAGGTTTCTATAATTTGATGAGCAGTCCTAGCAATTTAATCATGATTGCAGTTGGTTTGTTTTTCATCTTTTTGGCTATTAAGTATGATTATGAGCCATTACTGCTTATCCCGATTGGAACAGGTGTGATTTTGGGTAATATTCCTTTTGCAGAAGGTTATCAAATTGGCTTATACGAAAAAGGTTCGGTACTAAATTACCTGTACTTTGGCGTTCAGCAAGGTGTTTATCCACCATTGATCTTCCTTGGAATTGGAGCGATGACAGACTTCTCATCATTAATATCAAATCCGAAGTTAATGATATTAGGAGCTGCTGCACAAGTAGGTATTTTTGCCACGTTCCTAGGAGCGTCTGCTCTAGGATTTACAGCACAAGAGGCTGGTGCAATTGGTATTATCGGCGGTGCTGATGGACCAACAGCGATCTTCCTCTCGTCAAAATTAGCCCCAACATTAATGGGAGCCATTGCAATTGCAGCATATTCTTATATGGCACTTGTACCGGTAATTCAACCACCAATTATGCGCTTAATAATTCCTAAGGAAGAGCGTATGATTAAGATGAAACCACCGCGTGCGGTTTCTAAGGTTGAGAAAATCATGTTCCCAATTATTGGTCTGTTATTAACAACGTTTATTTCACCTTCAGCATTACCATTATTAGGTATGTTGTTCTTTGGTAACTTATTAAAGGAATCAGGTGTTACGGAACGTTTGGCTGATACAGCTCGTAACTCAATGATTAATATTGTTACAATCCTATTAGGTATTACCGTAGGTGCTTCAACGCAGGCTGACTACTTTTTAACAACAGCATCGTTAAAAATATTTGGTTTGGGAGCGGTATCATTTATGGTTGCTACAGCTGGTGGTTTATTCTTTGCTCGTTTAATGAATGTATTCTTAAAAGGGGATAATAAAATCAATCCATTAATTGGAGCTGCAGGGGTATCTGCAGTGCCTGATTCAGCTCGTGTTGTACAGCACGAAGGATTGAAAAATGATCCAACGAATCACTTATTAATGCACGCCATGGCACCTAATGTTTCTGGTGTGATTGGCTCAGCTGTTGCTGCAGGTATCTTATTGTCATTTTTATTGTAATAGTTACCTTGTAAATAAGTATATTAGAATTAAAATATATTAAAAGACCTGTGAGATACACTCATAGGTCTTTTTTTGTAATTATATAAATTAAGTATTTTAATTAATCCATTCTTTTAGCTCTTATTACAACTTCTCCATTAGATATTAAAAGTAAATTCTGATTGTAATAAAAAAAGGCATCAACGGAATGAAGAGCTTTCAAATAGGCATCTTCTAAGAATTGCTTTGGGCAGATCTGATGTGTTGTTAATATTTTATTAAAAGCTATGTTATTGGTGTTATCGTTAAGCTTAATTACACCTCTAAAGTTATTACACCCAGCTTTTCCCATAATGGTCTTTTGAGTGAGGTTGATTTCAAGGGTTTGTTCGCAATTGGCTTCTAGGGGATTAACTCCATTTATATCTACAACACCCCAAATGTCATATAGATTTTTATTACTTTGCGTAAACAACTTTTCCTCAATTATTTCTTTTAATTCGTAGGTAATTGATGATGCATCAGCAGCTTGATTGGTCCATTTTGTTTCAGATACCTTAATAATATATTGGTATCCAGCTTTATGCACAAATCCATTTATAGGTGCGTAAAAATTTGTCCACAAACCATCTGAGTCTGTTTTTACCAATAAACATTTCATCGGAGTAACGCCAGAACAATTGACTTTATATGGAGCAATGTAATATGTTTTAGATATAGGATCGGAAGATTTTACTGTCTTGTTTTTATGGCTTGGTGATGTGTTGCAAGATATGAGTGCAATACCAATAATTAATGTCAAAATCTTCATGGCCCAATATTTTAATGCCAAGTTAAATTACAACATTTTTTGCATCAATGCACAATAGTTTATACATGTAAGAGCTTTGATTCAAGTAGAATACAGATTACTCTTCATAATAGCCATGCCCATATCCATAACCATATCCATAGCCATAGCCATAACCATATCTATGGCGTTTTAAATGAATATCATTAAGAAGAATACCCACGTTATTGATATCTTCATCATGCATATTTTTAATGGTTTGAGTCAATACACTTTTAATAGTATGTTGCTGTCTAACCAGAAATATTAATGTGTCTGTATGACGGGCAAGTAGATATGGATCGGAAACAATGCCCATTGGAGGAGTATCAATTATGATTACATCAAATTTTTTCTTTAACTCTGCTAATAGCTCACCTGTTATTTTTGAAGTAATTAATTCAGATGGATTGGGAGGAAGATCTCCCGAAGGTATTATGGTCAAATTTTCCTGACCTGAATCCATCTGAATTTCATCGATTGATGCTTTTCCAATAAGATAATTTGAAATACCTAGCTTACCCCTGCTATCATATATTTTATTCAATCCTGGCTTACGTAAATCAAAACCAAGAAGGGCCGTTTTCTTACCGCTTAAAGCTAAGGCAGCAGCCATATTTAATGCGCAAAATGTTTTTCCTTCGCCCGGCATTGACGATGACACTCCAATTACAGGAGAATCGATACCTTTATTCATGAATTCTATCCGGGTTCTAACACGTCTAAAGGTTTCCGTTACAATAGATTTTGGATGGTGGTCAACTACGTTACTTTCTTCAGTTGAGCTATGAACAATACTTCCGATAATAGGTAAGCTGGTAATGCGTTCTATATCATCAATATCAATTATCTTATTATTTAGTAATTGTTTGAGAGCTAAAAATGCTAGAGGAATGATTATACCTAAGAGTAAGGCTTTCTTTTGATTACCAGCTTTGTCTGGAGATACTTGTCCTGCGTAACGAGCACTTTCTAATATTTGATGATCAGGAGTATTCGAAGCTTTCTGAATTTGAGCTTCTGATTGCTTCCGAAGCAAGAAGGTATATACTTCATTGCTTAACTCAAATTTACGTTCTATTCCAAGCAATCGACGTTCTGTTTCAGGCAGGCCATACAGCTCTTGTTCATTTTTACTCTTTTCGACTAAAAGTCGCTTTTTAGTATCGTTAAAAACATTAAGCTGGCTACTTATCGTTTTAAGTAAGGTTTTTCGAGCAATATTTAGTTGGGTTTCAAGGTCTTTATTAGCTAGGTTTAGTTGTTCGCCATATGATCCTATAAGTGAAAGACGTTGAGAATTAAGCTCCATAATGCCCTTTATTTGTTCGCTAAGCAGAGTGTTTTCCATTTCATACATAGCTGGAGCCATGATATGCTCATTCGTAATGTCATCAGAGAAATATTCCTTTAAGTGGTGGTAATAACTTCTTTTAATTTCCAACTCGGTAAGTTGTTGTTCCAAATCTTGCATACCTGTAAACAGATATTCTGCTTTGGCCGAAACACTTTGAATACGGTTATCAGTTCGAAATTGACTTAATTCTGAACCAGTTAATTGTAATGTGTCGGAAATAACAACTAATTGCTGACTGATAAAATCAATTGTATTAGAGGCAATTAAGTTTTTTTGCTTGAGATTGTTAGCAATAAATACTTTTGCTAATGTATTCAAGAAGACTAGGTTTTTGGTATTATTCTTACCTGTAATAGAGACTTTTATTATTGAAGATCCTTCGTTTGGTAATTGTGCTCTTAAGCGACTTTTAAACTGACCTGCCAAGTCTCTGGGGTTATTGAAAATAAAATATTGACCTATTTCAGAATTAGGGTGGTAGTTTATCGCATTTATCGAAAATGAAGCCCATGATGTAATGACAGGTTCATTATAAGTAACTATTTTTTCAAATTTGATGGGGCCAGTACTTCCACCAGTATTATTGCCTTTGTATACATAACTTACTCCTTCTTCAGCTTCAATTTGAATTTTGCACTTATTCTCATCAATAGGTATGATGTTAATAGGGGTATTTAATAGTTGTGGATGCGTGGAGTCAAACTGCACTTCAAATGTCATATTTCTATACATTTCAGTGTGTTTAAGTCTCCCTTCGGCAAAATAACTTACATGAAAATCAAGCTTTTCAATGGTTTGCTGTACAATATCCCAAGATGTTAGAATTGCAATTTGGTTATCAACACTTCGTTGTCCGGGAGTTAAACCAAATCCCTGCATTATATCTGTTTGTGGCATAATATCGCCACGTTCTTCCATTAATAAAGTAATATTGGCACTATAAACAGGTTGAATATAGCGATGTGCCATAAATACTCCTAACAAACTAATAGGTATTGTAATTGCAAATAGCCACCAGTATTGCATTAAGTCTTGAATAAAGCGCTTAATATCTATGTTAAAAAGAGAGTTGTTGGGTTGCGAATTAGGAGCTCCAGCAGACATATAAACTACGCTTATTTAATGATGGTTTGTAAGGTTAAATACAGCGCTAAAGCTGTGGTAATGATTCCTATTGAGAAGGATTCTCCAATGCCAAATTGTTTTGCTTTCATTGGACGAACATAGATTAAATCATTAGGGTAGATGTAATAATACTCAGAGTTGACAATATTTTTATCAGTAATGTCAATTTTGTATGTAATCGGTCCATTGGGTAATTGCCTAACCAATTGCATTTCTCTTTGCTTTCCAAACGGAGTTACACCACCAGCCATGGCAACGGCTTCAAAAATGGTGACTTGCTCTTTATCCATTACAATAACACCTTGCTTTCGAAATTCACCAAGAGCGGTAAATGTATTTGAAGCCAGTTTGAATGTTAGATTGTATTCTTTAAGAAAGGGTTTTAATGCATCTTTAATTTTTTCTTTTCCCATCCTAACGTTACATCCTTTCATACTAATTAAACCTATATACGGAAAATCAATATTCATTGAATCATCAATTTGATAGAAAAAGAAGTTTTCGTTACGCTGTGTATTTGTTCCAGAAGTGCGTGATTGATTAAAGAATTCAGAAATTTTCGGATCTGGCGTTGAAACATTGATGAAAAGGTAATCGTTGGCTTGTAAATAATAATTATCAGTTATACTCTCAAGCGGACCAAATGGGTTTTCGTATTTCTTGTCTGTACTTTTATCTTGTAATAGAACAATTTCTTTTTGTGGAATACAACTTGAAAAGCTAAGTATCAGGAGAAAATAAAAACTAAGTAAACTAAGTTTATTTAGTTTGGATTTGGTTCTAAAGATGTTCATCTTATTATTGATCTTATTAATTGCGTAAAGTAATTTTCTAAATTATAAAAAAGTATGAATGGAGATACTATAAGCGCGCAAAAATAAGCTTTTATTTGTTATTTAGTTATAATAAGAACTTGAAATGCCTGTATAAATGAAGGGTGTGGCATAGATGTCGTACTTATAGAGCCACTACTTCTTGATAAACAGGAATAATATCTTTGCCTTGCGAAGAAAAATAGTTTTTTGTTTGGGTATACTGACGAGTAAAACCAAGTGAAAATCCACCACCACCGGAACCACATAGCTTTAATGTATAGAGTTTATTCTCTAATCCATACTCCCAGTCTGATTGTATGGATACTGGTATCATCTCATTAAAGTGCTTAAGTTGAAATGCTGATAGTTGATGTAAGTTATCAAACATCAAATTGATCTGACCATCCATGAGGTATTTTATCGATTGATTAGTCAATGGTGTAAGCGTATCAATAATTAGTTTTTTATAGTTTGAGTTTTTAAGTTTATCCATAAATAATTTCACCAGAGGTCCTGTTTTGCCCGGTTTACCTGTATTAACTAAAAAAATAGCATCCTCTTTTTGAATTTCTTTTCGAGGGATACCAACCGATGAAATGTGATGTGCATTTTCTAAAACAATTGGATTTTTGAGGTAACAAATTAAAGGATCTATACCTGAGCTGGTTCCATGATAAAAGGATTCTACCTGTGCAAATGATCTTTTAAGCAGAAATAACTGATCATCTTGTATGCCAGCTCCAGCTTCAATTCTATTTACTGCATATTCATTATATAAGGCGGCTACCAAAGCACCACTGCTTCCTAGTCCATATCCCTCCGGTATCGATGATTCAAAATATAGTCCTTGGTGTATATCACTTGCAAGGCGTTCAGTATTGAAGTCAATGACCAATTGATTACTCTTTTTAAGGATAGCAATATACTGAAGGAGTTCTTTAAGCTGCTGGTTAGAATATTTAGCAAAATCAAGGTTTGTATAGCTATTGTTATTTATGAATTTGAGTTCTCCATTAAAGTTAGAATAAGGAATGGTTAAACCCATAGAACCTACGATGATACTATACTCACCAAAGAGCATAACTTTTGAATAGTATATTTCTTTTTTTAGTGCTTTTTGCATGTGATAACCTTTTCGGATTATTTTACGGATATATGGTCAAATATTATTTCCTTATTTTCACATAAAGGCTCAAGGTGTTCTTTAATAAATGGGACGATAATCTTACTATATTTTTTAGGATAGATTAGATGAATATTTGGTCCCGCATCAAGAGTAAAAGTTATGGGAACATGTTGATGCTCTCTAAACTTTTTAATACGCTTTATCGCCCTTAATGATTCTGGTGCCATTAAGGTATAAGCTGGTGATGAACTCATCATTAAAGCATGTAAACTTAAAGCTTCTTCCTCGCACACCTGAGCAAAATTAATGAAGTCACCATCTTTAAAAGCTGTCAAGAGCTTTTTAATGTTATCATTCGCTTGTTTAATGCGACCTTCACGGTATGGGTGATTATTCATCAGCTGATGCCCT
>Ga0070728_10007074_pt1 | contig 10383 bp, 8 predicted proteins | sample tdDd471_FD_66723 | JGI IMG/M metagenome (GOLD analysis project Ga0070728, IMG submission 66723) | Marine sediment microbial communities from the Atlantic coast under amendment with organic carbon and nitrate - tdDd47.1 | ecosystem: Environmental > Aquatic > Marine > Coastal > Sediment | place...
ATCCTTTCAGGGTCCCGAGAGGGACCCTTTATTATGCTCCTTATTATCGAACAGTTACTCAACGGACTGCAACTCGGCATCACACTTTTTCTGATGTCTGCAGGTCTTACTCTTGTGTTTGGTATCATGCAGGTCATTAACCTGGCCCATGGCTCCTTTTATATGATTGGTGCCTATGTGGGCGCAACGGTTGCGGTTCAAACTGGTTCTTTTTTACTGGCTATCCTTGCAGCACTTTGTGCTGCTGCGCTGGTAGGAGCCATTGTAGAAATAGTTATCCTTCGCCATCTCTACAAAAGAGAGCACCTCGACCAGGTTCTAGCAACCTTTGGGCTGATTATGTTTTTCAACGAACTCACCCGTATTATATGGGGAAGACAGCCTCTCTTTATGGACACACCTGGCTGGCTGTCAAAAAGCATCGAAATCATACCAGGTCTGCCCTATCCCTCCTACCGTCTTGCAGTAATCGTGGCAGGGTTATTTGTTGCCATCTGTCTGTGGCTGCTTTTTGCCAAAACTAAGGCAGGAATGAAGATCAGGGCCGGGGCATCAAACAGGGACATGGTCGGCGCACTTGGGGTAAACATCAAACTGCTCTATACCTTGGTTTTCAGTTTAGGTGCTCTGCTGGCAGGTCTTGCCGGTGTTATGGCCGGTCCTATTTTAGCGGTTGAGTCAGGCATGGGAGAGAGCATCCTTATCCTTACCTTTGTCGTTATTGTTATAGGTGGCATAGGATCCATCCGAGGGGCAGTTGCCGGTGCGCTGCTGGTTGGTATGGTTGACACCCTTGGTCGGGCTTTTCTTCCTACCATTCTCCGATTAGTTCTAGATTCATCGACGGCAAACAGCCTTGCGGCTTCTCTCGCTTCGATGGCAATATACATTCTTATGGCCGCCATCCTCGTATGGAAACCCCGTGGCCTCTTTCCTGCCCACGCATGATGTTCATATTTACCAGAAAAAGAGCAGTCATAAGCCTTGGTGCACTAGTGGTGTTTTTTCTCCCCATTGTTGCCCAGCTAACAGGTGACCCCTATCTGATTTCACTTGGTAGCAGAATTCTTATTTATGCCCTTGCCGCTGTTAGCCTCGATCTCCTTCTTGGATACGGTGCCATGATCAGTCTCGGCCATGCTGCATTTGTTGGAATCGGTGCCTATGTGATTGGTATTTTTCACTTTCATAGCTTTGATTCTTCGCCTTTATTCACCTCACCCTTTCTTCTTTCAGGAAGTGAAAACGGACTGTTCGTCCTGCCGATGGCCGTACTCGCTGCATCTTTTGCGGCTCTTATTATCGGAGCTCTCAGCCTTCGTACCACTGGAATGCACTTCATTATGATAACTCTGGCTTTTGCCCAAATGCTCTATTATTTTTTTGTTTCACTGGAAAAATATGGTGGCGATGACGGGCTCTCGCTCTATTCGAGAAACTCCTTTCCAGGGCTTGACCTCGGCAACGATTTACATTTCTATTACCTTTGTCTTGCGGCTCTCTGCCTCTTTCTTTTTTTTACATGCAGGCTTGTCAACTCCAGATTCGGTCTCATTATCCGTGGTGCAGGTAACAACGATAGAAGAGCAAGGAGCCTGGGTATCCATTCCAACAGCTATAAACTTGTAACCTTTATGATCGCTGGAGGGGGTGCAGGACTTGCCGGAGCACTGCTTGCCAACCAGACAGAATATGTCAGTCCCGGCCTTATGCACTGGACTCTTTCTGGCGAACTGATGGTCATGGTCCTGCTAGGCGGCCTCGGCACTCTTTTTGGTCCAGTATTAGGCGCGGCGGTTTTCCTGCTGCTTGAAGAAGGTTTAGCCATGTACACGGAACATTGGATGGTCTATATGGGCCCAATACTGATTCTTGTTGTTATCTTTGCCAAACGTGGTCTTTTTGGGCTGGTTACCGGAGGAAGCAAAAAAGATGACTGAGACACTTCTCCAAATCACTGGACTCTGTAAATCATTTGGAGCCGTAAAGGCCACAAAAGACCTTTCTTTCAGTGTCACCAGAAATCAGATACACGCTCTTATAGGCCCTAATGGTGCTGGTAAAACAACAGTTGTTAACCAGCTAAGCGGAGACATGCTCCCCGATTCCGGCAGCATCCTCTTTAACGGCGTGAACATTACCCAGCTAAAAGCCTATCAGCGTGCCCGATTGGGCATTGGCAGATCATTCCAGATTACCCATATTTTCGAAAACCTTACGGTGGCTGAAAACATGAGTCTTGCTATCTGTGCTCAGGCCAGCCACAATTTTAAATTTTTGCGCCACTGGAAAAAGTCACGGCCTGTTACAAGAGAACTTGACAATGCACTGGAACGTGTCGATCTCCTCCACCGTGCAGATCTGATGGCAATGCACCTCTCACATGGGGAGAAGCGACAGTTGGAAGTTGGCATGGCAATGATTGGCAATCCTGAGCTTCTAATTCTTGATGAACCCATGGCTGGTATGGGCCCAGGTGGCACCACTGAGCTTGCAAAGCTTATCAGAAAGCTCAAAGGAAAAATCACTATCCTGCTGGTTGAACACGATATGGATGTTGTTTTTTCGCTTGCCGATCGGGTAACGGTACTGGTGTACGGAGAAAACCTGGCCACCGGCACTCCTGATGAAATCCGACAAAATGAAACGGTCCGGGCTGCATATCTTGGGGATGAGAGCTGATGCTTAAGATTGAAAATATAACTACCTATTATGGTGCAAGCCAGGCGCTATTCGGGGTTTCGCTTACCATTGGTGAGTCAGCAGTAGTCACACTCCTTGGCCGAAATGGGATGGGCAAAAGCAGTACAATTCGCTCAATTATGGGGCTTACCCCGATACACTCAGGAACAATCCGGTTTTCAGGCAGGCAGACACATCAACTTCCCAGCTATAAAATAGCTCGCTTAGGGATAGGCCTCGTGCCGGAAGGAAGACAGATATTTCCCAATCTTACTGTCCGTGAAAACATTATCGCCACGGCATCAAATTACCAGCGATCTCCAGAACCATACAGTCTGGATGATATTCTGACAATTTTCCCAAGACTGGGTGACAGGTTGGAAAATTATGGCAATCAGCTTTCAGGTGGTGAGCAACAGATGCTCGCTGTAGGCAGAGCACTGATGATAAATCCCAGATTGTTGATCCTTGATGAAGCCACCGAAGGTTTGGCCCCTTTAATTCGTAAAGAGATTTGGCGAGGCTTGAATATTTTAAAGAACAAAGGTCTTGCTATTCTTATCGTTGACAAAAACATTGATGCTTTAATGGCAATCTCCGACCATCATTATATTATGGAAAAAGGTACTATTGCCTGGCACGGCACTACTGAGGAACTGCGATCCAATCCTCAATTGAGAACCAGGTATCTTGGTGTCTAACAAAAACTTGTTTATGCGAAAACCTATCTGCCCAGTTCTTTTTAAACACCTCTCTGCATATCCATGTTCAGCAGAAGAACTCTACAACTGGCACAGCAGGCAAGGTGCGCTTGAGCGACTCCTGCCACCGTGGGAGGATATTTCTGTTCTTGCCAGAAAAGGCGGAATAGAACCCGGCGGTATGGTTGAGCTAAAAATGCATGCGGGTCCTTTTCCTTACCGTTTCGTCGCCCGCCATATTGAAAATACTCCCGGTAAAATGTTTCGGGATATTCAAGAAAAAGGCCCATTTGCAAACTGGTCCCATTCCCACTATTTCAGTAATTCTGTCGAAGGATCTTTATTACACGACCAGGTTGAGTACTCCCTGCCGGGGCATCGTTTTTTGCCACGCTTTATCAAAGAACATGTCAAGAGAAGTCTAGAAAATCTTTTTTCCCACCGACAGAGACAACTCACGGAAGATATCTCTCTACACCAGCGCAGTAGCACCATTCCCTTAAGGATTCTGATAAGCGGAGCAAGTGGAGTCATCGGTCGCGATTTACTGCCCCTTTTAACCACAGGAGGCCACCAGGTCTATACTCTGGTGCGTCGTCAGCCCGATCCCGACAAAAGAGAAATCTACTGGGACCCTGCCAATGGTGTGCTCAATGAAAGCGACCTTCCGGAACTCGATGGGGTTATCCACCTGGCAGGCGAATATATTGGTCTATCCAGATGGAAGGAAGAAAAGAAACGTCGAGTGATTGATAGTCGAGTAAAAGGAACCAAGCTTCTGGCCCGGACCCTTGCCTCCCAGAAAAAGATACCGAAGGTGTTCCTTTGCGCCTCTGCAGTAGGTTATTATGGCAATGGCCTGGACAAGGTTATTGTTGAAACAAACCCACCGGGTGACGATTTTATTTCTGAGGTTTGCAAAGTCTGGGAAAAAGGAACAAGATTAGCCAGGGACGCTGGCATCCGGACCGTTTTTATGCGGCTAGGGATTGGTCTTACCCCGCAAGGCGGCGCACTCAAACATATCCTCAAGTCTTCTCCTCTCGGTTTTATTCGTCGTTTTGGCACAGGCGAGCAATATATAAGCTGGATCAGCAGGGATGATATGGTCTCCGCAATGCTCCATATCCTTAGTTGCCCCATGCTGGAAGGCCCGGTAAATATTGCAGCACCGCAGCCAGTGACCAATGCAGAATTTATGCAGACGCTGGCGCGGATCACCGGACGGCCTCTGCTCTTTCCTCTTCCGGGTTGGATTTTAAAGATGATATATGGACAGATGGCCTCGGAAATATTACTGTCGGGATGTCGTGTTTCTCCACTAAAACTTCAGAATTCCGGTTTCAGGTTCCGACATCCTACCCTGGAGGTGGCGCTCAGGAGCCTTCTTGGGAAAGAGCTGACAGAAGAAACAATCGCACAACAATAAAGGTACGGTGCAAAAAAAATTGAACCAATATTTTAAAATCACTTTGTGGATAATTATGACCACAGCCATGACCTGTGGTTTCCTCCATCATGTTATTGCACCGGAGGTCATGAATTTTGAACGGCTGCATATTTTTCTTTTTAATCTCTGTAGTGGCGGTACACTGCTCATTTATTTCACCGAAGATACCAGGCGATTAAGCAAAAAGGCACTCGCCTTTTTACTGCTTTCCATTGCTTTTGCTCTTTGCGCCTTTATGGGATGGTATGAGCCTACCCTGATAATCCCTCTATTTCTGTCGATAATCATTGAAAGTGTCCGGGTGGATCATTTCGGAAGCTGCATTCCTAAAGCACTCTTTTCTTCCAAAGAAAGCACTTCCAGGAAATTTCACCAGGCCTCACTCCTGTGCCTCTCTTTAGGATTGTTCATTTCCAGCCTTGCCATTCTCAATAGCGAATTTGGTCACTGGCTGACCCTTGATAAGCTGAAACTCGATACCTTTTTCCTCGGTTTTTCCTTCCCTATCTCTCTGATCAGTATGTCGGTGATCTTTGCTCTTATGAAAAACCATTCAGAGCAGCCAACCCATTTCCTTAAGGAACTGTCGTTCTGGGTTATCAATCTTGGGGTGATTATCTTTTTTTTGTTTATTCTGGCAAATTGGTTTCTTCCCCAGGTAGCCATCGCTTCGATTCTTTTTTTGGCTGTTTCCCTCGTACTCTATCTCTATTTGTACCAGGGCATCCGCATGCAACAAAAAGCCTTTCTCACCTCCGGCATTCTATTTTTGGTGGTGACTTCTATCACCGGAATTATCTATATCCTTCTGGCCTTCTCCGACTCATATAATCCACAGGAAACGTTACCCCTCCTCAGGATGCATGCCTTCACCGCCCTGTATGGCTGGAACCTCAGCGGATTGGCAGTGATCAGCAGACATGGCGACTTTCCCATCAGACTTCACTCTCAAAAAGTGATATTGCTCCACTGGCTGACAGTGCTCATACTCTGCCCCTTAGGTTACTTTTTTCCGTTTGTGGCAATTCTTGCTGTATTTTTTTATGGATGGCTACTTTTCATCCTGCTGTTCAACCATGGACAAGTAGATAAAGGCGTTGTTGCTATAGAAGATAAGGTGCTGACTATAAAATAAAGGTTAAAGCTAGAACTTTTGCCGAGTACCTTTGATGTGGCATCATTTATAATACAATGTGAACAGGCGTCTGTTTACAGTAAAATAACTCTTTTAGAAAAGATGGGGGGTGGCATTTTGTAACCACTGCCGCCCCCTCCTCATCCTGACTTCTACACTTTAGGTGAGGTTCAACTCGGCATCAATTTCATCAATTTTCTCTTGAGCAATTTCCCATTTATCGTACCAGCGTTCCAGGTGACGTTTGCAATCTCCATAATCCTTGCTGGCTTTTGCCCAGCTCGTTTCATCCGAATAGAGATCCGGGCTGGCCATGAGAGTTTCGAGATCTTCCTTTTGCTTTTCAAAGAGCTCAACTTTCTTTTCTGCATCAGTCAGCTGTTTCAACCAAGGACCAGCTCGCCTGCTTCGTTCCTGCCGTAACTGGGCTTCGAGACGTTTTTTCTCTTTACGACTGTCCTGGGACTCGGCCGATTTCTTTGATACTTCATTGCCGGATTGGTTCGCTTTTGCTGATAATTCGTTTTCCTGCTCTCGCAGAAGTTCTTGTTTGGCCAAATATTCGTTCACATTACCTTCATAAAGAGTAATGTTTCCATCTTTCACCTCAAGAACCTTATTAACAAAGCCTTCAAGAAAATAGCGATTATGGGAAACGACAACAATTGTCCCGTCATATTGGGCCATCGCTTCCTGCAGAACATCCTGGGAACTCATATCAAGGTGGTTTGTTGGCTCATCGAGCAGCATACAGTTAGCTGGTTTAGCAATCATTTTGGCTAGAGCTAACCTGCTTTTTTCACCACCTGAGAGCACGGATACCTTTTTATCGACGTCCTCTCCCCGAAAAAGAAAAGCTCCAAGCAATGAACGGGTACGGGTGATGGTCATTTCCTCCCCTGAGAGTGCCATAGTGTCGAGCACTGTCAATTGCGGGGAAAGTTCCTGAGCCTGATGTTGACCGAAATAGGAAAGCCTGACGTTTGAGCCAAAACGAATCTCACCGGAATCATGCTCTATCTGTCCTGCCAGAATTTTCAGGAAAGTTGACTTTCCGGCTCCATTGACACCAACCACTGCCACCTTATCACCACGATTAAGCAGCAGCTCCACCTTGCTGAAGACCGAAATACCGTTATAACTTTTGCTGACGCTCTTAACCACCAATACGTCCCGACCAGATGGTGGGGCTGGTGGAAAAGTGAACCTGATCTGGCTTTCTTCTTCAGACAATTCGATGCGCTCCAGCTTGTCCAGCTGCTTTACCCTGCTCTGCACCTGCCTGGCCTTGGTCGCTTTAGCTCTGAATTTATCAACAAAGCGCATGGTCTGTTTGATCTTGGCCTGCTGATTATCATAGGCACCTTTTTCTATTGCCCGCCGTTCTTCTCTCTCTTTTATAAAATAGCTGTAATTTCCTTTGTAAACATCGATGCGACCAAAACTCAATTCCCAGGTTCTTTCGGTCACCTTGTCGAGAAAAGTACGATCATGGGAAATAATCACCATGGATCCATTGTAATTTTTAAGAAACTGTTCGACCCAGGTAAGAGAGTCAAGATCAAGATGGTTGGTTGGCTCATCAAGAAGCAGCAGTGACGGTGCTTCGAGCAGCATCTTGGCAAGTTTAAGCCGCATTTGCCAACCACCGGAAAAAGCGTTTACCGGTTTGCTCATATCTTCCCTGCGAAAACCTAGACCTAGAAGAATTTTTTCAATTTTCCCGGCAATGGCATATATTTCACTGGCATCGAGCTGGTGCTGAATCTCTCCCTGGCGCAGCAGGATGGTCTGAAACTCCTCACCATGCGGATCCATTTTCTGCATCCGCTCATGGAGGTGTGATGCTTCAGCCTGCAGGGCTAAAAGTGGGGCAAAAGCAGTCTCTGCCTCTTCATAAAGGGAGCGCTCAGAAAATAATTCCGATGATTCCTGTGGTAAATATCCGATGCTGAAATGTTTGGCTCTGGTGACCACCCCATCATCAGTTTCAGAGATCCCGGCCATGATTTTCAACAAAGTGGACTTGCCAGCCCCGTTGACCCCGATCAAACCAATTCGATTTCCACCATGAACCTGGATGGATACATCTTTGAACAGATGTTTTTCCCCGTATCGAATATCTAAATGATTAACAGACAACATAACGTATACTTCCTCGTGGCATATTCTTATCCGGAAAAATTTTAAAACGACCCAAAAAACCCAGTTCTCCCAGTCGTGTCGTATTTCGTTTTTTCATGCCTACTACTGCCGAGATATCCCTATGAGACACATGAATTTGCAGCTTTTGCTGGGGACCAAGCTGAACAAGCTTTGCCCGTATTTTCTTCAGCCAGAGCCTTGTTTGCACCAGTTCACCAAATGCGGGATGATACGGCCCGGCAATGACGCTTTTTTCCAGGGACTCAGAGGGCTGAAGTCCCATCCGCACAACCTCTATTCCAGCCTCGGTCAATTTCTGGTAACACCTGGCAGTAAGAGCGATGGCTTTATTGAGAGAGAGAGGTCTATACAGTTGAGTACTATGCATTTTCTCCAGCCCGGAATCTTTTACTACCAGCGCCGGGTAGAGTCTAACGAAATCCGGTTTAAGAGTAATTACTTCATCAATTCCACGCAAAAAAGAGGCGCTGGTTTCACCTGGCAGGCCAGGCATAAGCTGGAGCCCTATTTGAATTTCAAAATTTCGCAACAACCTCAGAGCATTTCGAACATGATCTGATGTATGCCCCCGAAGAGAATTTAGCAACACGTTGTCACTCATTGACTGTGCGCCGAGTTCAACCACCCCAACATTGTATTCTTTCAGTAAATCACAGATAGCAGGATTAATACAATCCGGCCGGGTCGAAATACGGATGGTGTCAACCTTGTCGTCTTCAATATAAGATTGAGCCTCCGATAAAAGTTCCCTCTGCTCCCCTTCAGGCAGGCAGGTAAAAGAGCCACCAAAAAACGCTACCTGTACCTTATCCCTGCTTTTATTTCTCTCTAACCACTGATCAATTATCACACTAGCGGACACCTTAGCACTACTATCTCTATCGTATCCCGAAATTTTTTGTTGATTGCAAAAAAGGCAATCATGGGGACACCCGCGGTGTGGTATAAAGATTGGAATGACCAGCAACATGCTTACTATCCGTTCACATTATCTAGATTATCCAGTGCAGCAGTGGCCGCCCGTTGCTCTGCTTCCTTTTTGGAACCAGCCTGACCTGTTCCTAGAACCTGCTCCCGGAAACAAACGGCTACTGTGAAGAGTTTCTGGTGGGAAGGACCTTCTTCGGCATCCACTCTATAAGTTGGGGCCTCATTGTATTTTTCCTGCAAGGCTTCCTGAAGTCGACTTTTAGCGTCAGCCAGCAACAACTCTTCCTTTTTCCCCTCTATCTCCGGCAGAAAAAATCGCTCGATGAGTTCACAAACAGTCTCATAGCCGCCATCCTCAAAAATAGCTCCGACAACCGCTTCATAGGCACAGGAAAGAATTGAGGACTTTGTTCGTCCATGTGAAGCATCCTCGCCTTTTCCTAGGGCAAGATACGCACCTAGATTTATAGACCTTGCCATCTTAGCCAGATGCTGTTCATTGACCAGAGAAGAACGCAGCCTGGTCAGTTCGCCTTCACGCATTTCGACATAACGATGATAAAGAACATGCCCGATAACCAAATCGAGGACCGCATCACCTATAAACTCAAGGTTCTCATTATCATTGCCTCCCTGTGCCTGTTCAAAAGCGTAGGAAGAATGGACAAGCGCCTTTTGCAGCAACCGCAGATCAGTAAACCGATATCCGAGGGTCTTCTCCAATGTACTTAATTGTTCCTTGTTGACTCGCACCAGCGAATCAATATCCATACCCATTAAATATTTTCCCTTGTTAAAAAAATCTGCTATGGTATAAAGATGTCCTTTAAAACGAAGGCGGCGTAGCCAAGTGGCTAAGGCAGTGGTCTGCAAAACCATTATTCATCGGTTCGACTCCGATCGCCGCCTCCAGCAATTTCAAAGGGATTACAGATTATAAAAATCTGTAATCCCTTTTTGCTTTTTCACCACCGCTTAATTCAGGCATTTAGATACTCGATATTCACACCGAGGTCAAGCCGGTTGCTCCAGCTACAAAAGCGGTTTTATCGTTACATCACTTCAATTTTGTATATATTCCATTACTCAACCGGAATAGACCAAATTTCCTCGGAATATTGCCTAATGGTTCGATCTGAGGAAAACTTTCCCATTCTGGCAACATTGAGGACAGCGGTTCGTGCCCAGGTTTCGGTATTAAGAAAGGCATCATTAACCCTATCCTGACACTCGATGTACGAACCGAGATCAAGAAGCAACAAATATGGATCATGCCTGTCCATCAAACTGTCGACAAGCGGCTTAAAGAGCTCTTTGTC
>Ga0070728_10007076_pt1 | contig 10381 bp, 9 predicted proteins | sample tdDd471_FD_66723 | JGI IMG/M metagenome (GOLD analysis project Ga0070728, IMG submission 66723) | Marine sediment microbial communities from the Atlantic coast under amendment with organic carbon and nitrate - tdDd47.1 | ecosystem: Environmental > Aquatic > Marine > Coastal > Sediment | place...
ATTATTCAGCACAGCAGGTACAGTTTAAAAACAGTTCACAACAGGCTGTTAATTTACTCGAAGCCGTCCAGATGGCGATTTTATTCGAAGCTGTTCATGGACTGGCACCATTTAAGTTTTAACTGAAAACGAAACCGATAAACGAAGACTTCGGATGAAGAAATTTCACGACGCCATCACAATTAATATTTGAGGAAAACATGATAGATTTGACGATAAATGAGGAAACCCTGGCCAAGAATATAGAATATTGCCGGGAGAAAAAAATATCTCTTCCAACCTTTGCGATGATGAAGGATCCGAGCAAGATACCAGCAAAAATAAAAGATCAGCTTAAGGACATCGGCCTGTGGGACCTTCATTCCGCCAATCTTTACAGGATATCCTGGAAGAACGAGCAAAAAGATTCAGGAGGTCTCTTTGGGGGCGCAAACCACATTGTTCTTCCTCCTGAGCTGACCGGATGCCGCGCGAATATCATTATGATGTCGGGACGCTGGTTCCCAACAGGTGCCCATAAGGTTGGTGCTACCTTCGGCTGCCTGGCCCCAGGCTTGGTGACCGGACAGTTTGACCCCCAGAAAACCAAGGCCGTCTGGCCTTCCACCGGTAATTACTGTAGAGGCGGTGCCTATATCTCTGCACTTCTTGCCAGCAATGCTATTGCGATTCTCCCTGAAGAAATGTCCAAAGAGCGTTTTGAGTGGCTCAATAAAATCGCCGGGCAGGTCATAGCAACTCCGGGATGTGAATCAAATGTTAAAGAGATCTTCGACAAATGCTGGGAACTGAGAAATTCCGGAGAGGATCTGCGCATTTTCAATCAGTTTGACGAGCTCGGCAATCCACTTTGGCATTACACTGTTACAGGAAATGCTATTGAACAGGTCTTACAGCAATACCTCAGCCCTGGCAAAAAATTTGCGGGCTATATATCCTCGTCAGGTTCGGGTGGCACTCTGGCGGCAGGTTCCTATCTTAAAAAACAGTTTCCGGGCTCAAAGATTGCGGCGGCGGAGGCACTCCAATGTCCGACCCTCCTTCAGAACGGTTTTGGAGGTCACAGGATAGAAGGAATTGGAGATAAACATGTCCCCTGGGTTCATGATTGCAAAGATACCGATTTTGTCGTTGCAGTAGATGATGAAGTTCCAATGAGGCTTCTTCGACTGTTTAACGAAGACCTGGGGCGTGAGGCTCTCGTGGAAAGCGGGGTTGGTGTAGCTCTCGCCTCCAAACTTGATCTTCTTGGAATCTCTGGTATCGGTAATATGATTGCTGCAATTAAATTTGCCAAATATAACGAGCTCACTGAGAATGACTATGTGGTAAGTATTGCGACCGATTCAATGCAGCTCTATGGTTCAAGGCTAGAAGAGCTTACCGCAGAGAGGGGAGCGTATTCTGAGAGAGATACCCAGCGCGATCTTCAGTTATTGAACTCTGTCGGCATAGATAATATGAAGGAGCTCAACTACTATGATAAGAAAGCGATCCACAACCTCAAGTATTACACCTGGATCGAGCAGCAGGCTAAAGATGTAGAGGAGCTGAATGAACAATGGTATGACCATGATAACTATTGGATAAATACTTTTAATCAGGTAGGCAAAATTGATGAACTGATAACGGAATTCAATAATAAGGTGGGAATTCTCTAACTCGAAAAAGGTTAAGAATTATGGCAAACTACTTGTTAAACAGTGACCCTGAGATTGCAGCTATACTGGAAAAGGAAGCCGAGCGGCAGGAGGATGGCATTGAACTCATCGCCTCGGAAAACGTTGTCAGCCGAGCTGTGATGGAAGCCCAGGGCAGTGTCCTGACCAACAAATACGCCGAAGGATACCCTGCAAAACGATACTATGGCGGATGTGCCTTTGCCGATGCGGCAGAATCCCTTGCCATTGAACGGGTGAAAACGCTGTTTAACGCGGAGTATGCTAACGTTCAGGCCCATTCGGGCTCTCAGGCCAACATGGCTGCTCTGATGGCCCTGGTTGAGCCGGGTGATACCATACTTGGAATGGACCTGGCGCATGGCGGCCATCTAACCCATGGCAGTCCGGTCAATTTTTCCGGCAAACTGTATAACTTTGTTCACTACGGGGTGTCCAAAACGACCGGAACCATCGATTACGATCAGATGGCAAAACTGGCCAAAGAGCATAGTCCGAAAATGATTATTGCAGGGGCGAGTGCCTATCCCAGAATCATTGACTTTGACATTTTTGCAGAAGTTGCCAAGTCCTGCAAAGCTTACTTTATGGTCGATATGGCTCACATCGCGGGTCTTGTCGCAACCGGGCTTCATCCCTCTCCTGTCCCGGTTGCGGATATCGTAACATCCACTACTCACAAAACCCTAAGGGGACCGAGGGGCGGCCTGATCCTGGCCAAATCTGAATTTGGCCAAAGACTTAACAGCGCAATCTTTCCAGGAATCCAGGGCGGTCCGCTTATGCATGTAATCGCAGCCAAGGCGGTGGCCTTCAAAGAGGCACTTTCAGATAGTTTTGTGGAATATCAGAAAAATGTGGTGGGCAATGCCATCACTATGGCTCGGGTTCTTACAGAAAATGGGGTTAATCTTACTTCTGGTGGTACCGACAACCACATGATGCTGGCTGACCTCACTTCCCTTAACACTACGGGAAAAGCGGCGGAGGAACTCCTTGGTCTGGTTGGTATCACCGTTAACAAAAACTCAATCCCTTTTGAGACGCGAAGCCCCTTTGTGACCAGTGGCATTCGTCTTGGGACACCGGCAATCACCTCCAGGGGGATGAAAGCGGAACAGGCCGAAATTATCGCCAAGCTGATTGCAGGCTTATTAAAAGATCCCGACAATGAAGAGCAAATGGTCAGCGCAAAAGGGAGTGTTGCTGAGCTCTGTGCAGCTTTTCCATTATACAAGTGATAAGTGACAGATGTACAGGGATGATATTAGGGACATAGCATCCATTGCCGGAGAGGAAGTGGCACAGCTGAATTTTATTAGAAATTCACCAGCGTGGCATTTCAGAAGGCACAATCGGCAGGGGATGAGATCTCATATATTTGAGGTCATCTCAGCTCAGGACCTGGTCAAAGAGACAGCTGGAGAGATTATCGACGGTATACGTTGGTACCCGAGAGCTATTCCTCAATATATGCTCAGGATATTGCGAACCCGATTCGCTACTCTTCAAGAGACCCTTGAGGAGATTAAAAAGTACACCCTTGTTTTAAAGTTTCTGGGACCTGAGTTTATTGCTTTGTCGAATGAATTCATCGTTGAGTACACCGGAACTGGACAAAGTGAAATCGTACTTTGCGGTCTTCAGGAATATGTAGGGGGCGAGATTCTCGACCCCTGGGGACTTTTGGGAGAGGCTCCGCTTGACACTCTTTACCAGTCCCGCTTTTCTGTGGACAACTCCGATCAAAATCTGTCTGCAAAGTGGCTCGAATCTATCGCAACCTTTGTAAAGCGAATGCGGAAAATGATCAATGAGTCAGGCTATGTCACTGATCTCGCCGGCAACGGAAACTTGATTCTGACAAGTACCGGTGGGCTCAAACTTGTCGATATCAACAATATCATCCATGTTTTTAAAGACGATACCATTCTTTTAGACGATAAAGGGTATCCTTCCTGTGATAAATCGATTGAGGTCCTCTGGATTTTGGAAGACAATATTTTGAGGACTCCACATCTCTCTGATGACCCCTTGTACAAACACTTTCTTTCAGTGGAGAGATCAAAAAGAGTAAGGAGTCTTGGAGAAAAATTTTTCGAACGCCTCCGCTTATCAGAGGATTTGTAAATTACTTTGATGTATTCCGAAAACTTCTATGAATCCTTATTGCTTGGTAGCAAGTTATTCTACTGGATCTAACAAACACGGTGAAACAGGCGTATTCAACGTTATAAAAAGATTATAAGAAAAGAGAAAGTCAATGATAGAATTTAAGGGCATAAAATTTTGGCGATCCAATCATCCGAATTCGATTTTTTTTATTACACGAGTTTGGCTGTTTTCCCTGCTGTCGATTACATGCTTTATTATTTCAGCGGCGGAAAACTCATATGCAAATGATTCTGTTGTTTGGAACGCACTGAAATCCGGCAATCATTTTGCATTATTACGCCATACTACAGCCCCGGGGATAGGGGATCCTGCACATTTTGAGCTTGGTAAATGCTCGACACAAAGAAATTTATCTAAAGATGGTATCAATCAGGCGGTAAAAATTGGCGAACGCTTTCGTGCAAATGGAATTGATAAAGCACGTGTGTTCTCAAGCCAATGGTGTCGGTGTCTTGAAACAGCAAAAATGCTCGGACTCGGATCGGTTGAGGAGCTACCTGTTTTAAACTCATTTTTTCAGAAGTATGAGCGTGAAGAACTTCAAACTCAAATGCTGAAAGAATGGTTAGCAAAGCAGGACCTTACCAAACCTCTCTTATTGGTTACACATCAAGTCAACATCACAGCCCTGACAAAAGTTTATCCTGACTCCGGAGAAGTAATTATTGTTCGACAATCTAACCCCGGTGAGTTCATGGTTGTAGGCAGATTTCAAATGGATTGAGAGATGCTGGGTAGAGACATTAGTTACCGCGGTTGATATTTCGACTCATGACCGAGAGAACAACTGTGCGAGAATAATCATATCTAGGAGAAACGGTGATATTTTGCCCCCTGGCAATTCTTCTCAATTCCTTTTAAGGGACTTACATAAACTCCTTAATTGCCTTCAACAATACTCTACTTGCTAAAATCTTGCGGTGGCCCTCCCCTTCGGTCTGCACCAGTTTGACATGTTTATGGCCATTGATCATTGGGAAAACATCTTCAATAGCGACCTCCTGGTCATCTTTGTCGTGTAAGACCAGGACGTCACAAGAGATATGCTTAAGAGCATCATGAACCTCGAAATCATCAACCCGTAATGGAAATTCCGCTTCCAGAAGCTCTCGAATCTTTATTTCTGCATCAGCTATAAGGCCATGGTTCCGGCAGTAATATGAAATTACCCTGTCAATCCCAGAGGGTGAACTGATCATTACCAGTTTTTCCACCTCAAGCCGATACCCTGCCAGATCTGCCTGGCCTGCGGCAGTAAATGCGGCGGCCATACCCCCAAAAGAATGGCCTATCAACCCATATACATTCCCGAGAAAATGAGCGACATGGTAAATTGCCCTGCAAAATTCTGGCAAATTCGTACGTGGCTCTTTTCCTTTAATAACAGAATGAGCGTGAGCCGGCGCATCAAAAGCAGCGACTCTGAAACCTTGTTTTGCAAGGTTTCGGGCAAGAAAGCCAAGATGACTCGCTCTGGAATTCCATCCGTGTACCAGAAGAACAGTTCTCCCTTCTCCCCAGATATATCCCTTGAGCACCTGGCCTTCAAAGGGGATGTCATTGCATTTAGCCTCTCTTAAGAATTTGCGATCAGTTTTAGTTTGAGCAGGACTCTCGGGGGTGCAGAAATGATTTATGTCAATGATATCGGACCATGTTTTATCTTTTGGTCCAATTACCTTTTTAGGAGTAGTCACAGCGTGGTCTCTATTTCAAAGAAATTCGTTTGGCAAATGTGCGGCTATAGATTTTTTAATGAAAAGTATACAAAAAAAGAAAAGAGAGGGCATCACCCATTCTGGTGACTCTAAAGTCATGACTGAAAATATCTGAAAGGGTACCAACAGTTTGCAGAATCATCCCGCCAACGCCTGAAAACAGATCATCAAGAGTCCCTCACAAGAAGGGACTGAAAAGAGTGCCGGCTTTTCTTCAAGTCATCCGGGGTTAGTCTTTTTCTAATAGCAGATAGAGCAAGGCCATGCGGATATACAGACCGTTTTGCGCCTGCTCAAAATATCGCGCCCGGGGATCTCCATCTACTTCTTTGGGGATTTCATCTACCCTGGGCAGAGGATGCATGATAATGGCATCGGGTTTCATGTTTTGCACAAGATCCAGGGTGAGGATATATTTGCTGGCGGCTACCTGGTAGTCGTCAACAGAGTGAAAACGCTCTTTTTGGATGCGGGTCATATAAATGCAATCCACCTCAGGGGCAACAAGTGCCAGGTCGGTTTCTTCCCGCCAAGGGACGTTGTTCTTTTCCAGATAAATTTTGATGTCTTCTTCCATTTTGCAAACTGGTGGCGATACAAAAATAATTTCCACATTTTCATACTTGGTCAAAAGATACGACAGAGATCGTACCGTTCGCCCATAACGGAGGTCACCCACCATGGCTATCTTAAAGTTGTTATACTTTGGGAAAGCATCCACGATGGTGTACATGTCGAGTAAGGCCTGGGTAGGATGCTGTCCCGCACCATCGCCTGCGTTAATTATCGGGATGGAGGAAACTTCAGCTGCACGTACAGCACTGCCTGCCTCGTTGTGGCGCATGACAATCACATCAGCATATCCGTTCATGATCCTGGTAGAGTCGGAGAGGCTTTCCCCTTTGGCAGCACTGGAAAATTCGCGAGCATTTTCTGTAGTAATCACAGATCCCCCGAGTCTCAACATGGCGCTTTCAAATGAAAAACGGGTACGTGTGGAAGATTCGTAAAATAAAGAAGCCATGATTTTGCCGTCAAGACTCTTGGCAAACTTGCGTTCTCCATACAGATCAGTCTTCAGTTGATCCGCAGTCTGGAAAACCGTTTCCAGCAAATTTCGGTCAAACTGCTGGGATTCGACCACATGTTCAAGAGGAAAGGCTAGCATAGTTGTTCTCCTTTCTGTTTATTTCAACTATCGATAATATTGATGTTTATAACAGGCGCGCTTCTGGTCTGTCTGGAAAATTGTGTTCTGTTACAGTCTGCGCAGGAACAATATCCAGACACAAACTCTGGTAGAATATGTACTATGAAAGCAGTCGTATATCTATGAAAAAGCAAACTCAATCTTTTTGGGGAGTAAGCCTGAAATATCCTGCTTTCTGACATCTTCTTGTTGAGGTAAATTTCATTAGAAATTTTCCAGATAAATAGTTGGGTAATTGTTTGTTTACGTTGTAAAAGAGATAAGGCTTAACATTATTAGTCTATTAAAAATAGACTACCGGTAGACTTTTTAAAGAGATAAGAACTCCCATGAAACCAATTGATTTTTTTCTACAACAAGACGCGGGTAACATAAACTACTTACTCACAGATATAGATGACACCTTGACCAATTCTGGAAGAATTCCTGCGTGCGCCTATCAAGCTCTCGAAAATTTGCAACAAATTGGGGTAAAAGTAATTCCAATAACAGGGAGGCCGGCGGGCTGGTGTGACCTCATCGCCAGGATGTGGCCTGTTGATGGAGTGGTTGGAGAAAATGGTGCTTTCTACTTTGTGTACGATGAACAGAACAAAAAAATGATTCGTCGATATGCTAAATCGGAGCAGGAAAGGCTTGCTGACAGAACAAAAATGGAGGAGGTCCGGGATGATATTTTAAAATCCGTTCCAGGTTCTGCCCTGTCAGCTGATCAACATTACCGGGAGGCCGATCTGGCCATAGATTTCTGTGAAGATGTCCCTCATCTCTCCGGGGCGAACATTAAAAAGATAGTTGAAATATTTGAGAGTTATGGAGCATGTGCCAAGATCAGTTCCATCCATGTTAATGGCTGGTTTGGCAATTATGATAAATTATCAATGACAAAAATTCTTTTTGAGGAACGGTATGGCGCGGATTTAGCTGAAGTGAGGGAGAACGTGGTTTTTGCAGGTGACTCGCCAAATGACGAGCCAATGTTTTCCTATTTCCCACATTCGGTTGGGGTGGCTAACGTCCTGCAGTTTTCGGAGATACTTTCCCACAAGCCTACATGGATAACCAGGGCTGAAGGTGGTTTTGGATTTTCGCAGCTTGCAAACCACCTCTTACAGGCTATTTCTCTTTCTCGATAAGTCCCTTAACAAACCAGCGCTGCATTGACAGGACAACCAAAACAGGCGGCAGCATAACGAGGAGTGCTCCGCCAAGGGCAACGTTCCATTCGGGGAGATCATCCGCCTGAGGGATAAGATCCTGCAGCCCGATGACTGCGGTTGTCATGTCAGGGCTTGTTGTGATGAGTAAGGGCCATAAGTATTGGTTGTAGCCGTAAACAAACTCAATAACGATCAAGGCCGCAATATTGGTTGTAGAAAGAGGCAGCAGTATTTTAAGAAAAAAGGTCATTGGGGTCGCGCCGTCCATCTTGGCAGCTTCGCACAACTCTTCAGGGATAGTCAGAAAAAATTGTCTGAAAAGAAAGGTACAGGTGGCTGAGGCTATAAGTGGGAGAATCAGGCCGGTGTAGCTATCGAGTAGCGACCAGTTGAGTCTCATTTCAAAGTCATTGCCTGTAAACCACGAAACAAGACCATTGAGGTGCAACATATCCCAGGTCGCTTGCAAAGGACCTAATACATTTGCGGCGACTTCGTAGGTAGGCATAATTCGAACTTCTACCGGCAGCATCAAGGTACAAAAAACAGATGCAAATGCCACCACTCGCAAGCGATAATCAAAATAAACTATCGAAAAAGCGGCAATAATGGAGACAGAGATCTTCCCTATGGTTATCCCCGCTGCCATAATAAACGAGTTAAATATCTGATTTCCAAGGTTTCCCCTGGTCCATGCCTCTGTCATGTTGACCATAAACTGGTCTCCAGGAATGATTGGCATGGGAACACGCGAGACATCTTCTAGAGGAAGAGTCGCAGCTATCAGACTGTAGATCATAGGGAATCCAACAATAAGGATCCCGATCATCAGGAAAACGTACGTAAAAGAATCTAAGATGGGCGTTTTTTCAACCATGGTGCTTAACCAGTATATTGGACTTTCTTCTCAACATATCTAAATTGCAAGACTGTTATAACAACGATCAGGGTCATGAGTACCACAGATTGAGCTGATGAAGATCCGAGGTTCAGACCGACAAAGCCATCCTGGTAAACTTTATACACAAGGATGTTTGTCGAGCCCCCCGGCCCACCCTGAGTGACAGTGTGAATAACACCAAAGGTCTCAAAAAATGAATAAATAATATTCATTACCGTCAAAAAGAAGAATGTCGGTGATAAGAGTGGGAAGGTAATCGACCAGAACCGTGTAAAGGGACTGGCACCATCAATCGCCGCAGCCTCAATGAGGGATTTGGGAATAGCCTGAAGTCCTGCCATAAAAAAGACAAAATTATAACTAATCTGTTTCCAGGCACTTGCTATGGTAATCATGACCATAGCATCGGTTCCGTGTAGAACAGGGTTCCAATTTAATCCAAACAGAGAATTGATACCAAGGGCAACAATCCCGTAAGACGGGTGCAGCAGAAAAAGCCATAATATTCCAGAGATAGCAGGTGCAACGGCATATGGCCAGATAAGTAAGGTTCTAACAAGTGCCGTTGCTCTGAGGGCTCTGTTAGCCATTGTGGCAATAAACAGTCCCAGAGTAATTGACACCGATGCAACAGCAATACTGAACGTGAATGTCGTAAATATAGATTTGAGATACAGAGGGTCTGTAAAAATCTCAATGTAGTTATAGAACCAGACAAATTTACTGCTCTGGCCGAATGGATCACTGAGAAGAAAGGATTGAATCAACCCTTGCACCGCTGGCCAATAAAAAAAGGTCAGGGTCACAATGATCTGCGGCAATATCAGCACATACGGCAGGTATGAAGTTTTAAAGGTCGATCGTTTAATCATGTCACAATACTTTGCCAGCGCCCCTTCTATGCAGAAAGGGCTTTGGCATAACTAAGCTTTTAGTACTTTACAGGTTGTTGTTTCTTGCTAAAACAACAACCTGTCTCAAGGTACATATACCCCGCAAGCCGGCATTGAACTGAATCCCGGCTTTCTTCCTTTCAACCGGGTTTAGTTGTAGGTCTTTTCAAAGGTTCTTAACTGGATATTACTCCGTTTCACGGCATTATCCAAAGCTTCTTGTGGCGTTTTTTTGCCATTCCAGACCAGTTCAAGTTCTTCGTTAATGATATTTCTGATTTGAACAAAGTAACCTAAGCGCAATCCTCTTGAAATTTCAGTTGGTATGGCTCTATTGAGTTGATCAATTCCAACAGTTTGCAGGGGATTCTCTTTGTAATAACCTTCTTTTTTCAGTTGATTATAGGCATTAAGAGTAATGGGGAAGTACCCTGTTTCTTTATGCCAGTAGCTCTGCATTTCATTGCCCGCAAGAAACTTCAAAAATGCAGCGACACCTTCGTATTCTTTTTTAGAGTGTCCATTAAGTACCCAAAGAGAGGCACCACCTATGATACTGTTTTGTGGGCTCTTCATTGAAGCTTCAACAGGAAGCGGGGCCGCATCCCATTTGAAATCCTTAACAGCTTTTTTGAGTTTAGCAAT
>Ga0070728_10007077_pt1 | contig 10379 bp, 8 predicted proteins | sample tdDd471_FD_66723 | JGI IMG/M metagenome (GOLD analysis project Ga0070728, IMG submission 66723) | Marine sediment microbial communities from the Atlantic coast under amendment with organic carbon and nitrate - tdDd47.1 | ecosystem: Environmental > Aquatic > Marine > Coastal > Sediment | place...
TGGAAGCGGGACTCCTCGTTGACGTCCTGCAGGAAGGGCTCGACCGCCGCGGCGATCTTCGGGCCCCGGCGCTCCTCGAGCGTGCCGAGCAGCTGCTGCTTGCGCTGCGGGTCGCGCTCGTACTCGACGTCCATCGTGCCGAGGAGCGCGATGAGCTCGTCGAGGAAGCGATCCTCGGGCAGGAGCTGCTCGAGGCACTTCATGCCCCACGACAGCGAGTCCTGCCGCCGCAGCGCCTTTCGGACCGGGTCGACCGCGACCTCGCCCGCCTGACAGATCCAGCGGAAGGTCTCGTCCTTCTCCTCGCCGTCGGTGATCGTGGGGTCGACGTAGAAGGTGAAGCGCTGCATCAGGGCGGCGACGGCCCCCGCGCGATCGTCCGGCTTTCCGCCGGCGGGCTCGGTGGTCGCCATCTTCCCGAGCGCCTGGATCGACTCCCAGCGATCGGCGTTCTGCGCGCGCTTGTTGCCGGCGCGCTCACCGTGCTTCTCGAGAGGGCTCTTCCGCTTGAGGAAGTCCAGCAGTCCCATGGCGCGCACCATGGACGCCGAGACCGCCGCTGGCAAGGCCGGGGGCTAGCGGATCACGACCGGGCGCAGGTTCACCTGGGTGCCCTTGGTCTGGACCGTGAAGCGGACCATCCGGCAGTCGTGCTTCTTGATCAGCGACTTCTCGTTGGCCTGCAGGCGCTTCACGAACTTGTCCTGCGTGATGTTGGAGACGTTCTCGCCGATCGCCTCCTTGGCCGCGACGTACTCGGCGAACAGGCGCGCGTAGTACTCGTCCTCGGGCTCGGCCGCGAGCTGCTCGGCCAGCGCGTCGTCGTCGAGCTCGCCGCTGCCCGCCGGGGCCGTCGCCTCGGCCGGCGTCGGGGCGGGCCCCGGCACCTGCGGGGCCGGCGCGCCGGCGAACGCCTCCGGTGGCGAGGAGATCCGCCCCTCGTCGTCGGCCTCGGGCGTGCCCGTGAAGACGTTGATGAGCTGATTTATCCGGTACGCCAGCCCGCCGAGCTCGGCGCTCTCGATGTGGAGCCGGACGTCCGTGCGACCGTTGATGACGGCGAGCACGCCCTCCTCCATCTCCTCGACGGGGCGCAGGAAGCTGTTGGCGAGCAGGAAGCCGAAGATCACCACGATCGCGATGCCGACCGCGGTCGTGATCAGGATCGTGTTCACGACCGACGCCTTGTCGGCCTGCGCGCTGCGGTTGCCGAGGACGACGTAGGCCACCGAGCTCGAGGGCGCGTTGGCGACCGGCCCGATGACCGCCGCGTACTGCACGTCGCCGAGCTGCATCAGGAACGGGTCGCTCGTCACCGGGTCGTCGCGAAGCGCCGCCGTCGTGGCCGCGCCGTGGTCGCCGAACACGAGGCCGCGGAGCTGGTCCTCGGGCTCGCCCTCGAGCGAAGACGAGTAGATGGCCTCGCCGTGGATGAACGCGATGTCGCGCCCCAGCAGCTCGGCGGCGCGCTCCGCGGTGCCCTCGGAGATGTCGTAGCCGACGACCACCGCGCCCATCGGGCGGTGGGTGTTCGGGTCGAGGATCGGCGCGATCGCGGCCTGCAGGACCTTCTCCTGGCCGGTCAGGGACAGCTCCCAGACGTCCGTGGCGGTCCCGCCGTCCTCGAGGACGCCGTCGAGCGTGCCCAGCGCCTCGGTGAGGTCGTCGCCCTGCATTCGACGCTGATCCTGGCTCCGGGCCAGGACGCGGCCCCGGTCGTCGGTGATCACGACGAGCTCGGGGGGGCCGCGCGTGGCGCGGTTGCGGCGCTCGAGCCACTCGCGGATCTCGGTGGCGCGGTGGTAGGCGCGGCTGCGGGTGTCCGCCTCGTCGAGCGCGGTGAACACGTCGAGCGTGTCGCTGTCTCGGGCCTGCTCCGCCGCCTGCTCGGCCAGCTCGAAGCCCCAGAGGCGCCACGTGCGATCGAAGATCAGGTGATCCTCGTCGATCCGCGCGTCGACCTCTTCGGTCAGGGTCGACTGCAGCTGCGACGAGACGACGAAATATGAGACCAGACCGACGACCAGGACCGCGATCAGGTTCCCGGCGATCATCTTCGTGCGCATCGGCTCATCCCCCCTGTCGGGCCTCGACTCGCGACGGCCCTGGATATCATCGGCGATCGACGCCGGTCAAGGCATGTTGGCGCAAAGCGCCAACAATCACGGGGTGTTCGGTATCGGATCCGGGACGGCGGGCTGCCCCTGGACGATCCGCCACCGGTGCCCGCCGCGCAGCGTGAACGTCTCGGTGGTCAGCTCCGCGTTCGGCCAGCGCACCTCGACCTCGGCTTCACACCCGGTGCCGAGCCCGAAGTGCAGGACGCGATCGTTCTGTGTGCCGTACAGCCCGTGACCGCCGCCGACCTCCTGCGTCTGCGTCAGGTCGCGCGAGGTCACGCGCACCCGCGCGCCGATCGCCGCGGCGTTGGTGCCCTCGGCGCCCTCGAGGCGGATCTGCACCCAGTTCCCCTGGTCGCCCAGGGTGTTCTCGAACATCCGGATCTGCGCGGTCGGGTAGCAGTCGAACTGGCCGTCCGGATCGCACCGAGCCCGCGAGTGCCCGACGATCAGGTCGAGGTCGCCGTCGCGATCGAAGTCGGCGACCACGACGCCGTGGCTGCGGTGATGGTCGATGCCGTTCGCCGGCGGCACCTCGGTGAAGTCCAGCGGCGAGCCCTGGTGGTAGAGCCGCCCGCGGTTGCCCGCGTAGTCGCTCGCGCCCTGGTAGATGTCCGGCCAGCCGTCGTTGTCGAAGTCGAACACGGCCGCGGTCATGTGCCCCTCGTCCCAGGTGGCGCTGCCGTGGTCGATCGAGAGCCCGAGCGCCGCGTCGCCGGGCCGCTCGAACACGCCGCTGCCGTCGTTGAGCAGGACCTCGCCGCCGTCGGCGCCGGAGCCGGCCCACCAGTGCCGGATCTCCCCGGTGAGCAGGTCGATGTCGCCGTCGTTGTCGATGTCCGCGCAGATCGTGGAGGCGCTGTTGCCCCCGAGGCGCCACGGCTGACGGTCGCTGTCGTGGTTCCAGTTGGCCGCGCAGGAGATGCGCGGCGCCCCGAGCCCGGCGCAGCCGTCGGCGCCCGGGTTCTCCTGGCAGAAGCAGCGGGCGAACTCGTTGTCCTCCCACGTCATGTCGTCGTCGAACGCGTAGCCCGACGCGATCGACCCGTTCGTGTACCCGCTGCCGTCGCCGTTCGCGGTCCACAGGTGGTTCGGCGACCGGCCGTAGCTCGCGACGAGGAGCTCCTCGTAGCCATCACCGTTCAGATCGCAGGCCGCCGACGACCAGGCGCGGGTGTGGCCCCGGCCCTCGTTGATCACCGCGTCGTTCTCCCAGTCCGAGGTGATGAGCCCCATCGCCGAGGTCACGTCCGAGAACTGCCCGCTCCCGTCGCCGCGGTAGAGGCGGTCGTTCTGCAGGAAGATCCGCCCCGACGAGCCGGTGTAGTTGTGCTGCACGTTCCACAGGTCGAGGAAGCCGTCGCGATCGAAGTCGACGAACGTGCCGCCGGCCGGCGCGTCGACCGCCTCGGGCCGGCGCAGCGCGCTGGTGGCCGGGCCGAGGGTGAAGCGGCCGCCGCCGTCGTTGAGCAGGATCTCGCTGGTCTCGCCGCCGGTGATCGACGGATCCGACGTCGGCACCCCGGTGTACGCGTCGATGTCGCCGTCGTTGTCGATGTCGCCCCACGAGACCACGTCCACCGGGCGACCGCCCTCCCCGGGCTGGCGCCGCGCGAGGAAGCCCGAGCTCTCGGTGACGTCCTCGAACGTTCCCATGCCGGTGTTCCTCAGCAGCCACGTGCGCGGGACGTCCGGGTCGTCGTCGAGGCGCGGGGATCCGCGGCGGACCTCGAGGTCGGGCCAGCCGTCTCCGTCGATGTCGGCGACGCTGAGCTTCACTCCGACCACGCCGGTCAGCCCCCAGTCGGCGGTGACCTCGCGGAACGCCGAGGTGCCGGGGCGCCAGCGGATCCCGTCGGTGCACTGCGCCGCGGGCGCGCACACCTCGGCCTCCGGGATGCAGCTCTCTCCCATGTCCTCGCGGCACATGGCGCCCGTCATCGTCCCGCAGTGGCAGGTGCCGAGCAGGGGGTTGCAGAGCTCGCCCTCCCCGCACTCGACGCCGTCGCAGGGGTCTTGCTCGCAGCCGACGAGGAGCACACCCGCCAGCAGGAGACTCGAAGCGAAGCGATTCATCGACCTGAAACGTACCTCACGCCGGACCGCGTATCGATCGCGCCAGCGCGATGCCGCCGACGCCCGCCACGAGGCAGACCACCAGCGTCAGGCCGAGATAGAGCCCCGCCCTCCCGTACGCGCCCTGCTCGGCGAGCCGGATCGTCTCGAGGTTGAACGACGAGTAGGTGGTGAAGCCCCCCATCACGCCGGTCCCGAGGATGAGCTTGAGCTGCACGCCGGCGAGCTCCCGGTCACCCACCGACTCCATCACGACGCCGAGCAGGAACGAGCCGAGGATGTTCGCGGTCAGCGTGCCGTAGGGGAACGCGCTGCCCAGCCACCGGAGCATCCCGACCCCGATCCCGTAGCGGAGCGAGGTCCCGACGGCGCCGCCGAGGGCGATGAGGAGGAGCTTGGTCACCGGTGGCGCCGAGTGTACCGTCCCGCGTCGGCGAAACCGGAGGTGGACGAGATGAGCGAGATTCGATTCGACGGACGGGTGGCGATCGTGACCGGCGCCGGAGGCGGCCTCGGACGCTCCCACGCCCTGCTGCTCGCGTCCCGCGGCGCGAAGGTGGTCGTCAACGACCTCGGCGGCAGCGTGAAGGGCGAGGGCTCCGATCAGGCGGCGGCGCAGAAGGTCGCCGACGAGATCACCGCGGCCGGCGGCGAGGCGGTGGCCAACTTCGACGGCGTGGACACGCCCGAGGGCGGCCAGAAGATCGTGCAGACCGCGCTCGACGCGTTCGGCAAGGTCGACGTCGTGATCAACAACGCGGGGATCCTGCGCGACGTGTCGTTCCACAAGATGAGCGACGCGGACTGGGACGCGGTGCTCCGGGTCCACCTCGCGGGCACGTACTACGTGAGCCACGCGGCGTGGCCGCACCTGCGCGAGGCGGGCTACGGGCGGATCGTGAACACCTCGAGCGCGGCCGGGCTGTACGGGAACTTCGGCCAGGCGAACTACTCGGCCGCCAAGCTGGGCATCGTGGGGCTGACCCGCACCCTGGCGCAGGAGGGGGCGAAGAAGGGCATCCGCGCGAACGCGATCGCGCCGATCGCGAGGAGCCGGATGACCGAGTCGATCCTGGACGAGGCCACGCTCGCCAAGCTCGAGCCGACGCTGGTCTCTCCCGTCGTGGCGCACCTCGCGTCCGAGGGCTGCCCGAGCAACGGGCAGACCTACGCGGTGGGCGGCGGCTACGTCTCGCGCGTCGCGCTCGTCGAGGGCCGGGGCACCGTGCTCGACGGCGACGTCACCCCGGAGGCGGTCGCCGACGCCTGGGACACGATCGAGGATCTCTCGGACGGCAAGCCGTTCGGCAGCGCGATGGAGGCGGTCACCGCCGCGCTCGGCCGCCTTTGACACACCGCGGGTGACAAACCGCACGGGTCCGGTATCCTCGCGCCCCCATGGCCAAGGCGCGCAGGGCGTCGGCGCGGCGCTCCCGCCCGCGACGCTCGGGAAAACCAAAGATCTCGGGGCGTACGCTCCGGGTCGGGGACCGCGAGGTCCCCTTGCTCTCCGGCGCCATGCACTACTGGCGGCTGGAGCCGTCGGCGTGGCGCGCCGGGCTGACCCAGCTGCGCGACATCGGGCTGCCGATCGTCGAGACGTACGTACCCTGGCAGGTGCACGAGCTGGCCCCGGGCGAGTACGACTTCGGGGAGCAGGATCCGCGCAAGGACGTCGGCGCGTTCGTCGACCTCGCGCACGAGCTGGGCCTGATCGTGTTCGTGCGGCCGGGCCCGCACATCAACGCGGAGATGACGTACTTCGGGCTGCCCGAGCGCATCGTCTACGACCGCGCGTGCCAGGCTCGCTCGCCGCGGCAGAGCGCGGTGCTCCAGCCGTTTCCGCCGCGGATGTTCCCGGTGCCGAGCTACGCGTCCAAGACGTTCCTCTCGGAGGTCGGCCGCTGGTACGACGCCGTGGGCGAGGTGCTCGCGCCGCGCGTGGCCCCCGCGGGGCCGATCGGCCTGATCCAGGTCGACAACGAGGCTTCTTTCTACTTTCGCGACGCGACCTACGAGCAGGACTACCACCCGGACGCGATCGCGCGCTGGCGCAAGTTCCTCGAGAAGCGCTACGGCACCCTCGCGAAGACGGCGGCGGCCCACCGCGTCGACTACGCGCGCTGGGACGACGCGGCCCCGCCGGAGAGGTTCGAGGGCGAGCGCCCCGAGGACCTCGTGCGGCACCTGGACTGGGCGGCGTTCCGCGAGGATCTGATCACGCAGGCCCTGAAGAAGATGAAGCGGCGACTCGACAAGGCCGGGTTCCGCGACGCGGTCACCGTGCACAACTTCCCGCTCGGCGATCAGGGCGTGGCGATGAGCTCCACGGCGATCGAGAAGGTCGTCGACGTGGTGGGCTTCGACTACTACCACGCGCGCCGCGAGCACCGCGCGATCAAGCGGCGCACCCTGTACCTGGCCGGCACGCACCCGCTGCCGTACGCGCCCGAGATGGGGATCGGCGCGCCGTCGTGGTTCACGCCGCTCGCCAACGAGGACTCGCTGTTCACCTGCATGGTCGCGCTCGCGTACGGCCTGCGCGGGTTCAACCTGTACATGGCCGTCGATCGGGACCGCTGGTACGGCGCGCCGATCGACGCGCGCGGCAACCCGCGGGTCGACGCCGGCGCGTGGAAGCACCTGCTGGAGGCGATGGAGCAGGTCGGGTTCCACGCGCTGTCCCGCCGCGCCGAGGTGGGGCTGATGATGCCCCGCGAGTACGCGCGCCTCAGCCGCGTCACGAGCCTACTCGGGATCGCGAGCCCGACCGTGCTCGAGGCGGTGGGCGGCAACCCGGTCGAGGCGTGCCGAGAGGACACCTTCGGCTTCACGGGGCCGATCCAGGTGCTGTGGTGGAAGCTCGTCGCGCGGATGGCCGACGCGCTCACCGCGGCCGGCATCCCGTACGTCTACGTGGACGGCGACGTCGCCGCCGAGCGGCTCGAGTCGCTGCGCGCGCTCGTCACGCCGTCGTTCGAGCTGTGCGACCGCGAGCGCTGGAAGCGCGTGACCGCGTTCGCCGACGCCGGGGGCACCGTGGTCTACGGGCCGACGATGCCGGGGCTCGACATGCAGTCCAATCGCACGCTCTTCGAGGTCCCGCCCGGCGGGCGCAAGGTGATGATCGACACCGACGAGGACGCGCACGAGGTGATCGAGCGGCTGGCGCGCGACCTCGAGCTCGCCACCCCGTACCGGGTGCACCCGGCCCCGCTCGAGACCGCGGTGCACGAGGACACCTCGGGGCCGCGCGTGCTGTTCGTGATCAACCCGTCCAAGCGCCGCCTCGACGCGCACATCGAGGTGCCCTCGCACACGCGGATGGAGGACCTGATCAACGGCGACCGCTTCGAGGGCCGCGGCCAGGTGGTCATCCCGATGGGCGGCTGGACGTGCCGCATGCTCTCGCTGCAGGGCTCGGCCGGCGAGCGCACCGGCAGCGGCACGGCGGTGGCGTCGTGATCAGCGGCGACCTGCGCATCGAGGGGTTCGACTCCCGCTCGTGGACGAACCTGATCTCGCTGTTCGCGCCCAACGTGGTCGGCCGGCAGCAGACCGAGGCGATCGACAGCGACGCGCCCGAGATCGACGAGGCCGCCGACGCGGGCGCCCTCGGCACGCTCGTGATCGTGCTCGACGATCGGGAGCGCGTGCTCAAGGCGATGCACACCAAGCGCGGCCGCGTGAAGGGGCTGACCTACGAGGGCCCCGACGCGCTCGCCTCGATGGCGGACCAGTGGGGCGCGAGCTCGTGCGTGGTCCTGCGCGAAGGCGTGATGGAGGAGATGTCCGAGCGCGTCTCCAAGCGGATCGACCGCGGCGACGACTACGTGGCCCAGTGCCTCGCGATCGCGCGCACGGTGCGCGAGATGAGCGAGGCCGGGCTGCTGCTCTCGTGGCCGCCGACGATGGACGGCGTGCCCGTGCCGACGATCGGCATGGTGCGCCGCGCCCTCGACACGGTGCTGCCCGACGGCCACGCGATGGTCGCGGTGGTGTGGAGCGGGAACGCGCCCTGGACGGCGATGGTGCTGCGGCGGCGCGCCGGCATGATCGACCTGATCGCGGGCCCCGACCTCCTCGCGCGATGGACCGGCCCGCTCGGCGGCGACTGGCGGCGGGACTACAAGGTGATCGGCGACGCGGTGGAGCGCGCGGTCGCGCCGGTGCACCTCGGGCTGTTCACCGAGGTGAAGACGCTGCGGCAGCTGCTGCGCGACTACGACCCGGGCGCCTGGGCGCAGGCCGTCGCGGTGCGCGACGTGATCGTGCACCCGATGCCGCCGTACGTGACCGTCGCGCTCGGCGCGGACACGCTGCGCCTCGCCGCGCAGCGCTCGGCGCGGTGGCTCGGGGGGATCGACGCGCTGAGCCAGCTCGCGCCGATCGGCCGGTACCTGCGCGCGCAGGTCGCCGAGGTCGCGTCGGTCTCGCAGACGCTCGGCTTCGACCCGCTCAAGCTCCTCGCGCAGTGGCTGCGCCGCGCCGAGCAAGACGCCTTGGCCGCGCAGAGCGAAGGCCAGCCACCCGCCGACGAAGAAGACTAGCTACCCGGTCGCTCCGTATCGTCTCGCTACTGGACCTGCAGGTCGGGCGCCTCGGAGAGGCGCGCGGCGCAGCGGCCCTCGTGGCACAGGCACGCGCCGCCGCAGTCGAGCGTGCCGAACTGACAGTCGGTCGTGCACATCGTCTCGCTGCAGTCCGGCGCGTTCGCCTGAGCGACGCACGCCGCCGAGTGACAGCAGCCGGCCGGGACGCAGTCCGCGTCGGTCTCGCACGCGTCGTCGGACATCACGAGCTCGGGGCCGTCCTCCGACGTGTCGCCGGCGCCGTCGTCGGTGGTGTCCTCGCCGCCCTGCGAGTCGTCGACGACGATCTCCTCGTCGTCCGAGCCCGTGTCGTCCGAGCCGCCGCAGGCGACGAGCGCGAGGCTCGCGATGGCGATGATCAGCAGGTTGCGCATGGCGGTTCGACGCTCCTCTCGTGGTGGAGATTCTCTGGGACGACTCAGCTAGTCACCGGCCGCGGCCTGCAGAGCCCGCTGCGCCTGCGCGAGGTCGGCGGCGGCGCGCTCCACCGAGCTCGTGGCCTCGGGCCAGTGGCTGTCCACGAGCGCGGACCAGGCGCGGTTGAGGTAGCGCTCGGCGCTCGACAGCGGGCCGAAGATGTCGGCGAACACCGCGAGGCCGTACTTGACCTGGATGCGCGGCGCGGACTCGACGATCGGCTCGATCTGCTCGACCTGCAGCTCGCGGATCCGGTCCTTGAGGCGGACGAAGTCCTCGCCCGACGGGGCGTCGTTGGACGTCACCTCGTCGGCGAGCGCCTTCACGCTCGCGCGGACCTCCTCGAGCAGCTCGCCGAGATCCCGCGCCTGCGGCGCGTCGTCGCCCCTCTTCTCGTCGTCGCCGCCGCTGAGCTCGCGCTTCGCCGCGACCCGGCCGAGCACCGCGCCGACGATCACGAGCAGCAGGCCCAGCCCGAACAGGGGTCCGCTGTCACCCGCCCACTCCGAGACGCGCTGCTCGGGCGAGACGAGCTCGAGCGTGGCGGCGCGGGCGGCGGGCTCGACCTCGGCGCGGGCGGCCGCGATCCACGCGGCGCGCGCCTCGGAGACGTCGTCGCCGAGCCCGGAGACGTCGGTCTCGCCGCGCGCGTCGATCTGCCGGTTCGCCGCAGCGACCAGATCGTCGAAGCTGCCGCCGGAGCTCGCGCGGGCGGCGCAGATCGCCTCGACGTCCACGGCCGGAGCCGACTCGTCGGTCGCGGCCTCCTCGTCGCTCTCGATCTCGCAGCCGTCGGCCGCGGCGACCTCGCGCACGCGGTCACCGTGCGCGTCGAGCTGCTCGAGGAGCGCGGTGCAGTACGCGGCGTTGGCGGCGGCGGTCTCGGCGGCGCGGAACTGGGCCGCGCCGCGCGCGAGCATGGTGTCGCGCATCGAGGGCGACAGGCGCGCGCCGTAGGCGGCGCTGAGCGCGACCCCGACCGCGAGCAAGGCGATGCCGATCCACTTCATGCCGACCCCGTGACGAACTCGATGAAGAGCTGGATGAGGATGATGGACAGGCTGGTCAGCGCCTCGCCGATGATGAACCCGGCGGCGATCGGGACGAGCGTGTCGCCGATCCAGCGTTTGCCGAGCTTCGCCTGCAGGCCCATCGAGGCGAAGCAGCCGAGGCC
>Ga0070728_10007078_pt1 | contig 10377 bp, 11 predicted proteins | sample tdDd471_FD_66723 | JGI IMG/M metagenome (GOLD analysis project Ga0070728, IMG submission 66723) | Marine sediment microbial communities from the Atlantic coast under amendment with organic carbon and nitrate - tdDd47.1 | ecosystem: Environmental > Aquatic > Marine > Coastal > Sediment | place...
TTTTTCGGATTGGTGGAGCCGAGGGGAATCGAACCCCTGACCTCGTCATTGCGAACGACGCGCTCTCCCAACTGAGCTACGGCCCCGAACCGACAGTGCGATTTAGGGGCGACGCGGGACGCTGTCAAGATGGCGTGTCGTTAATTGGTCGCAAGCACCGCCATTCGCGGCGCGGCGCTCTTGCGATGTGACGCCGACGCGGCTACATGAGGGAACGATTGCCGACGGCCCAACGCCGGACGGCCGTACTCCGGAACGGAACCATGGTCGCCCTACTCAAGACGATTGACTTGGCTTTGAACCTCTACATGTGGGTGGTCATCGCCAATATCATCTATTCCTGGCTTTACGCCTTCAACGTCATCAATTCCTCCAACCAGTTCGTCAACACGCTCGGCCGCGTGCTCTATCAGTTGACCGAACCGGTTCTGGCGCCGATCCGCCGCTTCGTGCCGACGGTCAGCGGCATCGATTTCTCGCCGGTGATCCTGTTCCTGATCATCTATTTCATTCGCGTGCTGATCTGGGAAACGTTCATCCCGATGTTCGCGCGTTCGGTTCTTTAGGGTCCGCCGAGGCCGATCTTCCGACCCTTGTCCGATTTCCTCGATATCCGCCCCGACGCCGTCGCGGTGGACGTGCGGCTGACGCCGCGCTCGGGGAAGGACGCGGTCGAGGGGCTGTCGGAGCTTGCCGACGGACGCGCGGTGCTGGCCGCGCGGGTTCGGGCGGTGCCCGAGAAGGGCAAGGCCAACAAGGCGCTCGAAAAAACCCTCGCCGACTGGCTCGGTGTCGCGAAATCCCGGGTCAAGGTCGTTTCCGGATCGACTTCGCGGATCAAAACCGTCGAGATTGCCGGCGACCCGGCCGACCTCGTCGCGCGCATCGAAAACCGGCTGAAAGCAGACCCGAAAACAGACAAGGAACGGTAGAATGGCGGCTGACATCATCGACGGCAAGGCTCGCGCCGCAGCGCTGCGCGCCGACGTGGCAAAGGCGGTGGAAGCGCTTTCGGGCAAGCACGGTTTCGTCCCCGGTCTGGCCGTGGTGCTGGTCGGCGAGGATCCGGCGAGCGAGGTCTATGTGCGCAACAAGGGCCGGCAGACCGTCGAGGCCGGCATGCGCTCGATCGAGCACAAGCTGCCGGCCGACACGCCGGAGGCCGACCTCTTGTCGCTGATCGCCGAGCTCAACGCCGACGACGGCGTCGACGGCATCCTGGTTCAGTTCCCGGTGCCCGGGCATATCTCGGAGACCCGGGTGCTGGCGGCGATCGATCCGGCCAAGGATGTCGACGGGCTGCACCTGATCAATGTCGGCAAGCTCGCCGCCGGGCTCGACGGCCTCGTCCCCTGCACCCCCTATGGCTGCTACATCCTGGCGCGCGAGGCGCTCGGCGACCTTTCGGGCAAGGAAGCGGTGATCGTCGGCCGGTCGAAGCTGGTCGGCAAGCCGATCGCGCAATTGCTGCTCGGCGCGAACTGCACCGTCACCATCGCCCATTCGCGCACCAGGGACCTCGCCGGCGTCTGCCGCCGGGCCGACATTCTGGTCGCCGCCGTCGGCCGGCCGGAAATGATCCGCGGCGACTGGGTCAAGCCCGGCGCCTGCGTCATCGACGTGGGCATCAACCGCATCGACGCGCCGGAGCGGGGCGAAGGCAAGACCCGGCTGGTCGGCGACGTCGCCTTCGACGAGGCGGTCGAGGTGGCCGGCAGCATCACGCCGGTTCCCGGCGGCGTCGGGCCGATGACCATCGCCTGCCTGCTGCGCAACACCGTGCTCGCCGCCTGCATGCGGCGCGGTCTCGCCGCCCCCGATATCTGAAGAGGTTCGGGCGGCCGCGCGGCGCCGGATTCACGGCAAACTTGAAACCGCCGCGCCGAAGGCCGATATTTCAACCATGCAAGCGGATAATCCCGACAGCGGCGGACCGCCGGAATCGGTGGGGTCGTATCTTTCTCCCAAGGTCATCGGACCCCGCGAGGGGCACGAGGCGCGGGTCAGGAAGGGATTCTGGAAGACCGTGCGCAAGGCGGCCGGACGGATGCCCTTCATGGAGGATGTCGTCGCCGCCTATTTCTGCGCGCTCGATTCGCGCACACCGGCGCGCGTCCGCGGCACGCTGCTCGCCGCCCTTGCCTATTTCGTGCTGCCGACCGACCTGATCCCCGACTTCATCGCCGGGCTCGGCTTCTCCGACGACGCCACCGTACTCATGGCGGTGATGGCGATGCTCGGCAGCCATATCGGCGAGGACCACCGGGAAGCCGCGCGCAAGGCGCTGGAAAAACCCGAATAGCGGCCGAACTTAAGATTACGGCTTGATCAGCACCTTGCCCTTGGCGCGGCGGCCGGAGAGTTCCTCGAGCGCATCGGCGACCTTGTCGAGCGGATATTCCGCGTGGATATGCGGCTTCAGCGCGCCGGAGGCGACCCAGTCGAGCAGGACGCGGACGTTGTCGGCCTGCGCTTCCGGCTCGCGGGCGGTGAACGCCCCCCAGAACACGCCGACGATGTCGAGACCCTTGAGCAGCGCGAGATTGAGCGGGATCTTCGGGATGGTGCCCGAGGCGAAACCGATCACCAGGAAGCGGCCCTTCCAGGCGGTGGCGCGCAGCGCGGCTTCCGCGTAGTCGCCGCCGACCGGATCGTAGACCACGTCGACGCCGTTGCCGCCGGTCAGCTCCTTGAGCCGGTCCTTGAGGTCTTCCTTCGAATAATTGACCACCTCGTCGGCGCCGCGCTCGCGGCAGAATTCGAGCTTGTCGTCGGAGGAGGCGCAGGCGATGACCCGCGCGCCCATCAGCTTGGCGATCTCGATCGCCGCGAGACCGATGCCGCCGGAAGCGCCGAGGATCGCCACGGTTTCGCCGGGCTGCAGGTCGGCCCGCTGGCGGAAGGCGTGGATCGTGGTGCCGTAGGTGACCATCAGCCCGGCGGCCGCCTCGAAGGAGACGTCGTCGCCGATCTTGACGACCCCCCTCGCCGGCAGCGCCACCATCTCGGCGCAGCAGCCGTAGCCGGCATTGCCCAGAACCCGGTCGCCGGGGGCGAGACCGGTGACCTTGTCGCCGACGGCGACGACCGTGCCGCTCATCTCCGAGCCCGGCGAGAACGGCAGCGACGGCTTGATCTGGTACTTGTTCTCGATGATCAGCGTGTCGAAGAAATTCAGCCCCGTCGCGGCGATGCGCACCAGAACGTCGTTGGGGCCGGGTACCGGGTCGTCGACCTCCTCGATGACCAGGGTCGACGGCGGTCCGTAGGCCTTGCACAGGGCTGCCCGCATGATTTCCTCCTCGCGCGCTTAAAATTGCTGAGCGGGGAGTTAGTGCATTTTCCCGCCAAATGGAACCATTTGGTCGGAAAATGCTCTATAAGGGCGCCGCATCCTCAACCGACTTCAAGGAAACCGACTCTATGCGCGGCTATTTCGCCATCGGCGCGGAGGGATTGTCGAAGCCGATGAATTTCGGCAACCTGGTGCGCTCCGCCCATGCCTTCGGCGCGAGCTTCTTCTTCACCATCAATGCCGAGAAGCCGTTCCACAAGGCCAAGTCGGATACCTCGAAATCGCATGTCCGCCTGCCCTATTACACCTGGAGCGGGATCGACGAGATGCAATTGCCGCGCGGCTGCCAATTGGTCGGAATCGAGCTCACCGACGATGCGATCGACCTGCCGAGCTTCGGCCATCCGATGCTCGCCGCCTATGTGCTCGGGCCCGAGCGCGGTTCGCTGTCGCCGGACCTGCTCGAGCTCTGCGACCACGTGATCCGCATCCCCACCGCCTTCTGCGTCAACGTGGCGACGGCGGGCGCCATCGTCATGTACGACCGGGTGCGCGCGCTAGGGCGGTTCGCGGAGCGACCGGTGGGCGCCGGCGGTCCGCAGGCCGTGCTGGCGGAACACGTCCACGGCCGGCCGGTGTTCCGGGGTAACGGCTTCAACCGACCCGATTCGGCCTCTTCCGGCTCTTGAAGGGCCGGCCCTCGTCATAGAATCGCCGGGTTTCGGCTGGTATTCATGGGCGTCGGCGGACGGATTGGACAAATCGGGCGGATTGCGGCACACCTGCTTCAACATTTTGGTAAGCCCGGACGGGTACGGTTAAAACACGTTTACCCGGACAGGGAGAATTTGAACGTATTCCGGTGAGTACGAACAAGGGGACGGTTTATTACGATGACGACTGCAAAGCTGATAGGAGCGGGACTGTTTCTGGCGCTTGCCTCGACGGCGACCAGCGCGCAGTCCTCGACCCCCGCGCTGATTCAGCAGTTCAAGGACTGGGGCGCCTATTCCTACAAGGAATCGGACGGCAAGGTCTGCTTCGCGATCTCCACGCCGAAGAAGAAACTGCCCAAGCTGCCCAGGGGCCGCGAGCATGGCGACGTGTATTTCTTCGTCTCGGCCTGGGCATCGCACGACACCTATGCCGAACCGCATTTCCTGGTCGAATACGCCTTGAAGAAGAATTCGCGGGTCAAGGTCGATATCGACGGCGACAAGTTCGATTTCTATACCCAGGGCGAGGGCGCCTGGGCGGTGGACGACAAGGAAGAGGCCAAGGTCATCGAGGCGATGAAGAAGGGCCGGACGATGACCGTCCAGGCCATCTCGCGGCGGGGCACCAATACCAAATATGTCTATTCGCTGTCGGGTGTGACCGCGGCGATCGACGCCGTCGGCAAGGCCTGCAAGTAACGCCGCTTCGAGGCGATGCCGGCTGGCACGTAGACGGACGGCCCCGCGCGACCTATATCGTTCAGACGGAATGACCGGAATACGGCGAACGAGCCTGGGCGTCGACGTCCCGGCTCTTCCGCCGTTTCCAAGAGCATTCTTCGATCAAATGGTTCTATTAGATCGAAGAATGCTCTAGTTGCGAGGGGAGCGGCGTGACCGCATTGACATCGGACCAATCCACGGCCCGGCCGGCCGGGCGGACGCCGCTGGTCGGCCTCGATCGAGACGGGCTCGGCGCGGCCTTGCGCGACCACGGCGTGCCCGAGCGCCAGGTCAGGATGCGCGCCAGCCAGTTGTGGCACTGGCTCTATGTGCGCGGCGTCGACGACTTCTCCGCGATGACCAACATCTCGAAGGATCTCAGACAGGGGCTCGGCGAGGCGTTCACCGTCGCCCGGCCGGAGATCGTCGCCGACCAGGCCTCCGTCGACGGCACCCGCAAATGGCTCCTCAGGTTTCCGCCCCGCGGCGCCGGGCGGCCGGTGGAGGTGGAGACCGTCTACATCCCCGAGCAAGGCCGCGGAACGCTGTGCGTTTCCAGCCAGGTCGGCTGCACGCTCAATTGCAGCTTCTGCCACACCGGAACCCAGAAACTGGTCCGCAACCTCACCGCCGAGGAGGTCGTCGCCCAGATCCTCGTCGCCCGCGACGCGCTGGGAGACTTTCCCGACGTCGATACGCCGCAAGGCGCGATCGTCCCCGCCGAGGGGCGCCGGGTCTCCAACATCGTGATGATGGGCATGGGCGAGCCGCTCTACAATTTCGACAACGTGAAAACGGCGCTTCTGATCGCCTCCGACAACGAGGGGCTGAGCCTGTCGAAGCGGCGGATCACCCTGTCGACCTCCGGCGTGGTTCCCGAGATCGCCCGCTGCGGCGAGGAGATCGGCGTGATGCTGGCGATTTCGCTGCACGCGGTCCGCGACGAGCTGCGCGACGAACTGGTGCCGCTCAACAAGCGCTATCCGATCGCCGAGCTGCTCGACGCCTGCCGTGCCTATCCGGGGCTGTCCAACGCCCGCCGGATCACCTTCGAATACGTGATGCTCAAGGGGGTCAACGATTCCCTCGCTGACGCCCGCGAGCTGGTGCGGCTGCTGAAGGGTATTCCGGCGAAGATCAATCTCATCCCGTTCAACCCCTGGCCCGGCTCGTCCTACGAGTGCTCGGACTGGGAACAGATCGAGACCTTCGCCGACGTGGTCAACCGGGCCGGCTACGCCTCGCCGATCCGCACCCCGCGCGGCCGCGACATCCTCGCCGCCTGCGGCCAGCTCAAGTCGGAAACCGAACGCCTGCGCATCCGCGAACGGATGGCGCTCGAGGCGATGATCGCCGACGCCTGAGGGACGGAACGGGGGACAACGATACACCGTGCCCGCGGAGAAGCGTGGATTCCCTCCTTCGAGGGAATGACGGAGAGGGTGTGGGGTGTGTCCCCGTAATCCGCATAAGCCGACCGGGCGCGACGCGGCTCCGTCTTGCGCGCGACGGCACTCGCCTGCCGCTTGCGGCCAGCTCAAGTCGGAAACCGAACGTCTGCGCATCCGTGAAAGGATGGCTCTCGCGGCGATGATCGCCGGCCGTCCGCCCGGCAGGGTCCAGATTGGTTAGTGGCGGTTCGAAGGGGGAGTTCGCTCGTCGTAACCAACTGAAATCCCAACAATTTCCGTCATCCCCGCGCAGGCGGGGATCCATGCTTCCCGGCCCTTCCCGGCGCTCGCGGAGAACCGCTTCCGCTCTAGGCCTCGCCTTCCAGCGCCTCGGCCAGCTTCTCGATCAGCCGGCTGCGCTTGCCGGCGTCGGGCTCCTGCTCGATCCGGTTCGCCAGCGCCAGCGAGAAGGCGGCGAAGCGGTTGTGCCAGTCTTCCGTCAGTTGCGAATCGGCGATGCGTGCCGGCGCCCGGCCCTTGGAGCGGGCGGTTCCGGCGACGAGGTCGAAGCTCTCGTCGAATTGCGGCAACACGATCCGGTCCTTGTCGATGCCCTTGGTCGCCAGCAGGTCGCGCAGCACGGTGCGCGATTCGTCCTCGCCGTGATTGAGGAACAGACGGCCGACCACCGGCCCGCGTTCCATGATCCAGTCGACGAGTTCGCCCTGGTCGGCATGGGCGGAATAGTTGCCGATGGAGCGGATCGTGGCGCGGACACGGATGTTCTTGCCATGGATGCGAACGTCCTTCTCGCCGCTCCGGATCACCGAGCCAAGCGTGCCCGGCGCCTGGAAGCCGACGAACAGCACCGTCGCCTCCTTGCGCCAGAGATTGTTGATCAGATGGTGCTTGATGCGGCCGGCGTCGCACATGCCGCTCGCCGAGATGATGATCGCGCCGCCCTTGATGCGGTTGATCGCCTTGCTCTCGTCGACGCTCTTGACCAGCCGGAAGTTCTTGTCGCGGAACAGCGCCGCCTCGTCGACGGCGAGGTCGTCGAGCGTGTCGGCATATTTGATGAACACCTCGGTGACCTTGTTGGCGAGCGGCGAATCGAGGAACACCGTGATTTCCGGCAATTCGCCCGAGGCCATCAGCGCGCCGATGTCGTGCAGCAGTTCCTGGCTGCGCTCGACAGCGAAGGAGGGGATGACGATGTTTCCGCCGCGCTGGTGGCCCTGGATGATCTCGTCGCGCAGGGCGGCGCGACGCTTCTCCAGCGTATAGTCGTCGCGGTCGCGATTGCCGTAGGTGCTTTCGCAGACGATGTAGTCGAAGCCGTCGGTGGCGCTCGGCTCGGGGTGGAAGACCTTCTCGTCGGGGCCGAGATCGCCGGAAAACAGCATGCGCAGCAGATTGGCGTCCGACCCCTGCTCGATCTTCACCTCAGCCGAGGCAGAGCCGAGGATGTGGCCGGCGTTCCAGAACCGGACCTGCATCCCCTTGGCCGGCTCGAACCATTCCTCGTAGCCGTGCGACTGCAGCAGTTTCAGGGTGTCCTCCGCGTCCTTGCGGGTATAGAGCGGTTCGAGCTCCGGCAGGTTGCGGCGCTGGTTGCGGCGGTTGAGGCGTTCGACGTTGGATTCCTGGATATGGGCGGAATCGAGCAGCATGAATTCCAGCAGGTCCATGGTCGGCCGGGTGCAGTAGATCGGGCCGTTGAAGCCGGCCTTGGTCAGCTTCGGCAACAGGCCGGAATGGTCGATATGGGCATGGGTAAGGATAAGGAAATCGATCGTCTTCGCATCGAACGGAAACGGCTTGAAATTCAGTTCGCGAACGGTGCGGTTGCCCTGGAACATGCCGCAATCGACCAGGAAGCGGACGCCGCCCTCCTCGACCAGCGAGCACGAGCCGGTCACCGTGCCCGCCGCGCCCATGAATGACAATGTCGCCATGAAACCTCCCGATATCTGCTCGCGCCCGCGACTCACCCGGACTTTCGGGCCACTTTATAAGGATTTCCCGCCGAGTACATGACGCCGGCGCCGCGTCAGAAGTCGCTCGTCAGCCCTTTTCTCTCCCAGTCGCCGTAGCGGACCGGATCGAGGCCGCCCCGGCCGCCCTTTTCCGCCGGCGCGGTTTCGGACGCGGCGCGACGGCGCTCCTCGGCTTCCGCGAGCGCGCGCTTGGCCGCCTCCGGGAGGGGCTTGCGAGGGGCTCGGGGCTCGTCTGTCTCGGGGGATGTCGGCTTTTCGGCCATGGGATCGGGAGTCCGACGTGTCCGGGGTGGGGTCAAATCTTGCGGGAGGGGCCCGCGCTCCCCATCATATAGGCATCCGGGAAGGTCCTGTCATCGGTTTCGGACCCCGTACTTCCCGGCCGGAGAGACCACAATGAACTTCTTTCGCACCTCGCTGCTGCTTGCGGCGCTCACCGCCCTGTTCATGGGGGTCGGCTACCTGATCGGCGGCCAGACGGGCATGGTGATCGCCTTCGTGGTCGCCGCGGCGATGAATTTCTTCAGCTACTGGAACGCCGACCGCATGGTGCTGGCGATGAGCCACGCCGTGGAGGTCGGACCGACCCAGGCGCCGGAACTGCATCGGATCGTCCGCCAGCTCGCCGACCGGGCCGGACTGCCGATGCCGAAAGTGTATCTCATCGACGAGGACCAGCCGAACGCCTTCGCCACCGGCCGCAACCCGGAAAACGCCGCGGTGGCCGCGACCCGTGGGCTGCTCGCGCGGCTGAGCGCGGAAGAGGTCGCCGGCGTGATGGCGCACGAACTGGCGCATGTGCAGCATCGCGACACGCTGATCATGACGATCACCGCGACCATTGCCGGCGCAATCTCGATGCTGGCCCAGTTCGGGATGTTCTTCGGCGGCAGCCGCAACAACAACAATCCGCTCGGCTTCGTCGGCGTACTCGTCGCGGCCATCGTCGCGCCGCTGGCCGCCTTCCTGGTGCAGTCGGCGATCAGCCGCACCCGCGAATATGCCGCCGACCGGCAGGGGGCGGAGATCTGCGGCGATCCGGCCTGGCTGGCGAGCGCTCTGCGCAAGATCGCGGGCAGCGCCTCCCATGTGGAGAACCATGCCGCGGAGGCCAATCCGGCGACCGCGCACATGTATATCATCAATCCCCTGTCGGGCCGGTCGATGGACAATCTGTTCTCCACCCACCCCAGCACCGAGAACCGCATCGCCGCGCTGATGGACATGCGGTCGTCGATGGGCCATACCGTGCGCCAGGCGCCCGGACGCGCCGAGTTCACCGAGGCGGAGCCCGAACCGGAGGAGACGCGCGGCCCCTGGGGCCGTCCGTCGTCGCGGTCGTCGCGCGGCCGACCGTCGGGCTTACCGAGGATCCCGCGCGATCGCGACGAAGACCGATCGGATCGGGGCCCGCGAGGTCCGTGGAACTGAACGGGCTTTGCTGGGCATGAGACCCGGGGCACGGACCTCGGGGATTGGGGACATTTGACGTGACTTCGAAGGCGCGGCCGAAGCCGCAGGATGACGCGCCCGCGGGCCTTGGTGTCCGGCGGCGTGCGGTCGAGGTCGCCGAGCGGGTGCTGGCGGGCCGGGAAACGCTCGATGCGGCGCTCGAACAGGAGGTGAAGGACAAGGATTTTCGAAGCTTCGAGCCGCGCGACAAGGCCCTGTTCCGCGCCATCGTCTCGACCCTGTTCCGTCGCCGCGGGCAGGTGGAGGAGGCGCTGTCGCGGTTCCTCGACCGGCCGCTGCCCGACAAGGCCGAGCGCGCCCGCACGATCCTGATGGTCGGCGCGACGCAGATCCTGTTCCTCGACATTCCCGACCATGCCGCCGTCTCGATCGCGGTCAGCCTCGCCTCGGGCGACCGACGGGCGCGGCCTTGGAAGGCGCTGGTCAACGGCGTGTTGCGGAGGGTGGCGGAAAACCGCGAACAGATCCTCGCCACCCAGAACCCGGAACGGCTGAACACGCCGCGCTGGCTCTGGAAGCGCTGGCGGGCGAATTACGGCGAGGAGGTGCGCAAGCGAATCGCCGCCATGCATCTGCTGACGCCGGGGCTCGACCTGACGGCGAAGGGCGATCCGGCCGAACTCGCCCGGGCGGTCGGCGGCGAAGTGCTGCCCACCGGCTCGGTGCGGCTCGCCGGCGGCGGCCGGGTCGAGGATCTTCCCGGCTATAAAGAGGGCACCTTCTGGGTGCAGGACGCGGCCGCCGCGCTTCCCGCCCGGCTTCTCGGCGCTTTCGCCGGA
>Ga0070728_10007080_pt1 | contig 10374 bp, 11 predicted proteins | sample tdDd471_FD_66723 | JGI IMG/M metagenome (GOLD analysis project Ga0070728, IMG submission 66723) | Marine sediment microbial communities from the Atlantic coast under amendment with organic carbon and nitrate - tdDd47.1 | ecosystem: Environmental > Aquatic > Marine > Coastal > Sediment | place...
CGCGGCGCTGATGCTCGCGATGGGCCCCGCGTTCTGCGCCGAGCTGGTCCTGCTCCGATGCTGACCCGCTGGCTGTTCGCCGGGCTCGTCGCCGCGGTCGCCGGCCAGCGCTTGTGGGAGCTGCGCCGCTCGCGGTGCAACGAGCGCGAGCTGCGCGCCGCCGGCGCGGTCGAGCACGCGCCCGCGCAGATGCCCGTGATGCGGGCGCTGCACGGCGCCTGGCTCGTCGCCACGGTCGCCGAGGTGTTCGTGCTCCACCGCGCCTTCAGCCCCGCGCTCGCCGCGCCCGCCGCGATCGCGTTCGTCGCCGGGCAGGGGCTGCGGCTCGCTGCGATGCGCGCGCTCGGCGCACGGTGGACCGTGAAGATCCTCGTGCTCCCCGACGCGCCGCCGGTGCGCCGCGGCGTGTTCCGCTTCGTCCGGCACCCGAACTACCTCGGGGTCGGGCTCGAGATCGCGGCGCTGCCGCTCATCCACGGCGCGTGGATCACCGCGCTGACGTTCTCGGCCGCCAACGCGGCCCTGCTGTGGCGGCGCGTGCGCGCCGAGGAGCACGCCCTCGAGACGACCGGGCGCGACTACAAAGCGACCTTCGAGGAGGCGCGGGCGTCGTGACGGACGTCTGCGTCGTCGGCGCGGGACCCGTCGGTCTGTTCCTCGCGCTGCGCCTGCACGCGCTCGGCGTCACGCCGCGCGTGCTCGAGCGTCGAGCGGGGTCGCACGACGGCACGCGCAGCATCGGCGTGCACCCGCCGTCGCTCGAGCGCCTCGAGGCGCTCGGGTGCGCCTCGGCGCTCGTCGATCGGGGCGTGCGGGTGCGCGCGGGCGCGGCCTACCTCGGGCGCGCGCACCTCGGCACGCTGGACTTCGGGCTGTGCCCCGCGCCGCACGACTACGTGCTGAGCGTCCCGCAGCGCGACACCGAGGCGGTCCTGCGGCGCGCCCTGCGCGAGCGCGCTCCCGGCGCGCTGCAGACGGACGCGGAGGTGCTGGATCTGACGCTCCGCGACGACCACGCCGTCGTGACGGTGCGCCGCCGCGGCGAGGTCCAGCGCGAGGCGGCGTCGTTCGTCGTCGCGTGCGACGGCCGCTGGAGCCGCTGTCGCGCGGCGGCTGGGATCGAACTCTCCGGCGGCGCGTACGAAGGGGCGTACCTGATGTGTGACGCGGTCGACGACACCGAGCTCGGCCCGCAGGCCGCGGTGTTCTTGCACCCGCGCGGGCTGGTGGAGTCGTTCCCGCTGCCCGGCGGTCTGCGGCGCTGGGTGGTGCGGCGCGAGCAGCGCGGCGATCCGTCCCTCTGTGAGCTCGCCACCGCCGTGCAGCGGCGCACCGGGCACCGCATCGGGCGCGACGGCGTGGTGCGCTACAGCGGGTTCGTGGCCGAGCGGTTCGTGGCGCGCCGCATGATCCGCGGGCGCCTCGCCCTCGCCGGCGACGCGGCGCACGTGGTGAGCCCCATCGGCGGCCAGGGCATGAACCTCGGGTGGCTCGGCGCGTGGTCGCTGGCCGAGGCGCTGCGCGACGCGGTCCGCGCCGGTCGCCCCACCGCGGCGCTGCGCCGCGACGGTCGGCGCCGCCGCCGGCTCGCGCAGGCCGCCGCGCGGCGCGCCGAGCTCAACATGTGGCTCGGGCGACCCGGCGCGCGGCTCGGCCGGGCGGCGCTGGTCCGCGCGCTCCTGCGCTGGCCGCTGTCGGCGGCGCTGGCGCGCGTGTTCACCATGCGAGGGCTGTCGTGGGGCCTGTGAGCGCGGCGTCGTCGCCCGCTCGCGCCGGCGGCCCGCTGCCGCGCGCGCTGCGTGGCGTGCGCGAGGCGCTGGCCGATCCGCGCCCCTTCGATCCGTACCGGCTCGACCGCCGCGATCCCGAGCTGGTCGCGGATCTCCTGCCCCTGTTCGAGTGGATCGCGCAGCGCTACCTGAGGCTCGAGGTCGAGGGCCTCGACCACGTGCCGATGGGGCCCGCGCTGTTCGTCGCGAACCACAACGGCGGCATCCTCGGGCCCGACCTGTTCTGCACCCTGTCGACGCTGTGGCGGCGGCTCGGCCCCGACCGGCCGCTGTACGCGATGGCGCACGACCTCGCGATGCGCCGGGTGACCCCGCTCGGTCGCGTCTTGCAGAAGGTGGGCGCGATGCGCGCCCACCCCGCCAACGCCGCGCGCTCGCTGGCCGAGGGGCACGGCGTGCTCGTCTACCCCGGCGGCGATCTGGACGCGTATCGCCCCTTCTGGCGTCGCGACCAGGTCGTGTTCGGGCGGCGCACCGGCTTCGCGCGGGTGGCGCGCGACGCGCGCGTCCCGATCGTCCCGGTCGTGGCCCACGGAGCCCACCGGAGCGCGCTGATCTTCCACGAGGGGCGCTGGCTGGCGCGCGCCCTGGGGCTCACGCGATGGAGCCGCGTCCAGAGCTTCCCGCTCGCGCTCGCGTTGCCCTGGGGCATCGGCGCGGGCCCGTGGGTGCCGTACCTACCCCTGCCGTTCCCGATCCGGCTGCGCGTGCTCGAGCCGATCGATCCGTCGCCGACCGCCGACCCTCGCCAAACGGGCGCGGAGGTCGTGGGCCGCATGCAGCGGGCGCTCGACGAGATGGCCCGCCGCGGGGCGCCCCGATGACCCCGATCCTCGTCCTGCCGCCGCTCGGCGGCCCCGGGCTGCTGCAAGACTTCCTGACGGCGCTCGAGCCGGCCGCGCGGGGGCGCGTGGTCGAGCTGCCGGTCGAGCTCGGCCAGGCGCCGTCGACCGAGACGATCGCGCGCCGCGTCCTCGGCGACTGGCCGACGCAGCTGCCGCGCCCGGTCGCGGTGTTCGGGATCTCGCTCGGCTCGATGGTGGCGCAGTGGATCGCCGCGCGCGCCCCCGAGCGCGTGAGTCACCTCGTGCTCGCGTCCACCACCGCGCGCCCGCTCGATCACCCGAGCGGCGCGCTGCGCGCGGCGGGGCTCGCGCGCTGCCTCCTCGCGCCCCGCGACGAGGCGCACGCGTGTCTCGTCGACGGCGTGCTCTCGGAGTCCTCGACCGCCCCCCGCCGCTCGGCCGACGCGTCGGCGCCGCGCCGCCGCGACCTGCTCTGGTGGGCGGCGGCGGCGGCCGCGCACGACGCGCGCGCGCAGCTCGAGTCGATCGGCGCGCCCACCACCGTGCTCAGCGGCGCCGACGATCGCCTGATCCCGCCGTCCGCGCAGGCCGACGTCGCCGCCGCGATCGCGGGCGCCGAGCACCACGTCCTCGAGGGCTGCGGGCACGACCTGACGCTCGAGGCGCCGTCGCGCGCCGCCGCCGCGGTGCGCCGCGCGGTCGGCCTGGGCTGAGCCTCAGCCCGCGCGGGTCGAGCCGCCGAGCAGCGTCAGCACCTCGCCGGTCACGTACGACGAGTCCGCGGACGCGAAGTACACGTACGCCGGCGCCACCTCCTCGGGCTGCGCGGGGCGGCCGTAGGGCGTGCTCGCCCCGAACTCCGCGACCTCGTCGTCGCTTCGCTCGGCCGGGTTGAGCGGCGTCCACACCGGGCCCGGCGCGACGCAGTTCACGCGCACGCGGCGCTCCACGCAGGCCTGCGCGAGCGACTTGGTGAACGCGTGGATCGCGCCCTTGGTGGCGCTGTAGTCGAGCAGGCCTGCCGACCCCTCGAGCCCCGTGATCGAGCCGGTGTTCACGATGGTCCCTCCGGGCGGCAGGTGCGGCAGCGCCGCGCGGACCGCGCGCGGGAGCGTGGCGCGTCGTCCCACCGGGTCGTCGCGCGGGGCGCTAGGGCACGACGCGGCGCGGGCGCCCACCCGCGGTCCCTCCCGTGGTGGCGCGCGAGCGGCGGACGGCTCAGCTCAGCGACATGACGACCTCCGCCCAGCGCGCGTGGTAGAGCATCAGCGCGCCATACGCCGCGCTGACCGCGACGCTGCCGGCGCGGGCGACGGCGAGGTGGCGGAAGCGCCACAGCACGTAGACGCCGACCGAGACCATCGCGATCTTCGCGGCGGCGAACACCGGCGCGCCGAGCTCGAGCAGGCTCGCCATCAGCGGGTTCGCCTCCTCGGCGTATCCGAGCGTGACGAACGTGACCGTGGAGACGAGGTCGATGAGGTTGAAGACGAGCGTCAGACCCAGGAGCGCGGTGATCCATCGCGCGCGAGGCCGTCTCGTCCAGTCGAACATGGTCCGTCAGCCGGGCAAGGTCCGCACCAGCGAGGTCCGCCGTCGACGCGACCGGCGCGCCCTCGCGAGCCCGCCGCGGGTGTGGCCGGATGCGACGCGCGCGACGACGACCAGCCCCGACGAGGGAGCCTTGAGCCTCACGCCGCGCGCAGCTCGCGCAGCAGCTCCCGCTTGCGGGCCATCGCCTGCTCGCCGAGCGCGCGCAGGGCGTCCTCGTCCATCAGCTCGCGGGCGAGCTCGAACATCTCGTCCTCCTCCTCGTCGGCGTGGTGCTCGAACAGCTCGCCGAGGACCTTGGCGCGGCCGCCGAACTCGATGGTGTCGACCGGCGTCTCCTTCAGGTCCGGCAGCACGCGCGCGTCGATCGCGCGGTGCTCCTCGATCGCCGCGACGATCATCTCCTGCTGCTCCTCGTTCTCGGCCGCCGCGAGGACCGCGGGGTAGAAGATCTCCTCCTCGATCTTGGTGTGCGCGGAGAGGAACTCCTCGATCTGCGCGAGCAGGTCGGGCCGCGCCTGGTGGGCCTGAGCCGTCGTGTCCAGGAGCCGCCGGAGCAGCTCGCGTAGGTCGTCGTGGTCGCTCTCGAGGATGTCGATGATGCTGCGCATGTCCGGTCGCCTTTCGCTTCGAGACCCGGGGGACGAACCCGACCCATTGCAAGCGCGGCGCCACGCGCGGACCGCGATCGGCGCGCGACCGCGGCGGGGCGGTTGGGCGCGGGTGAGGCGTCGCGACGCACGCCCCGAGCGGCGCGCGGACGCTGGCGGGTTGGTACGCGCTCCCGAGGGTGCTGCGCGCCGACTGAGCAGGCCTTGGGGCGCGTCGCCCCGCGCCTACGCGATGACCGAGGCTGGATGCTGCGGCGCGTCGTGCATGGGTGTGCTTGGATGTTCGCGACGTCGTGCGCGGGGCCGCAGTCGGCCCTCGCGCCGGCGGGGCGCGACGCGCACGCGATCGCGGTCCTGCTCGCCTGGATGGCGGGCGGCTCGCTGCTGATCTGGCTGGGGGTGATGGGCGCGGCGGTCTACGCGACGCGCGCCGAGCGGACCCGGGAGCGCGCGACCGCGAAGCGGTTCATCGTCCTCGGCGGCGTCGTCTTGCCGACCGGCACGCTCACCGTGCTGCTGATCTTCGGGCTGTCGATGATGCCCGACCTCCTCGCCGCGGGTCCGGCCGGCGCGCCCCGCGTGGCGGTCAGCGCCGAGCGGTACTGGTGGCGGCTGACCTACGACACGCCCCACGGGCCCGTCGAGACCGCCAACGAGCTGCGCCTGCCGGTCGGGCAGCGCACGACGCTGCGCTTGACCAGCCCCGACGTCGTGCACTCGTTCTGGGTGCCCTCGCTCGCCGGCAAGGTCGACACGATCCCCGGCCGGGAGACGCACCTCGCGATCGAGCCGACGCGGCTCGGGACGTTCCGCGGCACGTGCGCCGAGTACTGCGGCGGCGCGCACGCGCAGATGGCGTTCACCGTGGTCGTGCAGCGGCCCGAGGAGCACGCGGCGTGGATCGCCGCGCAGGCCCGCGCGGCCGAACCCCCGCAGGTCGCCGTCGCGCGGCGCGGCGCCGAGGTGTTCGCGAGCCACGGGTGCGGCGCCTGCCACACGGTGCGCGGCACCGGCGCCGACGGGACGGTGGGCCCCGACCTGACCCACGTCGGCGGCCGTCGGCGCGTGGCCGGGATCCTGCCCAACGACGTCGACGGCTTCGCGCGGTTCGTGCGCGACCCCGAGGCGGTCAAGCCCGAGGCCGAGATGCCCGGCTTCGCGCTGCTGTCCGACGACGAGCTGACCGCGCTGGCCCACTACCTGGACGCGCTCGAGTGAAGACGACCCACGACGATCCGGATCCCCTCTCCGAGGCGCCCCCGCTCGAGCTGCAGCGGGCGCAGGAAGAGCGGCTGCGCGCCGCGTGGAAGATGCCCGAGGGCTGGCGCTACTGGTCGGCGGTGAACAACAGCGAGGTCGGGCTCTGGTACGTCACCGCCGCGTTCGCGTTCTTCCTGTTCGCGGGTGTCCTGGCGCTGATCATGCGCGTGCAGCTCGCGCTCCCCGGCCTGAGCGTCGTGTCGGCCCAGACCTACGACGAGCTGTTCACGATGCACGGCTCGGTGATGATGTTCCTGTTCGCCGTCCCCGTGCTGGAGGCCTTCTCCATCATGGTGCTGCCCGAGATGATGGGCGCGCGCGACCTGCCGTTCCCGCGGCTCAGCGCCTACGGCTTCTGGTGCTACCTGATCGGCGGCGTCTTCGTCTGCGGCTCGCTGTTCTTCGGCGACGCGCCCCGCGGCGGCTGGTTCATGTATCCGCCGCTGACCACCGAGTACGTCGAGGGCCACGGGGTCGACATCTGGCTGCTCGGCCTGTCGTTCATCGAGATCGCGTCGATCGCGGCCGCGATCGAGCTGATCGTCGGCGTGCTGAAGGTCCGCCCACCGGGCATGCGGATCAACCTCCTCCCCCTGTACTCCTGGTACATCCTCGTGGTCGGGGCGATGATCCTCTTCGCCTTCCCGCCGCTGATCGCCGGCGACCTGCTCCTCGAGCTCGAGCGCGCCTTCGACTGGCCGTTCTTCGACGCGAGCCGCGGGGGCGACCCGCTCCTGTGGCAGCACCTGTTCTGGATCTTCGGCCACCCCGAGGTCTACATCGTGTTCCTGCCGTCGATCGCGCTGGTCGCGATGATCGTGCCGACGTTCTCGCGCACGCCGATCGTCGGGTACGGCTGGGTCGTGCTCGCCGCGGTGGGCACGGGGTTCTTGAGCTTCGGCCTGTGGGTTCACCACATGTTCACCACCGGCCTGCCGGGGGTTTCGCTCGCGCTGTTCAGCGCCGCGTCCGAGGCGATCGCCATCCCCACCGGGATCCAGCTCTTCTGCTTCATCGCCACGCTGCTCGTCGGCCGGGTCACGCTGTCGGTGCCGATGCTCTACGTGCTCGGGGGCTTCAGCACCTTCGTCATCGGGGGGCTCACCGGGGTGATGGTCGCGCTCGTGCCCTTCGACCTGCAGGCGCACGACACCTACTTCGTCGTCGGGCACCTGCACGCCGTCTTGCTCGGCGGGGTCATCTTCCCGATCGCGGCGGGGGTCCACTACTTCTTCCCGCTCATCCGCGGCAAGAAGCTCTCGCCGCGGCTCGGGCGGATCGCGTTCTGGCTCATGTTCGTCGGCTTCAACGTGACCTTCGTGCCGATGCACCTGACCGGGCTGCTCGGCATGCCGCGGCGGGTCTACACGTACCCGGCCGAGCTCGGCGTGGGCTGGCTCAACCTGCTGTCCACCGTCGGCGCGTTCGTGCTCGGGCTCGGCATCCTCGTCTTCGTGATCGACGTGCTGCGACCGAAGAAGAACCAGCCGCTGTCGGAGCGCAACCCGTGGGACGCGGGCACGCTCGAGTGGACGGCGCGGATGCCCGACGAGGCCTGGGGCATCCGCTCCATCCCCGAGATCGACTCGCGCTACCCGTTGTGGGAGCAGGAGAACTTCCAGCGCGACGTCGACGAGGGCCGCTTCTACCTCGCGGACGCGGAGGAGGGCTTGCGCGAGACGATCGTGTCGTCGACGGTCGACGGCAAGCCGCGGCAGTGCCTGCGCGTGCCGGGGCCGTCGTGGCTGCCGCTGCTCGCCGCGGTCTTCACCGGCGGCGTGTTCATCCTGGGGACCTACCACCTGTGGTGGCCGGCGCTCGCGTCGGGCCTCGCCGCCGCGGCGGTGGTGATCCGGTGGCTGTGGACCGGCACGGCGCAGATCCCCGAGAAGGAGAGCAAGTCCATCGGGCTCGGCGTGACGCTCCCGACCTACCGCTCGGGCGCCGAGTCGGTGGGGTGGTGGGCGATGCTCATCCTGATGCTCGGGGACTTCACCGCGTTCCTCGCGCTCGTGTTCGGCTACCTGTTCTACTGGGTCTCCTCGGAGGGCTTCCTCTCGCCCGATGGGCTGCAGCTGAGCGCGCGGTGGCCGCTGGTCGCGCTGGCCTCGATCGGCGCCGCCTGGGGCCTGACCGTGCTGGCGCGCTCGCTCAACCGGCGCGACCGCGCGGTCGGCTACTACGCGTCGATGGGCGGCGCCTTGGCGGCGGCGGTCGGCGGCGCGAGCGCGCTGATGATCGGCCCGTGGAGCGACGGCTTCGACCCGACCGCGCACGTCTACCCCGCGATGGTCTGGGTCCTGTTCGGCTGGACCGCGATCCACGTGGGGCTCGGAGTGGTGATGCACCTGTACTGCGTGGCGCGGCGCGCGGCCGCGCGCATGGACGCCGAGCACGACATCGACATCGCCAACGTGACGCTCTACTGGCACTTCGTCGCCGCCACCGCCCTGATCACCGTCGCGGTCGTGGTCGGGTTCCCGGAGCTCGCGTGAGTCGGATCCACGACGACGGGCCCGAGGAGTCGCAGGAGAGCCTGTGGTGGCTCACCGCGGCGCCGTTGACCTGGGGGCTGCACTTCGCCGGCTCGTACCTGTCGGTGTCGATCTGGTGCGGCAAGATCGTCGGCGCCGACGGCTCGCTCGGGGACCTGGGCATCGGGCTCGGCGTCTACACCGCGATCGCGCTCGCGGTGATCGCCTTCGTCGCAGAGCACGGCCTGCGCCGCTCGCGGGTCGGGCAGCACGAGCCGCACGACTTCGACACGCCCGGGTCGCGCAGTCGGTTCCTGGGCTTCGCGACCGTGCTCCTGGCCGGGGTCAGCGCGATCGCGACGATCTACGGCGCGTTCGCGTTGTGGTTCGTCGGGAGCTGCGGGTGAGGCGGGGCCTGCTCGCGGCCGCCGTCGCGGCGCTCGCGGTCGTCTGGCTCGGGCCGCTCGAGGGGCTCCTGCCGCACTTCACCGCGCACATGACCCGCCACATCGTCGTCGTCGCGGTGGCCGCGCCCCTGATCGCGCTCGGGATCGCGGGGACCCGGGTGGACCCGGCGGTGCGTCACCCGGCCGCGCGCGCGGCGGTCGTCGCGTCGCTCGTCGAGCTCGTGGTGATCTGGATCTGGCACGCCCCGACCGCGCACGACTTCGCGCGCGAGTCCACGCTCGGCGGCGCCCTCGAGCAGGCGAGCTTCCTGATCGCGGCGCTGTGGCTGTGGGTCGCGGCGCTGGGGGGCGACGCCGCGCAGCGTCGCGCGCGGGCGACCGGGAGCGTGACCGCGCTGCTGCTCACCGCGATGCACATGACGCTGCTGGGGGCGCTCTTGGTGATCGCGCCGCGCCCGCTGTATCCGCACCCCCGCCTGTGCGGCGCGCTGGACCCCCTCACCGATCAGCACATCGGCGGCGCGATCATGCTGCTCGGCGGAGGCGCGGCGTACCTCGCGGCGGGGCTGGGGCTGACCGCCGACGTCCTCGGCTCGGGGCGGAGGCGCGCGGCGTGAAGCGGTCCACCCGGCGGTGGCTCGCGCGCGGGGTCGCGGCGCTCGCGGCGGCGGCGGCGCTCGGCGCGCTGGTGCTCTTCTCCGGCGTGATGCCCATCGGGGCCAGCTCGGGACACTGGGGCGTCACCGAGTGGATCCTGCACACGGGGATGCGCCGCTCGGTGGCGACGCACTCGATCGGCATCGAGTCCCCGGTGGACCTCGACGACCCGGCGCTCGTGATGCGCGGCGCCGGTCACTACGAGGGCGGCTGCCGCTTCTGCCACGGCTCCATCGGGACGCGCATGCCGGGGGTGACCGCCGCGTTGACCCCGGCGCCGCCGCGGTTGCCCGCGCGGGTGGCCGAGCTCGACGACGCGGAGCTGTTCTACTTCGTGCGTCACGGCGTGAAGCTCACGGGCATGCCGGCGTGGCCCTCCGACCGCCGCGACGACGAGGTGTGGGCGGTCGTCGCGTTCGTGCGCCGCATGCCGCAGATCACCCAGGCGTCCTACCGCGAGCTGGTGTTCGGCGACACCGCGTCGGACGCGCCGCCCCCGGTCGTCCGCGAGCGGTGCGCGCGCTGCCACGGGCCCGAGGGGCGGGGGCGCGGGATCGGGGCGTTCCCGCGCCTCGCCGGGCAGGCCGAGGCCTACCTCGCGCAGACCCTCGTGGACTACGCCGACGGCGCGCGCCACAGCGGCATCATGGAGCCGGAGGCGGCGGCGCTGAGCCACGCCGAGCGCCGGGCGGCCGCGCGCTGGTATGCGTCTCGCCCGCGCGCGCCGGCCGCGCCGGCCCTCGACGGCGCGTCGATCGAGGCGGGCCGCGCGATCGCGATGCGCGGCGTGCCCGACGAGCAGGTCGCCGCGTGCCACG
>Ga0070728_10007081_pt1 | contig 10373 bp, 12 predicted proteins | sample tdDd471_FD_66723 | JGI IMG/M metagenome (GOLD analysis project Ga0070728, IMG submission 66723) | Marine sediment microbial communities from the Atlantic coast under amendment with organic carbon and nitrate - tdDd47.1 | ecosystem: Environmental > Aquatic > Marine > Coastal > Sediment | place...
GCAGGCGCAAGCGCAGGGGCAAGGGGGCGCGGGCGCCGTGCCGGCGCCCTTGCCTGTCACCCCAAAAGCTGCTGCAGCTTCGTCGCCTTCATGGCGTCGCCGGTGACCTTGAGCTTGCCCTGGAAGTAGAGCTGCATCGCCGTCGACGGGTTGTCGCTGATCTGCTGCCAGTCCTCGTCGGTCAGCTCGAGGGTGCAGTCCGGCTCGCCGTGCTCACCGTCGTGGACGCCGACGTCTTCGCGGCAGTCCACGGTCCACGTGCCGCCGTTGTCCCCGGTGATCTTGAACAGGAAGATCGCGTCGATCTCCTTGGCGTTCTCGGGATCGCCGTCGATCTTCTCGGGGAGGTTCTTGGTGAAGTCGGTCTTCGCGTCGGGCATCTGGCCTCCGATGGGGGGTTACTGAATGCTGATTCAGCCGAGAGAGCGAATAGCGCCCGGGCCTTGGGACTGCAAGCCCAAACCGTTGACAGGCGCGCCAGCGGACTGCATAGCAGCCGGGATGGATCTCAAGAAGCTGATCGCCAAGCGCGGCATGAAGCTCATGCAGGACCCGCGCGTCGCCAAGCTCATGCAGGACGAGCGCGTGATGAAGGCGATGATGCAGGCCTTCCAGGCTCGTTCGAAGGCTCAGGAGAACTTCGACGAGATGGTCCAGAGCACGGCCAAGCGCCTCGGCCTGGTGACCAAGCAGGAGGTCCGCGAGCTCAAGCGCAGCATGCGCAAGCTCGAGACCCAGCTGAAGAAGGCCAAGCGCGAGGCCGAGAAGGCCAAGGAAGCCGCCGAGAAGGCGTCCGGCGCTTCCGAGGACGCCTGATCTTTGGCAGGGTGACCCCGTGGGTCGCCCCGAATATCCGCGCTCGCCGTCCGTCTGCACGAACATGACGAGGATCGCGCTGCTGCTCCTCGGGCTCGCCCTGGCCGCGCCCGCGCCGACGCAGGCGCAGGACCGCCGGCCGACCCGCGCGCAGATCGAGCGGGCGCGCGCGCTGTTCACGCAGGGCACCGCGCACTACGAGGCCGGCCGGCTCGACGAGGCGCTCGAGTGCTTCCTCGGCGCGTGGCGGCTCGTGCCGAGCCCCGAGCTCGCCTACAACGTCGCCCGCGCCTACGAGCGGACCGCGGATCACAACCGAGCGATCCAGTTCTACCGGCACTACCTCTCGCGCGCGGCGCCCGACGCCGACGAGCGCGAGGAGGTCGAGCGCCGCATCCGCGAGATGGAGGACATCGCGCGGCGCCAGCGCGGGCAGATCCGCGAGCTCCCGCCGAGCCGCGACGCGCTCGCGCAGGAGGCCCGAACCATGTTCGGGCGCGGCGTGACGATGTACCGCCGCCGCCAGTACGAGGCCGCGATGGCCGCGTTCACCGCCGCCTACAACTACACGCGCCCCAACCCGCCGCCCGAGGTCCTCTACAATTTGGCGATGACGTGCGAGCGGCTCGAGCGCTGGCAGGACGCGATCGACTACCACCGCGAGTACGCGCGCTCGCTCCCGCGCGACAGCGCCGAGCGGCGGCAGGTCAACGAGCACGTCCGCGAGCTACGCGAACGGCGCTGATCGCGAAGCCCAGCGCGAGCAGCGGCCAGGCCGGGGCGCGGCCAGGCGCCGCGCGACACGCGCAGCCCGCCGGCTCCAGGGAGCCGTCCACGCCCGCGTCGGAGCCGACCGAGCCGCCGTCCATCATCGTCGGGGCCCCGGCATCACGCGCCCCGCCGTCCGGCGCCGCCATGCCCATGCCCCCGTCGACGCAGCCCTCGTCCACCTCGCCGTCGCAGTCGTCGTCGGCGTCGTTGCACAGCTCGTCGACCGGCCCGACGGCGTCGCACTCGGCCCACGCGCCCTCGACGCACTGCTCCACGCCCGGCATGCACGCGCCCACGTCCTCGCCGCACGCGCGCGTCAGCCCCTCGTCCACCGCGCCGTCGCAGTCGTCGTCGGCGCCGTTGCACGTCTCCGCGCCGCAGCAGCTCCCCGGCTCGGCGGCGGTCCCCGAGCCTTCGCCAGCGAACAGGCCCCAGTGGTTGAGCACGGCGCGCGCGCTGCCGTCGGACGGGTCGTTGACGTAGCCGCGGCCGCGCACCCACATCGCCGACGACCCGCCGCCGTCGAGGTTGAAGGCCTGCCACGCCCCCAGCTCGTCCATCAGCCACGCCAGCTCGGTGCCGAACATGCCCGCCGAGCCCGAGCAGCCCGCGCGCCCGTCGACCACGACCAGGTAGAACGTCTGCCGGTCCTCGCTGATCCCCATCGCGCTGCGCGGGTGCCGGTCGCGCATGTCCGACCGATCCGGGAAGCACTCCCCGCGCGGATCGGGGCAGGTGTAGACGCGGCCCTCGGTGACCAGCTCGGGGAACCCGCTGACCATCGAGCGGGTGCCCTCGCGGATCGCGTCGGTGACCGCTCCGGGGCGGAAGCCGCCGTTCGCGCCGAAGTCGGCGCGGTTGTTCTTCACGTAGCGCGTGTGGGTGAAGTCCACCCACCCGGGGCCGAACGCGATCCAGCCGTAGCGCTCCTGCCACCAGCCCTCGTGCGCGTTGCCGGTCCTGGTCGCCGGCCAGTGATCACCGTTGCCGACCGCGTCGCCGTACACGAACCACCCGTCGCTCGGATCGGACCGAAAGAAGTCCCCGTTGACGGCGACCTGCACGCCGCGCGCGTCTCCCCACGAGCCCGTGGTACGGAGGCTGCTCGCCGGCGCGCGCGCGTCGACGTGCAGGTGATCGGCGCACAGCGACGCGATCGCGGCGTAGTAGTTGGCCGAGCAGCCGTCGGAGAGCCGGACGCGCCCCTCCTCGATCTCGACGCCCTCGTACGGCCGGGTCGAGTCGCGCGAGACGATCCGCTGGGCGGACGCGGGGGTCGCGGCGACGCCCAGGGCGAGCGCGAGGAGCAGAGCCCATCGGTGCGATGTCATGCGCCCGGTGACAGCAACCGCCGTACCGGCCGGTCGCGGGCCGCCGAGCCACGGCCTACGCCCGAGATCGTTCAGATCTTGGTCGGTTCGCGCGTTCGGCGCCGGCCGACCGCGGCGCCGAGTCCGCAGCCACGCCCTCGCACCGCCACCGAGCCCGGAGCCGCCCGTGCTCCGGGCTCGGGGCGGGCGCGCGCTACACCTCCCGGCCGACGAGCTCGGACGCACGCGACGGACCGCGGTTTGCGATGGCGGGGGCATGCGCATCGATCCCGGTGGCTCCGCAACTGACAGTGACGCCGGTTCGGCACTCGACCGCGGTGTGCGGCATGATCCGGGCGTGCGCCTTTCACCCATCGCGCCCGCCCTCGCGCTGATCTGCGCGGGCTGCGGTCTGCTGATCGATCGCGGCGAGCCAGCCGCCACGGGGCTCGACGCGGCCGTGCGCGACGCCGCCGTGCGCGACGCGGGCGCGCGCGACGCCGGCCCCCCCGACGGATCCGCCATCGACGCCGGCGTGTCGGACGCCGGGGTCCGCGACGCCGCGCCCCCGATCGCGGACGCGGGGGCGTGCCCGCGAGACCGCGCGGACTGCAACGACGAACCTGCCGACGGCTGCGAGACGGACCTGTCGAGCGTGAGCTCGTGCGGCGAGTGCGGCGTGGCGTGCCCGATGGGCGCGAGCTGCGTGCGCGGGGCGGAGGGGCTCCGCTGCGAGTGCGCCGACCCGCTGCTCGCGTGCGAGGGCGCGTGCGTGGATATTCGCGCCGACGTGGACCACTGCGGCGGCTGCCGCCGACCCTGCTTCCGCGACGACCACGGACGCCTGGCGTGCGTCGCGTCCGAGTGCCGCGTGATCGACTGCGGCGACAACTACGCCGACTGCAACCGCGACCCGTCCGACGGCTGCGAGCAGACGCTGGCCTCCTCCGATCACTGCGGCAGCTGCGGCGTGAGCTGCCCCGGAGCCGCGATCTGCGTCGCGGGGGCGTGCGCGATCCCGTGAAGCGCGCGCTGAGCTACGCGGGGTGGTCGTGCTCGCGGCACAGCCGACCGGTGTCACGCCCGGTGAGCCGCTCGGAGGTCAGGCCGCAGACGCCCCCCGTCGCGCGAGGCTGGAAGTGTCGACAGGTGTGGCAGACGCCGAACGTGCGCAGGCCGTTGGCGCGCTGCAGGGATCGGAGCAGGGACTCGAGCGCGGGCTCGATCTGCGCGTCGACGTCGGCTGCGTCGAGGATCGCGGCGGGGTAGCTCGCGCGGGCGATCGCGCGCCCCTCGGCGGTCGGCCGGCAGTGACGCACGCGCGCGTCGTCGGGGTCCGCGATCTTCTCGATCAGGCCGCGGCGCTCGAGCGCGGTCAGCGTCTGGCTGACCGTCCCCTTGGTCACGCCGAGGTAGTCGGTCAGCGCGGCCGGCGTGTCGCTGTAGCGGTTCGCGCTCGACAGGTACACGAGCGCCTCGAGCTGCACGAGCTTGAGGCCGTGCTCGGTCGCCGCCTGCCGGAGGCTGGCGCGGAACACCGTCGAGAGCCGCTCGAGGAGCTGATGGAGGCGCGCCGTCGTCACGCCGGTGATAGTAGCGACTCAAAACCACCTTGACCAGCACCGACGCCGGAGCTAGCGTCTCCTCCATAAGGTTTCGAGTCGAAACCATAGGAGGAGAACACGATGAGCAGCGACATCCCCGGCTATCGCCTCGGCGACCCCACCCTCGAGCGGGTCGTCCCGATCGACGACCTCGAGCGCATGAAGAAGACCGCGCTGTTCGGCCCCGACGACGTGGCCGCGCTCCGCGAGGCGCGCGCGATCCTCGCGCCGCAGGTCGAGGACATCCTCGACGTCTGGTACGGCTTCGTCGCCAGCCAGCCGCACCTCGTCGCGTCGTTCTCCAAGGACGGCGAGCCGAACGCCGACTACCTCGGCGCGGTCCGCCAGCGCTTCGGGCAGTGGATCCTCGACACGACCGCGGCCGAGTACGACCAGGCGTGGCTCGACTACCAGATCGAGGTCGGCAAGCGGCACCACCGGATCGGGAAGAACCTCACCGACGGCGTCGACGCGGCTCCGCACATCCGCTTCGTCGACCTGATCCCGCTCGTGTACCCGATCTTCGGCACGCTGCGCGGCTTCCTCGAGAAGGGCGACGCGTCGCCCGAGCGCGTCGACGCGATGCACCACGCGTGGCTCAAGGCGCTGCTGCTCACGATCACGCTCTGGACGCAGCCGTACGTGCGCCCGGGGGACTTCTGATGCTGCGCGCCGGTGACGCCGTCCCCGAGTGGGACGTGACCCGCTGGTTCGGCGGCGACGTCGGATCGCTGCGCGCGCAGCGCGGCCGCGTCGTGGTGGTCCACGCGTTCCAGATGCTGTGCCCCGGCTGCATCTACCGCGGGATCCCACAGGCGATCGAGCTCACGAAGGCCGTCGATCCGAAGGAGGTCCGCGTGCTCGGTCTGCACACCGTGTTCGAGCACCACGAGGCGATGGGCGACGCGAGCCTCGCGGCGTTCCTCGACGAGCTGCGCGTGCCGTTCCCCGTCGGCGTCGACCGGCACGACACCGACCAGCGCCACCCGGCGACGATGCGCGCGTGGGGCCTGCGCGGCACCCCGAGCACGCTGGTGATCGATCGCGACGGGCGGCTCGTCCATCAGGCGTTCGGCGCCGAGAGCGATCTGGCGCTGGCGCTGACGATCGGGCGGCTGCTCGAGCCGCAGGCGTGCGCCGACGGGCTCTGCGCGGCGGGGTGAGCTCGGCGGCCTCCCCCGCCGGGGGAGGCCGGCCGCCGCGCGCCTCAGCCGAAGAGCGAGCCGATGCCCAACAGCGCGGTCAGGCCGAGGCCGTAGATGATCACGATGGGCAGCACGATCGACAGGACCGCGAGCGTCATCCCGACTCCGACCAGGGCGTAGTCTTTCCACGTCGGCTCGAGGCCCGGGTCGTCGCGGTAGTCCTCGATGAGCTCGAGGTTGCGCACGTTGCTGCGCCAGACGAGGTCGAAGGCGTCGCCGATGAACGGGAGCAGACCGCCGACCGTGTCGACCAGGATGTTCATGCACATGCGCAGGAGCACCACCGTCGGCACGCGCTCTTTGAGCGCGAGGTACAAGAGCGCGATCGAGCCGGTGCCGGTGATCGCGTCGCCGGCGCCCGGGAGCACGAAACCGATCAGCGGGTCGAGGCCGACGCCGAACTTGGTGCCGGGGATCCGGATGAAGTCGTCGAGCCAGCGGACGAGCCGCGCGGCCCATGGGGCGACCGCCTCGGTGGCGGCGCGCTTGAGCTCCGGCGACGCGTCGTCACCCATGACCCGGTCGACGGCGTAGCTCGCGGCGCGCCTCGAGCGGTCCGACAGGGCGTCGGGGGTCGTCGTCGGGGGGTGGGAGAGGGTGAGGGCCGTCGTGCTCATCGTGATTACCGCCTCGCTAGCCAGTTCCGCACCAGGGGCCAGACCGTCGTCGTCGCTTCCTTGCCCACGATCAGATCGATGTGGCCGTAGGGAAACGCGCGGTAGGTCTTGTCGCTGGCTCGGCTCCTTTCGTACGCAGGTCTCACGGAGGCAGGGGGGGCTAGCTTGTCCTCCGTACCAGCCACTACGAGGAGGGGGCGGTCGAGTATTTCGAACGCCGTCGAGTAATCGATCATCCCGTCGGCGCTCTTGAAGCCCTTGCCGCGCCCGGCGCGGAAGATGTCGAGCGCGACGCGCAGCGTGGAGCGATCGAACGTGGTGCTCAGATACTCCTCGAGCACCTCGGGCTCGACGGTGTCCGGGGCCCACGCCCGGATGGGCAGCGGCAGCAGGCGGGTGTTCCAGAACGAGCTGCGCCGCTCGAGGTGTCGGCCGACGATCTTCAATGGAAACGCGGGGTTGGAGTCGAGCAGGCCGGTCCAGCGGACGACGGCGGCCAGCTCGCGCAGCCCCATGAGCAGGGCCGATCCCTCGCCGAACACGTACGGCGAGCCGATGCTGCACATCCCGCGGATCCGGTGGCGCAGCTTGGTCGCGCCGCCGAAGTAGCTGATGAGCCCGCCCATCGAGTGCCCGATGAGAAACACCTCCTCGTGGCCCGACAGCTCGAGCGCCTCGCCCACGAACGCCGGGAGATCCTCGGTGATGTAGTCGTCCATCGTCCGCGGATAGGGAGCCCCGAAGCGGCGGGAGCGGCCGTGCCCGCGCAGATCGACGTTGAACACGTCCCAGCCGTCGTCCGCGAGGTAATTCACGAACGATCGCTTGGAGTTGTGCCAGGTGTAGCGGTTCTGCGCGTAGCCGTGGATCAGGATGACGGGCCCGCGCGAGGGGCTCGGCGGCGGGCGGCGCTTGCGCACCATCCCGAGGGGGTGCTCGCCGCGCGTCATCAGGACCTCCTTGAGGAAGGTCTGGGACTGATCTCCGTCGATGGTCTGCTCGACGGTCTCGGTGCGGAGGATCACTTACTTCAGCGCAGCGCCGCCTCGATCGCCTCGCGCACGGTCGGGTCTCGCTCGACGGCGAGCCGCGCCCGCAGCGCGCGGGTCGCGCCCGCGTCGCCGATGCGCCCCAGCGCCCGGGCCGCCGCCTCGCGGACCACCGGCTCGTCGTGCGCCAGGAACGGCCGCAGATCCCCGGACGCCGCGGCGCCGAAGCCGCGCGCGAGCGCCATCACCGCCTCGCGGATGAACAGGTCGCCCTGCCCCTCGACCCGCGCGACCGCGAGCAGGAACGTCCGCACCGCCGGCCGCGGGAAGGCGGCCGTGGCCCCGATCGCCCGCAGCCGCACGTACGGAGGCTCGTCGGCGTCGCCGTACAGATCGATGAGCACCGCGATCGTCCCATCGCCGAGCCGCCGCCAGTCCTCGTCGGACGGCGTGTCCTCGACCCCGGACAGCATCTGGCGCACCCGCTCGCGAGAGGGCGCGGCCTGCGCGCTCGCCAGCGACGGCAGGGCGCTCAGGAGCAGGACCAAAACGGCGATCGACCGCACGATCGGGAGCATAGCACCCCGCTTGCCGTCGCAGACGGCCAGCCCCGTGCCCGTGCCCGTGCCCGTGCCCGCGATGTCGGAAACCCAAAGCTCACAGGAGGTCCCGCAGCGTCGCCTCCAGATCCGTATGACGGAACCACAGCTCCTGCTGGCGGGCGCGCTTGGGCACGAGGCGCCGGCTCGCGAGCAGCTCGACCGCGAAGCCGCCGAGCGCCGCCTTGATGGCGAACGCGGGCGCGGGGACGAAGGCCGGCTTCCCGAGCACGGCGGCGAGGGTCTCGGCGAACTCCTTCTGGCGGACCGGCTGCGGAGAGACGGCGTTGTACGCGCCCTCGAGCGCGTCGTTGGAGACCGCCTCGACGGCCAGCCGCACGAGGTCGTCGAGGTGGATCCAGGACCACCACTGCGTCCCGGGGCCGATCTTGCCGCCGAGGCCGAGCTTGAACGGGGTGAGCATCGCCTCGAGCGCGCCCCCGTCGGCGCCGAGCACCAGGCCGATGCGCAGCCGCACCACGCGCACGCCGTGCTCGGCCGCGCGCAGGGCCTCGCGCTCCCACGCCACGCAGACGCTGGCGAGGAAGTCGTCGCCGGGCGGCTCGTCCTCGGCCAGCTCGTCGTCGCCGCGCGAGCCGTAGTAGCCCATCGCGCTCGCGCTCACGAGGACCTCGGGCTTGGTCTCGGCCGCGGCGATCGCGTCGACGATGCGCCGCGTGCCGTCGACCCGGCTGGCCAGGATCCGGCGCTTCTTCGCCTCGGTCCAGCGGCCCGAGACCGACTCGCCGGCGAGGTGGACGACGGCGGTGATGTCCTCGAGCGCCGCGCCGTCGAGCGCGTCGGGGCGCAGCGCCTCGCGCAGCGCAGGGACGGTCGCCTTCGCGCGATCCGGGTCGCGCGACAGCCCGTCGACCTCGTAGCCGGCCGAGACCAGCTCGGCCGCGAGCCGCTGGCCGACGAAGCCGGTGACGCCGGAGACGAGAACACGTTCGGCCATCGCGCGGGTTCTAGCATGCCGACGCGGTCTACCAACGCGCCGCCAGTCATGGCACAACGCGCGCCATGGCCGACTACATCTTCACGATGAAGGGGGTGACGAAGGTCCACCCGCCCGACAAGCGGATCGTCACCGACCTCTACCTGTCGTTCCTGCCCGGCGCGAAGATCGGCGTCATCGGGCCCAACGGGATGGGCAAGAGCACGCTGCTGCGGATCATGGCCGGCGAGGACACCGAGTTCAACGGCGAGGCCTGGCTGCGGCCGGGCGCGCGGGTCGGCTACGTCCCGCAGGAGCCGGACATCGGGAGAGACCGCACGGTGAAGGACGTCGTCGAGGAGGCGGTCGCGCCGATCAAGCAGGTGCTGAACCGCTTCGAGGAGGTCTCGATGAAGTTCGGCGAGGTCACGTCGGACGACGAGATGAACGCGCTGCTCGAGGAGCAAGCCAAGCTGCAGGATCAGATCGACGCGGCCGACGGCTGGAACCTCGACCACACCCTCGAGCTCGCGATGGACGCGCTGCGCCTGCCGCCGGCCGACGAGTCGGTGAACCACCTGTCCGGCGGCGAGAAGCGCCGCGTCGCGCTGTGCCGCGTGCTGCTCGAGAAGCCCGAGCTGCTCCTGCTCGACGAGCCGACCAACCACCTCGACGCCGAGAGCGTCGCGTGGCTCGAGCAGCACCTCGAGCAGTACCCGGGGACGATCGTCGCGATCACGCACGACCGGTACTTCCTCGACAACGTCGCCGAGTGGATCCTCGAGATCGACCGGGGCGACGCGTTCCCCTTCAAGGGCAACTACACCGCGTGGCTCGAGGCCAAGGAGAAGCGCCTCGAGCTCGAGGAGAAGCAGGAGAGCGCGCGCAAGCGCAAGATCAAGGCGGAGCTCGAGTGGGTGCGCAGCTCGCCCAAGGCGCGCCACGCCAAGAGCAAGGCGCGGCTGCAGGCGTTCGACGCGCTCGTGACGGCGGCGGGCAAGGCGCAGCGCGACGCCAACGAGGTCTTCATCCCGCCGTCGCCCGAGCGGCTCGGCGACGAGGTCATCGAGGCCAAGGGCCTGCGCAAGGCGTTCGGCGACAAGCTCCTCTACGACGACCTGTCGTTCCGGATCCCGAAGGGCGCGATCGTCGGGATCATCGGCCCCAACGGCGCCGGCAAGACGACGCTGTTCAACCTGATCACCGGCAAGATGGAGCCCGACGCGGGCGAGATCGCGATCGGCCAGACCGTGTCGCTGATGTACGTCGACCAGAGCCGCGACGCGCTCGACGCCGACAAGACGGTGTACGAGGAGATCAGCGGCGGCCACGACAACATCGTCGTGGGGAAGGTCGAGATCCCGGCCCGCCGCTACGTCGGCCTGTTCAACTTCCGCGGCAGCGACCAGCAGAAGAAGGTCGGCGTGCTCTCGGGCGGCGAGCGCAACCGCGTACACCTCGCCAAGACGCTGACCCAGGGCGGCAACGTGCTGCTGCTCGACGAGCCGACCAACGACCTCGACGT
>Ga0070728_10007082_pt1 | contig 10372 bp, 11 predicted proteins | sample tdDd471_FD_66723 | JGI IMG/M metagenome (GOLD analysis project Ga0070728, IMG submission 66723) | Marine sediment microbial communities from the Atlantic coast under amendment with organic carbon and nitrate - tdDd47.1 | ecosystem: Environmental > Aquatic > Marine > Coastal > Sediment | place...
CAATCGAAACCGTCTCAAAACACAAAAAGAAAAACCCCGCCAAAAAAAATGACGGGGTTTGTCAATGGTCTGAGGCCGGGCGACGCTCCGGCCTTTTTCTTGCTTGGGTTAAGCGATCTTTATATTCCCTGCCAGCTTTCCATCGCCACCATGACGCCAAGCACAATCGTTGCCGTTCCGATAGCTCCTTGCAAACCGCCGTTGGCCCAGGTCAGCGCCCTCGCCGACCAGGTTAACGGAATGGCTATCACGGCCGAAAGGGCAGCCATACCGGCAACCGAGCCCAAACCGAAGAGCAGCACGTAGCCGATGCCGAGGGGCGCGGAATCAACCGAAGCAGCGGTCAGGACGATCAGCGCCGCCGACCCCGCCATGCCATGCATCATACCAACCAGCAACGAGCGGACGGGAATTTTGTTCTCGTGCCCATGGTCATGTTGCTCGGCGTCGTGCGGAGTCGCTTCACCCTTATGGGAGTGGGCGTGAAAATGCACCGTTCCATCATTATGGCGATGGCGGTGAAAATGGACCCGCTCACGGATCAGGAGATAGACCACATTAGCCCCAAGTCCCACCAGCATGACACCGACAAGAAGTTCGAGCCAGCTTGCCAGAGACTGTTTGATTGCCAAGCCTAGGCCGATGGCGCTTCCTGCGACCAGCATCAGAGTGACGGTATGACCGATGCCCCAGACAGCGCCATGGGTTACAATGGAACGCACCGACTTCTGTCGCGCAGCAATGGACGAAACAGCCGCCACATGATCGGCCTCAAGGGCATGTTGCATCCCGATGAGCAGTCCAAGCAATAAAATGCCCGCACCGCCTCCAGCCAAACTTTCCAACATAAGATGCTGCCTCCTTCGCCCCCGCTGCACCGTATACGGCTCTCTCCGCCTTATGACGGATTTATGAGGGTGACTCAAGCAAGCTGAAAAAGCAATTCGCGGCTTGATTGGGACTGTTACCCAACCTCAATCCCGCTTAATCATCGCCTCGCCAATTTCACCAAGAATTCGGCCTTGCAGGGAGAGCTCGAGAAACCGAATGTAATCGTCCTTATCGGTGATGCACTTTTTGGCGTCTTCGACCACATCCAGAGGTGATTGGGCGCTCAAACCGTAGTGGCGAATCAGGTCAACCACCTCTTGGCTGATCCGGTTTAGCTCTTTCTGCACCTCGTTAAACCCCATGGTTTTCCGGCTCATGACCGCTCCTTCGCATGCTGAAGTTTGGATTTTCATAAAACTCATGGTATCTTAAAAGTTAATAGAACGTTAACAGCCCAGAAGGGCTGGGGCTTTTTTTTCAGAATGGATAATCGGGCAGAAGGCGCCGAATATGACGGTTTTGTCGACCATCGCCTTTGCCGATTTGGCGCGGGAACAATTGCGGTTCCAAATCGGCGGCTACAACGCCAGAGCACTCGCCGAAAAACATCGGGCGATTGCGGCTGATGCCGATTCCGAAACCAACATCCTCAACCGCGAGCTTGATCGTTGGACTCATGTCCGCGATGGACTACAAGACGTCATCGACGAACTGGGCGGCACGGTCGGTCGCGTAGAAACCATTCGCGGCAAGCTTCAAGACCTGGTCAGCAGAACCTTTCTCGCCCAATACGGTGACAGCATCAGTGAGGATTCCCACGCCGCAATTTTCAATGCAATCGTAAAGGCAATCAACTCAACGGCGGAAGAACGGGGACGCCTGACCAACTTGATCGGCGAAGCCGCAGAATCTGGCCTGAACTACATCACCGATATTTATCAGGCACGAGAAACGGTGGATGACACGTTCCTCGGAACCGACTATGTCATTGAGCAGGATGGCGGCGTCTACGAATGGCGGCGCGACACCGAGCACGGCTATTTCCTTCGCCAACACGAAGCGGACTCTGGCACTGAAACCGGCGTCTTCACCACGATTTCCGGCGGTGTGCGGCTCGATTCCATTTCGGGAAGCGACATCACCTTCACCATCAACTACGAAACCGACGACGCAACGCAGTATTCCGGCACCATCATCACCGAAGGGCTCGGCATTCTCGATGCCTGGGCCTATGAAAACCTTACCACATCAGATGGCCGAACCCGAGCTTTCGACGCCATCAACACCGCCAAAGGCATCGTTGATGGCGAGATCGCCAGGCTCAAAGGCGCACTGGCTTCGGCGCAATATTTCGACAATAAGGCCCTGATCCGCTCGGACGCCATTGACGACAAGGTGGACAACAAGACACGGAGCGCCCTCCTCAACTTGCAGGAAGCCCAAACACAGGCCGAACGGCAGCAGTTTATCTCGGATGCCATTGTTGAAGGCAATCGGAACCTACGCTATCGCTTCAAGCAACTTCTCCAATATGCCCCGCAAAATGCCGGAATATCCGAAGCTCTTGTCGATGTCCTGGCTTAACCGTTAACCAATTCCCTACCATTAAGTCTTGGCCTCGACCTCTTTTCTGACTAAAGAAAAGAGGCGGATAAAAAACGGGGTCGGCGAATGTCGGCAAACGGGGATATGACCGAGAACTCAACCAAACCGGCCGGAAGCGTGGGTATTCGGGAAGTGGCGCAGGAAGCGCTTCACCACCTGGATCAAGGGGTCAGCATCTACGATGCCGACCTCAATCTCACTTTGTTCAATGAGCATTTCATCGAGCTTTTGGAATTTCCCAAAGAGATGGTTCGCCACGGCACCCGCTTTGAAGACCTAATCCGCTACAATGCACGGCGCGGCGAATACGGCCCCGGAGACGAAGACCAGCAGGTCCGGGAGCGGGTCGCGAAAGCCCGCAACCCGACACACCATAGCTACCGCCGCACTCGTCCCGACGGAACGGTCATTCAGGTAGATGGCAACCCACTGCCGTCGGGCGGTTTTATCGCCACCTACACCGACATCACCGAAAAAGTTCGCGCAGAGGCTTTTTTGCGCAATATCGTCGAGGCCACGCCCGCCGGATTTATCGTCACCCGCCAAAAAGATGGACAGATCGCCTTTGGCAACAACCGAGCGGCAGCCCTTCACGGCTACACACTCAACGAGTTGATCGCCTTACGCGGACGCGATCTCTATGCCGACCCCATGGAACGGCAGATTTTACTCGACCGCTGTCTCGCCGATGACGATGTCGAAAATATCGAGGCAACCCTCGTGCGCAAGGATGGCGCCGCTTTTCCGGGATTAATCACTCTGCGGCTTTCCGAGTTTCAGGGGACTCCTTGTTTCTTCGGCTGGATCATCGACGTCAGCCAACAGAAGGCGGCTTGGCAAAATGGGAAAGATAAGGACGAAAGGATGCCCGCCGATATCAATCGGCTGCTGCTTAAAGTCGTCGAGGACACACGCTCTCGCTGGTCGCAGATTGCCAATGTAACGGTCGAAACCGACAACGACCTGCCCAAACTGGTTTGCAATCCAAAGGAATTGAGCAAAGCGCTGGAAGTCCTTCTGCTCAATAGCACCGATATGGCGGCCGCCAAGCAGTCAGGCCCTAACACTGGAGAACAGAGTTTGGCGCGCATCCGCCTGACCGCACGCAATCACCAAGACGGCATGCGTATTACCATTACCGACGACGGTGTGCCGTTGAACCCGGCGACTATGGGCAGCGTACTGAAAGGCACCATGGGACCGGGCGCCGAGCTTGATATCTGCGTCGACAAAATCATCAAGGAAATGCACGGCGGCGCCATCGCCACCGAGCATGGTAACAATGGCAATACGGTCGTGCTCTTAATGCCGACGGACGCCTAACCGGGGCGTAGTGAATCAGCCTTTTTTCTTGGCCTTGGCCCAACTGTCCCGCAGAGCGACGGTACGATTGAATACCGGCATGTCGGGTGTCGAGTCACGATCCTTACAGAAATAACCCAGACGCTCGAATTGAACCGTCCCGCCGATCTCGGCGTTTTTTAATTCGGGCTCCAGATAACAAGGTTTCAAGGCCTTGAGCGATTCCGGATTCAGGTCGTCAAGATAATCGCCGTCTTGGCCCGGCTCTTCTTCTTTGAACAAATGATCGTAAATCCGCACTTCGGCCGGGACGGCATGGTCGGCGGAAACCCAATGGAGGGTCGCCTTGACCTTGCGTCCGTCGGGTGAATCGCCGCCTTTGGTCGCCGGATCGTAGGTGCAACGCAGTTCGACGATCTCGCCGTTCTCATCTTTCACCACATCGGTGCAGGTAACGTAATAAGCATAGCGCAACCGAACTTCCCGCCCCGGAGCCAGGCGGAAGAATTTCTTGGGCGGTTCTTCCATGAAGTCTTCGCGCTCGATGTATAACGTCCGCGAGAAGGCCACCTTGCGCATACCGGCCTCTTCGTCTTCCGGGTTATTGACCGCGTCCAGCTCTTCACTTTGCCCCTCGGGATAGTTCTCGATCACCACTTTCAAAGGGTCGAGAACGGCCATACGGCGCTCGGCTCGCTTATTGAGAATTTCACGGGTGCAGAAATCCAGATAAGACATCTCCACCACACCGTCCGACTTGGTGACGCCAATCCGACGGGCAAACTCACGCAAGGCTTCCGGCGGCACGCCCCGACGGCGAATACCCGAAACCGTCGGCATGCGCGGATCGTCCCAGCCCTCGACGTGCTTTTCGGTTACCAACTGGATCAGCTTGCGCTTGGAAAGCACGGTATAGGTCAGATTCAGCCGCCCAAACTCATACTGACGAGGCTTAGCGGGAACCGGCAGATTGTCGATAAACCAGTCGTAAAGCGGGCGGTGATCGGCGAATTCCAGGGTGCAAACCGAATGGGTAATCCCTTCGATGGCATCCGACTGGCCGTGAGCGAAATCGTAGTTGGGGTAGATGTGCCAGTCGTCCCCAGTGCGTGGATGGACGGCATGCAGAATTCGGTACATCACCGGGTCGCGCATGTTGATGTTGCCCGACGCCATATCGATTTTAGCGCGCAGAACTCGCGAACCTTCGGTGAATTCTCCCGCTCGCATTCGGCGGAACAGGTCAAGGTTCTCTTCGACGCTCCGGTCACGGTAAGGGCTTTGCTTGCCCGGCTCTGTAAGGGTGCCCCGATACTCGCGCATCTGTTCGGCATTCAGATCGCAAACATAAGCCTTGCCCTGCTCGATCAAATATTCGGCCCACTTATAGAGTTGGTCGAAGTAGTCCGAGGCATAAAACAGGTTTTCACCCCAATCGAAGCCCAACCAACGCACATCTTCCTTAATGGCCTCGATATACTCCATCTCTTCCTTGGCCGGGTTGGTATCGTCCATGCGAAGGTGACATTTCCCGCCGAACTCTTGAGCCAGTGAGAAATTAAGGCAAATGGACTTGGCGTGGCCGATATGCAGGTAGCCGTTGGGTTCCGGGGGGAACCGCGTCACCACCGTTTGCGTCCGCCCAGCCTGCAAATCGTCACGCACGATGGTGCGAATAAAATCGACGGGACCTTCTTCTTCGTTTTTTTCGACGGCGTCGCTCATGGTCGGCTCACTTGAGAATTGAAAAAATATGTTTTGTTCCGCCCTGTCTTACCCATTGCGGCGCAGGCGTCAAGCCATTCAGCGCGAAAAGCCGCCCAATAGGCCAAGGCGCGTTGTTTTTTTAGAAGATGCAGGCCATGGTATTGGACGGCGCTTTGGGAAAACGGTAACCACCACTCGTCCGTACCCCCCGCACCAACCGGACCGACCGTACTAATCCATGCCCCAACAAACGGTTCAACTCATTTAAGGCGGCCTCTTCCGCCTCGGCTTCAAAATCCGTCATATTACGCCCGTTTGAACGGCGCACACCTTGTTGAACCCGCTCTACAACATGAGGAGCATAACGACAAACCTGATCGGATTTCTTCAAGTCGGCAATGACGATGCGTATAGAATAGCGCGTCGTCTCTTTGCCCATAGCCGATGAAGAAACAGTCTGGATGGCAACCGGCTCAATCCTCAGCACCCGTCCCCCCTGCTCTTCGCTACCAGCGAGAAACCGGGGTACAAAATAAAGGACACAGCCGATAATCAACGCAACGATGCCCCCAGCCAAGAGAGCGTCTTTCACTCTGTTTCTCGGTCGATGTCTGCGGACCATGCGCTTTGATTGCCTATTCGAATATTAGGAAACGTTTAGGATCAGGACCCATAGGCCTAGCACCTCCGTTTCCCGGAGGCAACGCGCTATTATCTCTGCCGGTGCTCTCGGATGGCGCGACGCAGACGCAACCGCCCCCATCGCTTAAACCGTTTTGCAATCATGATTGCTTCTTCCAGCTCAGGTCCCAAATTCAAAACCTCGAGCGGGGTCAGGCCCGGGCAAGCCTGACGGGAAACGGGGCGTAAAAAAAATCCCTCAGAAAGCGAACTCATACTTCCAAAACAACCGTTTCTGGTTTTCGACCAGCCTTTTTCACTCCCCGTCAAGAGCAGAGTTTACGACGCAAAATTGCATACGCAAAATGCCTATCGCATACAGTATTTGCTCAATGCCCAATCAACCTATACTCGATGTCCAATCGTGGTTGAGCAACCCTCAATTCAAAGATAAAGTCGGCCTCATTTCATGCCAGACTTGGGAGAGGGGAATTGGCCGAAACGAAACTTTCAACTCGGGTTTATCGCGAGTTGGTGACCCGCATTCTCGATGGGCGTTTGCCCATCGGCAGCGCTGTTAGCGAACTTGCCCTGTCGCGCGAATTGGGAGTCAGTCGGACACCGGTCCATCTGGCCGTCCGCGACCTGATGAAAGATGGACTGATCACTCAGGAAGGCAATAAACGCCCTCTCGTCGCCCGTTTCGACCATGACTTTGTCGCCAACCTTTTCCAAATGCGTCTGCTGCTGGAAACCGAAGCAACCCGGCTGGCCGCCCAGCGGATCGACCGCATAACCTTACAGGAACTCCGTCAGGGCCTAAAAAAGCTCGACGAAGATATTCCGGCCGAAAAGCTCTACCGTCGTTGGGCCGACTACGACATTCATTTTCATAAAACGCTCGCATGGGCCTGCGGGAACGCATTGCTTTGCCAAGACATCATCCGCTATCAGACCGTCCATCAAGTCCTCATTCGCCGGTTTATCGGGCCTGAGTTCCGGCAAGGCTACAATGAACATCAAGGAATTTTGGATGCACTCGACTGGCGCAACAGCGGCGAAGCGGCCCAACGTATGGCCGACCATATCAATGAGTGGAAAACCTTCTTCTGCCAAAGAGTCGCCGAAGAACAGGATCGGCGCGACCGACTATAATCGCTCGGAACGTCAGTTGGTTCGAACAGAAATTATCCGCACCTCTTCCTCAGTGACCATCGCCTCACGATAGACCAACTTTCGTGGAAAACTCAGGAACAAAATAAACGACCTAGGGTCAGGCCCCATTAATCTAGGGTCCTGACCCTAGAGATTATTCCTCAAATGAAGTGTCGGATCGGCTAAAATGTCCGCCTTCCCCATTCGATGCATCAACTCCATTAATCGCCCATCTGAGCGTACGCGGTCCGCCATGTCTTGGCGCAACGTTTCACTTGAGTTCTTATCGGCTATGGTTGCCTGATAATGAGCTTCTGTTCCGTTAATTCCATGACTATCCAGCACGTCGCGGTAGTGCTTTTGGATAAGGGATGAATACTCGTTCCGCTCTTCTTTGCTTGCAGATGCGGCGGCAGGATTGTTCTGCGCGAACCAATCCCCTCTAGCTCCTATCTTCCCAGAGACCTCAAACCCATATTCGGCATACCATTCCGGAACCGCGTATTTAATCAGCGGCAATGTACCTTCGGGCGCTCCTGGCGGCACTTTAGTAGCATCAAAGACCTGACCTTCCATCTGACCATTCAGCACTCTCTGCGCTTGTGGCGACAAAGAAACAATGTCCTTTGGCGAATTCTCCCGACTCGTTACAGCCTGATTCTGACTACGATATAGCGTCGATTGCGTCGGTTGAATTACCGGCTGGTCGTTTGAAACCCTCATGTGCCTCTTTCTCCCAAGCGTTCCTAGGGTTAGGACCCATTGATTAGCAAACGCAATGCCATAAAAAAACAATGATTTATTAATGGGTTAGAAAGAAGCGCAGTGGCGTCTTTGGGAATATCCTGCCCTTCACGCGGCAATTTTTGCCTAGCGGGGGATCGTTTTAAGCTCAAGCTGCAATCCCGCCAACGCCAACAACAGGCAGCCCAGCCCGACAAACGCGGCAAAAAAACAGGATTGATACCGCCGGATATAATGGGTCCTGACCCTAAAGCGCAAACAAACTGAGTTCGCATCTCCTCACATCATCGGCAAATAAAAAAGGCCCCCGAAAAGAGACCTTTTTTTTGGCTGGGGTGGCAGGATTCGAACCTGCGCATGACGGAATCAGAATCCGTTGCCTTACCGCTTGGCGACACCCCATCGATTGGCATGGTGGGCGACGATATAGCGCAGGGAATTCGCTGCGCCAAGTCAAAAAACTTTACCCGGCACCTTCCTTTCATGCTTATTTTTGTCACATCCTCGCAAATCGGGTATCAATAGGAGAAAGTCTCGACAATAAAGAGACTATAGAGCAAGGATGGAAGGACAGCAGCCGGGACATGGGGCGCAACGGACAACATTGGGGGCGGAGGCAAGCCCATAGCGGCAGACACAAGCCCGCTTTCGCCGCCATCGATCTCGGTACGCACAATTGCCGGATGCTCATTGCCGTGCCAACCCGGAACGGCTTTAAAGTTATCGATTCATTTTCCCGCACGGTACGCCTCGGTGAAGATGTAACCGAAAGCGGCAATCTTTGCGAAGTGGCCGTCGAGCGTACGTTGGAAGCCCTTGCCATCTGTGCGGAAAAAATGCGCGGCCATAAAGTGCGCGCCACTCGCAACGTCGCCACCGCCGCTTGTCGAAGCGCCGCCAATTGTGAAGGTTTTATCGACAAAGTATCCAGCCAAACCGGGCTCGACTTAGAAATTATTCCGCCCGAGGAAGAAGCTCGCCTCACTCTCGCAGGCTGCGCCCCCCTACTCGAAGAGACCCCTCCCAATGCAATTGTTTTCGATATTGGCGGCGGCAGCACCGAGGTTGCCTGGGTTGATTTAAGCGACCCTACAGCTCCCAGAGTCCGCGACGTCATGTCTCTCTGTGAGGGGGTCGTAACTTTTTGCGAAAAATACGGCGGCGACCGAATCACACCCAAGACCTACCGGGCAATGACCGAGGAAATCAAAGAACAATTCATGCCTTTCGAGAAAAAAAACCGGATCGGCGACCTGATCGCCAAGGGAGAGGTTCAAATGCTCGGCACCTCGGGCACGGTAACGACGCTCGGCGCATCTTATCTTGAGCTTCCCTATTATACCCGCTCCAGGGTCGATGGACTTTCCATGTCTTTTGAGGACGTGGTCAGGGTCAGCCGTCTACTGGCCGATACCGATTTCAAAACACGCGCAACCAATCCCTGCATCGGCCATAGCCGCGCCGATCTTGTGGTTCCCGGTTGCGCCATTCTCGAGGCGGTCTGCGAAACCTGGCCGGTCGGCACTCTGCGAATCGCCGATAGAGGAATCCGCGAAGGCATCATCAACGAGCTGATCCGGGCCAACTGGAAACACCGCCCTCGTCGACATCACAAACCATCGAAACAGGCGGTCGGCTAATGGCTGCTAAAGGTGGAAAAGGGGGACGCGGCGTCCAGGGCGGCCGTAAAGGAAGCGGCTCGCGAAACCTTCATATCAAGGTCAAGACCGCACGCGGCCGTAAACTCTCATCAACGAGATGGCTGCAACGCCAACTGAACGATCCCTACGTTTTGGAAGCAAAGAAATTGGGGTACCGCTCGCGAGCGGCTTTCAAGCTGGTCGAGCTTGATGAAAAATTTCAGTTCCTCAAAAAAGGTAAGCGGGTCCTCGACCTGGGCGCGGCGCCCGGCGGCTGGACCCAGGTGGTGGTCGAGAAAGTCGGCGCGACCGATGAAGACGAAACCCAGGTGGTCGGCCTCGACATTTCGGAAATGGAGCCCCTGCCCGGCGCAAAAATTATCCATATGGACTTCATGGACATGGACGCACCGGAGCGAATCAAGGAAGCCCTGGGCGGCCCGGTCGACGTGGTGCTCTCCGACATGGCTTCGCCTGCCACCGGTCACCCGCCAACCGATCATTTGCGAATTATGGGTCTTGTAGAGGCGGCTTTGGAGTTTGCCTACGAAATACTGGCTCCCGAAGGCGTGTTCATCGCCAAGGTTTTCAAGGGCGGCACCGAGAACAATCTACTGGCCGATATGAAAAAGCGATTTAAGGTGGTCAAACACGCCAAACCTCCGGCCAGCCGTCCCGATTCGGCTGAATCCTACGTCGTCGCCACCGGGTTTAAAGGTTAGGAAGACACCTCAGCCTGCATGCAAATTGAGAATCCTCGGATTCGG
>Ga0070728_10007090_pt1 | contig 10354 bp, 7 predicted proteins | sample tdDd471_FD_66723 | JGI IMG/M metagenome (GOLD analysis project Ga0070728, IMG submission 66723) | Marine sediment microbial communities from the Atlantic coast under amendment with organic carbon and nitrate - tdDd47.1 | ecosystem: Environmental > Aquatic > Marine > Coastal > Sediment | place...
CCACTGCGATCATTCCCACGAGATCCAGAGCCTGGGCTCTGACAGTTTCATCCGTCTCCAGAGCCAGAATCTCGATAAGCACCCCCCGGGCCGCGAGCTCGTCGCCGTTCTGGTAGAGCTGGCGAGCCTCCTCAACCGAGGCCGCCTGGACCAGAGCAGCGGTCGCCCAGTAGAGGGCCAGGACTGCGAGAATCTTGCTTCTGGGCATACGGAGTCTCCTTTACCGCCCTGAGTATATGTGCGATGCGGGGGAAGAGACTCGCTCTGAGGCTTGAAGACAGAACTAGGAGAACGAGACGTTCTCAGTAGCCGCCGTGACCACGAAGACCTTCTCGTTGTTGCTTTCCGGGTCCGAGGGAAAGACGAAAAAGCCAATGCGATCCGGTGAATAGCCCGAGGTGTAACCGATCAGCACCTCGCCATCCTTGAACTTGACCTGAATTCGCTTGCCCATTCCTGCCCTCTCCATCTCCTTGCGCTCGTGACGTGTCGGGTTGCCCTCGAATTTCTTGACGAAGAAGATCCCCTTGAGCTCGGCAACCTTGATCTCTCTGGTCTTCCGCGAGTCCTTCTCCGTCATATGGAAGGTCTCTTTGTTTGGGAAGAAGTCGGTTGCCTGGCCCTTTACGAGCCTCCCGTCTGCGTAGTGGACGACGACTTGGAATTGCATACGGATACCCCCCTCTCGAGGCTGCTCCACTCCCCTGATGATGACCCCAACGAACCTGGCGGACTGTAACGTGCGCCACACAAGGCCGTGACCTGCGCCAGGGAAGACCGTCCAGGGGCTCGTGCCCAGGGCAGATGACCATCTTCTCGTAAAGGTTCGTCCGGGTGATCCGCAGGGGGACGGCGGCGGCTTTGTAGGGGAGCCCCTTGCGGGCTCCCGCGGGAGGGGTCAAGCCCTTCCCCTACATTCGGGCGGGCCACCACCTTGTCTCATCGTCGCGCCGGATCTCCTGTGCTCTGTGAAGGCCCTTGCGCTGCGCTCGACTCGGCACCCCCTGTCGAACCACCCGAACGAACCTCTGGCACCGATCGAGGCCCATTTCCACCAACGATCCAAAACATCAGTGCCTCACTGCCCCAAAGACCGGTCGGCGAACTCGCCGACCGCCTCATCCCCAAGCCCTCAAGGATCGGCCGGAAGGAACGCCCGGACGCTTCAACCCCTCTTGTGGTGAGAGACTGAGCTGCGATGGCTGATCCTCCTGCGGGGCCCCGCGGCCGGGGGGCCGCGACCAATCCCCAGAATCGCTTCGAACGACTCGACGTCGTCTTCGAGGTGGCACCTCCCGATCGCGTGCCAACGCTGTTTTTGCGTGACCACAGTCGCTCGATAATCGCTCGCAATGAGAGTCCAGACGTCCCCTTCGATGCCTCCATCAACCCCTACCGTGGCTGTGAACACGGTTGTATCTACTGCTACGCCCGCAGCTACCACGAATACCTGGGATTCTCGGCCGGTCTCGACTTCGAGACGAGGATTCTGGTCAAGGAGGATGCACCCGAGTTGCTCAGACGCGAGCTCGGCTCCCCCAGATGGAGGCCCCAGGTACTGGGCATCAGTGGCGCCACCGATCCCTACCAGCCCGTCGAGCGCAAGCTGGAACTCACCCGTCGCTGTCTCGAGGTGCTGGCCCACTACCGCAATCCAGTTTCCATCGTCACGAAGAACGCCCTGGTGACCCGTGACACAGACCTGCTCGCCGAGCTGGCGCGCTTGGATGCGGCCTCGGTTGCTCTGTCGATCCCCACCCTGAACGGAGATCTCGTAAGGGTCATGGAGCCCCGCACCTCCCACCCCCGCGAGCGCCTGAGAGCCATCGGCCAGCTTACGGCGCAAGGCATCCCCTGCGGCGTCATGGTGGCTCCGGTCATCCCTGGGCTGACCGATCACGAGATTCCCGCTGTTGTCGAAGCCGCCGCCGACGCGGGTGCCGTCTTCGCGATCTGGCTGATGCTCAAGCTACCGGGTGCCGTGAGTGGCCTGTTTCAGAACTGGCTCCAGCAGCACTTTCCCGACGCCCAAGACAAGGTACTCAACCGGATCCGCTCCCTGCGGGGCGGACAGCTGAGCGACAGTTGCTTCGGCAGGCGGATGCGGGGAGAGGGGGTCTTCTCCGATCAGATCGAGGCGCTGTTCGACTCGGCCTGCAAACAGCATGGCCTGGACGGCCCCGGCCCGGCTTTGTCGATATCCAGCTTTCGTCGAGCCGATGACCACCAACTCCGACTTTGGTGACAGGATACCCAACTGAAGGAGACTCGAAACACCATCGAAAATGAGGAGCTTCCATGACCACCTCCCGCAGAGACTTCGTGCAGCTGTCCCTCCTGGCAGGGGGCGTAGTCGGCCTCGGTCTGACCAGAAAGGCTCGAGCCTCCAGGGTCGAAACAGAGAAGGCCGCCAAACCCCTGAAGATCCTGGTTCTCGGCGGCACCGGGCTGATCGGTCCACCGCTGGTGGAGTACGCTGTCGCGCGAGGTCATGAGGTAACGCTCTTCAACCGGGGTAAGACCAACACGCACCTCTTCCCAGACCTCGAGAAGCTCAGGGGCGACCGCAACGACGACCTGTCCTCGCTCGAGGCCGAAGTCGATGCGGGTCGCTCCTGGGACGCGGTCATCGACAACACCGCTTCGATCCCGCGTTGGGTCATCGAGTCGGCAGGTATGCTCGCCGGCGCGGCCGACTTCTATCTCTTCACGTCCTCCATCTCAGCCTACGCCGACAGCGCTACGCCAGACGCCGACGAAACGGCCCCCACAGGCCAGATCTCGCCCGAGGACGAGGCCAAGGTGCTCACCACCAAGGACATCACCGGCGAGAACTACGGACCGCTGAAGGCACGCTGCGAGGCTGAGGTCCGCAGAGCATTCCCCGACCGCTACTGCGTCGTTCGGCCCGGCCTCATCGTCGGCCCTGGTGACTACTCCGACAGATTTACCTACTGGCCGGTGCGGATTCATGAAGGCGGAGAGGTCATGGCACCGGGCAACCCGTCGGATCCGGTGCAGTTCATCGACTGCCGAGATCTCGGGGAGTGGTACATCCGGCTGGTCGAGAACGGGACGACCGGTGACTTCAACGGCGTCGGTCCACGCTCGCCGATGAGCATCGCCGGCATGCTCTATGGAATCCGCGCCACGGTAGACAACGAGATCTCCTTCACCTGGGTCGATGCCGACTTTCTCGAAGAGAGCGCGGTTCAGGCGTGGATGCACATGACCGTTTGGGTACCACCGGTCGGTGAATATGCCGGCTTCAGCTCGTCGAACATCGACCGGGCCCTGGCGGCGGGCCTCACCTTTCGGCCTCTGGCCGACACCGCAGTGGCCACCGTCGAGTATTGGAACTCTCTGCCTGATGAACGAAGAGCGGCCCCCAAGGCTGGCTGCCCTCCTGAGCTCGAAGCGAAGGTCCTCGAGGCGTGGCACGCAAAGAACCAAGCGGGGTAGTTGCCCGTAAACCACACCGCCGTCAGAATTGAACTATCGGTTGGCTGCTGGAGTTTCTCCCATTCCACGGAGTCGAGTATTCTCGTCTCGTACCCACATAGGAGAACCTCGATGGCGATTCAGGAGGGAAAGGCAGCACCGGCGTTCACACTGACGAATCAGGATGGCGAAGAGATCTCGCTCGACGACCTTCGGGGCAAGAATGTCATCCTCTACTTCTACCCGAAGGACGACACGCCTGGTTGCACCAAGGAGGCCTGTGGCTTCCGTGACTTCAACAAGGAGATCCAGGCACTCGATACCGTGATCCTGGGCGTCTCACCAGACAGCCCCGAAAGCCACCAGAAGTTCATCGACAAGTACACGCTCAACTTCGACCTGTTGTCCGATCCCGACAGGAAGGTGATGAGCCGCTATGGGGCCTTCGGTGAGAAGAAGATGTACGGCAAGACCGTGCAGGGGGTGATTCGATCCACCCTATGGATCGGGCCCGACGGCAAGGTGAGGAAGCACTGGCGGCGGGTTCCCAAGGCGGCGGACCATCCCGAGAAAGTGCTCGAAGCTCTGACTACGGCACCTTAGCCAGCTGGCGAGCCGGCGACATCGACACCAGCGGCGATACTCACCGCCTGTCCCGGCCGTAGACGCTCGCCACCTCGCACCACGATCGTGTCACCCGAGCCCAGGTCGCCACTCACCTCGATGAGGGAATCGTGGCCCATGCCCGTCTTGACCGTCACCTTCTCGGCCGTCCCGCCTTCGGTGACCTTGAAGACATAGATCCCCTCACTGCGCAGGATCAAGGCGTCTCTTGGCACGGCGAGAACCCGCCGCGATCGATCGGTCGGTAGGGCGACGCGCACCGCAGTACCGACGATGGAAGGCTCGTTGCCCAGTGCCACCCTGATCTCGAACATGCGCGAGCGCTGATCTCCCACCGCGATGATGCGGCGCAACGTACCCTGCATCTCCCGACCTGCGGAATCGACGGTGACCACCATCCCCTCACTCAGGTGAGGAGCGACGGATAGAGGAGCCTGGGCCTGCACTTCGACCTGCGCCGTATCGACCAGGAAGACCACCTCCTCCCCCACCGAGCTGTAGCTGCCTGGCTGCTGCAAGCGGCGCACAACCTCACCGGAAAAGGGAGCCTTTACCCTGGTGCGGTCCAGCTCGTAGAGCGTTCGCTCGCGGCCAACCTTGGCCTGCACCAACTCCTGCTCCACGGCCTGGTGCTGCGACTGGGCCTCTTCCAGATCGTTGGCCGGCAGCACCTGCTGCTCGGTCAGGCGCGTCAAGCGCTCCAACTGCTGGTCGAGGTAGGTCAGTTGGGCCTCCAAACTCTTGATGGTGGCTTCGTCGTTTCTCAATTGGAGCTGCAGAGAAGCATCGTCGATACGCGCCACTGCCTGGCCCTTCTCGAGTCGATCACCGACCTCGGCAACCCAGGTCAACTGGCCCGCCACTTGGGTAGCGATAGGGGCCACATTGCGGCTGACCACGGTTCCTGGAACCCATACATAGGGAGCCATGTCCTGCTCCAGGGCGTAGCCCACATGCACCGGGGCTGGAGGAGGGCCTTCCTGTCCAAGGGCTGCACCGGTCGCGAGAAGTACCAACGCCAAGGTGCCGAGGCAACCTGCGATTCGTGTCTTGATCGACATGGGTGTTCGCTCCAGTCTCTCGTCCTCGAGTCATGAGACCTGTCGCAAATCGACAGGCTCGGTCTGGTCTATCTTCACCGGCAGTCGCGAAACGCGAGCCGGCTCGCCGAGCCTCAGGAGGCTGGGCAAAAGTAACAGAGTAAAGATCGTGCTAACACTCATCCCGCCAACGATCACTGCCGCCAGGCCTCGGTAGATGGCACTGCCGGCACCTGGCATGAGCAACAGCGGCAACATGCCGAAGATGCTGGTCAGCGTGCTCATGAAGATGGGTCGCATCCGGAGGCGAAGCGCCTGAGAGACCGCTCCACGGCGACTGATGCCCTCGCGTTCCGCGGTCCGGGTCTGATGCACCAGCAGGATCGCGTTGTTGACCACCAGGCCCAGCAGGATGATGAAGCCGATCATGGTCAACAGATCCAGCGGCTGGAAGGTCAAGAGGTTCAGCAACCGGAGGGCCACGACGCCACCGACGGTCGCCAACGGGATCGCCAGTACGACCAGTAAGCTGTCTCTCATGGACCCGAACAGGGCGCTCATCAGCAGGAATAGGACCAACAGGGCCACCAGGAAGTTTTCGGACATGTTTCTGACGGCGTTGCGCAGGCTGTCGGCACCACCGCCGTACTGAATCACCCCGTCGGGAGGCAGCTGAGCCTGGATCTCCGGCTCTACTTCCTCTTGCAAGGTGGTCAGCGCTTCCTCGAGTGACAGGCCCTCGGGGGGGGTGACATTGAGGGTGACGGTCCGTCGTCGGTCGATCCGGTGCAAGCTGCTCGGCCCGACTGTGCGCTCGATATCCACCAGCTCGCCGAGCTGAACCACACCACCAGCGGGAGTGGCCACCGGGATGCCAGCCAGCTCCTCGGGATTGCTCCAGCCGTCGGCGCGCAGGATGATGTCCATTCGCTTTTCGCCGTCGAAGTGCTCACCGACGAACAGTCCATCCCCCATGGCACGCACAATGCCGGCTACTCTGGCTCGCGTCCATCCCACCTCGAGGATTCGCCGGTCGTCGGGGTGGAGTCGGAGCTCGGGTTCTGCCATCTCCGTTCCGGGCCAGGGTTGAACTTGCGCACCCGGAATCTCCTCTTGCACTCGCTCCATTCCGAGGCGCGCGCTTTCCAGAAGGGCCTCGACGTCGGAGGACTGCAGATGCATCGCGATGTTGCGCCCTCCTCCGAAGCCGCCGAAGAGATTGCCCTGAAAGACGAAGGCCTGCGTATCCGGGAAACCGGCCACCACCTCGTCTCGCACGATGACCTCGAGCTCTTTGACGCGGCCCTGATCCTTGGCCCGCACCCCGATCGTGCCGCCACCGGGCCAGAGGAGAACGTAGTAGTTCTTCAATGCCGGCTCCTTGTCTCCATCCATGTAGGGCCGCAGCCGTTCGACCATGACGTCGACAATCTCGGACTCGATCGTCTCGATATTCGCCCCCGGGGGAAAGTTGAAGTAGGCATCGACCGCGTCCCGCTTCACCGGTGGCAGGTAGTCCAGCTTCGGGATCAGCATCCAGGTTGTGATCACCGGGATCGACATCAGCAACGCGATGAGAACCAGGCGGCGAGCGGGCGGGTCCGTGAGGCGGGTAATCCCTTCAGCGAGGCGATTCCAGAAGGTGGCGTGGGTGTCCTCCAGCCCCTTCTGTGGCAACCACTTCCTGGCCGCCGCCGGCAGGATCGTCACCGCTACCAAGAGAGAGATCGACACCGCGATGGCAATCGTCAGGGCTAGGTCGGCAAACAGCTGACCCTCCACGTCCTTGAGAAAGATGACGGGCAGAAATATGGCTACCGTCGTGGCGGTCGAGGCCAGCAACGCCCCCCACACCTGACTGCTGCCCAGATAGGCGCTTTCATGGGCGTCGTGCCCTTCCTCCCGCAGACGAACGATGTTCTCCAACACCACGATCGCCGCGTCCAGCACCATTCCTACAGCGAAGGCGAGGCCCGCCAGGGAGATGACATTGAGGGTCCTGTCGGCCAGATTGAGCACAACAAACGTGCCCAGCAGCGAGATGGGGATGGCGATGGCCACCAGCAACGTCGCCCGAATGCGACGCAGGAACCACCAGAGAATCCCCACAGCCAGAATGATGCCGAGGGCGAGGTTGCTGGTCACCAGCCCGATGGCTCGATAGATGAACACCGAAGCGTCGAAGCTCTGGGCGATGGTCAGGCCCTGCTCCGCGAGCGGGCCGTCCCTGAGCTCGGCCACCACAGTCTTGACGTTGTTCAAGGCCTCCAGAACATTGGCGCCGCTCTCTCTATCGACGCGGATCGCCATAGCCGGGTTGTTGTTCTGCAGGGCATAGTTGGTGGTATCTCCCCGACGGATCTCGATGTCGGCCACATCCCCGAGCTGAACCGGACGTCCGTCCCTCCACTCGAGAACCAACGCGGCGAGCTCTTCTGGGCGGTAGCGGCCGGCGAATCGAAGCGTGTACTGGCGGCGGCCGACATCCACAAAGCCACCGGATACATCGTCTGCACCACCTGCGATGGCGGCCAGCTCCGGAATCTGAACCCCCAACTGGGCCGCCCGGTATGGATCGAAGCGGATCTGCAGCTCCTCCGGAGCACCCGCCATGACCTCGACTCCCGCCACGCCAGGTACGGTCTCGATGCGCGTTGCCACCACGTCATCGACGAAGCGCTGGTAACTCTCGATGGGGCGGTTGTTGCCCGGCAACAGCTGAATGAAGAACCAGCTCAGCGCCTGGTTGGCACCACCGCCGCCACCGCCACCGAGCTGGAGGACCGGCGGATCGGCATCCCTCGGCAGCGGTGGCAGCCGATTGAGGCGGCTGATCACCTCGATCACCGTCTCCTGCATGTCGGTCTCGAGGTCGAAGGTCAGATTGATCCAACTGCCACCCGGATTGGCATTGGCGTTCATCTCCTGCAGGCCCGGTAGGCCCTCTAGAACGTCTTCCTGCGGCTCGAGAAGCTCGGATTCCACTTCGCTGGGCGAGGCGGCCCGCCAACCGGTCCAGATGGAGATCTGTGGCCGTTCGATATCGGGGAACAGCTGAACCGGCAGCTTTGCAAGGCTGAACAGGCCGAAAACGACGATGATGGCGACCCCAACTGCCACCCCGGAGGGGTTCTTGAGAGAGGATTTGGTGAGATTCATACCCTTGGAGTCCTTTGCGGTCTAGTCGCCGTCTGCGCACAAATCTGCGGCGCTCTCGAGTACATACGGTTGGACGGTTCGCGCCGCCAGATCGTTTAGCAGGTGCGCAACTTCACCTCGCACCCGCCTTCTCTCGGACATCGGGAGAGCATTGGCTCGCTGACTCCAGCCAGCTGGGCCGCCCATGAGCAGCGACTTCATGACAAAGTGGTACGGAGGAATTCTGGTAAAGGTTGCTCAGGGAGCTGTCTTGAGCCGACTCTCCCCAGGCCCCAGGCAACTGTCGTGCCTGAGGTCGTGGGCAGCTAGCCCGCAGGGTGAGTCTTGATGCCACCTACCCAAAAGGGTAGGCGCAGACTGTCTACCCTTGAGATAGGTTGATGGGCGCGCCTCGAAAAAAAGGCAGGTAACGGCTCGACGACGATGCCCAAACGTGGAGGTATTACTGCATGTCTAGGATTACCGGTGCCTACGGATTTCAGCTGAGGGCTCCAGGAGTACCCCTTGAAAGGGTCGACCTGGCCCCGCTCGAACCCGTCGACGACCAGGTAGTCGTGGAAGTTGCGGGTTGCGGAGTCTGCCATACCGATATCGGTTTCGCCGTCGACGGCGTTCCTACCCGTCACCCCCTCCCCCTGATCCTCGGACATGAGATCTCGGGTCGTGTTGTTGCTGGTGGGGAAGAAGCGACCGATTGGATCGGCAGGGCTGTCATCGTACCGGCGGTCATTCCCTGTGAAGCATGTCCGGCCTGCAAAGCGGGGAGGCCGACCATCTGCCGTCAACAGTTCATGCCCGGCAACCACGGGCATGGCGGCTTCGCTACCCACGTGCTGGTTCCATCCCGAGGACTGTGTCCGGTTCCCGACTCCTTGCCTGAGGGGATTGCCCTGTCTGATCTGTCGGTGGTCGCCGATGCCGTGACCACGCCTTTGGAGGCGATCCGGCGTGCCGATCTGACTGCCGATCACGTGGCGGTCTTCATCGGTGTTGGCGGGGTGGGAGGTTTCGGGGTGCAGCTAGCCGCAGCGCTCGGCGCGGCTGTCGTAGCCATCGATGTGGATCGCGACCGCCTGGACCTGGCTGCAGAGCACGGTGCTGACCTGGTGCTGCCTGCAAAGGAATTGGATCTCAAGGAGGCGAAGCGCTCCATCCGGTCCTTCGTCAGGGAGAGTGGGCGGCAGGAGTTGGGTCTCAAGATCTTCGAGACCAGCGGCACCTCAGCTGGTCAACAGACGGCGTTTGGCCTTCTCGATCCGGGGGCCCACCTGGCGGTAGTAGGCTTCAGCCTGGAGAAGCTCGAGTTACGCCTCTCCAATCTCATGGCCTTCGATGCTACGGCTCAGGGAAACTGGGGTAGTGCTCCCGAGCGCTACCCGGAAGCCCTCGATCTGGTACTCAAGGGAGATGTGGTCCTGGGACCCTATGTGGAGACGGCCCCCCTAGAGGAAGCTCCTGCAGTTGTACAGGCCGTCGCCGAGCACAAGGCTCGCCGGCGAATGATATTGGTTCCGGGCATGGCTGGGCCCAGCCCCTGCCGTGAGGAGGAGAATGCGTGAAGGATCATGATCTGACTGACTCTTTCGAGCCCGAAGGGATTCTCTACGAGGAGCGGCCCGTTCTCGATCGCTCCGGCGAGCCCGTTCTCGGTCTCCACAACATTTGGATCACCCTCAACAACCCCGAAGAGCTCAATAGCTACACGACCGAGACCATCAAGGAAGTCATTCTGGCTTTCCGCCAGGCGAGCAACGACCGTGCAGCCGTCGCGGTGGTCTTCACCGGTGCCGGCGATCGAGCGTTTTGCACCGGGGGCAACACGAGGGAGTACGCCGAAGTCTATGCCGGAGCACCCGCTGAGTACCGCCAGTACATGCGGCTGTTCAACGACATGGTCACGGCGATTCTGCATTGCGACAAGCCGGTGATCTGCCGCGTCAACGGGATGCGGGTGGGGGGGGGCCAAGAGATCGGCATGGCCTGTGACTTCTCGATCTCCACAGATCTGGCGGTCTTCTCGCAGGCCGGACCCAAGCATGGCTCGGCACCCGACGGCGGCTCCACCGATTTCCTGCCGCTCTTCGTCGGCA